>Ga0208038_1000029_pt1:0-77500 | contig 181777 bp, 148 predicted proteins | sample June2015DPH_16_1_FD_184714 | JGI IMG/M metagenome (GOLD analysis project Ga0208038, IMG submission 184714) | Peatland microbial communities from SPRUCE experiment site at the Marcell Experimental Forest, Minnesota, USA - June2015DPH_16_100... | ecosystem: Environmental > Terrestrial >...
GTGGAAAAGTCTGAACGGCTGACTTTTCCACCGCGCTTGGAAATCCGGCAAAAGTCGCCGGATTTCCACATTCCCACAGCGCCGACGGCGACCCTCACCTCTCAACTGCCCAAAAGATTACACATCCGCTTTCCGCAGTAGGGGGACGGCTTGCCGTCCCCCCTCCGTACATTGCCGCCGAAGCAAAAAGGGTAGGGCAAGCCCTACCCCTACCTGGTGATCGAGTTGCGCAAGGCGGGAAGCTACAAGCGCAGATATTACAGTTCGAACGGCGGCTGAGGTTGTGTTACCCAGACGTAGCCACGGTCAATTCGTCTTTGGAATTGCGTGGGTTCGTCATCGAAGGAAGAGCCCACGGTCACGAGAGCGCTGACCGTGGCCGGGAGAAATGTTCGGGTGGGAGCGGAATCCAAAATCAGATATGGGGCTTCCTATTTCAAGGGGGACAGGTGTATAGTGCCGGCTAACAGGGAAGTCAAATTGGAAATCTTGGCTCAGGAGGAATGAACATGAACCGCAAACTCATTCCGAGTTTTGGTTTTCTCGTTCTATTGATCGTGCTTGCCCTGCCGGCACAGACCAACGGCCAAGCTCCAGAGCGAGCCGTGCAGCGCATTCAGAGAGAAGTGATGCATGAAATCCTGATGCTGCCGTATTTCGGGGTGTTCGACAATATCTCTTTCAAGGTCGAAGGTTACACCGTAACTCTGATGGGCCAGGTCACCCGGCCGACAATGAAAACTGACGCGGGAAACGCGGTCAAGCGGATTGAAGGCGTAGAAAAAGTGGACAACCAGATTGAAGTGCTTCCCGCCTCGCCGATGGACGATCAGTTGCGCCTCCGGCTCTATCGAGCCATCTACGGCGCTCCTGCCCTGGAACGTTACGCCCTGCCGGTGAACAGGCCGATCCGGATCATCGTGAAGGGGGGCAACGTCACCCTGGAGGGCGTCGTGGACAGCGAAATGGACAAGAATCTGGTTAACATCCGCGCCAACGGGGTCTCCGGCGTCTTTTCAGTAACCAATCACCTGAGGGTTGAGAAGTCGGGATAATTCTCTGGGACGCGGCGGGCGAGAAAGGCGACTTCCTCAGCACCACAGCCACTGACCCCGGCCACTCCGCCGGCGAACATCGCCACATCACGGTCGGGTTGTCGAACTTGGGGCGGTTGCTGATCGTCGCCCACGCTCGAGCGCGGTGAAGGGATTCGGATCATCAGGGCTCGAGCCCCGACCGGAAGAGAAAGAAGAGCCCATGAAGACGCGCAAGAAAATATGTAGCGCCCCGATTTATCGGGGCGGCTCTTCCACCGCGCCGTGGTTTTGGCGGCGCGGCCCATGAGGACTCGGATTCTCTCTAGTTTGCAGCGCGGCAAGAACCCGCACCGCGGGAAAAGCCGCAGAGCCTGCCCTGAGCAGAGCGAAGGGGCCGCACCGCGGGCCCTCCGCTACCACGCGGGTACAAATCTCGTTCTCTTGAACCTCGATGTCCGCAAGGCCTGTCGCTGTAGGGGGACGGCTTGCCGTCCCCTCCGTGTACATTGCCGCCGAACCAAGAAGGGTAGGGCAAGCCCTACCCCTACTTCGTGCTCGCGTTGCGCAAGGTGGGAAGCTACAAGCACAGAGATTGCAGCGGGTAGCCACGGTCAGTGCACTCCTGACCGTGGGCCTTTCTCGATGCGGCGCTCGTTTACGAGCATTGCCACGCGGTGGCTCGGCACGTCCCCGGCGAGCAGGACGAATACCTGCACCTGGTTAAGCGGCTTCTTCGCGCTCTAGTGCGCTAATTTGGATTCATCCCGGTGCACGAAGCGCTGTCATTCTGAGGAGCGCCAGCGACGAAGAATCTCGCTCCGGCAGTGGAGCCCAGTCAAAGCCGCAGGGCGAGATCCCTCGCTGCGCTCGGGATGACGGATTCCCGGGGAATGGCGTCATTCCGACCGGCGCGAAATCAATCCCGCGCTGCTCGATCAGCTTCACGCCCGACTCGTCTCCGAGCCCGTCCCGCACCAGGCCTTGCACCTGGTCTTGTGTGAAGGGTTTTGCCGGGGTGGAGGTCGGCGTTGTAGAGCCGCCCTTTAGGGCGGCACGTGCCGGGCTGAAGCCCGGCGCTACAGGTTTCTGCTGCGCCCAGGCGGACAGGGCAAAGACCAGCCCCATCGCTAGCAAGAGAAGAGTCAACGCTTTGCGGAATCTCATTGCGACCTCGCGAGGCTGTCGCGGACTGAGAAGAATCTATGGGGGATTGTAGCGCAAATGCGGAACGAAGAGGCCGAAGAAGAAAGTTCTCAACACAGAGGTCACGGAGTCCTCAAGGAGATCACAGAGCCTGCTCCGTGTTTTCTCTGCGACCTCAAGCGTTTTGCTCTGTGCGCTCTGTGCTGAGTCTTTTCTTCGCGAGCCGGGAAGAACGCTGGGATCAGTGCCGTGGAGCGCACAGCGTCGCGGACCGACTGGATTCCCGCTTTCGCGGGAATGACCAGCGTTTCGAAGGGAATCCAATTTCAAATGAGACCATTGCGCCTGCGAAAAAACACTTGACAGGGTATTTCGCGCCATGCTATTATGTCCGTCGTATCGGCCCAGGCGGCTTTCCCGCATGGAGGTAGTCACCTCGGGGGTGCTGCGAGAAGTCTTGAACGTGTAGGGGCACGCCATGGCGTGCCCCCACCAACCTGCCGCTGCCTGGACCGCAAAAGGAATCTGCCATGTCGATGCCGAAGCCGCCTTCGGGTGTGTCCAGCCCTCTGCGCCTTGCCGCCAATTGCCGGGTGATTAAGGGCGGTGATGACTGGCTCCATTCCCCATTTGGGGGACGCACGTTGATTGCGTGCAGGCAAGAACGAACCCAAACGAACCCATTGAGGTTAAGTGCTTTTTATTCTTTAACATAGGCATCGTCAACCTAAAACGAACCCATTGATGGTAAGATGCTCGTTTGCAATAAGTTGCGAAGAAAAAACCCCGGATTTTGGAGAAATATGAATGGCGTGCAGGTTTCACTATTCCCGATTGGCTGGGGCCGAAACTCGAAACTCGAAATCCGAAACTGCAAGCGAGCGAGTTCGGAACTAGGAACGAAGCCGGAATGTCCTTTAGAATAAGTAGCATACGTCTAGCGGTTACTGCCTCTATTCCCGATTTGGCAAAGGCCGAAGCCGGAGCATGGAAAACCGAAACTGGGGAAGGCCAATGATGAGAGCAAGGAGGTGCTCGGTGCCGGTCACGTTTTTGCCGAGCTGTCCACAGCGGAGCTTGAGCAAGCCGTGCATGACCCGGTCCGTTGCGGGGTCGCAGAGCGCTTCTCCGCGAGCGCCGCGGACGGACTGGATTCCCGCTTTCGCGGGAATGACCAGCGTTTCGAAGGGAATCCAATCCCAAATGACACCATTACCCGAGGCCACAACTCGATTGACGCCGGGACGACGGCCGTGTTATCAACATAAGGGCGTCGTGTTAGAACACCACCTTGAAAGAGAGAAAGCCAGATGAGCTTCAAACATAGTCGTTCCCCGCGGCCGGGGAAAGCGGCGGCGTACCTGTTACCGTGTTTGCTCGCTCTCCTGATGCCATCGCAGATGCTCGCTTCAGTGACGGTGTCGCCTACCCTTCTGCAATTCGGCAACGAGGGGTTCGGCACGACCAGCAAACCGCTTCCTGTCACCGTTACGAACAACAACGCCACCTCTTTGACGATTTCGAGCATCTCGATCAACAACGCCGAATTCGGACAGACGAGCAATTGCTCCAAGCCGCTGGCGCCGGGCGCGAAGTGCACGATCCGTGTGACCTTCACGCCCAACGCTCTGGGAACTCAAACCGGCACCCTAAAGATTTTCGACAACGATCCGAGCAGCCCTCAGGCAGTGAGCCTGACCGGAGTGGGCATCGCGATTCAGATCACTCCCATCTCCCTGAACTTCGGAAATCAAAATGAGTTTACGACCAGCGCTTCGAAGACGATCACTCTGACGAATTACCTCTCTACGCCTTTGAACATTGTGAGCATCGTGGCGAGCGGCGACTACGCGCAGACCAACACTTGCGGGGCAGCCGTGCCCGGCACCGCGAGCTGCGCCGTGAGCGTGACCTTTACTCCTTTGAGCACCGGAGGACGGGCCGGCTACGTGACCTTCAGCGACAGTGACCCTTCGGTGCTTCAATCGGTGGCGCTGCACGGCGGCGGTGTGGCTCCAGCGAGCACCGTCAGCGTCAGGCCGCGCTTGGGATCCGTGACCTTCACCCAGACGCTTCAGTACCAGGCCAAGATCAGCGGCGTGCCAAGTAGCAACGTGAATTGGCTCGTGGATGGGATCGCGAACGGCAACAGCACGGTGGGGACAATCACCAATTCGGGTTTGTACACGCCCCCCGCCACGACGGGCGCCCACCTGGTGACCGCCGTCAGCATCGCCGATCCGACCCAGAGCACCAATGTGCGCGTCGTGGTCACCGACTATGCCGGGACTTTCACGTACCACAACGATCTGGCTCGCACCGGACAGAATCTGGACGAGACCGCCTTGACCACCGGAACCGTGAACTACACCCAGTTCGGCAAGCTCTTCTCCTACACGGTGGACGGCTACACTTATGCCGAGCCCCTTTACGTCGAGAACCTCGACATTCCTGGCCAGGGCTCGCACAACGTGGTCTTTGTGGCCACTCAGCATGACAGCGTGTACGCCTTCGATGCCGACGGCTTGGTGAAAGCGCCACTGTGGCACAGAAGCTTCATCGATCCAGCGCATGGGATTTATACGCTCTCGACGCAAGATCTCGGATACTGCGGGGATATTATTCCGGAAATCGGAATCACGAGCACGCCCGTCATCGACCCCGTCACCAACACGCTCTATGTCGTGGTCAGGACGAAAGAACTGGTTAACGGCACCTTCAACTACTATCAGAGACTGCACGCCCTGGACATCACGACAGGAAACGAGCAGCCGAATAGCCCGGTCGTGATCCAGGCCACGGTCCAGGGCAGCGGCTGGGGCAACGACGGGAACGGTAACATCGCCTTCCAGCCGCTGATTCAAAATCAGCGCGCCGGGCTGGTTCTGGCGAACGGCGCGGTGTACATCGCCTGGGCTGGGCATTGTGACTACTATCAGTATCACGGTTGGATGATGGGTTACGACGCCGCGACGCTCACTCAGGTCGCGGTGTACAACGCCACGCTGAATGGCGCGCAAGGCGGCATTTGGCAAGCCGGCGCCGCGCCCGCGGTCGACGCCAATGGACATGTTTATTTCGAGACCGGAAATGGCACGTTCGACGGGGGGGCTGATCTCGGGGACAGCTTTGTGCAGCTCTCGCCCGCTGGCGGGCTGACCGTTTATGATTATTTTACTCCTTACGATGAGAATTATCTAAATCAGAATGATATCGATTTAGGTTCGGGTGGCAACATGCTTCTGCCCGACCAGCCCACGGGTCCGGCCCACCTTCTGGTGGGTTGCGGCAAAGAGGGAACGATCTATCTCATCGACCGCGACAACATGGGGCAGTTCAATTCCTCTTTCAACAACGTGGTGCAGTCTCTGGTCGGAGCGGTGCCCGGGACATGGAGCATTCCGGCTTATTGGGAAAACCAGATTTACTATTTGGCGCAAAGCGACGTTCTTCGAGCCTTTCGCCTGTCCGACGGACTGCTCTCCACCTCGCCGGCCTCAACCGGGACCACGGCGTTTGGATATCCCGGCGCATCGCCGGCCATCTCCGCCAACGGTGCGACGAATGGCATTGTGTGGGCTCTGGACACCAGCGCCTATGGCACCAGCGGTCCCGCAGTTCTACACGCGTATGATGCGGCCAACGTCAGCCGGGAGCTCTATAACAGCCACCAGGCCGGTAGCCGCGATCAGGCCGGAGGCGCCACAAAATTCGCGGTCCCAACCGTGGCCAATGGGAAAGTCTACGTCGGAACCAAGAATCAGTTGAACGTTTACGGCCTCTTGCCTTAGTCCGCAGGCGGCGACCGCCCTGCCGCTGAGCCGCTGGGCTCCACGGCCCGTCTCCAACCTATCGTTCTGATCACGCCGGCGAGGATGCATCCTGGAAAGGCATCGCTTGCGCCAAGTCGCAAGGCGTGATAAGAACTTCCCATCACTCGCGGAAAGCCGCCCGGAGGGGCGATGCAAAACCGTTTTAGAACTTCGCTGGCCGTGATCGTTTCCGTCTCCTGCCTCGGAGCCGCGGCGGCCGGCCAGACTTACACCTACAAATCGCACATCGAACATCCGATCGTCCGATACAAGATGTCGGCCCGGCTGGACCCGGCAACCAAGATCGTCAAGGGCCACTACCAGCTCACGTGGTGGAATCACACCGACGACACGATCCCCGACCTCTTCTTCCACCTCTACCTCAACGCCTTCAAGAATGTTGATAGCACCTTCATGCGCGAGAGCCAAGTGAGGAGGCGCAGCGGCAACTCAGGATGGCTGGATCGTCCCGAGAAGGAAAAATGGGGCTGGGTCGATGTGGACAAGATTCAAGTCGGTGGCGCTGACCTGACGTCAGGCCAAACTTTCGTCCATCCCGACGACGATAACGCCTCCGATCAGACGGTAATGCGGATCGTTCTGCCGCAACCCATCCCGCCCCATGGGACGATCGAGCTTGCGGTGGACTTCACGTCCAAGATTCCGCGCGCCTTGGCCCGCAGCGGGTTTGAGGGCGACTACTTTCTGCTGGCGCAGTGGTTCCCGAAAATCGGCGTCTACGAAGGCGCGGGCGAGCGCGGACGGAAAACCGGCGGATGGAATTGCCACCAATATCACGCCAACACCGAGTTCTTCGCCGACTACGGCGTCTACGATGTGGACTTGACTGCGCCTTCCAATTATGTCGTTGGCGCAACAGGTGTCCGTCGCAACGAACACGCCAACGCCGACGGCTCGACCACGTACAACTATTTTCAGGAAGACGTCCACGACTTTGCCTGGACGGCGTATCCGCATTTCGTGAAAGTCACCCGCCCGTTTGTCTGGCGAGAACAGGTCACTCCCGACGAGATTTTAACCTGGAGCAAAATTCTCGCTCTTCCACCCGAGCAGATTGCGCTGCGCGACGTAAACGTCACGTTTTTGCTTCAGTCTTCGCACACCAACGTGGCGGACCGCTATTTCCGAGCCCTCTTCAATGGCCTGAAATACTTCGGGCTCTGGTACGGCCAATATCCGTACGACACCATGACGGTCGTCGACGTGCCGCGCAACTCGGCCACTTGCTGCATGGAGTATCCCACCTTCATTACGGTGGGCACAAATTTCTGGCCGGCCGCGCACGCGCTCAGTCCCGAAGGCGTGACGGTGCACGAATTCGGGCATCAGTTCTGGTACGGCTTAGTCGGGAACAACGAATTCGAGGAGGCGTTGCTGGACGAGGGATTCAATACTTACTCTACCGGGAAAGTGTTGGAAACGGCGTACGGGGAGGGATGCGATTACGAGCGCCTGCTCAACGTGCCGATCGCGACGATGCCCTGGCTTGACATCCACCTTCCTTTTGCCGGCAGCGTTCCCGTGGGCGCTTATTTTTCCTGTATGCCGGAATCGGAGCGCACCGCCGGGCGCGGCTTCTACCTCGAGCACGCCAAGGATGACAATCTCGTCCGCAACGGCTGGGAGTATGTCAGCGGCGCGAGCTATGGGTTGAATTCCTACACGCGCGTCGGCCTCAGTCTGCGCATGCTCGAAAGCTACCTGGGCGCGGAGACAATGGCGCGCGTGATGCGCACCTACCAGCAACGCTGGCGCTATCGCCATCCGTGTACGGCTGATTTCATCGCCGCGGTTAACGAAGTCTCGGGCCGGAATATGGACTGGTTCTTCCAGCAATTTTTCTACAGCTCGAACCTCGCGGACTACGCGGTGGCCGAAATCGAATCGACTCCCATTGAGGGCAAGATTGGCCTGTACGGCGGCGCAGGCAACAAGACGCTTTACGACAAGAAGGCAGCGGAAGAATCGTTTGAGAAGAACAAGGAGAAACGCTACCGCTCGACAGTACTCGTCCAGCGACTCGGAGAGGCCATCGCGCCGGTCGATGTCGAGGTTCGATTTGAAAACGGCGAGAGAGTTTCCGAGCATTGGGACGGACAGTATCGTTGGATCCGCTACATCTACGAAAAGCCTTCGAAGGTAATTTCCGCGGAAGTGGATCCCGAGCGGAAGCTGGTGCTGGACGCGAACTACACCAACAACAGCAGGGTGACGACCGCTGACAATCGGGCTGCGGCACGATGGTACGTGCGCTGGATCTTCTGGCTGGAGAATTTATTCTTTGCCGGCAGCTTTTTCAGTTGACAGCGAGCCGAGCGATTCCGCGCTGAGCATTATGATGACCTCGAGAGCGTCTTTTCGGCAGGGTTTCGGGCTGGCGCGCCGCGCCCGCTCGGCGGCCTGGATTCTACTGCTGGTGAATCTTGGGCTGGCGGCTCTCGCTGCCCTGCCAATCTACCGCGGCATTCTCCGCTTCACAAGCGACAGCAAGATGAGCCAGGAACTTGCTTCCGGCTCCGTCGTCGACTGGCTCACTGATTTTTCGTTCAACAATCCAGGCTCGCTCTATCGTTACGGGCAAGTGATGATAGCAGTCGGATTGATTTCTCTTTTGGTGAACGCCGTGCTCTCGGGCGGCGTCCTCAGCCGTTTTCAACTAGCTGAGGAAGACAGGCCGGCTGGCAGCGTCGTCGGGGTTTTCTTTCGAGGCGCAGGCCGCTATGCGTGGCGCATGGTCCGATTGATGATCATTGGCCTGATCTGCTACTGGATTGTCTTCCGACTCTTCGACCAGGCCTTGGGCGGTTTCATCGACAAGCGCACAGCGGACTGGCTGGACGACCGTTCGGTGTTTTGGGTTCGCCTCGCATGGGGAGCGCTGGTCGCTGTCGGCGTCTGCTTTGTCAATGTGGTCATGGACTACGCGCGAGTCAAACTGGTGATGGAGGACGACGCGAGCGCGGTGTACGCATTCCTGGGGTCGCTCGGCTTCGCTCTTGGACGCTTGAGGCGGTCCATCACCGTGTGGGCATTCCCTTCGCTCTGCGGCGTCGCTCTGCTTGGAATCTACCGTGTGCTCATTCCCTGGGGCTTGGTCAACGCGGACGCGGCCGCGCCGGTCGGATCGTGGTCGAATATTCGAGAGCCCCTGACACTCGCTCTGTTGTTCGTCGCCCAGCAGGCGGTCATGTTTGGGCGCTACTGGTTTCGTGTCGCTACCTGGGCTAGCGAGTGGTCGTACTACTCCGGCAGCAGATGAAAGCCGCTTGCTCGAACTCCGGCGCCACAACCTGGCGCGGGACCCCAAACGCCAACCCAGAAGGTCACTCGTTGGCCGATAGGTCAAATCATCTCCGAGCTGTTGAAATAGAGCGGAGAGTTCTCCAGACTCTGTGCCAGCAAGGGCTCGATGATTCGCGGCGCGAGACAGCCCTGCGCCTTTTGTCGAACTATCGCTGGTGCGAGCCGACACACGGAGTGATTTTCGATTGCGTGACTCGAGCGCCGCGTGGCGCAAACGCTACGCTCCGCGACTACCTCGTCCGCTGCACCACGCGCAAAGGGTTTCCGGACATTAATTGGGAACAACTCTTCGAGGCGGCTTCTTCTTCGAACTCAGCGGCGGAGAATCTGATGAAGGAACTGCACGATCTGGAATGAAACGCGTCTCGCCACTCGCCGCTCGCGTTGGGCGCGACATTCCTCATCGCCTATTTGAAGATCTCGTTGAGGGGCGGTTGCGAGCCAAACTGCGGGTCCTCAATCCCGAGGGCTTTGAGCAATGTGGCTGCAATGGACGTCATGCGAATGCGATGAAGATCGATTCCGCTCTTGATGTCCGGCCCCCAGCCAATAAACGCGGCTTCGAGGCCCTCGCGATATGGCAAGTAGCCATGCGATCCAGCGCGGGCTCTGAGCTCGGCCACCACTGGCCCAAGCGCCGCACTGCCGTACATCGCCCCACGGGGAGGTTCGAGCGCCATCTGCGCGCTTGGGTCAGCGCCCATTTCTTTCAAAGCCTCTCGGTCAAATACTGCCCAAGCCAGCGGCCCATCCAGTAATGGCTTCAACGCGGCGTTGACTTCGCTCCGAAGATGATCATCATTTTCGGGCGGCCAGTAAATAAAGAACGAGCCGCCGTTCGACACAGTGGCCACCTTCCCGTCAGTGATCTTGCCGCTCGCGTCCAGAGTCAGCAATCCGGCTTTCGCCAACAGCACGTTGGGCTGGATTTCCCGCTCGACCGACATAAAGCCGTGGTCCGACACGATAAAGAAGTCGGTCGAGTCGGCGAGACCATCTGCCTTCACGGCATCGACGATTTCACCGATGCGATCGTCGATGCGCTCCAGCGTGGCCGCGGCTTCCGCGCTATCGGGGCCGAAACGGTGCTCGGCTTCGTCGAGCGTATCGAGATGGATGAGCAAGAGATTTGGCTTGTGACTCTTCAAGAGAAAAGTCGAAAGATGAGTCCGAGTGACGTCGCCATCTTCGCCAGCCGGCGGCGGGCCGAGCGCGAAGAACGCCTCCACGAGCAAACCCGGTGTGGCGAACTTCGCCACATACATCGGATCGCCGACCTCACCCTTGGCGGGATCCCAAATCTCCGGCAAATCCCAGTCGATGGAGGCGCCCGCAGTGGCCGGCCAGAAAACCGAGGCCGACGTCAGGTGTGCCTTGTGAGCTTCATCCCAGAGCGTGGGCACCCTGATGGCATTGGCGAACCAAAACCAGTCGCGCGGATTCTTGCCGGCCTCGCGCGAGGAGAGATTCGTGTAAATTCCGTGCTCGGCCGCCGGTCGTCCGGTGACTATCGTGGTATGCGACGGATAGGTGACTGTGGGATAGATACCCTCCACCGCCTCGGCAAAACTGCCTTCGGACTTCATCCGCAACAAATGAGGGATGCGGAGGTTGGCGTGAGGCGACATGTAGAACTGCGCGCCCATTCCGTCTACGGAGATGACAATCACGTGCCGGGCCGCGGATGGGGTGGACGGTGCAACCTGACCGCTTCCGTCGAGCGCTCTCACGGAGACGTACGACAAAGTAACGAGCAGCAGGAGGGCGATGCCTCGGGGAATTCGTCGATTCAACCGAAAAAACTCTTGCGCGACTCTGCGCATCCCACTTGTAGTGACCACGACCACCTCGCGATTTGAATTTCCCGCTGCCAGCGCCCGGCGGCCACTCGAGCTTGCGGCCACGACGACGGAGGTTCTGCTCGTTTATTCGAGCATTCTAGTTTATATCTGGCGCTGGCAATTCTCCTATCCTCGAGTCTCGATAGTTCTGCTGGCGATCATCGTGGCGACGCACTTCTGGCATGGTGATTCGCCCCGCGAACTGGGCCTGACGCTCGACGGCTTGCGCGCCGGCGCCCGCGCCATCGCGCCCCTCTTTCTGCCGCTTGCCGTGGCGCTGGCTGTGGTTGCCGTTGCACTCTTCCGGGGCACACTTGCCATACCCTGGCAATACACGCTGAAAATGTTTGGAATCTACTGCGCGTGGTGCGCGTTCCAACAGTATCTTGCCCAGTCGTATTTTCACCACCGTCTGATGAGCGTTATTCCAAATCGTCACGTGAGTTCGGCGATTGTGGCGTTGCTTTTCGGTGCCGCGCACATTCCGAATCCCGTCTTGGTAGTCGCGACCACGCTGGGCGGATTCATTTTTGCTGAGCTGTTTGCCCGGCACCGGAACATCTGGCCCATCGCTCTCACTCAAGCGGTGGCTGGATATTTGATCGTCGCGATTGTTCCCATCGCGGTGACCCACAACATGCGCGTGGGGCCGGGATACTACTGGTTTGGACATTGACTCCGTCAATCCTCCCGAACGTCGGAAAGCTCGCCCGCGATGTGATATCATGGGCAATGTGAGGCTCGTGCTGGACACCGACGTTGTGGTAGCGGCCATGCGTAGCCCTCAAGGGGCCTCTGCTGCCATTCTACGCGCCGCCCGGCGGGGCCGAGCGACTCTACTGGTCAGTGTTGCTCTTGCCATGGAATACGAAGCAGTGTGTAACGAGGCGGAGCACGGTGTGGCTGCGGGATTGTCTGACCGGGAAGTCGACGTCTTTGTTACTGCGGTGTTGGCGCTGGCTGAGCCGGTGGAGATTCACTTTCTGTGGCGACCGCAGCTTCGCGATCCGGGCGATGAAATGGTGCTGGAGACCGCAATCAACGGGCGTGCCGACAGTCTGGTCACGTTTAACGTGCGAGACTACGGTAACGTGCCGACAAAGTTTGGAATAGAAATTCTTCTTTCGCGTGAGGCAATAAGGAGGATCACCCGATGAGTACGATTCGAACCTACCCTCTCCGACTACCTCAATCACTCAAGACGGCGGTCGAACGGCTGAGCGAACAAGACGGAACAAGCATTAACCAGTTCGTGGTGACGGCGGTCGCGGAAAAGGTTTCGGCTCTGGAGACCGCGCGGTTCTTTCAGGATCGGAGAGCGCGAGCGAATTTCAAGGCATTCGACAAGATCATGAAACGCCGCCGTGGGCAGCCACCTAGGGAAGGCGATGAGATCCCTGGATAAGTCTGCTTCCTCAGCAAACTGCCCATGGATGACTCGACGAGCGACGGAAGTGCGGCAGGAAGGGAGAAGAAGCGATCTGGCCCTCAAATGCCCGAGCCCATCGCCCTGGGATGTTGGTCCCGCAGGACGGACACGAGCCTTCCGGTGTCAGACGGTAACTTCGAACCAGGTATCCGTAGCGCTCGATCAAAAGATCACTGCATTTCGGGCAGCGCGTGTTCTCCAGGTCGCCGACGTGGCCCGGAAGGTTTCCGGCATAGACGAATCGCAGGCCCGCCTTCCGGCCGATCTCTGCCACTCGCATCAGGGTTTCAGGGCGTGTGTCGTCCGGGTCGGTCATCCTGTAGTCTTTATGGAATGCGGTCACGTGCCACGGGGTGTCCGGTGAGACAGTCACCAGGAATTCGGCCATCCGCTTCATCTCATCATCCGAGTCATTGAACCCCTCAATGATGAGGGTTACGACCTCTACCCAGAACCTCATTTCGTGCAAGCGACGGATCGTCTCGAGAATAGGCCCGAGCCGCCCCCCGAGTTCGTGATAGTGACGATCGTCGAAGCTCTTCAAGTCAACCTTGAACAGATCTACCCAGGGGCTCAGGTATTCGAGTACTTGAGGCGTGCCATTCCCGTTCGAGACGTAGGCGGTGCGCAAACCGGCGGCGCGCGCTTCTTTGAAAATCGCCACTGCCCATTCGCTGGTGATCAGCGGCTCGTTATAGGTGCTCACCACCACTTTGGCCCCGAGTCTCACGGCGTCGCGCACGACTTCTTCGGGGCGCATGGCGTAAAGCGGAGACTGCGCCGCCGGATCACGCACCGCTTGCGACGTGACCCAGTTCTGGCAGTACGAGCAATGCAGGTCGCAGCCCAACATCCCAAAGCTATAGGCTAGCGCACCAGGATAGGCGTGATTGAAAGGCTTCTTCTCTATCGGGTCGCACTGAACGCCGGCTGCGTATCCCCAGGGCACGTAAAGCTTGCCGCCTCGATTGAAACGCACTCGGCACACGCCAGCCTGGCCGTCAGGAATCGGACAACAGTGCCCACAGGCGTAGCACCTTACAAAGCCGCGATCTTGCTTTTCGTAAAGTTCGCTCGCGCCCTCGCGGACATTCTCTTCCAGGACTTCTTTCAGAGTCGCCATGATCGTTCGTCGACCTTCTTCTGGCGGCAGACCGTCCCGCAGACTGTCGTTAGCTAAATCATAATGCCACTCTCCGGCAAAAGCCAGCGGCAGACGCCTGCATGTATCTCGACCAGAAAAGCCAGCTTCCCCTCGCGCCGCGAAGAGTTGTCCCCCTCCCGGTAGTGCCTCTGCGTCCTCTTGGGCCAGAAAAGACTCAACACAAGGGTCACTGAGGCTCTCCGTGTCCCCTGTATCCAGTCTTCAGAAGCACAGGGCACGCGGTGCGGCCCGGTGGCCGCAACTAAACGCATCTTGTGGGGCCGAGTACGCTTCGGGGGCCGGGGACCCCAGCCTTGGCTGACGTCCCGCCGTGCGGGATCGGCTCTACATTCGGTCCACTAACTCTTCGGCGCCGCTGCTGCCGACGGCTTCACCAGCAGAGCGTGCAGCGTTTCCAGCGCTTCGGGCGCGCGCTTCTCCGTCCACTTTTCGAAACGCTCTGCCAGGTTCTCCAGATTCTTCCAAATGTAAGGGTTCTTACGAGACTCTCGGAGCGCGGGCGCCAAATGCTTGAACTTCGCCCAGACGGCCCAGAATTCACTCGTATTCTCGAAGAAGAATTCCTCTTTGATCAGTCCCTGATTCACGATGGAGGCGGCCATGTCCCAGTAGCTCAGGACCATGCGAATGAAAGCATTCTCAGTTGAGCCGCGAGGATATTTCTTGAAGTATTCTTCCGGCGACTCCGCTTGAAACTCGCCTGCCATCCATTCCCGCGCCTGGCGCAATTTCGCTTCGCGGCGAAGGTCGTAAAGGCGCAGCAAGAGTTCTGCGTCGTGATGATCGGCATGATCGCGCATCTTGTCCTCCGAGAAATTACCGAACTGTGGCTGGCTGCGGCGGCAGCCATGATTTTCGTATCTGCATAACCGCCCTGGCAAGGGGCAGCTCAAAGACGCCGAAAGCGCACCTTACCCTTCCGGAGCGGCCCATGATAGCACAAGTGGGAAAGTGCTATTCATCCCCAGTGCTATGGGTGCGAGCGCGATGCCAAGTGAATCGTCTTTGTCCTTGCTTTCACCCGTCAACCTTTTGACTCTTGCCTTTTGAACTTCGATTCTTGACCTGCCGTGATGACGGGTCCGCCCCCGACGCACGCCGAGTTCCGCTTGCTTTCTGGCCATGCGGATCAAGATAATCCACCAACGCCACCACCTGCCGCTCGATCAAATCGCGGACATCGCGGAAATACTCGATGCCGAGTCCATACGGGTCCGGAATGTTCCACTCCACCACTTGGCCTTTAAACCCGATGGGCACCGGGCAACTCACCTCGCAGCCCATTCCGACGACAACGTCCATCTCATCCAGGGGCACGTCTCTCAAGCTCTTGGACCACTGCTCATCGAGCGTGTATCCCTTTTCGCGCATCACTTCGTAGGTTTTGGGAGTAATCTCGCCCAGCGGAGCCGATCCAGCGCTCCAGGCGCGGACGCGACCCGCACCGTGTTTGTTGGCGAAAGCTTCCGCCATTTGGCTGCGACAAGAGTTCCCGACGCAGACAAACACAACGTTCAAAAGCCGCCGCGGTGCGCCAGTTTCCATTTTCAAGTTTCTCCCGCAATGGCTCGATGGCCTAATGACTCAATGGCTCAATTTCCTGAGGAACCATCGGTGAACGGCCTCGTCCTCAGTGAGTTCGGGATGGAAAGTTGCGGCAACGAGATTACCTTGTTCGACTAAAACCGGGAGGTCGCCGCAGCGGCCAAGCACGCGCACGTTTTCGCCGACCCGGCGAATAATGGGCGCGCGTATAAAAACCATTTCAATGGGATGATCGGCGATTTCCGGACAGTCGCCTTGCCGGACCGAGCTGTCAATCTGCCGGCCGTAGGCGTTTCGCTCCACGGTGATGTCCATGAGCGCCAGGCGCTCCTGCGGCGGATTCAGGACGTCCTTCGCCAGCAGAATCGTTCCCGCGCATGTGCCGAAAATCGGTTTGCCCTGACGCGCAAAATCCTTCACCGCCGGGCCCAAACCTTCCGATTCAAAAAACTTCAGCATCGTCGTGCTCTCGCCGCCCGGCATGATGAGCCCGCTCACCTCATCCAGATCGGCGGCGTGCTTCACCAGCCTCCAGGGCTTTCCGATGCGGTCCAGCATTTTGGCGTGCATCGCAAAGTCGCCCTGAATAGCAAGAATGCCGACGGGCTTGTGTCCGTTGTTCATGGTTCGAAATTCGAAAATCGAAACTCGAAATTCGCGCCTAGGCCGATTTTCGAATTTCGATTTTCGAGCTTCACCACCCCTTTGCCTTCCTCAATTCCGTTATGTGTGCGACGTGGTGCCGGCCGTGCCAGGCATAGGACGCCAGGTATCGGTCCAACCGCACCACACCCAATTCCGGGTGGCGAAGCGTTCGCGCAAAATCGGCAGGCGTCATAGCTCGGAGCATCAGCACCCAGCGCCGGTGCAGCGATTCCAACAGATCGAGCGACATATCGATCGGCGCCGTCTTCGAGTCCGGCAGCTCCGCCCAGAGCTGCTGCTCGTAGGGCTTGATTGTCGGCTCCTGCTCGGTCAGCGCGAGCTTGAACCGGATGTAAGCATTCAAGTGGCTGTCCGGCAAATGATGCACCACCTGCCGGACGGTCCAGCCGCCATCGCGATAAGGCGTGTCGAGCTGCCCGTCCGTCCGTCCCGCTACCGCGGCCCGCAGCTTGGCAGGCGCTTCGGCGATCTCGGCGATCATCCGCCGCCGGTCATCGGCGGTGACTTCTTGCGGCCACACAAATTTCCCCACTGGATATCTCGGATCCATTGCGATCGCGCCTCCCCGATGGAAACTAGAAATTGGAAAATGGAAACTGGTTATGCCCGAGCGGTTTGCTGGTTCCCAGTTTTTAATTTCCAATTTTCAATTTTTAATTTCTAATTTCCAGTTTCCAATTTCCCGTTTCAGTCCGCTTACACAAGCTTGGCCTGCAAACTGATCTTCGTTCCCGCCAGCGCCTTCGACACCGGGCAGCCGTTCTTCGCCGCTTCGGCGAGTTCTTGAAACTTTGCCGCGTCGATGCCCGGCACTTCGGCCTCGGTGGTGAGGTCGATGCTGGTGATGGCGAATCCGTCGCCCACTTTCTCAAAACGCACTCGGGCTTGCGTATGCACGCGCTTGGACGCAAAGCCGTTCTTGGCGAGTGTGGCCGAGAAGGCCATCGAGAAGCAGCCCGAATGCGCCGCCGCAATCAATTCCTCCGGGTTGGTGCCCGGCCCGTTTTCCATTCGCGATTTGAAGGTGAACGGCCCGTCATAAGACGTCCCCATCTTCATGTGCCCTGATCCTTCCAGAAGATTCCCCTTCCATTCTGCTTCTGCGCTGCGAACTGGCATTGTGCGTCTCCTTGGTGTGTGAGTTTGGTCTAACTTCTAATCAGATGTGCGCCGGGCTGGATACGATGCTGTTTCCCGTGTCGACGTAACACGGCCCCGTTTTTCATGTAGAATAGTCCCATGAATCGAACCCAGCGTTTCCTTGTGAACCTCATCTACGACCCGGAATACAAGGGCTACGTGGCCGATGTCCCGCAACTCCCTGGCTGCATGTCTCAGGGCAAGAGCGTGGAAGCCGCCTTGAAAAACGTGCGAAAGGCCATCAAACTTTACCTCAAGAGTTCAACTACTTCTGAGCCTCCGCAGGTTCCCGAGGTCCTCACCAGCCAAGTTGAGGTTGCCGTTTGACGCGTCTCGCGGGAATTTCCGGGCGCAAAGCCGTGCGAGCATTCGAGCGCGCCGGATTTGTCGCTGGAAAGCCAGAAGGCAGCCACGTAACGCTCAAAAAGCCGGGATTCCCCATTCTCGTGATTCCGCTGCACAGGGAAGTCTCCCCATTTCTTCTGCGTTCTCAGGTAAAGCGCGCTGGTCTCACCGAGGAGCAATTTCTCAAGCTGCTGTAGCCGCACGGATCCGGTGTAGACAACCCAATCCGAGTGGCCCGTCGGCTGAGATCAAGCCGAATTACCTACCACCCTCGAGTCTGAAGCATTTCTTTCGGGTCGAGCTTGGCCACGTCGATGCCGCGCATAGCCTCGCCCAATTCTTCCGAGCACTCGGCGACGACTTGAGGCTCATTGTAATGCGTGGTGGCGCGGACGATGGCCTTGGCGCGCACGGCGGGGTCGGACGACTTGAAAATCCCCGAGCCGACGAAGCAGGCCTCGGCCCCAAGCTGCATGACGAGGGAAGCGTCCGCCGGCGTGGCGATGCCACCCGCCGAAAAATTGGGCACCGGAAGTTTACCGTGCTCGGCCACCCATTTAACCAGATCGAGCGGCGCGCCCAGTTCTTTCGCCTTCGCCATCAGCTCTTCTTCGCGCAGCGTGGTGAGCAGGCGGATTTCGCTGGTGATGGCGCGCATGTGGCGCACTGCCTCAACGATATTGCCTGAGCCGGCCTCACCCTTGGTGCGAATCATGGCCGCGCCTTCGCCGATGCGGCGCAGAGCCTCGCCCAGGTTGCGCGCACCGCAGACGAACGGCACTTTGTAAGGCCACTTGTGGATGTGGTGCTCTTCGTCGGCGGGCGTCAGCACTTCGCTCTCGTCGATGTAATCGACGCCGACCGCTTCCAACACTTGAGCCTCGGCAAAATGGCCGATGCGCGCCTTGGCCATCACCGGAATGGTGACAGCCTCCATGATGGCCTTGATGATTTTCACCGACGCCATGCGCGCTACGCCGCCTTCTTTGCGGATGTCCGCCGGCACTCGCTCCAGCGCCATCACCGCGCACGCGCCCGCGTCTTCCGCGATTTTGGCCTGCTCGGCGGTGGTCACGTCCATGATGACGCCGCCCTTCAGCATTTCCGCCAAGCCGACTTTTAATTTCATCTGCTCATCGTATTGCCACATCTTCCCCTCCAGTCCCGACTGGCTAATGGCGAGTGGCTAGTTGCAAGCGAAGGAAGCTTCGAATCTTGCGACTTGCCGCATTCCACCGTCCAATTCGCTCTGATGAAATCGGTTGAGTTCTCCGCTCGTACTCAAGCTAAGCTTCTATTTCCCAGTTACTTATCTCGCCGGCAGACTCTCTCGGGTTCGTTCCCTCAGATTTGTCGGTTCGAACCCAAGCTTCACTGATTCTAAAAGACCTCTCGGGTTCGTGATTTGCACAAACGCGCATTTTTCTTGGGTTCGTTCCAGTCACTTTTGTTGATTCTAAAGCACTTGTTGGGTTCGTTCCTCATTTTTAGCATAGGGGTATATTCCGGCAATGTATTGAAGCATTGCTAAACCAAAGCCACTCCCGTGCCGGTCGCCACACTCCTTTTCCCGTTCCTTCCCGCCCGCAGCTTCCGAATCTCCGTCGTCAGCACTTCGCCCAAAATGGCGATGCCCTTTTCAATTTGATCGTCGGACACGCCGGAAAAGCAAACTCTCAGACCGTTGTGCTGCACGTTCTGGAAATAGAAGAATCTCGAGGGGCCAAAGATCACTCGCCGGTCGCGCGCTTTCACCAGGAGATCCGCCGCGTCCATTCCGGCCGGCAATTCAACCCAGACGGACATTCCGCCTTCCGGGTAAACGCACTTCGCCTCGGCGGGAAAATATTGTTTCATGGCGCGCGCTGTCAACGTGAGCTTGCGTTCGTAGAACTTGCGGGCGCGCCGAACCAGTTTGTCGAGCCAGCCGCGCCGTCCGAACTCTTCCAGCACCGCCTGGCCCAGCATGTTGGTGTGCAGGTCCGAACCCTGCTTCGTCCAGCGCACGCGCTCAATCACCCGCCGCTCCGCCACCATCCAGCCGACGCGGAGCCCGGAAAAGCCAACCTTGGAGAAGCTGTTCAAATAAATCACCAGCCCGGCCGAATCGAGCGCCTTGAGCGGAGGCACTTCCCTGCCCTGATAACGCAGAACGCCGTAGATGTCATCCTCCACAATCGGTGCCTGGAAGCGCGCGGCCAGCTCCAATAATTTCTTGCGCGCCGCGAGCGGCATGGACCGGCCCGTGGGATTCTGAAAACTGGGGCTGGCCAGGATCAGCTTCACTTTATTCTGCTCGAGCACGGCAGCGAGAAACTCCAGGTCCATTCCTTCGGCGCGAACCGGAACACCTATCAAGCGAACGCCGGGAGCCTGGAAGACGTGCCACAAACCGGTGTACGTCGGGTTCTCGCAAACCACGGCATCGCCCGGAGCGAGCAACGAACGGCGCAAGAGATCGAGCGATTGCTGGCAGCCGTTGGTAATCAGGATTTCGTCGAGTTCCACCGCGATGCCGTCGCGGCGCAACCGGCCCTGCAAATATTTCTTCAGCGGCAGATAACCCTCGCTCGATCCGTATTGCAGGATTTTCGCTCCTTCGCGCCGCAACACGGCGTCCGTGGCGCGCCGAACCAGATCGACAGGCATTAACTCATCCGGGCCGTGAGCCGTGGCAAAGGAAATCATGCCGGGTGCGGCAGCGCTGCGCATCAAGCGGCCCAGGGCATCATCATGCGGCTCGTCGGAGAAAAAGCTGTTCCAGAAAGCATCGTGATTGGCGCGCCGCAGGACTTGATGCGACTGCTTGAGCGATTCGGCCATACGCGAGACAAACGTCCCACGCCCGACGGTCCCTTCAATCAAGCCCTCCGCTTCCAGGTCGGCGTACGCGTTGCCGACCGTGGTTCGATGAACGCTCAAGCGCTTGGCGAGCTCGCGGCTGGGTTCGAGCCGTTCGCCGATTCTTAGAGCGCCGGAAACAATGCGCTCGCGAATCTGATCGCGGATCTGCGCGTAAAGCGGTTTATCCAATGCCGAGTCAAGGGTGAGCAACATAGCCGCTCCAATTTGGACTGGCTTACCAGACCAATCTACGCCGCTAACGTTCGAATGTAAAGAGCCAATTAGGCCAAATCGAAAACCGGCCAAGGGCAACAGGAAATATATCGCAGAGAAATGGCGTTTGGGAGCGCAACAGCTTGCTACCGCATTGTTTGAGCACCTGCGGGATCCGGCGCCATCGCGCCGAGGCAGGGCCATCTCTACCGGCTTGGTCCGTTATCCGGCGGCAGCGGCTCCAGGAGCCCGATTTCCTTCATGATTTCCAGCCAGGACGTCGGCGAAGACAAACCCATCGCGTTCTTCTACATGTCCGACACGCGCTGGAATTGATCGGCGAAACATCGGTCCCGCGATGGCAAAAGTGTGGAACTCACCATGCTCGCCGCAAGGGTCCACGCCTTCGGGTAGAGCGGCGATCAGCCTGCTATCGAAAGAGCGGCCAGCAAACGAGCGGTCCAATTTCCGCGGGTCGACGCAGGTGATAAACGCCTGTAAACCCCGGCCGATCATCTCTCGCGCCAATTGCGCCGTATCCAAACCCCAAATCGGAAATAGCGGCGTGAGTCCTGTGCCCGCCATTCGCTCCTCGCGATACTTGCGAATATCCTGCAGAAACAGGTCGCCGAAGACAACGAAAGTGACTCCGGCCGACCGCGCATGGGCCAGTGCCCGCTCCATTGCCTCTTCGTACGCGGCGTTCGGGCACGGCCAAGGAAGCGGGACCTTCGCGAGAGGAAGGCCAACAGCCTCTGCCTGAGCTTCAAGCAATTCCTCGCGCACGGCGTGCATCGCCACGCGCGAGAACGCCTGATTGACCGTGGTCAGGAGCCGAGTGACTTCGACGCGTCCCTCGAGCCGGACTTTGTGCAGGGCCCAGGCACTGTCTTTCCCCGTGCTCCAGGACATCCATGCTTTCGGCAGGCTCATTCTCTCCGCCCTCAGTACACGGTTCGGCTATAATGCAACGCCGGAAGAATCATTTAGCCACAAGTGAGGCGGTGCCCGCAATGGCCGAATATATCAGCGGCGTTATCAGACCAATGGTGCGATGTGGGCTATCACTATTAGCCCTCTTCACGACTGCGCTGATTTGCTTTCTGTCGCAGCCCGCAATCTGCGTCCAGCAATCGGGGACTCCGATTCCCGCGACAGCGAGCGCAAACAGCACTGCCGTGCCAGCACCGATGAACTGGACAACCGAGCAGGACCATCAGAACATGATGGACCAGCTCGGGATCAAGGCGCTCCGTCCGGGCCCGAGCGGCAACGAGAACGCACCCAATCACGCCAATTACGACGAATCGAAGGCCAATCCCTTTCCTGTTCTGCCCAACCCTCTGACACTGAAGAACGGCAAGAAAGTCACCAAGGCGAAAACGTGGTGGCAAAAGCGCCGGCCGGAGATCGTTGAGGACTTCGAGCGGGAAGTGTACGGCCGCGTGCCCAAGTCCACGCCCAGAGTGAGCTGGGTGGTGACCAGCACCGAAAAGGAGACGAACGGCGACGTGCCGGTGATCACCAAAAAACTGGTCGGCCACGTCGATAATTCGGCGTACCCGCTCATCACCGTGGACATCCAATTGACCTTGACCATCCCGGCAAACGCGACGGGGCCGGTGCCGGTGATGATCGATTTTGGCTTCGATCCCGCCTTCATGCGCGAGATGCGCGCACGGATGGAAGCTCGCGGCATAAAGTTCCCGCCGCCTGGTGAGGGAGAGCCCGGCGGCAAGGGCCCCAGTTGGCAACAGCAGCTCCTGGCCGATGGCTGGGGTTATGCGATCCTCGTCCCCACAAGCGTTCAGGCGGACAATGGCGCAGGTTTGACCAAGGGCATCATAGGGCTGGTCAACAAGGGCCAGCCCCGCAAGCCCGACGACTGGGGCGCGTTGCGGGCTTGGGCATGGGGCGCATCGCGCGCCCTCGATTATCTTGAAACCGACAAAGACGTGGACGCCAAACATGTGGGTATCGAGGGCGTTTCACGCTACGGCAAGGCGGCCCTCGTGACCATGGCGTTCGATACTCGCTTCGCGGTTGTTCTCGTCGGTTCTTCCGGCGAGGGCGGCGCCAAACTGCATCGCCGCAATTGGGGAGAAGCAGTGGAAAACCTCACGGGATCGGGAGAATACCATTGGATGGCGGGCAACTTCCTGAAATACGGCGCTGCCGAAGCCACCTTTGGCAGCAAGAACGCCGGCGACTTGCCTGTCGACGCCCACGAGCTGATCGCCTTGTGCGCGCCGCGCCTGACCTTTATCAGTTACGGCGTCCCGGAGAAGGGTGACGCGAAATGGCTGGACCACCAGGGTAGCTACATGGCGGCTGTTGCCGCCGGGCCGGTATTCAGGCTGCTCGGTGCGAGGGACCTCGGGATCTCGGACGACTATCACACTGCGAAGATGCCGCCGGTCAATGTGGGCTTGCTCGATGGCCAGCTCGCCTGGCGCCAGCATGACGGTGGACACACGGACGGCCCTAATTGGAAGTACTTCATTGCCTGGGCCGACAAATTCTTCAACCGGACGGCCCCAGCGGCCGCATCGATGCCTGCGGCAGCTCGCGACGCCGCGCCACTTCCGGCCGACGAACCCGCTCCCCGAACCGACCAGAACTCTCTCATCGCCCACGCCCAGTTGTTGGCGAAGGCCCGGAAAGGCGGCATCGACATTTATTTCGAGGGCGACTCGATAACGCGGCGCTGGGGGGCTACTGACTACCCCGACCTCCTGGCCAATTGGAAGCAGAACTTTTACGGCTGGAATGCGGCCGACTTCGGCTGGGGCGCCGATAAAACTCAGAACATCCTCTGGCGCCTCAACAACGGGGAGCTGGACGGAGTCAATCCAAGAATCATCGTCCTGCTCGCCGGCACGAACAACGTCGGCGACGCGATGCCCCTGGGCGGCGATGACGCCAAAGTGGCGGATATCACCCGGGGCCTTCAAGCGATTCTCCGCGTCATGCAGGCCAAGGCGCCCGGCGCCACCATCATCGTGACTGGCATCTTCCCGCGGAATGACAATATGGCCGTCATGCCCGTCATCAACAAAATCAATCGCAATCTATCCCAACTTGCCGATGGCAAGAGAATTCGATGCGTGAACATCAATGACAAGCTGGCAGATCGAGATGGCAAGCTCTTCGACGGCATGATGAACGCTCACGACAAACTGCATCCCGCCGTCAAGGGCTATCAGGTCTGGGCCGATGCGTTGAAGCCCATCTTCAGCGAACTGCTTGGCCCTCCCGGAAAGGAAGACCACGCGCCACCCCCTACAGGTGATCCCAGCGCTCGACCCTGAACAAGCTCGGGCCGGATCATCTCGCGTGCTTTCCTCGAAACGAGCTTCGCAGCGCGGCTTCGCCCTCAGTATCGACGTAACAATTTCATCTGGGATGGCATCCTTGATTAGGAAGCCCCGCCCGTCGGCGTATCGCCCGATGGCCGCATTCGAGCGCGCAAGGCCTCGCGCAGGTCTTGGGGCGTCGAAGGATTGCAGGCTACAAGAAACCAGAGTGGCTCCCTCGCGTCTTCCGCCATGCGCCGCAGGACTTGCGCTGGAGTCCGCGGATGTCGCGCCACGTTTTCTCGCACTGCGGAATATGGATGCGCGGCGAGATGCTCAAGAAGCTCCGCAGGAGCCTCGGCGTGTTCCGTGAGGACTCGGGCCAACAGATAGTCGTCTGGCGGCAGATTAATGGCCAACCACAGTAGTTCGCGCGGAGTGGTCTTGGGATCGCGGGCTTTTTTGAATTTTCGGTCCCAGCCGGAGTTGATTTGGTTCAGCTCCCCGGTGCGAGCCGCGATCAGCTTCTTGAGTTGGCTCATCTCGGTCCGTTTGCGCGCGGCGGAAATCCTTGCTTTCTGAACCGATCGCAAAACTTCCTCGAGGTGCTTGCGCTCTCCCAGGATTACCTGAGTGCCGCGATGAATGTTCTTGGTTACGAATTTCTTTCGGAGGTCTGCGATTGGCATATTCAGTTCTCATTTCTCAGTTTTCAGTCGTAGCGCCGACCTTTAGGTCGGCATCTTCGCTGCTCCCCTAAACTGCCGACCTAAAGGTCGGCGCTACTGCGCGCTGCACCCGCTTGGGCAGGCCGATAACAAACCTTCCCGACCAAATGGCAGCCTACGACACACAACGGACGTCATCCACCTTAATCCAAAATCCCAAACCTAAAACTTGTGCTGAGCGAAGCGAACGCATCCAAAATTAGTCAGAATCCCCGCAAGAAAGGATTGTGCTCGCGCTCGTCGCCGATCGTGGTGGCCGCGCCGTGACCTGGGAAGACTGATGTCTCGTCGGGAAGACGCAAGAGTTTGGCAGAGATGGAGCGAAGGATTTCCTTGAACGATCCACCCCACAGGTCGGTGCGCCCGATGCTGCCCTGAAAAAGTGTGTCGCCGCTGAAGACCCTCTGGCCGTCGCCGGGCATGTGGAGCGAAAGGCTGCCCGGCGAATGTCCCGGCGTGTGCAATACCTCGAGCTCCAATCCGCCCCACCGCAAGCGGTCGCCTTCTTTCAAGAAGCGATCAACCTCAACGATTCCGGGCGGCGCCACACCCAGCCAAGCGGCTTGCGTGGCGAGATTCTGATACAAGGGCAGATCGTCCTGATGCATCAGGACGGCGGCGCCGGTGGCGGCTTTGAGTTTCTCGATCCCGCCCACGTGATCGATGTGAGCGTGCGTCGCAATGATGTACTTGGCGCGCAGCCTGTGCCGCGACAAGATTTCCTGAACGCGCTCAATCTCGTCGCCGGGATCGATGACCACAGCTTCGCCCGACTGCTCGTCGCCCACGATCGAGCAGTTGCACGCCAACATTCCGACCGGGATAATCTCGTGGATCATTGCTGTCCTTTCGGCCCTAGCCATTCTACACGAAGGCGGGGAACAACAGCGGAAGGTTAAAGGGTGAAGGATAAGGGCTAAAGGAGAAGTAGTAAGATTATGGTCCGTGATGTTTACCCGTTTCCTATAATACGTGCTATTGATACCGTATACGGTTCACCGTCCACCGTTAGTCGAGTTGACTTGGCGCGCGGCCCTTCTTATACTCGGCGGCGTCAATTCCGGTTGGGCTGGGCCGACGATGAAGACGTTTGTGGCCGCCGCACACACCTCCCACCCGAAAAAAGGAGCAACCGTGTCAGCATTGAGCAAAGTGGAGATCCACGACAAGCTGAAGGTGATGCCGAAGTGGTCGCACCTCGGCAAGTCGATCACGAAGAAATTCACCTTCAAGTCGTTCATGCCCGCGATCGATTTCGTCAATCAAATTGCCGCGGCCGCAGAGAAGGCCGGCCACCACCCCGACATCACCATCAACTACAGCGTCGTGTGCATTTCACTTTCGACTCACAGCGAGGGCGGCGTCACGGAAAAGGACTTTGCACTCGCAAGAGAAATCGATGAGCTCGCCGGCGGCGCTTGAACCGCCTGATTCCTCCCGGCGCGTATTGGCGCGCGTCTGGAATTCATCGGGGTGCGCGAATTGTCCGCGTTCATGCAATGGCTTCACTTGGTCGCCGCTGTCATCGGCGCCGGCGGCATCGCATTTCTCACTGTCATTCTTTTGCCATCGTTGCGCGTCGTCGACCGCGAACAGCGCGAGTTAATTCTGAAAGCTGTCACGGGTCGATTTCGATGGATTTCGTGGTGCGTGGTGCCGCTCCTGATGGGTACGGGCCTCTACAACGTTCGCCAGTATTATTGGGAGGTCCCGTGGGGTCGCGAGTGGAAACTATTGGTCGCCAAGATCGCTCTTTCTGGCATCATGTTTGCCATCGTGCTCGCGCTGACACTGCCTTTCAAAATCTTCGACTGGTTCCGCGCCCGGCGCGCCAGATGGCTGGCCGTCGCGCTGACGCTGGCCATGATCGTCATCTACCTTTCAGCATATTTGAGGCGCACTTGAATGGCGGATCCAGCTCCGAGCCCCTTGGCTGACGCGTACGCCGCGGAACACCTGCCGCTGGTTGAATATCACGGCGGCCTCGTGCCGCTGCGTTTTTCGGATTCAGCGGCCGAGCATCACGCCGTTCGGCAACGGACAGGCCTATTTGACTTCTCTTTCCGCGCCAAGCTCGCGGTCAAGGGTGATGACCGCTCAAAGTTCTTGCATCGCATCGTCAGCAACGATATCCGGAAGCTCGTGCCCGGCCAAGGCACTTACGCCACGCTCTTGAATGCCCAAGGACACATCCTTGCGGACTTTCGTGTTTATTGCGCGGAGGACCGCCTGCTGATCGACACCGACGCTGACTTGCGTGACAAGCTGATGCAGGCGCTCCGGCGATATATCATCGCCGATCGGGTTCAGATTGAACCTCTCGATAGTGTGGCTGTGGCGGCGCAAGGGCCGACTTCGCGAAGCGTTCTTGAGAGCTTCTTGCAAACAAAGCCACGGCTCGAGCAGGAATACGACCACTTTTCGGCGACCCACGCCAGCTTGCCCGTACGCATCGTCCGCGCCAGCGGCACGGGTGAAGAGGGCTACGAGGTTTGGGTCGAGCCTCACGGGTTCGAGGAAGTCTGGAAGACGCTGGGCCGCGAACCGCCCGCCGAAGGCGCGACGCCGGAGCGTCTTTACTGTGGTGTGGCGGCCCTCGAAACGCTGCGCATCGAAGCCGGCATTCCTCGCTATGGGCCGGACATGGGCGAAGACACGATCCCGAACGAGGCCGGCCTCGTCAATGCGCTCAGCTTTCAGAAGGGCTGCTACATTGGGCAAGAAATCGTTGAGCGAACGCGCAGCCGCGGGCACGTGAACTGGAAACTCATGGGCGTGACTGTCGACTCACCGTCGGCTCCGGCGCCCGGCGAACTATTGCTGGCGAGCGGAAAAGAAGTCGGCGAAATCACCAGCGCCTGCGTCTCACCGACTCTCTCGAAGACTATCGCGCTAGCCTATGTCCGCCGCGAAGTCTCGGAACCCGGCACCAAAGTTGCGCTCGCTTCGGGCGTTTCGGCACAGGTTGCTTCCCTGCCGTTCTATTCACGCTCTCGCCTGTAGGGGCACGGCTTGCCGTGCCCTCTGGGCGGGACAAGCCCCGCCCCTACGACTTCAGCACTCGCTCCGCGGCGGCTCGTCCGGTGCGGACGCAATCCGATATCCCGATACCCGAATAAGCGTTGCCCGCAAGTGCGAGAGACGGATGATCCTTGAGCCGAGCCTCGATTTGGCTCAGGATTTTCCAGTGGCCGACGTGGTACTGCGCCATCGACGATGGCCAGCGATGAATGCGATGAAAGAGCGGCTCGGCCGAGAGGCTCAGGACCGTTCGGAGCTCCTCCTCGACTAGCGAAAGAACTTCGTCGTCGCTGAGATTCAGGACACCACCGTCACGAGCGCCACCGAGAAAACAGCGCAGCAGGGCGTGGCGGGGGGGCGCACGATGATCGAACTTGTTGTGCACAAACGTGCACGCAAGAAGCCGCCGATTCTCCTTCTTGGGCACGAGGTATCCGAAACCCGCTGGCAGCCGGCTTGCCACTTGCGAATCGTAGCCGAGCGCGACCGTCATAGCCGAAGTGTATGAAATCGCTGCGAGCGTCCGCGCCAGCGGCGCGTCCAGCGTGGCGAGCAACCGCGCGCACTCAAACGTGGGCAGCGCGAGCACCAACGCATGGGCGATGTGCGAAGCGCCGCCTTCGCATCGGATGCGATAAACGGGCTGCCCATCGGCCTGCTCCGTCTCAATCGCTTCAATACGCTGCCGCATGAAGACTCGATCGCGATCCAGATTCTTGGCGAGCGTCGCCGCCATCTCACCCAGTCCATTCTTCAGAGTCGTAAAGAGGGGTGGGTCGGCCGCAGGGCGGAAATTCGGATCCTTGCGCCGCGCCGCCTGGCGCTTGCGGCGCGCCGCGAGCACGCCGCGAGCGAGGCTTCCGTAGTTCTCTTCCATTTGCCAGAACCGGTTGAGCACAGAGCGGGCGCTGAGCAGTGCGGAATCGCCGCCATAAACCCCGGCTAGGAGCGGATCAGCGATGTTCTCCAGCATGGAGCTGCCAAAATGCCGCGTCACGAAACTTTCCACGCTCTCATCGGCAGCTCCATCTCGAGCCGGGGGAGACATGAACCGCTCAGACGCCATGGCCAACTTCGATGTGAGAGGTAGCAAGCGCGTTCTGACAATCGGCCAAATTTTCCTCGGCACCAGCAGCATCAGGCCATCAGGAAGCGGCACCAGCTTTCCGTGGTGCAAGACATAAGTGCGTCTTCGATGGTCGTTCGAGCCGATCAGCGATTCACCCAGGCCCAGCTCGCGACACAAAGCTGCTGCCTCCGGTTTTTCGGTCAGGAAGCTGTCAGGGCCCGCCTCGATGACGAACCCATTCACGTGTTCGGTTTGTACGACGCCGCCCAAACGGTCCTTCGCCTCGACCAGAAATTCATCGATGGGAGCGCCGGCCTGCCGCGCTCGCGCCAGAGTGTAGGCGGCCGTGAGGCCTGAAACGCCGCCTCCCAGAACGGCGATGCGGCGACGGGTTGAACTGGAATTCGTCAAGCAGTTTCTGGACAGGTTGAACGTATATGCGGCCATATGCGAGCCATGACGATTGACGCCAAAGCTTGGATAAAGAGCGGGCTGTCGTTCAGCGATCCGCTACGGAAAATCGTGACGCCACGCGCCGCGCCGTATTGCCGAAAAACCACATCGATGTCATACAGAATCTCGACGTGATCGGAAACGAATCCGATAGGGGCAATCAGAACGTGCCGATGCCCCGCCGCCGCGAGCTCGTCAATTTGAGATTCCACAGTCGGGCCGATCCAGGGTTCGGGCGTCATGCCCTGGCTTTGAAACGCGACGCGCCAGTTGGGCAAGGACATCGTTTCCGCAATCGCCGCCGCCGTTTCCCTCACCTGCCGCTCATAGGGGTCGCCTTCGGCAATGGTTGTTTGCGGAACGCTGTGGGCGGTGAGAATAACCGGCACGGTCTTGCCCGTTGTTTTCTGCGCCTGATCCAGTGCCGCCGAAATCTTCTCTCGGAACGCCGCTATGAGGCAGGGTTCATCGTGCCAGCTTTCGATGAAGTCCACTTGCAAGCCGGGCGCGGTCCTCTCGATGGCCTCGCTCAGGTGTTTCCGATACAAACCCACGCTGGTTCTTGAATTGTGCGGGGCAAGGCACAATGCGACGAGGCGATTCACTCCGTCGGAAGCGATTTTGCCGATAGCCTCCGCGATGAACGGCTTCCAATTTCTCATCCCGAGGTAGACCGGAATCGGCGCGTGGCCTTCTGTGGCGGCCAAGTCCTTTAGCATCTCTTCGAGCGCTTGCGCCTGAAGATTGGTGAGCCTGAGCAGCGGCGAGCCTCCTCCAATCAAGCTGTAGCGACGCACGATTTCCTGAACCGCCGCCTCGGGCAGCTTTCGCCCGCCTCGCACGTTCAGCAGGAATTCAGGGATGTCTTCCAGACGCTCGGGCGCGCCGTGCGCGAGCAGGAGCACGCCCCAGCGGTCCGAAGCGCTCTTATCATCAGGCGAAGTCATGCTTCTAAATTATGAATTAAAAATTAAGAATTGCGAAGCATTCTCAGACAGCCACTGATGCCATCCTGCCCCTCGCCACTTTCCGTGTCTCCCCTCCTACTCCCCACTCCCTACCCCCTCTCGCAAGGTGTGATGTAGGTCACTGCCAAGGCCTGGCGGGCTGTCTTAGATTGCGAGTGTCGGGCAAAGTCGTTTTGGCAACGCCTTGTTTTTTGATGCAGATCGAGCACTCAGGAATACAGGAAATGGGGATTCGGGGTTGGGGATTCGCAGAAAAAGCCAACCCTGTACCTTCTCCGCGAATCCCGAACCCCAAACCCCGAATCCCGAGAGGATAGTATATGGACACACTGAGGCAGGCTCCCAACGAAAAGCCCCGACTCGTTTTTTGGGAAACGACGCAGAAGTGCAATCTCCGTTGCGTGCATTGCCGCGCCTCAGCGACAGAGTTCTCTTCTCCGGCGGACCTGCTCACGAATGACGGATTGGCCGTCATCAAGCAAATCTCTGAGTACGCATCGCCGATTCTGGTTTTGAGCGGCGGCGAACCTCTCTATCGTCCCGACATTTTCGATTTGGCGTCGTACGCCACCGCGCGCGGCCTGCGCGTGGCGCTGGCGACCAACGGCACGCTGGTCACAAGGCCGGTGGCAAGTGCCATCGTGGCTGCGGGCATCCGGCGCGTGGCCATCAGCCTGGACGGGGCCGACGCTGCTACCCACGACGGGTTTCGCGGCATCCCGGGAGCGTTTGACGCGGCGCTCAGCGGCTTTCGAAACTTGAAAGAGCTGGGCATGTCGCTTCAGATCAATACAACCATCGCCCGCCATAATGCGCATCAGCTTCCCCAGGTGCTCGAGCTAGCCAAGCGAATCGGCGCGGACGCGCTGCACACTTTTCTTCTGGTTCCCGTTGGCTGCGGGGTCGACATCGCCGAAGAACAGATGGTCCCAGCGCCGGAGTATGAAGGGATTCTGAATTGGTTCTACGACCGCGCGCAGGACGGGGAAATCGAAATGAAAGCCACCTGCGCGCCACACTATTTCCGAGTGGTGCGGCAAAGGCGCGCGACCGAGCGCCGAGCCGCCGAGTCCGGTCTGCCGCAGTCTGCGCCGCCGGAGGGCGGCAATGGCCACAGCCCTTCCGCGCTGTCATTCCCGCGGCAGCGGGAATCCACTGATATCGGCGCGACGGAGATCGCCATGCCGGGTTCGACTGCCGTCAACCTTCGGCCCGGCGGCAATGGAGCGACTGCGGTCTCTTCCCCGCCCGAACATGCCGGTGACCCTCGCAGGCCTGGCGGGCATCCGGGAGGCCACCCGGGTGGCATGGATGCCATGACGCGCGGCTGCCTGGCCGGTTCAGGCGTGTGCTTCATTTCATTTCAAGGCGAAGTTTTTCCCTGCGGTTACCTGCCAGTCAAGGCCGGAGACCTGCGAACGCAATCGTTCGCGGAAGTCTGGGAAAGTTCCCCTGTGTTCAGGCAGCTTCGCAATACCGACAACTTGAAAGGCAAATGCGGCTGCTGCGAGTTCCGGAACATCTGCATGGGCTGCCGCGCTCGCGCCTACGCCGCCACCGGCGACTACATGCAGGAAGAACCGTTCTGCGTTTACCAACCGGGAAAAGGAAATCCTGCTCGTGCGGTCACGACCGTTTGCGAGCGAGATCTCAAGGTTGGAACTTCAGGTTCGAAAACCCCTAGACGGTCTTAAGACCTCCTAGGGATTTTCCTGATTGACAGATAGCAGCTTACAGTTCACTGTCAATAACTGACGGCTGAGAAGTATTGTGCGATTGAGCAGTTTTAGGGAGCTGGAACCTGACCACCAATATGCCGGACTATTGCGAATATGAGATTTGAAACCGCAGCCGCCCGCCCAGACTTCCGTCATGGCCGACCCGACTGAAAAGCGGAACCTCGAAACTCGCAAGCAGAGCAACCGATCTGCACATCAGGCAGAAGAAAAACGAACCCAAACGAACCCATTGAGGTTAAGTACCTATAAATCAGAAGAATACGCCATTTCAGGGTAAAACGAAGCCATTGAGGTCAACTGTCATTTTTTCAATGTGTTATCGAGAAAAAAGGGCTGTTTTCTGAGAAATATGAATGGTGCACGACTTCACTATTCCCGATTTGGGCGAAGGCGATCGTTCGACTGTCAGGTTGTGCGGGGTATACACATTACGAACGAAGCCGGAATGTCCTTTATTTTCTTTAGGATCACTTGCACGGTTCCTGCTCCTAATCCCGATTTAACCGAAGCCTATGGCGGGCGGCAGAGGAGGCAGGACCATTTCGGGTTCGAGATGCCGGATTGCGGAGGCCGGAACGATCCGGGTTCGGGACGCTCAAGATCGTTTGGCGCTCAGTTCATGGACCATTTCGACCAAGGCGACAACGCTTTCGAAGGGCGTGTCGGGAAGGATGCCGTGACCGAGGTTGAAAATGTGGCCAGGCCGGCCGGCGGCTTGGCGCAGAATCTTTTGGACGCGCTCGCGGATATAAGGAAGCTCGGCGAAAAGCACTACAGGATCCAGATTGCCCTGGACGCCCACCCAATCGCCCAGGCGGCTCCACGCGAGATCGAGCTCGACGTCGGAATCCAGACCGATGATATCGCCCCCCGCGTCCCGCATGTCTTCCAGAAACGCTGCCGTGCCTGTTCCAAAGTGAATAATAGGCACTCCTTTGGTAATATCTGCTATGAGCTGACGCGTGTAAGGCAATGCAAACTCGCGATAGTCCGCCGGGCCGAGGCAGCCAACCCAGGTGTCGAAGATCTGCACCGCCTGGACGCCGGCGGCGATCTGGCCGTTAACATACCGGGCAAGGTTTCGCGCCAGATGCTCCATGAGCGCGCGCCAAGCGCCCGGGTCGCGATACATCAGGCTCTTGGTGTGGCGAAAACCCCGGGAGGCGCCGCCCTCGATGAGATACGACGCCAACGTGAAAGGAGCGGCGGCGAAACCGAGCAGCGGGAGCGCGGCGGGCAGTTGGGCGCGGGCGCGGCGAATAGCCTCGAACACGTAGGCCAGCGATTCCGCGGGCTCGACCTCGCGCAGCCGGGCCACGTCCGAGGCTTCGCGGAGCGCCGGAGCGAGGACCGGCCCTTCCCCTTTCTCGTACTCCAAGGCAAAACCCAGGGGCTCGGCAATCAACAACAGATCGGCAAAAATGATGGCGGCGTCGGCGCCGATCTTCTCCGCCGCCGTCACCGTGATTTCCGCGGCCAATTCGGGATTCTTGCACAGATCGAGAAACGGAAGCCTGGCGCGCAAATCGCGATATTCCTTCATGTATCGGCCCGCCTGGCGCATCAGCCACACGGGCGTGGCATCGACGGGCTCGAGGCGGCAAGCCCTCATAAAGCGAGAATCATTCCATTGCTGATTGCCGATTGCCGATTGCCGATTTTCGAGTTTCGAATTTTGGATTTCGATTTTCGCCTTTCGAGTTTCGAGTTTCGAGCGCAGCAATTCCGCGGCGCGCCGGGCAGATTCGCGGACGAGCGCGCCCATTTTGCCATGCTCCGGTTCGAGATCCACCTGGATGCCGTGCAGGCGCAGAGCCTCACTGCACGTGGGGCCAATCGAGCAGACCACGCAACCTGCGAGCGACTCCAGGAGCCTTTCTTGCAGCCCATTCTTGGCGGCGATCTGCATGACGTGATCAATCTGGGCGGCGTTGGTGAACAAAACTACTCGGGCGCGCCCGACGACGATGGACTCCACGGCTTGCTGAAGCGGCCCGGTATCCTCGGGCAGTTGCCAGCGGTAGATTGGAACCTGCGTCACCTCGGCGCCGCGCTTCCTGAGCTCGGCTATCAGCGCGTCGTTCGAGACGCCGTATTCCTGTACGGCCACACGGCTGCCGTCGAGAGCGAAGCCGGCAGGACGCTCATCCAGCTCCTTAAGAACCTCGCGCCACGTGTTCGGCTCCGGGATGACAATGGTGATGGGAACATGGAATTCGCGAAGAACTTTGATGGGTTTGGGGCCGCGCGCCACCACCGTGAGCTTCGAAATGGCCCGGACGATTTCGTCGCGCGCGTAGCGGGTTTCCAGCACCGTGAAGAGGGTTCGCGTGCCGACGCCGGTCGTGAAAATGATGGCGGCGAACCGGCCGGCAAAAAGCTGCTCGGCAAACGCGAAGGCGGCGGGGTTCTCCTCGAGCGGAACTTCGCGCATCGAAGGAGCAACGCGCGGCACGCCGCCGCATCGCTCGATCAGCGTGGCCATCTCTTTCGCCCTGCGGCTCTCGAAGGCGACAACTTCGAGGCCGCCGAAGTCTATTGTTTTTTCGTTGGTGTTGGACGTCATACAGAATTAGTGACGAGCGGTCGATTGCGGATTTTCGATCGTCGATTGACGATTGAAAGACGGCGCATTCTTCTTAGGTCAATCGGCAATCGACAATCGTCAATCGAAAATCACTAGCCGCTGCCCTTTTATGTTTGCCTCGCGCACAGACTGGCATCTTACACCGAACCGGCTCTCGCTGGCACTCGCGGAGCGTCGGGCTCGAAACCTGCCGATCCTCGATCTCACCGAGTCCAATCCCACCCGCTGCGGATTTGACTACGATGCGGAGGAAATCCTTGGGGCGCTCAGTGACCCGCAGGCACTCACTTACGAGCCCGACCCGCGCGGGTTGATGAAAGCCCGTCTGGCCGTGGCGGAGTACTATGCAGAGCGCGGCGTGAAGCTCGATCCCGCTCAGATCTATCTCACCACCAGCACGAGCGAGGCGTATTCCTACGTCTTCCGCCTGCTCGCCAACCCGAGCGATGAGATTCTCGCACCGACGCCCAGCTATCCGTTATTCGATTACCTTTCGCGCCTCAACGATCTTGAGCTGGTTCCTTATCCGCTGGTCTACGACGATGGTTGGCAGATCGACCTCCACGCGCTCGAATCTCGCCTGCGGACGCGGACGCGCGCCATTCTGGTGGTCCATCCCAACAATCCTACCGGATCCTTCGTGCGGCAAGAAGAATTGGACTTCCTGGTGCGCTGCGCGAACCAACAGCCGCTCGCGATAATCGCGGACGAAGTGTTCGCGGACTACGTTCTATCCCCGGATGAATCATCTCGAGAGTTGCCTGTCGCCGGCGCTCAAGCCCGCGCCCCGGCAGCGGGCGAATGGGTCCGAAGTCACGCCGGAACATCAGAGGCGCTCACCTTCACGCTGAGTGGCTTGTCAAAAATCTCCGGGCTGCCGCAAATGAAGCTGGCGTGGATCGTGGTGAACGGGCCTGGCGACTTGCTCGTTCGCGCCCAGGAGCGGCTGGAATTAATTGCGGACACCTACTTGTCCGTGGCGGCGCCGCTCGCCCATGCACTGCCGCGGATGCTTGAGATGCGGCGCGCTCTCCAGCCGCAGATATTGAAACGCCTGCATGAGAATCTCGCTGGGCTCGACCAGCAGCTTCTTCGCGATGGGCTGATTCGCCGCCTCAAGGTTGCCGGCGGCTGGTACGTAACCTTGAGGCTTCCCTCGATTCGCACCGACGATGAGTGGACCCTCAACTTGCTTCAGGAGGGCGGCGTGCTCGCTCATCCCGGCCATTTCTTCGATTTCCATATCGACCATCACCTGGTGGTCAGCCTGCTGACGAGAGTTGAAAGTTTTCAGGAAGGCATCGAGAGGGTGGTGGCACGCGTGGCCAAAGGAGGGTAACGCGTGTCGGGTGGGACCGACCAATCATGGCTGTTCGTGTGACGAGTGACGACATGGTGACGCTCGGCCGTCATTATCGGAGTTGTTCGGAGCAGTAGTATTGACTTCGGGCGCATGCCCTTCCCAGCGGTTCGAGCCATTGCTTCACCGCGGCACATCATTTCTGCTCGAAAGAGGAACTAATTTACCATTTATTGCCTAAGAACACTCTCCATCCGTTGACGTACTGCTATTACTTTCAGCAGATTAACTTCGTGAGCGGCTGGCCATCAAATTGCAGTAATTCTCATCTTTCGGTTGTGCAAGCCTTTCGAGACACGAGGAGAGGTGCCCTGATGGCAGGTGGAAGCCTGGCGCCAAATTCGGACAAGCGGAAGATGTCGCAATCGACGTCTACGACCGTTGCGCCGGCGTCAGCGGCATCGAGGGCAGAACGCGATACTCCGCTTCGGCGCAAAGTCCTGATCGTCGAGGATGAGTTGTCCATCTCCAACCTCCTTTATGTTCTTCTCGAAGACTTGAACTACGACGGGGAGGTTGCGCTCGGCGGCCAGCAAGCGCTGAGGATGATCGAACGCACCAGTTTCGACGCCATCCTGCTCGACCTTCGCTACTCCAACGACGCAGCCGAGCAGTGTGTCTCGCAGATCGCGAAAATCCATCCCAGCCTGCTCGACCGAGTGCTGGTGATCACAGGTGAGTTCGCTGATTACAGGGTCATGGATTTAATCCAACGTCATTGCCTTCCCCACGTCCCGCAGAGTCGCCTGATGGAGGACATTCATCAGAGTCTGCGCGCGCTCTTCGGACTCTCCCCGCAACCGGTCCCCAAATTCTGACGGATATCGCCGGCTAGTGTGCACGCGATTCGATGCGCAGCACGGCCGCGCCGCGGATGGCGTCGTTCTTAAGCGAATTGAGGGCGCGATTGGCCTCGGCAAGCGGGAAGGTTTCAATCTCAGTCTTGATGGGGATTTCTGCCGCCAGCCGCAAGAAGTCCTCGCCGTCCTGCCGCGTGTTGTTGGCCACGCTGCGGATCACGCGTTCGTGGTAGAGCAGATTGTATTCGAGCGGCGGAATGGGGCTCATGTGGATGCCGGCGAGCGTAAGCGTGCCGCCCTTTTTGAGAGCCTTGAGCGCCGCCGGCACAATTACGCCCGCCGGAGCAAACACGATGGCGCAATCCAATTTCACTGGCGGCTCGTCGATCGCTCCTCCCGCCCACGCCGCGCCCATTTCGAGTGCCAAGCGCTGATGGCGGGCGTCGCGTGAGCAGGCGTACACCTCGACATTCCAATGGCGCGCCACCTGGATCGCCACGCTCGCTGCGGCTCCGAAACCGTAGAAACCTAGCCTGCCGCCCGGCTGAATTCCCGAAAGACGCAGCGATCGAAACCCAATGATGCCGGCGCAGAGCAGCGGCGCGGCTTGGTCGTCGGGGAAACCGTCAGGTATCGGATAGACGAATTGCTCGGACGCGAGCGTCCGCTCGGCGTAGCCGCCGTCCACCACGTAGCCGGTGAAGATCGGGTTGTCACACAGATTTTCTTTTCCGGCGCGGCAGTACTCGCACGCGCCGCAAGTACGGTGCAGCCAGGGAATCCCGACCCGCGCGCCGATCTTGAATCGCGTGGCGCGCTCGCCCATGCGCTCGATCACACCTACAACCTGATGACCCGGGATCACCGGCGACTTGCGCGGCGGCAACTCGCCTTCAATCACGTGCAGGTCAGTGCGACAAACCCCGCAGGCCGTCACCCGCACCAGCACCTGATCGCCCCGAGGCTCGGGATCGGGCGCGTTGGTGAACTCGAGCGGATTCGACTCAACGGGCGCAACGTGCCACAGCAAGCAGGCTTTCATGGATCTGATTGTAACCGAATGCTCGAGGCGGCAAAATTTTATTCGCGGTCTTGCGGTCAGTGATTCGGCAGTGGACATAATACCTTTGTTTTCAACAACTTGGTGGCTTTGCGGCCAAGGGAGTCAGACTAAATTATTTGTTTTATTATAGATACATAAATCGGAAGGCTGGATTACGGTTTTTGGCTTCTCAAATTGGCTTTGTTCCAGGCGGTTTTGTTGATTCTAAATGACCTCTTGGCTTTGTTCCTCGTTTTTTAATTATTTTGCATATCGCAGCCTCTTGGTGGCCTCGGGTTTCGAACTCCGTCCAGGCAGCGACCAGCTTACACTCTGCCTAACACTTTGTCAAGAGAATAATGTCGGTTGGTGAAACGAGCCGCCAACCGCCGGGCCGCTGAGCTAGCCACCAGCCACTTGCCACTGCTCTTGACGCCACTTGCCAGTGCATTTGTGCCGTCTACTGCCTACCGTCTACAGTCTGCCGCCTTTCCCGCGCGTCACTTGTCACTCATCACTGTAGTTGAAGCCCCCACTTGCCACTAGCCACTCGCCACTGCACTTATGACCGAGAAGCCCACGGCACCAAAACCGTGCCGAGCCTACCAGCTTGCCGCAACGATCTCCGTACTTCAATAAAGAACTGCTCCTTCACCTTTCTGGGCAACGAGCTTTTGGAAGATCTCTACGATTTTGTCCCGTCGCGCCAGCAACGCTTTGACTTCCGTCTTGTTCAGATGTGGCCGGGTTCTCTCGTAGACCTCGTCAAAATTCAGTTCCTTCAGTTTCTGCAGCAATTGCCGGTCGCACATCACCAGATCCTTGGGGTCGGGCAAGGTGTTATAGCGTCGAAACGCGCGGGTAAAGTCGATCCGCCAGATCTTCCAATCTTCGGTGATGAGCACATTCGTGAGGTTGGGGTCGGTGTCATAAATAAGCTGGTCGAACACCCGGATTTTGTACATCTGCTTATTCCATGCATCTACGTCCGGCGCATGCAGGCCCTGTTCATCATGCATGGCCTCATCCCACTTCCACGGAATCCACCAGCTTAAGGAGCCAATCTGGCCATCCCACTTGCGCTCAACATAGGGCGGAACCATGTTACTCATTCCGAGCATCCGGGCCAACTCGTAGCCGGCAATATTGTAGTGGTAGGAATCGACGAAGTTCAGTTCGGTTCGACCGCTCGCGAGAGTCATCGAATCCTTGCGTTCGTCCACAGGCTGAAAGGAAGCCTTATGGGTAATCGTTCCGTCGGTTAGAGTTAACGTCCACGGGTGCGTGATGCCCTTGCTGGATTGTTTGCTGGCAATCACCTTAGCCTTTAGCAGAAATTCCTTCTTCTGCTCGTCCGTGAGGTTTGGCTCATCCTTGGGGCTGGATTGACCCGATGCGGAAATCGCGCCCGATAGGCACACGCACGCTAAGGCGATCAAAGCCAAAGAGCGAATTTTTTGCATCATAAAGCGCCTCCTTTCGTTCCTTATGCTTTTCGCAGGTCGATTTGGGTTGCGTTCAGCACGACGCTCCCGCTGTTGTAAGTACCGATGAAGCGCGGCATGGCGCTAAGAATGTCAGACTAAACCCCGTGCCGCGATGAAGCGACTATCCTGCGCGAGCCCGATCGACGCATCTGTGGTTGTGTTCTATGGATGCACTCGTAGATCAATTCGGGAGGCGATGAACTCGCCTTTTTCATCGTACGTTCCCAAACAGATCACCCGCTCCTCCTCTTTGAACATGCTCTGGTCGGTAACTGGCTTGTTGAGTCTTGTCCAGCTCGTCGAACTGGTCCAGTGAATTCTCTTCTCTACGCCTTTAGCGTTGCGAACGTCCATTCTGGAGGCGTCCTTATCGATCCTTACAATGTGACCGTCCCAACGGGCTTGTTTTGCGGCCGCAGCTGTTTTCTCCTGCCCATTGGCAACAGCGTTCTGGGTGGCAAGTCCTACCACCGCGAGCACCGCGAACAGCAGCATGACTACAACTTTTCTCATCGTATCCTCCTTCGGTTGCGCGTGCGGGCAGCCGCGCTTTTGATCTCGTGACTATCCTAGTCGGTAAAGCTACATGATTGGCCGGAGCATAGAATTATTTATTACAAAAGTAAAGCATTTCTTGCTAGTTTTTTTGGGCCTGCGGAACGGCTGGAGAGAATGCCTTCTCCAGAGAAAAGCATCTCCGGCTGTGCGGAAGTAGTTCCCTTCGAATCGGCGGCATAAGGTCGGCTCGAATCCAAAAGTCGCGAATTGCCGAGTATCACTTGCAATCGCTGCGCAAGGAGATTAGAGTGAGCCGAGAAAAAGTTGACAAGGCTCGTACTGGCGACGAAAACGAATTCAGGCGTTTTTCTCCGCAGGACAGGGTGCATGTTGATCACGCTCCTGATCCTGACGGTGGATGCCGCGGCACAGGTGCGGGTTGTCGCGGTGGGCGATCTGCATGGCGCCTATCCCGAGTTTGTCGCCATTCTGCAGCGAGTCGGATTGGTCGGCGCCAATCGTCAGTGGATCGGCGGCTCGAGCGTTCTGGTACAGGCCGGTGATGTCATCGATCGAGGGAATGGGTCTCGCCAGTGCCTGGAGCTCCTGATGGATTTAGAACGCCAAGCGCCGAAACAGAACGGGCGGGTCATTCCGTTACTGGGCAACCATGAAGTAATGAACCTCATGGGTGACCTGCGCTATGTCGTGCCCGAGGATTATCGAGCCTTCGCGACGGACGAGTCAGAGAAAAGGCGTGAAGAGGCTTACCGCGATTACAGGAATTTTTTCACCAGCCACAGCGCGCATCATCACACGCAGTATTCCGACGACGATGCTGGCCGCCAGAAATGGATGGCCGATCATCCGCCAGGCTTCTTTGAGCGCCATGACGCCTTCGAGGCGCAAGGGCGGTATGGGCACTGGATCCGCAGTCACGTCGCAGTGGTGCAAGTGGGTGACGTGCTGTTTGTGCACGGAGGCCTGAATCCCGCAATGGACTTTAAGACCATCGAGGAATTGAACGAGCGCGTTCAATCCGAGATTGCCCGCTTTGATTCGCTTTGGCAGTCGCTATGCGAGAAGAAGATCATTTGGCGTTACATGAAGCTGGACGAAGCGTTTCGGCAGATGCAGGAGGAGTGGATGTGGATTCAGGCGCGTGGCCAAGTCGAGGACCCTGAAGCCGTGCAGCAAATGAAGGAACTGTCCGGCGTTCAGAATTGGCTGATTCTTTCTCCCGACGGCCCGCTCTGGTATCGCGGCTTGGCTCTGGAACCGGAGGAAAAGCTGAAGGCCCCGGTGGAAGCAATGCTGGCACGGCTGAAGGTCCGATACATCGTGGCCGCCCACACTGTGGTGCCCAAGCACGATATTTGGCCTCGCTTCGATAATCATGTCTTTCTGATTGATACTGGAATGCTAAAAGAAGTCTTCGACGGCCGAGGTTCGGCGTTGGAGTTCCGCAATGGAGGCGTCACTGCCTATTATACCGACGGACAGCCGCAGGTCCTGGTGGCGCCATCGGTCGGAGCAACCAACCCAGCGTCCGGCCACGAATAAAGGTGGGGGCAAGCCAAAGTCATGAGCACCCACGTGCAAAGAATGTTCAGTATGCGGCGCGACGAAGTCGGGCCAGCGTCGCTGCTGTTCTTCTATCTGTTCCTGATAATCGGCGCCTTCATGATGGGGAAAGCGGTGGGTAACGGCCTGTTTTTAAGCGTCTTTGCCAAGCGTCTGCTGCCTTACGCGATGATCGGGTCGTCGATAACAAGCGGGGCTTTTGTTCCAGCATATATCCGGCTTTCCCATCGGTTACGGTTGGAGCTCCTAATCAACGCCACTCTGCTCTTCTTTGCTCTGTCCTTCACCTCCTTTTGGTGGCTGACGCACTTCAAGTCCCGATGGGTGTATTTACTGGTTTACGTCACGGTGTATGCGGTGGGGGCGATGGGCCCGATGATGGGCTGGACACTGGCCAACTACGTGCTGACCACCCGGGAGGCGCGGAGACTTTTCGCTTTTATCGGTGCGGGAGGAATCCTGGGTGGTACATTCGTGAGCTTTTTCACGGCCGACCTGGTGAGCCGCGGCCACGTGCCGCCGCAAACCCTTTTGCTGGCGGTCGCCTTCATCCTCATGCTCTGTGCGCTGTTGGTTCGACTGTTATTTCGGAGCACGCGGCAGCGGCTGGCTGCGGTAAGTCTGGCCCCTGCCGCCGGCCACAGCACGCCCAAGAACTTCGCCCAGAGTTTCAGCCTGATTCGTGGCTCCCCTTATTTGCTGTTGCTCACCGCGCTCATCACCGTCGGGTGTCTCGCCACTTGCATTGTGGAATATCAATTCAACATCATTGCCCAGGCGTCTTATAGCGGCAATTCCGCGGCGCTAACCGTATTCTTCGGCCGCTTCTACGGCTATATGGGACTGGCTTCGCTGGTCTTCCAACTGGCTCTCACCGGGCCGCTGCTGAGCGCCTTTGGTATCCGCATCACCCTCTTCTTGCTTCCGATTGCACTTATGGGCGGCAGCCTGGGCGTGTTTCTTGCACCGACGCTGCTGATGGGGGGCATCCTGAGAGGAAGCCACTACGTCCTCCGCTACTCGCTGGATAAGTCTTCGACCGAACTGCTCTATTTGCCCGTGTCCCCGGAGGTCAAGAACCAAGTCAAATCCTTCATCGATACTTTTGTGTGGCGGTCGGCGGACGGCATTGCGGGGCTTACGATGCTGGTTTTTGCTAACATGCTGAAGTTCGGCCCCAGCCGGGTGAGTCTGGTGAACCTGTTTTTTTTCACGGGTTGGATGGCCATCGCCTATGGTGTTCGCCGGGAATATCTGAACGTCCTGCGGTCAGCTATCGAACGCCGGACCCTGGATCCGGAGCGAACTGCTACTTCCATGCTGGATTCGACCACCATGGAGGTTCTGGCGCAGGCGGTGGAGAGGGGCGGCGAGCAGCAGCTTCTCTACGGTCTGAGCCTATTCGAGATTGGAGGCGAAGCAGGCTTTCATCCCGTGCTGCGCCGGATGCTGGACCATCCTTCGCCTTCCGTCCGTCAGCGGGCTCTGCGCCTGCTCAACGACGCTGGAGACCTGAAGATCCTCCCCCAGGTCGAGAAGCTGCTGGCCGACGAAAGCCTGGATGTCCGCACTGAGGCGCTACACTACTTGGTCGTTCACGGAGGGCGCGATCCTCTCACGCTTCTTAGCACCGAGCGTGATTTTCCCGATTATGGACTTCAGGGTGCTGTGGCGGGTTACTTGGCGCGCAGCGGAGAGCCGGAGTACTTGGCGGCGGCGGAGATCATCCTCCGAGACATGCTCGCACGCGCTGGTCCCGATGCCGTGCACTCGCGGGCCGAGGCAGCGAGGGTGCTGGGCGTAATTCCCCCACCCTGCGGGCTGCACTCAGAGTTGTTAAAGCTGTTGCGGGATGAAGACTCTGAGGTATTGGAGCAGGCCCTCCTAAGCGCGGGCAGAACTCAGGGCAGTGAGTTTCTCCCTCAGGTCATCGAGAAACTTGGAGAGCCGCGCTTGAGGGGAACAGCGCGCGCCGCACTGATCCAGTACGGTTCCCAAGTAGTGCACACGCTCCGGGACTACCTGAATGATGCCACTGTGCCGCTGGCCATCCGCAAGCAGATTCCGAAAGTGCTGGCCCGCATCCCCGGGTCCGAATCAGCCGCCGCTTTAGCCGAAAGCCTGATCCAAAGCGATCCGGGAATGCGCTTCGACGTGCTGAAGGCGCTGAACAAGCTGCGTTCCGCAGATCCCGGCCTCGTGCCGCCACGTCGGGATGTCGAAGACATGCTGAACGCTGAGCTGGTGGGCTACTATCGCTCTTTCCAGATTCTAGCCGCGATTGACCCGAACGCCGGTTCCGCAATCTCGGAACTGAGCTCGGCAGGCGGCGGGTCAGTCCTGACGCGAGCCTTGCGTGAAGGCATGGCTCACGAACTCGAGCGCATCTTCCGCCTCATGGCTTTGCTTTATCCACCACGCGACGTCCACAATGCTTTCCTCGGTTTGACCATGGGCACGGCGCAACGCCAGGCCAACGCCCAGGAAGTTTTGGAGCATCTTCTTCAGGCGGATCTCTACCGGCGGCTTGTCAATGGGCTTGACCCGGAGATTCCCTTTCGCGAGAAGGTGGACTTCGCCCGCCGCCTCTGCGGTTCCGGCGTGGACTCGAAGAACGAAGCCCTGCGCATTCTGCTGCACTCGGAGGACAGTTGGTTATGCGCCTGCGCTCTTTATGCTGTTGGCGAAGAGCGCCTCACGGAATTGAACGATGAGGTAAGCCAGGTGCCTCACGCCACCGACCCTGTGCTGGATGAGACTTGGCATTGGGCCGTCGGGCGTTTGAAAGCCGCGCCCCTGGCTTAGGAGCTTATATGCTTACGGTAATGGAAAAAGTTGCCCTCCTGCAGACTGTCCAGGCCTTTCGGGCTGTCCCCACGCAAAGCCTTGCCCGCGTTGCGGCCATCGCCCAGGAAGTTGATTACCAGGCGCGTCAAGCGCTCTACAAGGAGAACGAGGCCGCCGACACCATGTTCGTTTTGTTGGAAGGTGAGGTCGTCTTGCTGCACCCGGGACTCGCAGGGAAAAAACTGGGGCCCGGCCAGGTGGCAGGTCTTCTTGCGTTTCTGGCTGGGGATTCGGAACCTGAATCGGCCATAGCCACGCAGCATGTCCGCGCCCTGCGGCTTGACCAGGAAGATTTTTACGACGCGATGGCGGAGGACTTCAACTTGACACGCGGCATGCTCCGGGCGGTGGTGAGATGGGCGGCCGGCACATGATGGCCGATACCGCAAAATTGATGACATCTGCGGCGAAAATAGTGGGTAGATACAAGCCAAGCATGCTTTTCATGCAGTGGGCTATCGCGGGTTCCGAACATCGACATGCCCACGGCGCCAAAACCGTGCCGTCGCTACCAGCTCTGGCCGCTGACCTCACACTGAGGTGGCGGCAGGCTCTCGGTTTGAAGAGTCGCAGACCCGCAGGACAGGGCGGCGCTACTTGCCGCGGCGGGCGAGCAAATAAGACTTAATAAACGGATCGATATCGCCGTCGAGGACGCGGTCGGCGTCGCCCATCTCCAGCTTTGTCCGATTGTCCTTCACCAACCGATAGGGATGGAGCACGTAGGAGCGGATCTGGCTCCCGAAGCCGATTTCCATTTTCGAGTCCTCCACCTTCTGCGAGGCCTCGCGGCGCTTCATCAACTCCAACTCGTAGAGTTTGGACCGCAACATCTTCATCGCCATATCCTTGTTGCGATGCTGGGAACGCTCGTTCTGGCATTGCGCGACGGTGTTGGTAGGGATGTGAATGATGCGCACGGCGGAGTCCGTGGTATTCACGTGCTGGCCGCCGGCGCCAGTGGAGCGATAAGTCTCGATCCGCAATTCGTCGGGCTTCAGCTCCACATTGATGGTCTCATCAATCTCCGGGCTGACAAAAACCGAAGCAAACGAAGTATGCCTGCGCTTCGCCTGGTCGAAGGGCGAGATGCGCACCAGGCGATGCACGCCAATCTCGGAAGAGAGCAACCCGTAAGCGTAATCTCCCCCCACGGTGAACGTCACGGACTTCAAGCCGGCTTCTTCACCCGCCTGATACTCCGCCACCGTGAACTTGAAGCCGTGGCGCTCCGCCCAGCGCTTGTACATGCGCAGCAGCATTTCCGCCCAATCCTGCGATTCGGTCCCGCCCGCGCCTGGATGGATAGTGACGATGGCGTTCATGCGATCGTGCTCGCCTGAAAGCAGCGACTCGGTCTCCAAGCGCTGCACTTCGGCGCTGAACGCGTCGAGCTCGGAGCGCAGTTCGGCCGACACATTCTCGCCTTCGCGCGCCAGCTCCAGATAGGCTTCGACGTCGGCGAGCTTGCGCGCCAAGCGCTCGTCCGTCTGCACGGTTTCGTCGAAGCGTTTTCGCTGGGCGAGAATTTTCTGCGAGGCTTCCTGATCCTGCCAGAAGCCGGGCAGGGCTATCTGCTTTTCGATGGATTCGATCTCACGGCGGCGTTCGGGGGCGTCAAAGAAAACTCCGCAAGTCGGCGACGCGACGCTTCAGCGCGTCAATTTCGGTTTCGAGAACTTCGATTCCTTCAATCATGATAGGTCCCTCAAAGTCGGGATTCGGGGTTAGGGTTTCGGGTTTCGCGAACCACGAATCCCGAACCCCGAAACCCGATTGCCAGCACGCCCACCACTGCCAACACCACGCACGCCCATGCAAAAACATCGCCGTGCGCGGTATAGAAGGTCGGCGCGGTTCGATAGTCAAATCGTCCCGCGAGCACCAGCGCCTGGTGCATCGGCAGCCGTTCGAGCACTCGCCCGTAAGGATCGATCACTGCGGTGATGCCGTCGTTCGTCGCGCGCAGCAGATACCGGCCATTTTCGATGGCACGCAAGCGGGCCATTTCCAGATGCTGATACGCTGCCGAGGAATTACCAAACCAAGTATCATCCGAAATGGTGACCAGCACCGTGGCGCCACGGCCGGCAATTCGCCGCACCAACTGCGGGAAGATGGCCTCGTAGCAAATGAAAACTCCGACGGCGCCTTCGGGCATCCTGGCCACCGAATAATTGGAGCCCGGGACGAAATCACCAACCTCCATAGTGATTTTCCCGATCTTCCCCGGAAATGCCCAATCGGGGACGTACTCTCCAAACGGCACCAGATGAATTTTATCATATTGAAGCAGCTCGCGGCCCTCGGGATTCAAAACGATGGCGCTGTTGCGCGGCCGGCCGCCGTCTTGCGGCATGAAGGTCACCGTGCCCATCACCACGTCGGCCTGCGCGTCGCGCGCCATCTTCACGACCGCCGCATGAAAGATCGGGTCGCGGTCCCAGTAAAACGGCGCGGGATTTTCCGACCAGATCAACAGCGGCGGCGTGGAGGAATTTCCGCCTGCGTGCAGGCGGCTTTCCAGGGTCATGTTCACCAAGCGCTCGAGTTGTGCGGGATTTCTCCATGGCGCCCACTGTTCGAGCGCGGCCACGTCCAGCGGCACGTCGGGCTGAACCAGGAAGGCCTGTACAGAGCCCGGGGGCAAGGGAGACGGAGTGAAAACCCAATTCGCGATCACCAACAAGCACAGCCAACTCCCCAGCGCGCCGGTTGCCCGCGGCTCGCGAGGCGCAAGGACCACCCACGCCAGCAGCGCACTGGAGGTGGCCGCTATAAACGACAGACCGTAAACACCAGCGACCGAGGCCACTCTCTGCAAGCCGACGGATTGGACGGCGTAGCCAAGCAGGTCCCATGGAAATCCCGTAATCAGATACGTGCGAGCGATTTCCATCGAAACCCACAAGAAAGGACTGAGCGCCAGCGCCCATCCTCGCGATGAGCGGGCGACCCCCGCGGTGACCAGGCCGAATCCGCCAAAGAAAGCGGAGAACACGAGGACGAAGAGCAACAGGACTGCGGCCGCGAGCGCTGGGCCCAAGCCGCCATGGCGCTCCATGACATAAACGAACCAGTAGCAGCTTCCGGCAAGAAATACGGCGCCGCTGACATACCCCAGAAAGAATCCGTGAACGAGACGCCGCTCGCTCACGAGTGCCAGAACTAGCGGCAGGCACGCGACCCAGACCAATAGATTCCAGTCCGGCAGCGGAAAACAGACAAAGAGGAGCACGCCGCTAATTAAGCTCGCGATGTAACGGTGGGAAGATTTAGTCAAGCAGGATTTAGGATTCAGGATTTAGGATTTAGGAGCGAGGACGCGCGAATTAACCCGCAATCTCAAAATAAACGCACAACGCTCATTCTCGCGTCCTAAATCCTGACTCCTAAATCCTAAATCCTCCAACGTCCTTTCAGTGTTTAATGAACGGGGATTTGAACCCGTCCTGGATGAGCTTCTCGCGAATTCTTTCGGCGCTATCGTGCGTGGTGAAAGGTCCGACCTGCACTCGATAGAGGTTATCGCCCGCATTGGCCTGCTCCGGCGTAACCATGATGACTGAGTACTCGAGAGCCCTTAAGGCTGCGACGATTTTGTCTGCGTCATGTTTGTTGCCAGTCGCCGCCACCTGAATCATGAGATTTCCGCCCGGAGCCGCCGCGGCCTTCTCTGGCGCTGCCGATTCGGGGCCCCGAGGCGCGTTCGCCTTCGAAGCCACGCTCGGCTGACTTGGCTGAGTGGTCGCTGTAGTCGCCGGGGCTTTAGCAGTGGGCGCTGGTTTGGTTACCTGGGGCGCCGCCGGCTTCGCCGGCTGGGACGAAGACAAGGGTTGCGGCCGCAATGGCTCAGGATGAGTCACCTCGGTGGTGGGCGCTTCTGCCAGCGCAGAGGCTGGCTGCTCAGTCGTGCTCGTGGCCTGCGGCGCGGCTGCCGGGCTTGCCTGAGCCGGCGCCGATTGCGTCACCAACGGTGGAATCTCCGCCGGCGCGGTCACTTGCTCGGTCACAGGCGACGCTTTGGAGAGTCTTTCGTTGTAGCCTATCAAGAATCCGGCGGAGAAAAAAAGCGCACACACCGCAACCCCTGCCAGAAATATCAAGACCAGTTGGCCCGCCGACAGGCCTCTGGGTTCTTGGGCTACGCTGTCACTCACAGACATAGTCGTCCTCTCGACAAAACGATCCGGCACAATCCGGCTCCGGCTTCACCCCTATTTAGGGGCTCCGGGCGCGGGCGAACCGGACGGAGGCGCTGCTGAAGCCGGCCTAGCCGGCGCGGCCGCGACCGGATGCGCGGGCGCCGGCGACGGGGACGATTTTCCAAAAATATGGCTCAACAGGTCGACCGGCAAAGGAAAGACGATGGTCGAACTTCTCTCCGTCCCCAGCTCGGCGAGCGTCTGGAGGTAACGCAGGGTGATGGCCACCGGCTGACGCGCGAGGACCGCAGCCGCTTCTTCCAACTTGGCGGCTGCCTGAAACTCGCCATCCGCGTTGATGATTTTGGCGCGCCGCTCGCGCTCGGCTTCGGCCTGACGCGCGATGGCTCGCTGCATATCCTGAGGCAAGTCCACCTGCTTTACTTCCACCTTGGTCACTTTAATACCCCACGGCTCGGTGTGCTCGTCGAGGATCGATTGCAGCCGCGCGTTCAGCTTCTCGCGCTGGGAGAGCAAATCGTCCAGTTCGTATTCGCCTAGCACGGAGCGCAAAGTGGTTTGCGCCAACTGCTCGATGGCATAGCGGTAGTTTTCCACTTCGTTGAATGCCTTCTGCGCGCTGATCACACGAAAATACACGACGGCGTTCACCTTCAGCGAAACGTTGTCGCGCGTGATCACGTCCTGAGGCGGCACGTCCCAGGTAACGATGCGTAGAGAAATTTTCACGATCTTGTCGATGGGCCAGAAGATCAACACCAGTCCCGGCCCTTTATCCTGCGCGAGAACCCGGCCCAAGCGGAACACCACAGCGCGCTCGTACTCGCGCAGAACATTCAGGCAAGCCATAATCCAGAAAAAGAAAATCACCACAGCCACAACCAATACCGTACTCATGGTCCACTCCTTTCAAACGATCAACCCTGCCGTCGGGCTTCGGGGTTTGGATCTCGCGAACCCCCAATCCCGAACCCCGAATCCCGGCAAATTTGTTGCGCTGAGTCTATCGAGATTCGGAAGCAGGTTCAACCACCAAGGTCAGCCCGTCGATCTCGCGCACCCGGACGCGCGCGCCCTTCGGAATCTTCCCATCGCTGCGAGCTTCCCAGATTTCGCCGTGAACAAAGATCTTGCCTTGGGGCTCGAGGTCGGTCTGCGCGGTCCCGATCGAGTCGATCATGCCCTTATCACCGGTCACGATCTTTTGCCGCCGCGCCTTGATGGCGAGGCGGAGCAGGATTACGGTGATCGCCGCCACGGGCAGCGTCACGCTGATCGAAGTTGCGAAGCGTATGCCCGTTCCCGGCCACGGAGAATCAATGAGAATCAGCGAGCCGATGATCATGGCGACGATGCCGCCGCTCGCGAGCACGCCGTGCGAGCCGACTTTGGCTTCCAGGACGAACAAGATCATCGCCAGCAAGATCAGCGCCGCGCCCGCCCAATTGATGGGCAGCAAGTGGAAGGCGAAGAGCGCCAGAATCAGGCAAATCGCGCCGAACACGCCGGGGGCCACCATGCCCGGATGCGTGAATTCCACATAGAGCAGCACCACGCCCAGCGCCCCAATAATGAATGCGATGTTCGGGTCAACGATGTAGAACAAGAACTTTTCCCGAGCCGTCATCACGTAGGGATCGAGAGTTGCGTCTTTCAGGTGAAGCGTAGTAGTCGTGTCGTTGAAGCGTTTGATGGTCTTTCCGTCGAATTGCGCGAAGATATCCTGCGGCGTGTTGGCGATGGCATCAATCAGGTGGCCAGCCAAACATTCCTTGTCCGTGTAGGAACTGCTCTGTCGAACGCCGTCCTCCGCCAGCCTGATGTTGCGTCCACGCTTGTCAGCAATGCTTCGGATTTCGGCCGCGGCGTCGTTCTCCAGCTTGGTCTCCATCGTCTTGTCGAGGCCGGCCGCGCCCAGCGCGCCCAGCACAATAGGATGCGCGGCGCCGGCGTGCGTGCCAGGCGCCATGACGGCGATATCCGCGGACAGCAAAATGAAGAATCCCGCCGAGGCCGCCCGGCTGCCTTGCGGCGACACGTAAGCAATAACCGGTACGCGCGAGTCGAGAACGGCATGAATGATGTCTTCCATCGACGTCATGAATCCGCCGGGAGTATCCATTTCGAGCAACACCGCATTGGCATTGATTTGGTTGGCGTACCGGATGCCGCGCGCGATGTATTCGGCGCTCATCGGCTGCACCATATCGTCGAGCTTGACTTCAACAACGACCGGCCGCGTTTCCGCAAGGTCGCGAGTCGAGGGGACGACTGTGATCAGCAGGGCCACTGTGACGGCCAAAGCTATGCCCGCCGCGCGTGTGAGTTTTCTACTCGGAAGAAGTCGAAGCAAATGGGAGGTCATGGCGTTCTCCGCAGTCCCGGCGCATGCGAGCGGATCTGGTCCAGCAACTGCGCCGCCTCGCGATTACCGGGGTCAAGGCTGAGAGCGGCCTGGTCCTGATCTCGGGCGGCATCGACGCGATTCAGCGAAAGATAGACCCGGGCCAGCATCAGGTGCGCGGTCACAGAATCCTTCAGTTTCAGCGAGTACTCAAGCTCCGCCGCCGCTTCGCGCCGTTTGCCCTCGGCGTCGAGAACCTGAGCCATTGCCACGTGGGCTTCGTCATCCAGAGGGAGAAGCGAGACAGCTTCGGCCAAGTCGCGCTCCGCTTCGGACAGCCGCCCTGCCGCAAGAAGCTGCCGGCCGCGGGCCAGATGAAACTGTCCGTGTTCCGCGGCTGACATTCCTTCCATGCTTTGCTCTTCCGCGTTTCGCACGGCGAGCGCGAGCAAGCGGAACGCGCGGCCGTCGTAGTGTTTGGTAATGCGGGTCTGCAACACAAGGTCCTGCTCGGCAACGTTGTTTGACGATCCGCTTTCGTGCTCGGCCAGCCATTTTCCCTCGCGGCGCTGGCCTTCCAAGTCTCCCACCTTGCCCAGTTCGAGCCCCAGCAGGGTGTGCGCGCCCGGGTCGTCACCGTCGATGCTCACCGCCTCCTGAAGGTATTTGATGGAGTCGCCATATCTCTTCAGATACCACAGGCAAACCCCCATGTTAAAGGCGAACTCCGGAACGGTCGGGTCGCCGTTGTAGGCTCGCTCGAAATTCGCGAGGGCCTCAGCGTAGTCGTGGCGGCGAGCTTCCAGGACTCCCAAATTGTTTGAAACTTCGTTCAGCGGGATCTGCTTGGCGAGGTCCGCGAAGTCTTTTTCGGACGCGCCATCGCGCCCGAGGAAATACTCGCCAACGCCCGTCAGGAAGAGAGATTCCAAATAATTCGGGTCTCGATCATCCATCTTCCTCAGCCAGAGCACCGCCTTGGCGTAGTCTTTTTGATCGAAATAGTACCGGCCTAGTTGAAAGGCGGGATGATGATCGCGAGGATCACGCCGGTCTGCCTCCGTCAGATAACGCACTCGGCTGGCATCGTCGGTGGCCAGGATTCCTCGGATGTAGCTCTCAAAAGCGTCCAGCCGAACCTCGGGAAAGTGGAGGCGAAAATCGTCTTCTGTCCCCACGGTGAACTGGGGGTCGTGAGCCGCGAGAAGTCTCCACGCAAGCCTTGTCTGCAATTCCACCAGGTCGTTCAATACACCGGTGACCTCGATGGGGTCCGAAAGCTTCAGGCCTCGGGCGTCGAGCAACCGGGCCTGCGCCGTCAAGTGATCCCCAGCGACTGCAAAACTTCCCACTACGGCCCAGTCCACGCCCAGAACCTCGGCCACTTTGTAGTCACTCGCCAGCGTCAAGGGCGTCGCCGTCCCCAGCTCGAGTTGGGCATAGGCTGCATCACGTTCTTCCCTCCCCAGAACGTAGCGATCCGGCGCCGCCAAGCGCAATGACAGAAAGACGGCAAACCCCTCCGAGAGCCAACTCAGATCCGCGCGGTTGCTCTGGTTCTCGAATGGAAAAACGAGAATCGTGCGGGCCGTGGTTGCGCCCGAGAGCGGGCACGCCACAAGCAGCGCAATGACGATCGCAGCCAGGCGGGATGTTCGCTTTACTGCGCCCAGACTCACAGTAATAATTATAGCACTAAGAGCGGGCGCCTCGAACGCACCCCGACGGAACCAGGAGTCTCAGTCACGCTCAACGATCCACCCTCAATCTCGTATCGGTACGGGAGGGTTCTTCATCAGTTCAAGGTAATCGGGATTCTGGCTGATCTTGCGAAAATCGGGGTCCTGGGCGAGCAATTTATCGTCATTGAAGCCGACCTCGAAAGCCCTCCGCAAATAGCGGATGGCTTCGTCGGTGCGACCCTTCATAGCGAAGCTCTTGGCCAGGTAGAAATAGAATTTCGAGTCCGCGGCGCGGGTCTGCATGACGGTGCCGGAGGGCGAGTGCTCCGTCAAGATGTTGGGATCGAGCGTCAGCGCAGTGCAGTACTCGTCCACGGCCTCCTTATATTTCTTCAAACGGTAATATCCGGTCCCCAGATTAAGGTGGAAAGAAGCGGAGGCAGGACTCAACTCGACGGCGCGCAGGTAGTACTTGATCGATTTCTTGATCTTGTCTGCCATGTAGAAGTTCGTGCCGAGATTATTCCAGGGCTCTGGAAAATCGGAGCGGAGCCGGATCGCCTTTTTGTAGGCGGCGGTCGCAGCGTTGTAGTGCTCTTGTTGCTGATAGGCAATGCCCAGCTTATTCCAGATGCTCGCCGTGTCACGCCCAGAGGGCCCAGGCTGCTTGAGCGCGCGATAGTAGTAATCCACGGCATCGGCATAGGACTTTCGCGCCATGAAAATATCAGCGCGCTCTTCCAGCGTGATATTCGCTTGAGATGGAGTCGCCGGGTTTTGAATCTGGGAAGGCGCAGGCGGATGGTCGTTGCTGCCAAACGCCTGCACGTTGAAGGAGACGGTCGAGAGCGACAGGACCGAACCAATCAACAGGCCCGAAGCGTGCGCTGTCAATCGACTGCGGAGAAATGCCGTCATGTCTCACCCCCGGAGTAAGACGTCTGAGAACAGGATAGCGCAAGCAAGTTCAAGGCGCAACCATCGTCCCCAGCGGCCGGCCAACCGAACTTTCATCAGCCTGAACGAGGCTCAACGGGTGTCACCTACTTGGATGGTGGGGTCTGGGCCGGCGGCGCTGAATTCTTTCCCTTAAATGCACCCAGGAGTTTCTTGAAGACGTTCTTCCCCTTCGGCTTTCCCTGAGAATCCGGAGTCTGCTTGTTGTCGGGAGGCACAGTCTGCGCGGCTGGGGCGGCGGGCGGCGGCGGAGGAGGAGCGGGCTCCGCGTGACTCTGGCCCCCGTGGAAGATTTCGCTCAATATTTTGGAAAGCCTCGAGGGGTGGGACTCGTTGTTTTCAGCCTTCCCGGGATAAGGAGCGGCGGCGGCAACGGGCTCGGTTCCTTCTATGAAAACCTCTGGCCGCGTCGAAACGTCGCCAGGCGGGGCAACCAGGTTTGTAGTCGTGTCGATGGGCGCGGTGACGATGCCGGAGGGCGGCGTGAAAGCCTGGACATCCTTGTAGGCTGGGAGCTCGACTGCGCGCTTCATAAACTCGGTCCAGATCGGCAGCGCCGAACTCGCTCCTTCGAGGTTCAGTTCGTGGTCGTCATCGTAGCCGACCCAGACAGCCGCCAGGAGATTGGACGTGAATCCGACAAACCAGCCATCGTGGGACGTGCCCGTCTTCCCCGCTGCCGGCAAGTTGAAGCCGCGCGCCCGCACTCCGTATCCGGTGCCGTGGTCCACCACACTTTCCATCAAGTTCACCATCAAGTAGCTCACCCGCGGATCCAGCACTCGCCGGGTGACCACGCTGCTCGACCAGCGAACGTGGCCGGCAGCATCGTGAACGCTGAGGATGCACCGGGGCGCCACGTACTGTCCGTCATTGGAGAAGATCGTGTATGCCCCGGCGATCTCCAAGGGCGTGGCCACATAGGCGCCCAAGGCCAGGGCTGGCGTGGAGCCAAGGTCCTTGTTGATTCCCGCCTGAATGGCAAGGTCCCGCACTTTGTTGTAGCCGATCGCTTGCGCCAGGCTTACGGTGGCCACGTTCAGCGAGAGCATCAATGCCTGGCGGACGGTCACATCGCCGTGGTATTCCTGCTTGTAATTGTTGGGCTCGTAGGGCTGATCTCCAAAATCGAACGTGGTGGGCTCGTCCTTCAGAATGGTGACGGGGGTGATGAGAGGCTGCGAACCGTCAATCCCCGAATTCAACGCCGCGGCATAGACGAATGGTTTGAACGAAGAACCGGGCTGCCGCCGCGCCAACACGTGGTCCAGTTGACTGACTCCGTAATCTCTCCCGCCCACCAACGCCCTGACGATGCCCGTGTGCGGGTCGAGCGCCACCAGTGCCAGTTGCGGCTGGTTGGGATCGCGTGGCGGAGCGTTCTTGCTTCGGTGTTGCTTTTTGATCTGCTGGTCCACATCCACCACGCCCACGCGGGCGCCCTCGGACGCGGCGCGCTGAAGGTCCAGATCGAGCGTGGTGTAGATTCGGTAACTCTGGGAGAGCAATTCACGCTCGGAAAACTGGGCCAGCAACTGCTCCTTCACCATGTCGATAAAGAACGGAGCCTGATTAGCCTCGACGTTCCGCTGCGTGAGCCCCAGCGTCGTCTGGGACGCTCGTTCCTCGTCCGCACTGGTGATGAAACCGGTTTCAACCATCCGATGCAGCACGTAATTCCGGCGCTCCAGCGCCCGCTGGGGATACTTATAAGGTGAATAAAGGTTGGGCGCGCGGATCAGCGCCGCCAGCAAGGCGGCTTCAGGAAGGGCGAGGCTCGAGACGTCTTTATCAAAATATTCGTTGGCCGCTTCCCCGAATCCATAAACGGAGAAACTCCCGCGCTGGCCAAGGTAGATCTGGTTCGCGTAAAGCTCAAAAATCTGCTCCTTGCTCAGGCGCTGCTCGAGCATTAAGGCCAGAAAGGTCTGCTTCAGCTTCACGCTCCAGGTGCGCTCGCGGCTCAGAAAGAACTCGCGCGCCAGTTGCATGGTGAGCGTGCTGCCGCCTTGCAGCCCGCGGTCGCCGCGCAGGTCGGCGAACGCCGCGCCCAGAACGCGGTAGAAGCTCACGCCGTGATGCGAGAAAAAACGATGGTCTTCCGCGGCCAGGATGGCGTCCACCAGCACCTTGGGCAGGTCCTGATAGCGCGCCAGCCGCCGCTTGGAGCGGCCGCGGTCGAACAGCGTGGTGATCACCACCGGCTCCAGCCAATAGTTCGCGAGCGGCGTCGAATGGTCGATGTCGGTAATAGCAGCCAGCCGGCCGTCCTTGAAAACCAGCGCGGCCGGAGCCTCCTGAATCTGGTCGCCTTTGAAAAACGACTTCGGTCCTGGATAAATCTCCAGCCGGTCGTATGATCGTTTGTAAGTGCCCACATCGGAGCCGTTGGCGCCCTCGGCGTAGAACCCCCTACGCAGGCGCTCCGCCAATTCTGTGGCACTCGCCGGCTGACCGATACGGACCTCGGTCGGCGCCGCAAACACCAGCGAAGCGTTGGCAAACACTTCGCCGCTTAACCGCGCGTCAATCACCCGCGCGTAGCGGACGTAGACATAAACGAAGACGCTGGTCCCCAAAAGAAAAACGACCAGCGCCGCTCCCAGCAGAGTCTTCTGCCACCAGTTAAGACGCGCCAGCGGGTTGACGATAAGGCTTGCCCGCGCTCTCTGTGATCCCGGATGCCTGCGAGATGGGACGGACGGCCGTAAAGGCACGGTTTATATCTGCCTGTTTTCGGCGGAAGCGGTGAGGTGCAGGTTCAGCGTGTATACTTTCAGATCGATGGGGTCCGTGTAATCGACATTGATGGTGACCGTGCTGCCGACCTGAACGGTTATATTCTCGCGTTTGACCGGAAGGCCGAGGTCTTTGGCGTAGTCTAGAACGCGGTCTTGGACCGCTTGGGCTGAACTGCGATCCACCGTCGCCTGAATGGCCAGTTGGCGGATTTTGTCATTGAGCTCGTAATTGGAAACGTAGACGGGGACGATCTTGATCGCGCAGTAGGCCGCCGCCGCCAGCACCAGGAGCGCGAAGATGAGCTTGCCTCTCCCTGCCCCCTTATCTGTCCGCCACATATCTCCCCTCCGATTTCCACCGATCGAAATCGGGCTAATGAAAGCACTTTTTCTTCGGTGACTCCAGAACATCGCTCAGCTTAACACCTCCGGTTCGGATTGTCGAGGAGCCTTGTCCCTGCTGACTTTTCGCGGAGCGCTGGAGGCTGTTTGCTGATAGCTCCTGCTCGCCACATGTCACTCGCCACTGCTCTTCTAGTACGCCCGCGCGAACACGCCTTGTTCTTTGGCGGGCTGGCCGCAGTGGACGCATTTCCCCTCGCCGCCCGGCTGCTCCAGAGGAATGCAGCGCATGGTCGCCTTGGTTTCTTCCTTGATTTTCTGCTCGCAGTTGCCGTCGCCGCACCACCACGCGACAGCGAAGCCTTTTTCGACCGCGATCTTGAATTCCTCGTAGTCGGAGGTTTCCACCGTGTTGGCTTTGCGGAACTCGAGGGCGCGATCGTAGAGCGCCTTCTGAATTTCTTCGAGTTTCTCGGTCACAGCGGCGGCAATGCCGGTCTGCGCGACAAACGACTTCCCCTCTTTTCCCGGCCGGTCGCGCCGCGCCAGGACGACTGACCCCTTCGCCACATCCTTTGGGCCGATTTCCAGGCGCAGAGGCACGCCACGCATCTCCCAGTCGTTGAACTTGAAGCCCGGGCTCACGCCTTCGCGGTCATCCAGTTTCACGCGAATGCCGGCATCGGAGAGCTCGGCCCGCAGCTTCTGCGCGACAGCGAAGACCGTCGCCTTCTCTTCATCATTTTTGAAGATGGGCACGATCACCAACTGAAACGGCGCCAGGCGCGGCGGCATGATGAGTCCCTGATCGTCGCCGTGCACCATGATGATGGCGCCCACGAAGCGCGTCGAAAGCCCCCAGGATGTTGTCCAGCAGTACTGGAGTTCGCCGTTCTTGTCGAGGTAGCGAATCTCAAATGCCTTGGCAAAATTTTGCCCGAGGTTATGCGAGGTGCCTGACTGCAACGCCTTGCCATCGCCCATCATGGCTTCGATCGAATAAGTCTGGTCAGCGCCGGCGAAGCGCTCGGCCAGCGACTTGCGGCCTGCAATCACAGGGATGGCGCCGTCGCGCTCGGCAAAATCCGCGTAGATATCCAGCATCTGCCGTGTTTCAACTTCGGCCTCTTCGGCGGTGGCGTGCGCGGTGTGGCCCTCTTGCCAGAAGAATTCGAGGGTGCGCAGGAAAAGCTTGGTGCGCAGCTCCCAACGCACCACGCTATTCCATTGGTTGATCAGCACCGGCAAGTCGCGGTAGGACTGAATCCACTTGGCGTAGGCGTAGCCGATGATGGTCTCCGAGGTCGGCCTCACCACCAGCGGCTCCTCCAACAGCTCGCCGCCGCCATGCGTGACCACGGCCAGCTCCGGCGAGAAACCCGCCACATGCGATTTTTCTTTTTCGATGAAGCTGCGCGGAATCAGCAGCGGAAACGCCGCGTTCACGTGGCCCGTCGCTTTGAACCGCCGGTCAAGCGCCTGGGTGATGTTCTCCCATAGCGCCCAGCCGTACGGCCGCACAATCATGCAGCCGCGCACCGGCGCGTAGTCCGCCAGCTCGGCCCGCAACACAACCTGGTTGTACCATTCCGAAAAGTCTTCAGCCTGCGTGGGGAGCTTTTGTTGGTCGGCCATGTCTTCTGTTGTTAGTCCTCGGTCGCCAGTTTTCAGTTCTCGATTTCCAGTTCCCGCCGTTCGCTTTTCACTGATAGCTGATGGCTGCAAACTGAAAACTCTTCTAGCAGGTTATGGGAGTGGCTGGAATATGTCAATTGTGCCATGTTTAGCCGCCTCAGCAACAACGGCGCCCGAGCCGCAAGAAACCTGCTATTATGCCCCGCCAGAGGAAAAACCTATGCGCATTGTTCGAAGCACCATTCTGTTCTTTCTTGTCGTTTGCTTCACGGCGATCGCAGCGCAGGCCCAGTTGGCTCCTGCGACTGCCGGCAACATCGATTCCATCGTCACCAAGGCTCTCGCGGAATCGGGAACCCCCAGCGTCTCGCTTGCCGTGGTCATCGACGGTCGGATCGTTTACACCAAGGCTTACGGCAACGCTCGCTTGGAGCCCGCCACGCCTGCTCAGGCCGGCATGCGATACTGCATTGGCTCGGTGAGCAAGCAATTTCTCGCCGGAGCGATTCTGATGTTGGCGCAAGAGGGCAAACTCTCGCTCGACGATCCCGTGGGCCGCTACTTGCCCCAGCTCACCCGCGCCAGCGACATCACCGTTCGCCAACTCCTTTCACACACCTCGGGGTATCAGGACTACTACCCGCTTGATTATGTCGCCCCTTTCATGCTCGAGCCGGTGACCGCGGATGGCATTCTCGACCGTTGGGCCAGGAAGGCACTCGACTTCGAGCCCGGCACTCAATGGCAGTACAGCAACACGAACTACGTCGCCGTCGGACGCATCGTGGAGCAAGTGGCCGGCATGCCGCTTTTTGCATTTCTCCAGAGCCGGATTTTCGGTCCTCTCGGGATGAAGAGTGTCATCGACCTTGATGCGCAGCCTCTGGCCAGCTCGGATGCCGCCGGCTATACGCGCTTCGGGCTGGGGCCGGCTCGTCCAGCGAGGCCGGAGGCACACGGCTGGCTGTTCGCGGCGGGCGAGTTGGCAATGACGGCGAGCGACCTCGCTTTGTGGGACCAGTCGCTGCTGGAAGGAAAGCTCCTCAAGCCCGCGTCGCTTGATGAACTGATCAGACCGACTCGCCTGAAAAACGGCGCTCCAGTGAACTACGGTTTGGGTGTGAGTGTTTCCAACGCTTCCGGACATCCGAGACTCCAGCACGGCGGCGCGGTCTCGGGATTCGTCAGCAGCAATGCGGTGTGGCTCGACCAAGGAGCGGCGCTGGTGGTCCTCTCCAACATGGACGGCTCCGATGTTCCGAGCTCCGTCACCAGCCAGATTGGGCCGCTGTTGCTGGCTGAGAGGCAAGACCCACAGGCCGCGCAACAGCTCGAACAGGCGCGGAGGATCTTTAACCAATTGCAGGAGGGGCAGATCGATCGCACCGTCCTGACGTCGGACGCCACGTGGTACTTCACACCTCAAGTGTTGGCCGACGCGGCCGCCAGCTTGAAGCCGCTGGGCGCGCCCCAGACATTCGAACAAGCGGGCATGGCGTTGCGAGGCGGAATGACAGTGCGCGGTTTTCAAATCCGGTTGCCCTCCGGAAAATCGCTCAAGTTGACGACATTCTCTGAGCCGGACGGGAAGTTTGCGCAATACCTGATCCAGTAAGCGGTAATAGACCTCTGACCTGCCTCTCACAACATTGTTCACGCGTAGCCGAGCTTGGCGCGCCCGCCAGCATAGGTCAGTGCCAGAAGAAATCCTGTCGCGAGCAGATAAAATATCGGCGCGCTCGAGCCGGGGCTGGTGCTCGTGAAATCCAGTCCGGGAGCGTGGCTCATGGGGCCGACGTACCACCAAACGGTGTAGAGCACCTCAAACAGTTTGCTCGACCCGCTCCAAACGCCAAGCGCCAGCGCCAGAGATGGAATGAATATCGCGGCCGCCAACCAGGCCAAGAGTGCGTGAGTGTCGCGGCCGATCAGCAGGCGCAGCGCGAAACCACCGCCGGTTCCGATCGCCACCAGCACACCGGCCATCCACACTGCGGGGAGCTGCCGATACAGCGCGCGCTCGCACGAAAAGACCAGCGGCTCAGTCCCGTTACGCGCTTCGCGCGCGCCCATTTGAGACCAGATCAACACGGGCCAGAACCACGCCACAGCGGCAATCACTTGACGGACCTCCGCCACCGGCACCGCGAAGCTGGCGACAAATAATCCAGCCGCCACCAAGTACCACCACTTGCTGCGCCCCTTCAGCATCAGGCGCAGCTCGGCGTTCACGAGTTGCGCCATGCGAGCCCGTCCTGCGGGCCGAGAGCGATCGAGCGGCGTCAGTTGGACAGGCAATGCTCTTGCTTCCACCTGGCCTTCCGGAGATTCCTCTGCGGCGGCAGGCGTGGTTTTCTTGCGTGACGGTCTCATGCGCCATTTCTCTCGCGCCGGGTCGAAGCGCTGAAAGAACGTGGCGGCCAACAACGCCAATGCCAATGCCACGCCCACCCAAAGCAAGCGGCCCAGAACGAGCCCGAGCGTCCAGTGAATACCATCCCAGCGGAACGTGGTCAGGTCCCACAACTGCCCATCACCCTTGAAATTGAATCCCATGCTGAAAGACTCGTGCCCGCCGGTGCATCCTGGGAACGCTGCTTCGCAGGCCGAAGCGATGCCGGGAACGGCGAGGCTGAATCCGAGCGGATCGCTCAGGCGTGACCGAGTGAGAGCATCTTCACCCAAGTTCGGCACACTCAACGCAACGATCCAAAGGAAGAAATAGATCACGTTACCCAAACCGCCCCGCAGCCACGAGACAGTTTCAAAGAGAATCGCCGCGCTCGCCACAATCGCCATCACCGGCAGAACAAGGAACAGAAACGGCGAGAGCAATCGCCAAGGGTGAATGGCTGTGTCCTCGTGCCGCATCAACTGCATCGCGCCTGCCGAAATCGCGACCACGCCCACCATGGCAGCGAGGACAGCGAGATTACTCAGCGCCTTCCCGATCGTGTAGTACGGTCGCGTGAGAGGCGTGGTGGCTAGAATCTCTCCGACGCCGGTTTGAAGGTCGCGATCGAGAGCATTCCGAACGACGTAGAAGCCGGCGAGCGACAGGATCAACACCGACATCATGGCCACGAGCGTGCCCATATAGGCGGAGTTGTAGAGCGCGCGATGCCCGCTCATCTGCATGGTGATGTACTGGCTGTGGTTCGGCGGCGCGGAAATGTAGCCGAGGTAGATCGTGAGACCGAGAGTGATCAGAAAGCTGTAGCGGCGAACGCGCTCCAGAAAATCGGCGCGCGCCAGGTGATACAGAACGCGAGCCACTCTCATGTTGCGGCGCCCTCCCGAAGGTCGGCTCGGTGGGCCGACAGGCAGTAGAGGTACGCGTCCTCAAGCGTGGGCGTAGCTGGTTGTGCGCCATCCGGCGCAGCATCGCCTAGCAACCGCGTGTGGACGCCGTCGCTGCGGCGGGCCGTGCTGCTGATCAGATAGTGTTGCTTGGCGGCGTTCAGCTCAGCACTGGGAATCACCCATTCCCAGACTTTGTTTTCGACCTGGCAGAGCAATTCTTCCGGCGACGAGTGAACCACCAGCTTGCCCTGGGAGACCAAGGCGATGTCAGTAGCGGTCGCTTCGACGTCGGACACGATGTGCGTGGAGAGAATGACAATTCGCTCACCCGAGAGCTCAGATAGAAGATTGCGGAAACGGACTCGCTCCTCCGGGTCGAGGCCGGCGGTGGGCTCGTCGACGATCAATAACAGCGGATCGTTGAGCAGGGCCTGCGCGATGCCCACGCGCTGTTTCATTCCGCCCGAGTAGCCACCCAGCGGACGCTTGCGGACATCCACCAGATTCACCAGATTCAATAATTCGTCGATGCGCCGGCGTGACGCGGCGGCGTCCAGCCCTTTCACAGCCGCCAGGTATTCGAGGAATTCCACCGCGTTCAGGTTTGGGTAAACGCCGAAATCCTGCGGCAGGTAGCCGAGCACCGACCGGACTGCGTCGGGCCGGCGGGCAAGATCAATGCCGTTCCACGTCACAGCGCCGCCGGTGGCGCGCGTGATCGTGGCGAGGATATTCATCAAGGTCGTCTTGCCGGCGCCATTCGGGCCGAGAAGCCCCAGCACGCCCGGCCCCAGCTCCAGGCTGAAGTCCCGCAGCGCCCAAACTTTTCCGCCGTAGAGCTTGCTGACCTTGTCAATGGTTAAACGCAATCTGTCCTGGAAAGGAGCCTGCCTTCTGCTTTCTGCCTTCTGCCTACTGCCTACTGCCCTCTGAATATTGTGGTCCAGCGCCCGCCAGCTCCGGCTCACGAATTGACTCCGGTGCTTCGGCCGTCAATTCTCGTTCGGCGCGCCGCCTGCCGAACAACCTGCCGACGAATTTCTGGAACTGATCGAGGTACGTGTAATAGACCGGAGTGATGTAAAGCGTGATGAGCTGCGAGACGAGCAGCCCGCCGACCACCGCCAGTCCCAGCGGCCGCCGCGTTTCAGCGCTGGAGCTAAGTCCCATGGCGATGGGCAGTGTGCCCATCAGCGCGGCCATAGTAGTCATCATGATGGGGCGGAAGCGGATGAGGCAGCCTTCGTAGATGGCGTCCCGCGTACTCTTCCCCTCATTGCGCTCCGCGGCCAAGGCAAAGTCGATCATCATGATGGCGTTCTTTTTCACAATACCGATCAACATCATGATGCCCACAAAGCCATAGAGGTTCAGCTCGTATTTGAAGAGCATCAAAATGGCAATGGCGCCGAGCCCGGCGGAAGGCAACCCGGAGAGAATCGTCAGAGGATGGATAAAACTCTCATAGAGAATACCCAGCAGGGCATATATCAAAAATATCGTCAGCACCAGCAGGACGCCCAGGCCCACGAGCGAAGCTTGGTAAGCCTGAGCCTCGCCCTGGAAGCTGCCGGCGATGGTGGCCGGGAGAGTCTGGCGCGCGAGGTCCTCGACCTTCTTCACCGCGTCGCCCAACGCCACGCCCGGCACGAGCCCGAAGCTCAGCGTCACAGACGGAAGCTGACCGGTGTGGTTGACGGCCAGCGGACCCAAATTCTGAGTGAACTTTGCGACGGAACTCAGCGGGACCAGTTGCCCGTTTGAGGACCGAATGTACAGCATGGAGAGCACATTCGGGTCACGCTGATACTGCGGCTCCAGCTCCACGATCACCTTGTATTCGTTCTCGGGCCGGTAAATGGTGGAAATCTGCCGGTCGCCGTAGGCGGACGCCAACGCGTCTTCCACTTGATAAGCCGTCACGCCCAGCGCCGACGCTTTGTCGCGATCGATTTCCACGTTCACTTGCGGGTTGGCGATCTGCAAGTCGGTGTTCACGTCCCGGAGCCCTGGAATCTGGGCCATTTTCGCCATCATGACGTTCGACAACCGATAGAGTTCCACCGTGTCCGCGCCCTGCAAGCTGTATTGATAGGGACTCTTCGTCAGGCGGCCGCCGATCTGAATGGGTGGAGGGTTCTGCATGAAACCCAAAATGCCCGGAATGCCGAAAAGCTGAGGGCGCAATTGGTTAATCACGTCGTCGGTGCTCATGTGCTTCGGCCAGATCTTAACGGCCGTACGATAAAAGCTCATCATGCCCGGCACGGCTAGAACACCTTCGGCCGGCGGAAGTGGCGCGAGCTGCCGTTGCTTATAATCCTTCAAATGGCAAAAGAAGATGCCGGTGTTCCCCGCAAACCCCGCGAAGCCGGCGCCCGCCAATGACATAGTGCTCGCGATGTTGGGGTCGTTGATCACGAGATTGGTGAGGGCGATTTGGTGTTGCTTCATGGCGTCAACCGAGATTCCTTGTTGCGCCTGCGTGAAGCCGACGACCAAGCCGGAGTCTTCGCTGGAAAGGAAACCCTTGGGAATTTGGAAAAAGAGGTAAAGGGTCGCCACGAGCACGACGATGGAAGCCAGCAGCGTCGCGAATCGATGCCGCAGCACGCCTCTCAGGCTCCAGTCGTAAGTCTTCAGCATGCCCTTGAAAACGCGCTCGAAAGCCATGTAGAGCCAGCCGTGTCTCTCCGATGCGGGCGGGCGCACAAACCGGCTGCAAAGCATCGGGGTGAGAGTGAGCGAGACGAAGCCGGAAACCAACACGGCGGTGGCGATGGTCACCGCAAATTCGTGCAACAGCCGGCCTAAAATCCCCGCCAGGAAAAGCACAGGGATAAACACGGCCGCCAGCGAAAGGGTCATGGAAAGAATGGTGAAGCTGATTTCTTTCGACCCATTGAGCGCGGCCTGCATCGGGCTTTCGCCCATCTCCATATGGCGGACAATGTTTTCGAGCATCACGATGGCGTCATCCACCACAAAGCCCACCGAAAGAACAAGAGCCATGAGCGAGAGGTTATCCACCGTGTAGCCCAGCAGGTACATGATGGCGAACGTGCCGATGATCGACATGGGCAGCGCCAAGCTGGGAATGACGGTCGCCGACAGATTGCGCAGGAAAAGGAAGATCACCATCACGACCAGCGCTACAGTCAGGTACAGGGTAAACTTCACGTCCTGGACCGAAGCGCGAATCGTCTCGGACCGATCGTAAGCGACGGTGAATTTAATGGACGCGGGAATCTGTGACCGGAAGGTGGGCAGCAGGCGCCTGATGTTGTCCACCACCTGGACGGTGTTGGTGCCCGGCTGCTTACGGATGGCCAGCACCTCGGACTGCACCCCATTGGTCCACATCACCACCTTGTCGTTCTGCACGCTGTCGATCACGTTGCCGAGCTCTTCGAGCCGCGTCGGCGAGCCATTGCGATAGGCGACAATCAGAGGTCGATAAGCGGCCGCGTCCAGGAGTTGGCCGTTGGCCTGCACGGAAAAAGCTTTGTTCGCACCGGTGAGGAGTCCCGTGGGCAGATTCACATTGGCGCGCTGAATGGCCGACATCACTTCATCGATGCCGATGCCGCGCGCCGCCAGGGCTTTCGGATCAAGCTGGGCCCGCACCGCGTATTTCTGCTCGCCAAACACCTGCACCTGCGCCACGCCACTGATGGTGGAGATGCGCTCCGCCATCACGGTGTCGGCGTAGTAGTGCACGGTAGAAAGCGGAAGCGTGGCCGAGGCGATCGACATGTAAATAATCGGCTGGTCGGCGGGGTTCACCTTTTGATAGACGGGCGGGCTGGGCATATCGGTGGGAAGTTGCCCTTCGACCGCCGCGATGGCCGCCTGAACGTCCTGCGCCGCCGCATCAATGTTGCGGGTCAACGTAAATTGAAGCGTAATCGATGTGAACCCCTGCGTGTTCACCGAACTCATCGAATCAAGGCCCGCAATGGTCGAGAACTGCCGCTCCATCGGAGTGGCCACCGCCGAAGCCATGGTGTCTGGGTTGGCGCCGGGCAGAGTGGCGGATACCTGAATGGTCGGGTAGTCGACGTTGGGCAAATCGCTCACCGGCAACTGTCGATAAGCAATGATGCCAAAAACCAGTATCGACGCGGTGACCAGCGTGGTCATTACCGGCCGACGGATGAAAATCTCCGCTATGTTCATCGCTGTCCCCCGGAGGCCGCGGGCGAGGCATTCCGAATCAGCGCGTGGGCGCCTGGATACAACATCAACTGGCCATCGGTCACCACCCGTTCGCCGGATTGAATTCCCTTCTCAATCACCTCTTCGCCCGCGAGAACTGTGCCCGAAACCACGGGGCGAATCTCGACTGAACCATCTCCCTTGACGACGAACACATACTGGCCTTGCTGCCCGGTTTGCACCGCCGCCGAGGGCACCACCACGGCGTCGTGCATCGCGGTCAGCGTGAGCACGACATTCACGAATTGCCCGGGCCACAGCCTCTTGTCCGGGTTTGGAAAAGTCCCCTTCAACAGAATGGTTCCCGTCGTGTTATCCACGGTGTTGTTGATGAACGTGACTTTGCCCTCTTCCGGATGATTCTCCTCCTGCGGCACAATGGCCTCCACCGGCAGATTGCCTTGCGCCTGGTATTTCTTGATCTCCGGCAAGTGCTGCTCGGGAACAGAAAAGTCCACGTAGATCGGACTGATTTGGTTGATCACCACCAGCGTCGCGTCGCCGGATTTCACCGTGTTGCCGGGATGGACCATCAGGTTTCCGGTGCGGCCGTCGATGGGAGCGTAGATGGAGCAGTAACCGAGCTGGATTTTGTCTGTCTCCAGCGCGGCTTGGTCGGCCTTTACCGTGGCTTCGAGCGACGCCTCATTGGTGCTGAACTGGTCGTATTGGTCCTTGGAAACAATGCCTGCCTTGAACAGGGCATCGTACCGTTGGGCCTGAGCTTTGGCATTTTTCAGGAGCGCTTGATCCCTGGCGAGATTGGCCTCCGCCTGCTGGACGGCGGCTTCAAAAGGACGAGAATCAATTGAGAAGAGCAGATCTCCCTTCTTCACATCCTGGCCTTCCTGAAAATGGACGCTCTCAACTCTCCCATCCACTTGGGATTTCACGTTCACGGTGGAGAAAGCTTCGCCGCTGCCAATCACCCGGACCTGGACCGGCACGGTTTTCAGACTGGCCTCGCCAACGGTCACCGGCACCGGTGGCATCTGCGGCATGGCGGCTGGGGAGGCTTGGGCTGGCTGAGTGGGCTTACCTGCGACGCTCTTGTCCGAACAGGACGGCAGCAAAGCCAATCCGCCTGCCAGTAAAACTGCTACGACTACACTTTCCTTACGATTGCATCTCATCCTTCACCTGTACTTCCCTATCCAGTTTCGAATTTCGAGTTTCCAGTTTCCGCCCTCTGCAAATCGGGAGTAGAGACGGAGCCGCTGAATTCATCTTACTCATTCTAAAAGACATTCCGGCTTCGTTCCAGGACCTTCTGAACTCATCAAAAAATGCTTCAAATTGGCTTCGTATTTGGGTTCGTTCCAAATCGACTTCCTTTGTTTTCAGCAACATGGTGGCTTCGAACCGCATTTTTGCACATTGTTTGGTCGCTGCCACCTTCGGTAGGCTCTGTAACCGCCACTGGCTCGCCAGCGCCCCATGCAGTCTTAAACGGTCGAAGGTGGCTTTGGTTACGGGGTCTGCAATCAGGAGCTTCCCCTTCGCATTGCGCTGAAGGCATCGCTGTCCCTCGCTTCCCTCTCACCGGTACGTTAAGAGCTTGCCTACCTCTTTCAAAGGCGCGTGACCTGCCTGAAGCTCCTTTTCGACTTCTTCCAGGCGGCGGATGGTTCGCCGGTCATAGTGTCGCTCCCCACAAGATTGGCAGACCAGTGTCCAAACCGGGACGCATCTGTCATTCCCGCGAAAGCGGGAATCCATCGGCCCACCCGGATGTCCTCTTGCACGTTTTGGAGCATCACGTCTTCGCCGTGACAGACAACGCAGGCGCGAATGACCTCGTCCCAGTTCACCTCGATCCCCGGCTCCTGTTCGAAAAGTCCACCACGCCTATTGTAACCGAACTGGTGAACGGGAGGTAGGTGTTGACAACTTCGCATTTTGCGAATCTAATTAGAGTGAAGGCTGCGCGTGCACATCATCAGTCGTAAGAGACTGCTTGAAGCGGCAGAGGGTCACGGAGACCTCAGTGAGCCGCTGGACATCTGGTACCGAATTGCAAAGAAGGAGAGATGGTTAAACTTGATGGAGGTGAAGCGCAATTTTCCCACGGCCGACGCTGTCGGCAGGTTTACCGTTTTCAACATCAAGGGCAATTCGTACCGTCTTATCACTGAGATTAATTATCGGACCGGAAGAGTTTTTCTCCGCGACGTGCTGACGCACGCTGAGTACAGCAAGGAGGACTGGAACGAATGAGCTCGCTCACGGTAAGCCGAAATTACAGTACGCTCCTTTCAAGATTTACTCCAAAGGTCATTCGCACTGAGGAAGAGAATGAGAAGTACACCGAAATCCTTTATGATCTCGACCGCCGCAGCAAAACACTGACGCCAGCCGAGAAGGAGCTCGCCGACCTCCTGACCCTGTTGATTGAAGATTTCGAGGAAAAGCACTATCAGCTTCCCCGGGCAAAACCGCTGGAAGTCTTGCGCTTCTTGATGGAGCAGCACGGCCTCAAACAGAAAGATTTGATCGACGTGTTCGGAACTCCAAGCATCGCCTCCGAAGTGCTGAGCGGCAAACGCGACTTGAATAAAGAACACATCAAGCGATTGAGTGGGCGCTTTCAAGTCTCGCCGGAAGTCTTCTTTTGAATTCAGACCTAGTCATCCGGTCGCCCGGCGCCAAAGCAAGCCTTGGCGTCCTCTCTCGCCCCTACGCCCTATTCCACCTTCACCTCTCGCAGAAATCTGGCATCTTCCTCCGGCAGCGAGACATTGATGAACATGCCGGAGCCCAACTCAAAGCCGGCTACTCGGGTGAGTCTGGGAATGATGCTGACGTACCAGTGATAGTACCTCACGCCCTTATATTCGATCGGCGCGGTGCGGACCACGTAATTGAAATCCGGGTTTTTGAGGCCGTAGTACAGCTTGGCCAGGGTTACGCGCAGATTGTGCGCCAGATCCGCCGCCTCCGCGTCGTTAATCTCCGGGAAGCAAGCCATGTGACGGCGTGGCATGATGAGCATGGAGAAGGGCGAGAGGGCCGCGTACTGAACCAACGACACAAAATGCCGGGTCTCATAGACCACCCGAGTCCCCTCCTTCTGTTCCACTTCCAGGACGCGGCAGTATAGGCACTCCCCGAATTCATCGAAATGCCGCAGCGAGTTAATCAGGCGGTCGCGCACCTGGGGCGTAATCACCGGCGTGGCGATCATCTGCGAGTGCGGGTGCTCGAGCGAGGTCCCCGCCGCCTCGCCGTGGTTCTTGAACAGCGTCACTTGCTCCACACGCGGGTCAGCCGAGGCAAAGTTGAAGCGATTGAGGTATGTCTGGATGACGGTTTCCACATCGCCGTCTTTCATCAAAGCCATGGTCTTGCTGTGGTCCGGAGTTTCAATGATAACTTCGTGGATGCCCACGCCCGAAACCGACCGGCGAATCCCCTGCGCGAAACGTTCGCGTTCGCCCACGTAGGACAGGGCGGCGAACTTGTTGGGCGTGACGCGGACCTTCCACCCCGTCGTATCGGGGACCACGTAAGTCTCGGGCGGGGTCATCTTCTCGTTGCCGGGACAAAAGGGGCACGTGGGGACGAACGCGGGAATCACCTTTCTATCTTTGTTTTTCGTGGCAAACTCTTCCGGGCGCTTGGCGCGCTCGGTGGCGATGATCACCCATTCTTTCGTCATGACATTGTGTCGAAGTTCAGGCATTTTGGATTCTCCTCGATTCCTCGGTGAAGGATCATCGGTTGTCAGTGATCAGTTTTAAGCAATCAGTTATCGGCGCCAATGGCGGAGTCGTTCGAGCCCTCAGATGATGCCTCACCCAGACGACGTTAAACGAAGACCACTTGCCGAAACCGATGACTGAGAACTGATGACTGAGAACTGACAACTGCTCTCCTCACACGTCGCGCACCACTCGAAATCCGTAGTCCGCGTATTGCAAGGTCGGCGGAATGCTTGACCGCGCCGCGCAACGGCTGACCTTGATCTGGTGCCGCCAGGAGCCGCCACGTGAGGCTCGCCGCACACCGGATTCGGGTCCACGCGGATTTCGCGCCGGCGCTCGCGAGTAGTAGTCTTTATCGAACCAGTCCGCGCACCACTCATGAACGTTCTCGCCGATATCATGCAGGCCGAACGCGTTGGGCGCACCTTCACCGACGGGCAGAGGTCCCTTCACCTCGCCACCCCATCGGCGGAGGTATTCCGGACGCGCCTGCGGTGGTTCGTCGCCCCAAACATAGAGGAACCCTTCGCGGCCTCCGCGCGCCGCGCGTTCCCATTCCGCTTCGGTCGGAAGGCGATGGCGGCGGCCGGTCAACTGGGTGAGCCACTCGCAATACTTCACCGTCTCAATCCAATTCACCCCGACCACCGGCTGGTCCGGATGACTAAAGTCCGCATCGTTCCACTGCTTGGGCTGCGGATGGCCCGTGGCTTCCATAAACCCCGAATAGTCGCGGTTGCGAACCTGGTATACCGCCATCTCGAAGGCGTCCACCCAGACGCGGTGGACGGGCCGCTCTTCGTCTTGACCTTTCTCGCAGCCCATCAAAAACTCTCCGGCGGGTATAGGCACGAATTGGATTTCAGAAATTGGGTTGCTTGCGGATTCTGGGTTGGGTTTCTGGTCGGAGTGGCACTCTGTGCGTGCTTCGATCACGGTCGAAGGTCCTTCAGACTGCGGGCGGCTCTCGTTCCGGTTTCCGGCTCTTAGGAAGCAGCGGCATTCTATAACATTCCTCAGGGAAACGAAACTATTCGAATCGGTGATTGGTGATTTGCGATTGGCGATTGCTGATTCACATCAATCAGAAATCGCAAATCACCAATCGCAAATCGAAGGACTCGCTTCTCTTCACCTCAACCGCGGACTCGAGTAGTATTCTAGCCGTATGTCGAAGAAGCACAAAGAAGCGGTTCGGAAACAATTCGCCCGAACGGTTGAAGCGTTTTCAAAGACGGCGATGCGCGACACGCCGGAGGTCCAAGCCGAGAAGCTGGCGTTCGCCAAACCGCAGCCGACGGACATCGCGCTCGATGTCGCCTGTGGCCCCGGGGAACTTGTGCTGGGGCTCGCCCCTCGAGTGAAATTTGCGCGGGGCATCGATATCACCTATGAAATGCTGTGCCAGGCGCGAGAGTTTCAACGCGAGCGTCAGATTGCGAACGCCTGCTTCGACCTCGGAGAAGTCGAACAGCTTCCCTACCCCGACGGCTTCTTCGATCTGGTAACGTGCCAGTGCTCCATTCATCATCTCGAAAAGCCCCAGCTCGCCCTGAAGGAGATGTCGCGCGTGATGAAGCCCGACGGGCGCTTGATGATTATCGATACGCTGGCGCCAGAGAGCGACGCGAAGTTCGATCTCCACAACCAAATCGAAAAGGTGCGCGACCCTTCCCACACCGAGGCCCTCCGGCTCACAACTTTCCTTCAAATGTTCGAAGAGCTCGGCCTTGAGATCGCGCGGCAATCGCTCAGGCGCCGCGAGCGATCCTTTAACCAGTGGATGCTGCGCGGAGGGCTCAATCCCAAGCACAAGCGTTACGTCGAAGCAAGAAAGCTCATCGAGGAATCCATCGCCGGAGACCGAGCGGGCTTTGCGCCCAAGATGCAGGGAGAGGACATCCTTATCACCCACAATGAAGGAATGTTCTTGCTGGTCAGAAAACAGGAGTAGTCCTTGGTCCTTGGTCCTTCGTCCCTTGTCCGTTGTTACAAGCCGGTTACACGCTGCCGCGCTGGAGATGTTGTTCTGCTTTTTGCTTTTTGCTTTTTGCTTTTTGCTTTTTGCTTTCTGATTTCTGATTTCTGATTTCTAATTTCTGATTTCATCTTTTCGGAATGGCCATTCGCCCCTCACCCGCGCCCGCACGAAGTATGCCGCAGACCCCACAAGAAAAATTGTCAGCGCGACCATGAGCCGCTTGAGCTCTGAGGTCCCGAGAACGTAAAGCCAACCCGCGATGGAGATAATTCCCGGCAGAGGATAGAACCACATGCGAAAGGGCCGATGAAGCTCAGGCGCCCGGAAACGCAGCAGAAAGAAGCCGATCGTCTGAGGCAAGTATTGGATGAGCACGCGGGTGGCGATCAGGCTGCCGATCACATCCGAGAGTCGAAACAGGCTACAGCACGAAGCCACCAGCCCCAGCGTGATGAGCGAAACATAAGGGAAATCGCCCTTGGGATGCAGGCGCGCAAAGATGCGGAAGAAGTTGCCGTCTGTAGCGGCCACGTAAGGGATGCGCGAGTAGCCGAGCAGCAGCGAAAATGCCGACGAGAATGCAATCCAGAGGATCAATGCGGTGATGACTCTTCCCGCCGAGGGCCCCTCCAGCATCTCGACATAGGTTGAAGCGACGAACTTGCTCGCCAGGAGCTTTTGCCAGGGAATCACGCTCACGAAGGAGGCCGTCATGAAGACGTAGAGCAGGCCCACCAGGATGATCGAAAACATGATGGCGCGAGGAATCACTCGCCCGGGATCGCGGATTTCCTCGGCCAGATAGCAGACATTGTAGTAGCCGAAATAATCGTACAGGGCATAAAGCGTGGCATGGCCGAGTCCCGCCCAGAAAATCCAATTGAGATGGAATGCTCCAGCCGGAAACGCAAGCAGTCTTGTCGCGCTCAAGTGCGGAAGGCCGGAGACGACAATCCACAGGCATCCAAGAAGCACGCCGACGACGAGGACAACTGACATTTTTCCGATCGCGCCAATGTGCCGATAGAGGAGAACAACCAGGAGAAGCGGGAAAGCTCCGGCGATGACTCGCTCACCCCAGGCGGGCATGGAGGGCGCGAGATAGTGCAGGTAGCTGGCAAAACCGATGCTGCCGCTCGCTACTGACAGCGGCGCGGAGAAAAGGATTTGCCAGACCATCAGGAATGAGAGCCAGCGTCCCGGGCCGGTGGGGCCGAAGGCCTCGCGCAGATAATTGTAGCTGCCTCCTGCCTTGGGCATCGCCGCGCCGAGCTCCGCCCAAACCAGGCCGTCACAAAAGGCCAGCAGCGCACCAACAAGCCAACCGAGCATCGCTTGCGGCCCGCCCATCGTTGCCAAAAAGAGCGGGATGGTGATGTACGGACCGATGCCTACCATGTCCGTAATGGCAAGCGCGGTAGCCTGGATCAAGCCAAGCTCGCGGCGCAAATGAGGCTTGGGGTCCGAGGGGACCAACGACGTTCCGAGGTGAGTCATGTTAGGCGTCAAACGACGAGTTCCCTGATCCCGTCTGTTACGGGGTGTCCTCGTGCAGGAGGACAAAAACCATCGAAGTAGTTATTGCGTTCCGAACCCGGCGCCGGGCATCATCCACATCACCAAGCCTAGTGACGCCAGCACGCCCACAAAATAGGCAGTTGTCACAGGGCTCGGTTGCGTCGGCGTGTCTTTGGTGAATAACCGGTAGACTGCACCCCCGGCTACAAGAAAGAAGACGCTCTGCCCGAGAAACAGCCACAGGGCCACGCAAGCGGTCAGCAACACCAGGCGCTCGTTCTTGTTAAGGGCCAACACTGCTTGTCCCCCGTCGAGCACCCAAACTGGGATCAGGTTAAGTACATTCAGCCACGCGCCGGCACGCGCCAGCGCTGCCCATAGGCCGTTTCCTGTGCTCCACCATAAAAGCGCGCAGGCTGCGGCCGCAAACCATCCAAAGAGCGGCCCCGCCAAGCTCACCGCGGCACGCGTCTCGATGGAGACACCCATCGCCTGCCATCGCACATATGCGCCCAGCCCAGGCAAAAATACGGGCATATCCGCGGGCAGCCCTCGGCGTTTAATGTCGATGAAATGCCCCATTTCGTGAATCAGAATGAGCACCGCGAATCCAACACCAAATCTTGCCCCATACAAGGTCCAGTAGAAACCCATGAAGGCAGCCAGGCTCAAAAGGAAACTCAGCTTGAACACGGACAGGAGAACTTTGGCCTTGGTGAGTGCGATGGCCACTGGCGCCAGAGGTCCCAGCCTAGCGGCCCATTTGCTTTTCGCCTCGGCTGAGCTTTTCGCGTTCGAGGCAAGCCTTAGTTTCTGAATGTGGTCTCCTACCCACTCGAACTGAGACGAATCCGTTGGCAAAAGGGGCAACGCCTGCGACCACCGCTCGAGGGCCTGGTGGAGTTCGCCCTTCTCTTCGAGCGCCTTGGCGGCTGCCGACAGGGATTCGAGTGCCTTCGCATGCACCAAGGCGTGGCATTGCCCGCACACCAAGTCGTTTGGCGCGAGCGCGCCGGAGCAGCGTTGGCAAGTTCGGATGAGTATGGAAGGTATGGACGACACAATTCCAGCCGTGCTCTTCAAGCCGTACCGGGTCCACCGGGTGCGGCCGGGGTACTGCTGAAGGGCCCAAGGATCTGCATTGCCGTCGCGGCAGTCATCTGCCACGCGATGCGAATTCCCACGAACAAGATGATCAGGCCGATCGCTCCGTGGACGGGGTCAGCCAGCTCAAGGAAGGGAGATGCGAGCCCCGCCAGGGCCACAGCTCCCAGCGCCGCGCCCAGACTCATCTCGGGCTTTGGTGGGGGCTGGCCCTTCTGGGCGACAGCCTCGTCCGTGAGCGACGGGGACTGCTGCACTTGGGCAGGCTTTTCCGCTTTGTTCTGTTTGGCGGCTTGCGCGATCCAAATGGGAACCGCTGCCATCGAGACCGCCGCATAGGTGAGCAAGACAGCGGCAATCTGATATCGCCGGCCACCGATTCCCTTCGAGCCCATCTTGATGGCCTTTCCGACGATATAGCCGACCGCGAGCGAGACGTAGCCAATCATCAATCCGGTGATGATGCCGAAAGCCGCATAGAGGATCAATCCCCCGATTGCTCCGCCTGCACCAAATAGAAGTCCCCGCACAAATGCCGCGTGGCTGTCCTCAGGAATCTTGAGCTTTGCCTGCTCCGCGCAGTTGGAACAGGCCATTGCGCCATTGACGCGGTAATATCGCTGAGTGATAGCCTGATTGCAGAACCTGCAGGTATCCTGTCCCGGCTTTCCGGCATATTCGACAGTGTTGAATTGAGGCGTGCCGCTCATGGAACAATCCTCAAACTTACAGCGGACAATATCACAACCGCTATCCGCACACCATGAATCTTTGCGAGGGAACGCCTACGAAGTGGCGGAGAGGCGACTATCTCTTTCTAAGCCGCTTCAGGATCTGCGACCTCAGTTTCGGGTCGGGCTTGACGGCCCGCGTGGACAGGAGGAGATAAATAGAGAGCGCCGCTTCCCGCAGATGTTCCAGGCAGTACGAGCAGCCGTTCTCGACGTGATCGCGAATGTCATCGCCCGCGCCATCGGCGGCGACGCCAAGCACGTAGAGCTCGTAGTATTCGTCTAAAGGTTCGCAGCCCATGTCCTCATCACCGCCGCCAGACGATGCCGGATGAAGCTGGCGCCCGCGAGCAACCCCGATCTGACCCTTGCCAGCGGCTCGCCGAGCTTCTGCGCGATCTCCGCCTCGGTGTAGCCATCGAAGAGAGCCAGGTCCAACATCTCGCGCTGCGGCTTCGGCAGTTGGTTTATCACTTTCTGGAACAAACTGCGGCGGCTGTCGACCAGGGCAACCTCGGCCGGCCGCGGAAGCCAGGAGTAAGATCTCGGAACCGCTTCCGCCGGCGCCCCAGTGCGCGCGGTGAGGCGGCGCTGGGCGCGGAGGCGGTCAATGGCCAGGGCGCGCGCCAGAAGAACCAGCGCGGCGTTCACACTCACACGTTCGGTGCTGAAGCGCCGCGCCTTGCCCGCCAGGCAGACAAAAACCTCCTGTAGAACTTCCTCCGCGATGGCGCGCTCCGTGAGAATCCGAGTCAGCAGGCCCAACAACGCAGGCGCGAAGCGGTCGTACAGCTCGCTCAGCGCGTCTTCATCGCGTTCTGCGGCGCGGGCCAGCAACTCCTCAGCCGTGGGCGGGGTAGCGATCTTCATCTCAGCGTACGCGACAGGATTCTATCGCATCGAGGCGCGGTGAATAGGGAAAATCGAGAGCCATCGAAATGGAAAGGTTTTGTTGATGGACACGATAAAGAAAATCGATTGGACAGGGGAGTGGCTTTGAGCTTAGAAGTATCGCCAGTCCCTTTAAGCATCGGACCCGCGTCGCGCAGTCCTTGCCCCCAAGCTGCGTGGCGCGGTCCGGTGCGGGATTAGTCCATTGGGTGATTGAGTGATCGGGCGATTGCGTGAATGAACAGAGGTTCTTTCAATCGCTAAATCGCTCAATCACCCAATCGCAAGTCGCTATCCTTTGATCGCCTTTCTCGACTCGTCCCACACCGCCACGGTTTTCTTGAAATAAGAATAGTTCGCCATGTGGCAGGCGATGGCTGTGTTGTTGCCGAAGCTGGCATCCTCCACTGAAGGCCGGCGCGTGCGGACCGACTCGAAGAAATTCCAGAGATGCTCACGATCGTCGTTGTACCCCGGAGGCGTGTAGAAGCTCTGGCTGGGGATGATTGTCTGTGTCGCGGGCTTGGGCGCGTGCTCCGTCTGCCATTTTTCAACGAATTCTGCCCGCAGTTTCTGCGGGTAGCTATGGGTGTAATAGCAGGGCGCGTGGTCCATGCTATCTTGCGCGAAGACCGTCACTGCATTGTCTTGGATTTCCATGATGCCGCCGGTGCCCATGAAGCGCGTCGTTTCGGGCGCGTCCGTGTCGAGGGTCACGCGAATGGTGACATTAAAATCGGGATACGCATAGAGAGTCGTCATCGCATCCGGCACGTCGCGGCCGTGGTCTTTCCAACGGTACTGGCCGCCGGCGGAAAGCGCGCGTTGCGGCGGTGCTGTCGCCCCCATGATGTAGTGCGTTCCGGTGAGCAGATGCACCATGAGGTCGCCGGGGATTCCCTCGCCGTAGTCCTGAAAGGCGCGCCAACGGGCGAAGCGGATGGGATCAAACGGCCGCTTCGGCGCCGTGCCGAGCCACGTTTCCCAATCCAGGGTCTCTGGTGAAAGATCCGGGGGCGGCGGATACTCCCACGCGCCGCAGGGATCGTTGCGGCCCATCATTCCTTCCACCTGGTAGACTCTGCCGATGGCGCCTTGCTCGACCAGCTCTTTCGCCTTGGCAAAAATGATGGAGCTGCGCCGCTGGCTGCCGATTTGCACGATGCGGTTGTTCTTCTTCTCCGCCGCGATCATTTCAAACCCTTCGCTCACCTGATGCGTCATCGGCTTTTCGCAATAAACGTCCTTACCTGCGTTACAGCAGTCCACCACGACTTGCTTGTGCCAATGATCTGGAACGGCGGCAATAATGCAATCGACGTCCTTGTTGTCCAGAAGATCTTGATAGCGTCGAGTGGTCGCAATCGGCTTCTCCACAATTTCCTTCGCCAGATCGTGGCGGCCGTCATAAAGATCGCACGCCGCGATGCACTCGACGCCTGGCAAGCGAATCGAAGTCGCCAGCAAACCGTTTCCCTGCATGCCGACGCCAATAATTCCAAAGTGCAGCGTGTCGCTCGGCGCCAGCGGGCCCGGCGATGCGGGAATCGGCGCAGCTTCCAGCACCTCGCAGCGTGCTACGAGAGCGGCGCCCGCGGCTCCGCTGGTCGTTTTCATAAAATCGCGGCGAGTCAGTCGATTCTTTCGATTCATTTGGGTATCTCCTTCAATTCATTCGTATGGAGCGATGGAGTGATTCAGCGATTGGGTGATCGAAGAGCGAAACTCGGAACTCGGCGCGCGGCTTTCCAATTTCGAGTTTCCAGTTTCGATTTTCTGCGATCACACAATCACTCAATCGGGATATGTCGGGCGTCAGTCTGACAGAAAACTTCACCCAAAGGAAGAGGGACAGCGAACAAGGCGGTTCCGGAAGGCGGAGCACACGGCCGTAGCAGGACAAACCGGCTGGCGGCCTTGATCTACAAGGCCAAGCCGATTCCCAGATCTCAACCTCAGGCCGGATGCCCTTGAGGCAGACTTTCTGCCACGCGCGCCTCGGTCTGCTGGCTCAGTTCTTCCATCGCGCGCCGCACCAGTTTCTGCGTCTTCGGATCGAGGCGGCGTTCAACCAGGGGCAGCAGCCGGCCGTTCTCATTCAGCAGATGCCCGCGCACCCACTGGATGTAGCTCCGGCCTGATCGCATCACCTCCGCGCGGCCCGCACCGTTTTTTACCATTCGCTTGAGGCAATCAAAAA
>Ga0208038_1000029_pt1:82500-181777 | contig 181777 bp, 148 predicted proteins | sample June2015DPH_16_1_FD_184714 | JGI IMG/M metagenome (GOLD analysis project Ga0208038, IMG submission 184714) | Peatland microbial communities from SPRUCE experiment site at the Marcell Experimental Forest, Minnesota, USA - June2015DPH_16_100... | ecosystem: Environmental >...
TTTTTTGACAGGCGGCGAGTCTTCATGGAAGAAGTCTACATATATAGATTTAGCGTTGTCAAGCTCTTTCTTCATCCCGCGTGGCGCAGACGCGGCGCTCTTTGCTGTGTATGCGACCCAGGGAAGCAGGAAGCGGGTGCTGCAGCAGGTAACGCACAGTTGTTCTTTAACTGTGCGGCCCTTTCCCTCAATCTCGCCCGTTCCACCAAGCGCCACTTACCACTAGCCATGACCCTTAACTTTGTCATAATCGCGCCGCTCTCTCTTTTTCATTCTGACTCCTGACTCCCGCCTCCTGACCACTGCCGTCGAGGGAGGCCGCACCTATGGCAAACGAAGAGCATCTCAAGATTCTCATAGGCAAACCGTCCGATGCCCGTTGTCCGATGTCAGGTGTCCGTGGCCGATCGCGACAGTTGCATCTTCCAACGCGTCGCGGTACTATACGCCCATGGCTGACCTGAAACTTGACGTACCGGTGACGGAAGAAGTCGAAGTGGACGCCGAAACTCTAGCCGCCATTGACGAAGGCATCGCCGATGCTGAAGCGGGACGGACTGTGCCTGCCGAGGAAGTTCGGAAGCTGATTCCCCAGTGGATTTCCAAATTCGAATCACAGAAGCCGCGCTAGCAGATTTTGAGGAAATCCTCGCCTATTCCTGGGCGAACTTTCCCTCGACCGCCGAAAAGTTCGGCAACGCGATACTGAACCATCTCGACATCCTCAAAAGCTTTCCGTACGTGGGCAGCCCGGTCAAGGGAGAGCCCGGCGTGCGCCAATTGGTGCACACTCCCATTTTGATCTACTATCGTGTGAACGAATCCCCGAACTTCGTAGAGATTCTTCACTTCTGGCACGGCTCTCGAGATTGATCCTCTGGCCCGACCGCATCTGGTAGGGGCAGGCCTCGTGCCTGCCCATTCCAGGGCACCCACAAGAGGTGCCCCTACGTTCTGGGTCCTGCAACTGCCAGCGGTGCCGCCGACTTTTGGCTCCGGGCTCCTTCCTTCTGCCTTCTGCTTTCTGGTTTCTGCCCAGTGCCTTCTGGTATACTCACGGCACGCAAGAACAAACTTCATATTCTGTTTGGGGGCACTATGAGCGTTGCAGGAACGGAAAAAGAGTTGAGCGTTTTTGAGTCCATGGCCGCGCGGTTTGATGTGGCGGCCAGGAAACTCAATCTCGACGAAGGCCTTCTGCGGTACCTCCGCACGCCCAACCGCGAAATCATCGTCCACATTCCGGTGAGCATGGACAACGGTCACCTCGCCGTTTTTGACGGGTTTCGTGTCCAGCACAGCATTGCGCGCGGCCCTTGCAAAGGCGGCGTCCGCTATGGACCTCAGGTGACGCTGGATGAGATTCGTGGGCTCGCCGCCGAAATGACTTGGAAATGCGCCGTGGTTAATATTCCCTTCGGCGGCGCCAAAGGCGGAGTGGTCTGCGATCCTCAGAAACTTTCCCTGGGTGAACTCGAGCGGATCACGCGGCGATACACGGCGGAAATCCTGGACTATATTGGCCCGGAACGCGACGTTCCCGCGCCCGATATGAACACCAACGAACAAACCATGGCTTGGATCATGGACACTTACTCCATGCACGTGCGGCACACCGTCACCGCCTGCGTCACCGGCAAGCCGCTGGATCTCGGCGGATCGCGCGGGCGGCGCGAGGCCACCGGGCGTGGCTGCATGATCGTCTGCGATGAGGCGCTCAAACGCTTCGGGCGCGAACCGCAATCCACTCGGGTCATCATCCAGGGATTCGGCAATGTGGGCGGGCAGGCCGCCCGGCTGATGCACGAGGCCGGATATAAAATCATCGGAATCGCCGACATCAACGGCGGCCTGTTGAACACTCGCGGATTGGATGTTCCTGAGTTGCTGGAATACGCTGCCGAAAATAAGACCATCGTGGGATTCCCAGGCGGCGAGGCCATCGGATGCCATGAAATCCTCGAACAGGACTGCGAGATTCTGCTCCCCGCCGCAACCGAAAGTGTGATCAACAGCAGGAACGCCAATCGCATCAAGGCGCGCATCCTCACCGAGGGCGCCAACAGCCCGACCACTCCGCCCGCTGACGACATTCTGTTCGACCGCGGCGTCTTCGTCATCCCCGACATCCTAGCCAATGCCGGCGGCGTGACCGTTTCCTATTTCGAGTGGGTGCAGGACCGCCACGGCTACTTCTGGACCGAGGACGACGTGAACCAAAAACTGAAGGATCTGCAAGTGGCGGCGTTTAATGACGTGGTGCAGTACGGCGAGAAGCACGGCGTGAACAACCGCATCGCCGCCTATATGCTGGCCATCGCTCGCGTGGCCAACACGCTGAAGCTGCGCGGGATTTATGCGTGATGAATCGAAGTTCGGGCGCCGGTCGCGTAGACACCGCCGCAATTCTTGGCTTTGCTTGACAAAACCCTCGACCGTCAACTAACGTGAGTTTCGATTTGCTCCCTTCGCCTTGACTCCGGCGGCGCAGAGTCCGACGCTGTCATTCTGAGCGAAGCGAAGAATCTCGGGCCGACAAACGGCCGGAAGTTTCTGTGGGCATAACCAGAACCGAAGACGAACTGCGACGCGAAATCTGCGAAATTGGCCGGCGAATTCACCAACTCGGCTTTGTCGCCGGGTTCGATGGCAACATTTCGGCCCGGCTCGACAGCCACCGCATCCTGTCCTCGCCCACCACGATCTCGAAAGGGATGATGCAGGCGGACGACCTGGTGATCTGCGATTACGACGGCAAGAAAATTTCGGGCCGGCGAAACGTGACCAGCGAAATCGCCATGCACCTGTTGATTTACCGCCGGCGGCGTGACGCGCAGGCGGTTGTCCACGCTCACCCGCCCACCGCAACGGGTTACGCCGCAGCGGGGATGTCGCTGAACAAGGCGCTGATCTCGGAAGTGGTGTTGACCCTCGGATGCATTCCGCTGGCGCGCTACGGAACGCCGGGGACCGCCGAGCTGACGGCCGCCCTCGAGCCGCTCGTCGGCACGCACGACGCCATCCTGATGGCCAACCACGGCGTGGTGACCTTCGCTCCGGACCTCGAACGCGCCTACTTCAAGATGGAAACGGTGGAGCATTTTGCCAAGATCTCTCTCGTCACCGAACTTTTGGGAAAGCAGGTCTTGCTCTCTGAGGCTGAGGTGGATAAACTGCTGGCGGCGCGGCAGCGATACTTCGGGCCCGGCACCCCAGCGATCGAGCGCACTGATGTTTGCCCGGTGGCGGACACCGGAAACCGCCCCGCGGATCGGAATCCGCCGGAAGCAGGAAGCGTTGCTGTCTCCCGCCAGGATTTGGAAGCGATGGTGAATAGGACAGTCAGGAACTTGAAATCGAGAATGTGAGAAAGACAGTTAAGAGTTGAAAGTTAAGAGTTGGCACCTGGCGAATCCGAAGCTTGCGACCCTAACACCCGATGCCGAATCTTCGACTCTTGCTTTTTTGTGGTTTTGACTTTCAACTTTGAACTCTTAACTCTTAACTTTCGACTCTCAACTCCTCCTGGAGGATCCAATGGGTGAAGCGCTGGGCATGATTGAAACGCGCGGACTGGTGGCCATGATCGAGGCATCCGACGCGATGGTGAAGGCGGCCAAAGTGACTTTGGTCGGATGGGAAAAGATCGGTTCGGGCTACGTCACGGCCTTGGTGCGAGGCGACGTGGCCGCGGTCAAGGCCGCCACCGACGCGGGCGCCGCAGCGGCGCGGCGGGTGGGCGAACTGATCGCAGTGCACGTCATCCCGCGTCCTCACCAGAGCCTCGAGGACACACTGCCGATCGGCAAGTCGGAGTAGTAGTCGGTTGTCAGTCGTCAGTTGTCAGTTGTGTGCAAGCCGGCCGTTGTCGCTGGCAGGTCTGGCTGGTCGCTGACGGCTGACAGCTTTGCTTTTGCCGCAATCAACGGACCAAGGACAAGATCGATGTTACTCGCTAAAGTCGTCGGCACGGTGGTGGCGACGCGCAAGGACCCGCGCCTCGAAGGCAAGAAACTCCTGGTCGTTACACCGCTCACGCCGGAAGAAGTGGAGAGCGGCAAACCGGCACGAACCACGGGAAAATCGAATTACGTGGTCGCCGTCGATACGGTCCAGGCGGGGTTCGGCGAGACCGTCATCATCGTTGCCGGCAGCTCGGCGCGCATGGCCGCCACTTGCAAAGACCAGCCGGTGGACACGGCGATTGTGGGAATCGTGGATGTCGTCACGCTCGGGAAATCCTGAGCAAGAAACTATGAATGATGAATTATGAATGACGAACGATGGAAGTTCTCGTTCTTCTGAATTCATAATTCATCATTCATAATTCATACTTTCTTTCGATATGTTTCTGGCACGGATCGTCGGCAACGTCGTTTCGACTGTGAAGGACCCGCAGTTGACGGGGAAGAAGATTCTGGTCGTCCAGCCGATCGATAAGGCCGGCAAAGACGCGGGGCCTAAGGTCCTGGCACTCGATAGCGTCGGAGCGGGGGCGGGTGAAACCGTCTATTGCTGTCGTGGCCGCGAGGCCAGTTTCCCGTGGTACCCGGACGAAGTTCCCACGGAAACGACGATTGTGGCCATCGTGGACACGATAAACGTGGGGAAATTATGAATTATGAAGTACAAAACAGAGAACCAGCCTATCGTAATTCATACTTCATAATTCAGAGTTCATAATTTCTCGGACTATGCTGATCGGCAAAATCATCGGCGACGTCGTCGCAACGCAAAAAGCTCCCAGCCACATCGGGCGCAAAATCCTTATTGTCCAGCCCTTGAATCTTGACGGCAGCGATCGAGGCGACGTTGTTCTGGCTCTGGACGCGGTCGACGCCGGCGTAGGTGACCGCGTCCTGGTAGTCACGGAAGGCTGGAGCGCCATGACTTCGGTGGGCCGGCCTCAGTCGCCAATCGATATGGCCGTGGTGGGCGTCATCGACACCATAACAGTAGTGGCAAGTGGCGAGTGACAGCTATTAGCGGTCAGCTGTCAGCCTTCAGCAAACGCCTGGCCGAGCGAGGCTTGCTGATAGCTGATGGCTGATTGCTGACTGCCTACAAAATCCGCTACAATCGTCCTGAATGGCAAGCGCCGGGAAGGCTCCCACTCGCATCATCGGCGTCGATCCGGGCCTGAACGTGACGGGCTACGCGGTGGTTGAGTCTCGCGACAGCGGCGTGAAACTTCTGGAGGCGGGGGTGATTCGCTTACCGCGCGCCCACGGGAAAAACTTGCCGGTGCGCCTGGAGTCTTTATTCGGCGAGCTGCGTCAAGTGATCGAGGAATTCCGGCCTCAAACCATGTGCTTGGAAGAAGTCTACAGTCACACGTCGTATCCGCGCACGTCCATCCTGATGGGGCACGCGCGCGGCGTGATTTGTCTCGCGGCCCGATTGTCGCGCATTCCGGTGATTGATATCTCGGCGCGCCGGATTAAACAGTCCGTCACCGGAAACGGGAACGCGTCAAAACTCCAGGTGCAACGAACCGTGCAGCAGTATTTTTCGCTCGGCCGGCTTCCGCACCCGCCCGACGTGGCGGACGCGCTCGCCGCAGCATTGTGCTACGTGAATTCGCTGCGGAGAAACAGGATTTAGGATTTAGGATTTAGGATTTAGGATTCAGGATTTAGGATTTAGGAATCGGCCGCAATTAGGGAGTCGGAAAGCTCGGCTAAATCCTAATTCCTAACTCCTAATTCCTGCTTTTTTATGATTTCCGAAATCACCGGCGAACTTCTCTACGATCGCATCCGTCACACTTCCCTGCTGCTGCGGGTGAACTCCGTTTGCTACGAGATCTTCGTGCCTTCGGGCATTGCGTCGCGGTTGCGCTCGGCAACCGAAAGCGAGCGGCGCAATCCGCTCACTTTTTACACGATCGATTATATTGACGGTGCGGTGGGCGGCGGCCACCTTACGCCGAAGCTGGTGGGATTTCTCGATCCGCTCGACCGTGAATTTTTTGAGACCTTCACTACGGTGCCGGGCGTGGGTTTCATGAAAGCCCTGAAGTGCCTGGTGCGGCCCATGCATGAAATCGCCCTCGCCATCGAGCGCGGTGACCGGACTTTTCTCGAAGAGTTGCCATTTATCGGCGGCAAAACGGCGGAACGCATCATCACCGAGCTGCGCGGCAAGATGACGAAATTCGCGCTGGCTCGGGCTGGCCAGCCGCTTTCGATTGAGAAGGAATCTGTCTCGGAGCTGAAAAGCGAAGCTCTGGCCGTGCTCGAACAGCTCGAGTATTCCCGGTCCGAAGCGCAACGGATGGTCGAGGAGATCTTCGCGAAGTACAAGAACCTGAAAACTACAGAAGAGTTTGTGCGAAGAGTTTTTGAACAACTCCACCCCAAGACGGAGTGAAAATGGTGGGCCGACCGTTGGGTCGGCGTGAGGCCGGGGCAAGCTTCGGCCTTACATTCGCGATAGCGGCGCGAGTTATCGAAACAGAGTCATCGATTCCAGATGCCGAGAGAACGGCTGGTTTCACCCGAGCTGATTTCAAAAGAAGAAGAGAGCTTCAACCGCTCGCTTCGCCCGCCGACGCTCGCCGAATACGTCGGGCAGAAGAAAGCAGTGGAAAAACTCTCCATCGCCCTGGAGGCGGCGCGGAAGCGAGGTGATCCCCTCGAGCACGCGCTCTTTTACGGCCCGCCCGGCTTGGGCAAGACAACGCTTGCCTACATCATCGCCAACGCCATGGGATCGAGAATCACCACCACCTCGGGCCCGGCGCTCGAACGGACCGGCGATTTGATGGGCATTCTCACCAATCTCAACCAGGGCGACATTCTCTTCATCGATGAAATTCATCGCCTGCCGGTGAACATCGAAGAGTTCCTCTATCCCGCCATGGAAGACTTCAAAGTAGACTTCGTCGTGGATAAGGGAATGTTCGCCAAAACCATCAACGTTCCACTGAAGAAATTCACGCTGTTGGGCGCCACCACGCGCGCCGGCAGCCTTTCCGCGCCGCTTCGCAACCGATTCGGACTTTTTTATCACCTCGAGTTCTATGACGTGGATGAGTTGCGCCAGATTATTCTTCGCTCGGCGCGAATCCTCGGAGCGCGATTAGACGAATCAGGCGCGGGGGAGATCGCTCGCCGGGCACGAGGAACGCCACGCGTGGCCAATCGCCTCCTTCGCCGCGTTCGAGATTTCGCCGAAGTCAGGGCGGAAGGCGAAATCACTCCCACGCTCGCTCGCGAGGCCCTGAAGCTGGAGGGCGTGGATGAACTCGGCCTGGATGACCTCGACCGGAGTTTTCTTGGCGCCATCATCAGGATTTATCACGGCGGGCCGGTTGGGGTTGAAGCGCTCTCCGCGACCCTCAACGAAGAAGTGGACACCCTCGTGGATATGGTGGAGCCGTTCCTGTTGCAGCAGGGATTCATCAGCCGAACCAAGAGCGGCCGCAGAGCCAATGAGCCGGCGTATCAGCACCTGAATCTCGCGCCGCCGCCTCGCTCGCTTTTCGATTCCTAATGCACGTCTACTTCAGCCTCGGCTCCAATGTCGACGATGGCACGGCTCAAATTCGCCGCGCCCTGGAATTGCTAGGACGCCGAGGTTGCCGTGTGCTTCGCGTTTCGTCTTTCTATCGCACCGAGCCGGTCCCGCCCGCGCCGGATCAACCGTGGTTCACCAATTGCGTGGCTGAAGCAAAGACCGAGCTTTCCCCGCGCGCCTTGCTGCGCACTGCGAAGGCGATTGAAGGCACCATGGGCCGGCGCCGCACCGCTCCCGGCGGGCCGCGGCCAATTGACATCGACATCCTCTTTTACGAAGATGAGACTGTCTATTTGCCGAGACTCGAAATCCCTCATCCGCGGTTGAGCGAGCGGCGATTTGTGTTAATCCCGCTGAAGGAGTTGGCGCCGAAGCTGCGCCATCCGGTCTCGAAAAAGACCGTTTCTCAAATGCTTCGCGAAACAGCGGACCGAAGCAGGGTCAGGCGGATACGACAAAGATGAAGTCTGAGTTATGAATTATGAATGATGAATTATGAATGATGAATCGTCAGCGATGAGTTCCCGGTCGCATGAGACGCACGCGAGATTTTGGGTTGTCTCGGCCAGACATTCACAATTCATCATTCAGAATTCATAATTCATAATTTCCTCAAGGTCAGCGTGCCCAACTTGCCGAATTTCGAGCCCCCGAAGTTCATCGTTGTTGAAGGGCCCATTCGTGTCGGCAAGACGAGCCTGGCGGACATCCTCGCCGATCGCCTGCACGCCACGCGAGTGCGCGATATCGAGAACAACCCATTTCTGGAAGCGTTCTATCGAGACAAGCCGGGAGCGAGCTTCCTCACCCAGGCTTATTTCTTGATCGAACGCTACAAGCAGTTGCGCTCTCTGGATCTTTCGGCCAGCGCCCGTCGCACCGTCGTTTGCGACTACCTGTTCGAAAAAGACAAGATTTTCGCCTACCTCAATCTCAGCGATGCGGAACTTCGCCTTTATGACGAGTACTACACGCTGCTGGCTGAAAATGTGCCGATTCCAGATCTGGTGATATACTTACAGGCGAAGCCGGAGACGCTGAGGAAGCGGATCGCCAAGAAGAACGTGGCGATGGAAGACCGAATCTCCGACGAGTATCTGGAAGAAGTAGTGAAAGCTTACGAGCACTTTTTCTTTCACTACAAGTCCAGCAACCTGCTGGTGATTGAAACGTCTGAGATCGACTTTGTCGACCGGAACGAAGATTTAGAGGAGCTGCTTCAGCGGCTCAGCCAGCCGGTTACCGGCACGCAATATTTTTTGCCGCTTGGATCCACACCCGCGGACTGAGACGGTGAGCGGTGGCCCGGCGCATATTTTCCCCGATCGATGCGCGGGAACCGAATGTGAAAAAAGTTAAACCCTCTCCGTCCAGGCAAGAGGTCGCCCACTCGGGCTTCCAGCCGAGCGTTCGCGAGCGCCGGCGATAAAACTTGCGACGGAGAGGGTTTTTCTTTTGAATTTTGAATTATGAATTCTGAATGATGAGTTTGGGATTCGCTCGCGGAGGAAACCAACGTGGCGTCCTGTTTGCGAATCCCGAAACCCGAATCCCGAATTCCGGCTAATGAGGAGGTTGCCATGGACCTGAATTCCGAGGCCGTGAGCAAGGTTACGGTGCCGTTGATTCTTGAAAGAAAACTCCAAGGCCGGAAGATCACCTGCCTCACCGCGTACGACTATCCAACAGCGCGACTGGTGGACGAAGCCGGGATCGACATCATCCTTGTCGGCGATAGCCTGGCCGAGGTCGTGCTCGGGTATGACTCAACCATCCCAATCACCGTGGATGAAATCCTTCACCACCTACGCGCGGTTCGCAGGGCCGCTCGCCGGGCGCTTCTGGTCGGCGATCTGCCTTTCGGCGCATACCATCTGAATGAAGAGGAAGCGCTAAGGAGCGCGATACGATTCCTGAAGGAAGGTGGCGCCGAGGCGGTGAAGCTTGAAGGCGGCAAGAAGCGCGCGGCCATCATCCGCCGGTTAGTGGATGCGGAGATTCCAGTGATGGGCCACATCGGCCTGACGCCGCAATCGGTTCACGCGCTGGGCGGTTATCGTGTGCAGGGCAGGACGATTGACTCCGCCAACGAACTGCTTGCGGACGCCCAGGCGGTGGAGGACGCGGGCGCTTTTGCGGTCGTCCTGGAGGGCGTTCCGAGAGAGCTGGCGGCGCTCATCACCCAGCGGAGCCGAATCCCCACCATTGGCATTGGCGCCGGACCGGATTGCGATGGGCAGGTGCTCGTCGTGCACGACCTCATTGGCTTGAACATCGGCTCCCACGCGAAGTTCGTGCGCCCGTATGCCGACGTGACCGGGACGTTGCGCCAGGCCTTCGCGCGGTTCCGTGATGATGTGATTTCGGGGAACTTTCCCGGCGACCATGAGTCTTATCATTGGCCAGCGCGAATGCGCGAAGAGTTTGAGAAAGAACTGAGTCGGCGGATGTAGCATCCGTTCGGCTCCGCCCCTCGATGCGCCCTATCTCTACAATCGCGGAGATGCGAAATTTTTCCCGCGAGGCTCGCGCCCGCGGCAAGTCCGTGGCGCTTGTCCCGACGATGGGGGCGCTGCACGAAGGTCATTTGAGCTTGGTGCGCCAGGCCAAACGGCAGTGCGACGTAATCGTCGTCTCTGTTTTCGTTAATCCCAAGCAATTCGATTCCGCGGAAGATCTGGCGCGATACCCTCGCGATCTGGAAAAAGACTTGGAACTTCTCCGTCCATTCAAGGTCGATGCCGCGTTCGCGCCCGATGCATCAGAGCTCTATCCAGAGGGTTTCTCAGTCTGGGTGGAGGAAGGAGAACTTGCCATCCCCCTCGAGGGTGCCTCCCGCCCCGGCCACTTTCGCGGCGTGGCCACGGTGGTGGTGAAACTCTTGAACATTGTCAAGCCGGACGTGGCGTACTTCGGACAGAAAGATTTTCAGCAAGCCCAAATCATCCGGCGCGTGGTGGGAGATCTGGACTTGGACGTGCGGTTGATGGTTTGCCCCACGGTCCGCGCACCCGACGGCGTGGCCGTCAGTTCGCGCAATGCTTACCTGAACGAGGAGCAGCGCCGGTCGGCGCGCGTCCTTTACCGAAGCCTGCGGCTGGCCGAAGATCTTGCCCACTCCGGTGAAACCGATGCGAGAAAGGTCTTGGGCGAAATGCGAAAGCTATTTGCGTCTGAGCCGGGAGTCCAGCTTGAATATGCCGCCATCGTTGAGCCCGCCCACCTTCAGCCGGTCGAGCGCCTCGCGCCGGGATGCGTGGCGTTGGTCGCGGCGCGAGTGGGGCCGGCGAGACTGATCGACAACTTGATCCTTGGCCCGCCAGGGACGAACCCGGAAATGCTTCTGCAACTGGCTTTATCGTCTCAGCCCGTGGTGAGCGCCGCTGCTTTGATTCCCGGCTTCGAAACGGAAGCTGTCAGGCTTCGGGTGGCGCGCTGCAGGAATTGCGCGGCGATCTCGACCATCCAGATGCCGCCCCACGAATACCTTTCGGCGTATGTGAAGTTGCACTACCCGGACCTTGCGGCTCCGCGCGTCGCCGTCATCGGTCGGGATGCGCCCGCGACGTCCGAAATGTATTTGTACCAGAACCCACAAGGGCACAATCGCTTTGTCGCTCGGCTGTACGAATTGGTCGGGGTCGGGAGCTTTGCGGAGTTCAAAGCCCGTTTCGTGCTGGTGGATGCCGTTCGATGCCATACCGCGGGCCCGCACGTTCCGGAAAATGCACTCGCCTATTGCGCCGAGCACCTGCGGGCGGAATTGAAACTTTTCCCGAACCTCGACACCCTCATTGTCCTTGGCGCCGACACCTACAATCAGGTCCAGCGGTTTCTGCTGGAACGCGCACCCGCAAGCATCAAGCCATTTGATGAATTGCTCAAGATGGATGGTTGGGCGCGTGAAGAAGCGCGCGTGCCCTCACTCAGCGATCGCTCCATGCGTATTTTTTACTGCTACCACCCCACCTTGGGTTACAGTCGCAGCCCTTCCATCGCGCCATTCCTCGGTTGACGGCCTCGAACCGCTCCAGCGCCCGTGGTGCGGCATCACGAAGAACCGGCGCCTGCTTCGGGCTTATAATTCATAATTTATAATTGAGGTTATACTGTTCTTAAGAACGTAGCGCCTTCAACACTTCCTGGGCGTGTCCGTTCACTTGTACTCTCGGGAAGACGTGCCGGACCTTGCCGGCGGCGTCAATGATGTACGTCGTTCGCACGATGCCCATCTTCTTCACGCCGTACATGTTTTTTTCCTGCCAGACACCGTAGGCTTCGAGCGTCGTGTGCCCGGTATCGCCCGCCAGGCGAAAATTCAACTCATATTTATCGCGAAATTTTCTGAGCTCTTCCACAGTGTCGCCGCTCATCCCAAGAACCTGAGTGTTGAGCTTGTCCAGTTCTTTGTTGGCGTCACGGAACTGGTTCGCCTCGCTCGTTCACCCCGGAGTGTCGGCCTTGGGGAAAAAATAGAGAACAAGATTCTTGCCGCGAAAATCCGTCAGGCTCACCTTTTCTCCGGTGTCGGAAGGCACAGAAAATTCCGGCGCCTGGTCTCCAACGTTGAGCATCAGTTACTCCTCTCCTGGAAATGCGGTTACAAATGTCTTTTGTCAATCGGCAGCCCAAATCATCCACCGCCGGCGTTCAATTCCTGCTTCAACACATCCTGCACCAGCTTTGGATTCGCCTGCCCACCTGTGGCTTTCATTACCTGGCCGACAAACCAGCCGAATGTCGCTGTCTTGCCGCTTCGGTATTGTTCAACCTGCTTGGGATTGGCGGCGATAATCCGTCGCGCCACTGCCGCGATCTTCTCTGGCTCGTTGATTTGCACCATTCCTTTTTCGGCCATCACGTCTTGCGCGCGTTTTCCCGTCCGCACCATCTCGGCGAGAATATCCTTGGCCATCTTTCCTGAAATTTTCTCATCTCCAATGAGTTTCAGGAGTTCAGCCAGGTTTTCGGATGGGACGGGATATTCCACGAAGCCCTTACGATTCTCTTGCAGTGAGAAAATTAGATCATTCAATATCCAATTTGCTGCAAGCTTCGGCTCGACTGAGCTTCCAACGACTGCCTCGAAATAATCCGCCATCGTGCGTGAGGCGGCCAACAGTACTGCGTCCTGCCGAGGCAATCCGTACTTGTGCAGAAACCTATCCTCACGCACCTGGGGCAGTTCCGGGAGCGATTGTCGGACTTCTTCTTTCCACTCATCCGTGATCACCATCGGCAGCAAGTCTGGCTCCGGGAAATAGCGATAATCGTGGGCAAATTCCTTCGACCGCATACCGTAGGTGCGCTGTTCGCGGCTGTCCCACAATCGGGTGTCCTGGGTGAGGGTGCCGCCGCTGGTTAACACCTCAATCTGTCGATCGATTTCGTAGGCGAGCGCTTTCTGGAGAAACCTGAAGGAATTAAGATTCTTGAGCTCCGTTTTGGTTCCGAACTCGGCCGAGCCTGCCGGGCGCACACTGATATTCGCGTCGCAGCGCAGGCTTCCCTCCTCCATATTGCAATTGGAGACTTCGAGATAAAGCATCAGCGTCTTGAGCCGCGTCAGGTATTCGTAGGATTCTTCGGGTGTGCGCAAATCCGGCTCGCTCACGATCTCGATCAAGGGGACGCCCGACCGATTGAGGTCGATGTAGGTTTTTCGGTCAGAGTCGGGAAACCCTTCGTGCAGCGATTTGCCCGCATCCTCTTCCAGGTGTACGCGAGTGATGCCAATCCGCTTTTGCGTCCCGTTGAGGTCGAAGTCAAGATGGCCGTGCTCCGCCAGAGGCTCATCGTACTGGGAAATCTGGTAGCCCTTGGGCAAGTCCGGATAGAAGTAATTCTTCCGGGCAAAACGCGAGCGCGGATTGATGGCGCAATTCAGCGCCAGCGCCGCTTTCATCGCCATCGTCACGGCCTCGCGATTGAGCACGGGGAGCGCGCCCGGCAAGCCCAGACACACCGGGCAGGTGTGAGTGTTGGGCGGATCTCCGAAGCGAGTCGAGCAGGAGCAGAAGATCTTGGTCCCGGTCAGGAGCTGGAGATGAACCTCGAGCCCGATGACAGCTTCGTATTGGGTCCGTACTTCAGTGGTGACGCTCATTAAAGAACCGGTTCCACGTCGAGAGTCGGCAGTCGATAGTTGATAGTCAAAAACTTAAAGCGAGGCTCTATCATCCATTTATCAGGCGATTGCTGTCAACTGCCGTGTCAGAACTGGCGTGCCAGAACCTTCCCCATTTTCTCCCTGCCTCGCCTCCTGCACTTCTGTGCTCTCGTCACTCGTCACTGCTGTGCACCTCTGCTCTCGTCACTCCTCACTCGCCACTCGTCACTCGTCACTCACCACTCGTCACTCTCTTTAGTAGCGCTCATGCGGCATCAGCTTCGCGGCACGGATCATGGCTTCCACCCTTTCCAACTCTGAGAGCGGCCGCGGCCTCAATCTGTCACTCCCGCGAAGGCGGGAATCCACGCTTTCGTCCCCGCACGTCCTCACCTTGTCATTCCCGTCCCGCTCAGAGCGGGAGGAATCCACCGCGTTACTGTCGGCCGGCGAGCGGGAGGTATTCAGTCCATATCTTACCCGCTCCCCGGCAGTCAGCCGCCGCATTCGGTAGACGCGATGCCTCACCCGGCATTCGAGAGCCAGCCTCAGGGGCGGTTCCCGTACTTCCGGGGTCCGGGGTTTGGGATTCGGGCTTCGCGAAGTGCCGGCGGCGTCGGTGAGAGCCGAACCCCGAAACCCGAACACCGAACCCCGCCGGCTTGCATCTTGCGTCTCTCCGAACACGCTGCGCAGCAATTTCGGGAGTGTCCAATACCCTTTCCGCTGCACCCAAAAAACCAGCCCAATTCCGCGCCACGGGTCATCGACCCGAATCGGGAATAGTGAGTGGAACCGCGGCCCTAATCTCGCAGAAAATAAAGGACATTCCGGCTTCGTTCCAAAGACCCCGGCCTGCTCCGCCATCGCCACCACATTGTTGGCCAAACGCACGGCTTGCGCCCGCTCCGCTGGCCCCTCGGGGCGAAACGCCCCGCAAATTTCCTGATATGCGGTCTGGTGAAGTGCAGCCCGCTCGCCGTAGCCCGCCGCCCGCAGTCTCTCAGGCAAACGGCAGGCGTAGTCGCCGTGCTCGAGCGCGTTGAGGGAAGAACGAGCCTTGCCCTGAGGCGTTCGCGGACCGGTGGATTTTAGGGAATTGGCTCGATTAGCAGCCAGAAGTGCTGGTGATCGAAAGGGCGATTTGCGCAGACACACAAAAACCTCCTTGCTCGTCCGCACCCCAATCGTTTTCCGTTCGATGACCAGTTAAAGCATCTAAAGCATAATGTACCAGAAGTAGTTTGTCAAGCCCTAACTTAAGCGTCCCATTGCGGGATTCAACGGGGCGAGCCTTGGTCCGGAAGAGCCGAACATAGTCCGCTACCTGGCTTGACTTACGGGCACCGCCTGTTATACGTTATGTATGACGATGCGCTTCGAATGGGATGTAGCGAAGAGTCGAATCAACCAGGCGAAGCACAGCGGCTTGGACTTTGAGACTGCGGCGCGTGTGTTTAACGATCCGAAAATAATTCTGGTCGAGGACCGCGTCGTGGAGGGCGAGCAGCGATGGCATGCGATCGGATCCGTCTCAGAAGCTCTTCTCTTGGTCGTGCATACCTATCACGAGGACAAGGACAATGGCGAAGAAATCATCCGCATCATCTCGGCGCGGGAAGCTAATGAGCGCGAGCGCCGAATCTATATTCAGCAGGCCGCTGAATAGGCGGCAAAAGGCGGTCTTGGCACGGATCGCGAAGCGTCAGGCCGCCGGAGAGGATTCCGATATCGACTACTCGGACATCCCTCCGCTGACCGATGAACAACTGTCGCAATTCCGCCGCGCGCCCAAAGTGCTGATCGCCGCCCGGCTGGACCGCGACGTTTACGACTGGCTCAAGCGGTATGGAGAGGGCTATTCGACCCGCATCAACCACATCCTGCGCGCTGTGATGTCCAGAGCACGATAGCGCCCGGATGGCAGCATATGTGCTATCATAGACTTTGCGGCTAGCCGTCATAGACACTAACGTTCTTACCGGGGCGTTGCTCAAGCGAGCAGGGCACAACCGGGAGGTGATTCGTGCCTGCCTGGAAGGCAAGTGGAGGCCGCTGATCGGGCAGGCGCTATTTCTGGAGTACGAGGACGTGCTCGGCCGAAGGGGTCTGTTCCGTTCGTGTCCACTCTCGGAGCGGGAACGGCAGGAGTTCTTTGTGGCCTTCCTGAGCGTCTGCGAGTGGGTGCAAATCTACTTTTCCTGGCGGCCCAATCTGCCGGATGAGGGGGACAACCACATCGTGGAACGGGCCGTCGCCGGAGGCGCTGAAATGATCGTGACCAACAATGTGCGCGATTTTCGCCGCGCCCAACTTCGATTTCCCGCCTTGCGCACGGTCTCACCGCACGAATTCCTTAAGGAGCTTGCATGAGCACGCTCACAATCCGGTTGCCTGAAGTGAAACACGCACGCCTACGCCGCCTGGCCCATAGCCGGAGGGTTAGCATGAACAAGCTTTTCGACGAGCTGGCGACCGTGGCCCTCGCCCAACACGACGCCGAGCTAAGGTTTCATGCTCTCGCCGCCAAAGGGTCTGCCGCGAGAGGACTCGCCCTGTTGAATAAACTCGACCGAAACCTCCGTCGGCGATGACGTCATGGAAACATCCCTCATAGACTATGAGAGTCTACGAAGGCATTCCCTTTCTGTGATGCGTCCGGTGGGCGCGGGAATTCCCGCCAGCCTGCCGGGCATGATCGGAGCGCACCAGAAGAGGCGCTTCAAAGGAGCAAACTCAGCCAGCTACCAGCTTGCTGACGCTTCATGAGGGCGTACAGCTCCGACCTATTAGTACCCAGGAACGTCAAGGCTCAAGCCCTTGATGACGCCAAAGTGCCTACGGTTCCTTGTCACCAGCGTGAAGCCCTCCTCGATCGCGGTAGCCGCAACGAGGGAATCAAAGACGTGCAAGCCGTGGGGTTTCGCGTAGAGCTTCAGGAGTTCGTACGCCCTTTTGCCCGTTGAATCCCGAAGCGGCACGATCACGTATGCCGATAGAAAAGCGTCGATGCTGGCGAGCTCCTTCTGATCTCGTGCGCCGACGATGAGTTCCAGAGCGGAAACCTGTGAGATCGCCCACCCCTCCGTGAGGGCGTCGACGTATTCACGTGCCGCCTGTTTGCCACGCGAAATATCGATCAGGACATCGCTGTCGATCAGGTAAGGCATGTAAAATTGGTGGAGGAAGCGTTCAGCCGCGAAGATCACGCCGAAGATTGCTGATGTATTCGACGCTGTCGCCTATGTCAGTCCGGTCCTTCCACATGCCGTAGAACGTAAAATCCCCAACCGAGGGTGCTTTGCCCTTGAGGCGGTCGGCATACGAAGGTACGCAAACCTCAACTAGGGTCCCTTCGCTGATACTCACATCTTCGAGGGGCTTAAAGACGCCATCTTCATACTTCGCAGTAACGGTCATGGGCTCGCCTACGGAACCCTGGGCCAAGTAGCTTCTTGTCAGTATCGGGTTCCTCGCCCCATTGTAGCACGACAAATGGCCGCCTTCGGCTTCCCGTCCGAGCACGCAACGGCAAACGCTACTCGGACCTGAAACCCGCAGGCCTGTGCCACCTCGCTGCTTAGGGCATAACTTTCTTCAACTTTTCGAACACATCCTCCAATGCTGTAATCGTAGCGCTCGTTTGCCGTGCTTCTTGGAGCCGGTCTTCAAGGGTTTTGACATTTTGGGCGCGAACAAAAAACCGCCAGTTGACGGCGAACTCTTCACCTGCGAACCACTTGATGTAAGTTACGATTTTTTCGCGGTCCGGTTGAGCGTTCGCACTTGTGAGTATGTCCGTAAGCTGGAGCGCTCCGCCTCTCGCCCCGACCTTGCGCACCTGGACCACTTGCGCCTGGCGTTTCTTTATGTCGAAGGCCAGATAATCCGGGTACGCGCCATAGGACCGTCTTCCGTCACTCTCCTCGAAGCATGGGTTGCCTTGGGCGTCGAATAGAACTGGAAACTGGGGGACCAAAGCGAGGTGTTCAAAGAGTGTCAGATAAATCCCCACGAGCTGTTCGTACAGGTCCATGTGTCGCTCCTTCCTCCATCCTCATTGTCACGCTTCTTCGGATTTTCACGCGCTGTTCCCGCTCAACGTCGGCTTAAGTCTACGGGTACGAAAAAAGTATGGCTAATGGGGACAGCGTGGTAGCTTGGACGTGAAGCGTACTTTCGCTTCTCCGCCCACATCAGCTGTTTGTCCTCGACACAGACTACCATCATGGGTCGCTTGCCTGGTGTCGATTCGTTTTTGTTGATCAGGTAATAAAAGTTCACCTTCTCATTTCTCCAGCCCTTCGTCCCCAAGAGACTTTCGGTCGTTGTTTTTCCGTACCGGGCGGTGAGCGCATCGCGGAATTCATCGAAACGCTCGGGTGGGACGTCGAGGCGATCTTCGCAGATTGCCTTGAGCTTATTGTCAAGGAACTGAAATCGCACGTCATTTCCGTTGGTGAGTCTGTACGTTCCGTTATACGTCTCGTCCAGTGTGCTATTCATGTCTGCATCAGGAAATACTTCGCTCACTTGCAATGGCGATTCGTGAAGTTCCAAACCCTCGAGGCCGTTCGGCAAGGGATTCGAGGCGTACGGATTAGGTTTGCGCTCTGTCCCCCATTCTTGCTTTGTTTGCTCAACTAAAAGTGGCTTCACCGTTTTGTCGCTTGGCCCACCACTCGCCTCAAGTCCCTTAAGAAATACAGGGAACACAATGAGCTCAAGGGAGAGATTTCGCGCGCCGTTTGCTTCTGTACTATCTTGGTATGCTATTCGCACGTCGCCATCGACCCACACCCACCTACGCAAGGGATACGACCGATCACGCTCATCTATCCCGATGTCCGCAGCCCCGAGTTGTCCGAATGTCGCGTTGTCAACATTCTCGGCGTCGTCCGGGCTTGCATCGCTGACGTCGGCCTCAACGTTTACCGCTCGCCCGCGCGTAAACGTCGCCAGTAGAAATATTCCCTCCCTGGTCCTCTCTTGGACCATCGCCTCATCGTTGCTGTTCAGAGACGCCGACGCGTCACCCGGGAAATTCTGAAGTCTAGGATCCAGCTTAACGGCCTCCGAAAAGGCCATGCCGAGTCTCAACCCATGAACTGAGGTTGGAAGGTGACCGGACGTCACGATATGCAGGGGTGGGAAGATTTTAGGGGCGGATGCAGCAGCGCTCGATGAAGGCGCGGGCGACGAGGTCCGTTGCGTCTGCTGCAGGCTAGGTTGGTTGTTTTCGCATACAACAACAGTAAGTAGTACAAAGACGCCGACAAGGAGCAAGACTAGCTTGGTCGTGATGGGTACGCACTTTTTCTGAGCCATGCCCCTAATGGCGGAAGCTGCTCGCACGGAAGCCCGCGCACCTGAAAGGGGTTTCCCGCACGTTACGCAGAACCTGGCCGTTGCCTCGTTTTCCCTCCCACAAGAACTACAGAGCATCGCTATGACCCCGCTTTACCCAGGATTTTCGCGGGTGGCGCATCATCCGTCGCGACGGTTCTTGTCGGGACGTATGCGACCCGCCGCCGTAATAGTGCCCGAGCGTGGTCGCGCCGGCATTCTACGCCCGTGCTCGCCCCGATAGATCGGGGCGCCACCTGTCGGCAGTTCAACCGCGCACTCGGTCTTTCCAATACCCCGGCCTTCGGTGCTGATGCATGACAGCCGCGATGTAAATCTTACGTTCCTGTATTTGGTATAGAACGGCAAAGGGAAAGCCGAGGACGAGCCTTTTCCGAACGCTTCCCTTTAGGACGGGGCCGGCCTTTGGAAACCGCTTGATTTGTCGCGTCGTTTCTCGAACAGCCGTGAGAAAGTCTTTGCCCAGTCCCGGGGATCTTTCCTCATAGTAGCGGGCTGACTCCCGCATCTCCTCGTAGGCTTCGGGGTGGAATTCGGTTTTCACCTTTTGAGAGCTTGATGCGCCTTTCGGAAGGCCTCTCGAGCGTCGATGCCCGTGGCTTCGCCCGTGCGCAGTTCTTCCAGCCGCCGTTCCGCCTCCACCAGCCACAGCCCTTCAACGTCGTTCTCAACGCGAGGGTCGAGGGTGGAAACCAGACGCTGCGCAAGCTTCACCCGGTCCCTCGGGGGAAGTCTCATGGCGTCAGCCGCAATTTCTTCAAAGGTGGTATTCATAACCGGGCTCTCCTGACGATGATGTAAGCAAAGTGTAACAAAGGCAAGCGGGTAGCTCAAGCAAATAGCGCGGACCGCGCGAATGTTCAACAAGGTGGGCCTTGCCTTGTGGGATTACGTGTTCGATGTGAAAAGTGGCGCCCTGGAGGCTTTCGTGCGTCAGGCAGTATTGGCATCGCGCACCAGCGCGCGCCCGAACTGCGCGGGACAGTTTTTCCGGAACCGTCATTACGGCTGCTTGCCCAGAATTTGCAATGCCTCGCCGCGCACGAGCGCCAATTGCTCGCTCAATTCAACCAGCGCCTCCAGTTCTTCCCGTTCAGATTCCTGCAAAAGGCCTTCGTTGTTGCGGTCCATCAGTTCCTGGAGACGGTGGTCCGCCTTCGATGGAAAATGCAGATTCCCAACCGCCTCTACCCAGTCAATCGGCGCGGCAACGGTTGAATTCATTACATCATCTTGGGACGCCAAGGCGTGGCTGTCAATGGCGGGTGGCGCCCCGATTTATCGGGGCGACCCGCGGCCGGAGTCGTGCGTCAGCGTGGACGCGCCCCATTTTACGCCCGTGCTCGCACACATGCCGGAAAAAAGCATCGGTAGGTGTGCCCCACCCGCCGTCGGAGAAGAAAGAGTTCTGGGCTGGACGTCAATGCGCACACATTTTGATCGCCGATATGCCAAAAAGTTAATCCCGGTTTATACTTCAGGCAAGGGGTTCTAATTACGGGCATGTTTCAGGTCCGCGTCAGAGTGGCAAATCCGAACGAGCGGTCGCGATTTTTCGAGGAGAGTTTTTGGGTTGACACCGGAGCGCTTTATTCCTTCATTCCCGAAGGACGGCTCAACGGGATTGGGATCCGGCCACTCGGAACACGCGAATTAATTCTCGCGGACGGCCGGCGCGACCGACGATCGCTCGGAGAGGCTGTGTCAACGATCCCACAGTTGGAAGAATCGCTTACGTGCCCCGTCATTTTCGCTCCGGCGGATTCGCTCCACCTGCTCGGTGCGACCGCGCTCGAGAACTTCGGCGTGCAGCCAGACCCGACTACCCAGCAGTTAAAACCGATCGCCGCTGTCATCGGCGGTTTTCTCGCGTCCGCTCCCCGGCGGGGCTGAGGCGCCCTTGTGGCACGGGCGTCCCGCCCGTGCGCACGGCCGGGACGGCCGTGCCACCGCTGTGGGTCGACGCTCAGGTTCTGGCCGCGCTCCAGGTCACGCGAGGGCGGCCGCTGGCGGGACTGCGGTCAACCAGCACCGGCGTGCGGAAAACCCGGCTCAATAAGTCGGATCGCAAGACTTCCTCGGGCGCACCCTGGCAAAGGCAACGCCCGCCTTCGAGCAGAAGCAGCTTATCCGCCATCTCCGCAGCGAGGTTCAGCTCGTGAGTGACAATGACTGCAACAAAATGATCGGAGGCGGCCAGGCGCTGAATGAGGCGGAGCATCTCGATCTGATAGCCAATGTCCAAATTGGCGGTGGGCTCGTCAAGCAAGAGCAAGCGCGGTCTCTGGGCGAGCGCGCGGGCCAGCACAGCTCGTTGGAATTCACCGCCGCTGATTTCCGTCACTCGGCGCTGCGCGAGCTCTCCCAGGCCCGTTTGCTCGATCGCCCAGTCCACCCACCGCTCGTCCTCTGCCGCTTCGAAGAGTCCGCCACCGAGATGCGGGTGACGGCCCTGACGCACAAAGTCACGGACCTGGAACGAAAAAAGCAGCGGCGCATCCTGGCGCGCCACAGCCACCCGTAGTGCTCTGGCTCGCGGCGCGAGCTGATGAAGATCCTCTCCATTCAGCTTGACCTTTCCCACAAGCGGTTTTCGGTGCCCGCTGGCAATTTCGAGTAACGTCGACTTACCCGCACCGTTGGGACCGATGATGGCAAGGATCTCGCCCGCGTGCGCCTCGAAGCTGACCGGGGCGAGCTCAAAATGAGGGTAACGGAAGGCGACAGCATCGACCTGAAGGCAGAAGTCGACCGTCGGGAGCTGAGAGTCGGAGAAGGCTTTTTGCATCGCGGCTTGAATGGTCTGAATGAGTGGAGCCCCCTTTAGAACAGTAGGCAGTAAGCAGAAAGCAGTAGGCAGTCAACAGAAAATCTTTGAAGGTGTATCTGCCTTCTGCCTTCTGCCTTCTGCCTTCTGCCTTCTGCCTTCTGCCTTCTGCCTTCTGCCTTCTGCCTTCTGCCTTCTGCCTTCTGCCTTCTGCCTTCTGCCTTCTGCCTTCTGCCTCGTCACTGGTTGTCGCTTGCCCGAGCCGGCGAACCACCCGCCCCGACAAACCCCTGGCGCTCGAGGTGCAGGAAGATCTCCTGCGCGCTCTCCTCCGGCGACAGTTCCGTCGTATCGATCACCACGTCAGCGTCCTTCGGGACCTCATAGGGATCGTTGACGCCGGTAAACTGCTGCACCAGGCCGGCGCGCGCCTTGGCGTAAAGACCCTTGCGGTCCCTGCCCTCGCAAACCTCGATCGGCGTGGCCACGTGCACGAGGATGAAACCTCCGAGGGGTTGAATCATCGCCCGCACTTCCTTGCGAATGACATCGTAGGGCGCGATGGGAGCGCAGATCGCGATGCCGCCGTTCTTGGTGATTTCCGACGCCACAAAGCCGATGCGCCGAATGTTAATGTCGCGATGTTCGCGGGAGAACCCAAGTTCGGAGGACAAGTTCTTCCGCACAATGTCCCCGTCGAGCAAGGTCACAGGCCGCCCTCCCATTTCGAGAAACCTCACGCGCAGAACATTCGCGATGGTCGACTTGCCCGAGCCGGAGAGGCCGGTGAAGAATACCGTGAGGCCTTGCCGATCGCGGGGCGGATAGCTGCGCTGAAGCTCGCGCGCAACTTCCGGGAATGTAAACCACGCGGGAATCTCCCTGCCTTCGTTCAAGCGAGTCCGCAACTCGGTGCCCGAAATGTTGAGAGTGCGCGCGCCCGCCGGAACCTCATCCTCCGGAACGTACACGTCCTGGTCTTCCAGATAGAGCATCATCTGGAACGGCACCATGGTGACGCCCAACTCCTTCTCGTGCTTGCGGAGGAGCTCCTGGGCGTCGTAAGGCCCGTAGAAGGGCTTCCCGTGTTCGTCGTTGCCTGGGCCGGCGTGATCGCGGCCCACGATGAAATGACTGCATCCGTGGTTCTTGCGGATGATGGCGTGCCACACCGCTTCGCGCGGCCCGCCCATGCGCATGGCCAGAGGCAGGAGCGACAGTTTGACCGTGTCCTTCGGGTATCTCGGGAGAAGCATCTGGTAGCATCGCACGCGGACGTAATACTCGACGTCACCCGGCCTCGTCATTCCCACCGAAGGATGAATCAGGAGATTTGCGCCAACTTTCTTGGCGGCGCGGAACGTCAACTCCTGATGAGCGCGGTGCATGGGATTGCGGGTCTGAAAGGCCACCACCTTCCGCCAGCCGAGTCGCACGAACTCGGCGCGCAGTGCGGCGGGAGTGAATCGGAGGGCGCGGAAATCGTAGTGCGAGGGCTTCTGAACTCCTTCCAGTTGTCCTCCGACATACCAAGGATGCGTGTGCTTGAGCAAATGGTTGACGCCGGGGTGAAAGGTGTTGGTGGTTCCATAGACGGCTTTGGCTTCCGCAGTCCGGTCAGGCTGCCAGACCTCCTCCACGTGCAGCGCCGCGAGCATGACGCCTTCATGGTCACGTAAAGCAATCGTTTGGCCCGGGCCGACGGAACGGGCAAAGGTTTCGGGCACATCCAGAACGATGGGAATGGGCCAGAGAGTCCCGTCCACCAGGCGCATTTCCGCGCAGGTGCGTTCGTAGTCGGCGCGCGTCATGAATCCGCGTAAGGGAGAAAAACCTCCGGACATGAGCAACTCGAGGTCACAAAGTTGGCGGGGGGTGAGGTCCCAAGAGGGCCAATCACGCGAATGAGCGCGGAGCTCGAAGATTCGTCCGCGGGCCGCCAACAATTCGACCAGTGGCCCGCCATGGGACGGCATCAGATGATCGTTCGTTAATTCCATATTTCTCCTTCCATGAGGTTTGTCATGATGTCAGAACAAAATCAGAATTTCCCGGCTCGTTTCCTCTCGCTCAAATCGAACCCTTGGGAAGGGATCGGCAAAGGAGGTTGTTCCCTTGCCCATTCTTCCTCTCTGTCCGCCGGAGCCTGAGGCGAGAACAGCGAGCGATAAACCCGGACCCATTGATCTCTCACCGCCGCCCAGCGGTACTGTATGGATTCCGAATATGCATTTTGGACCAGGCGATTTGCCAATTCCGGGTCACGCAGCAGCCGAATCACGTTCTCCGCCAGAGCCTGCCAATCTCCGGTTGGGCAGAGTAACCCGTTGCGCTCGCTCTTGACAAGATAGCGAATTCCTTCCGGGGCCGTGCTCACCACCGGCGTGCCGGAAGCAAAAGCCTCCAAAATGGATACCGGCATGTTATCCAGCCACGACGCGTTGACGAAGATGTCGGCACGGTCGTAATACGACGCGATGTTTTCCCTTGCGACCGGTCCAGTGAACTCGACCTCGGCAAGATTCAGATCGCGAACCAGCTTGTGGATCAAGCCCTCCTCCGAGCCTTTCCCGACCAGCGTCAGCCGCGCCTGCGGAAACTGTTCCTTGACGCGGGCAAACGCCCGAACCACCAGGTCCACACGGTAATACGGTCCAAACCCGCGCGTGCAAATCAGAAGCGGCCGCAGCGGGCGCCGCTGGCGAAAGGCGAATTGCCCGGCGTCAATCACGTTGGGGACAACGTCGGCCTCGAGGCCAAATTCCGCGAAGACGTCCGCCAGATACTGCGAGGGCACCACGATCCGGTCAGCCCGACGCAGGATGGGCAGAGCAGTCTGCCATCGACTCAAGTGGTCGCGTGCCTCGGCGCTATGGTAATGAATGATCGTTTGCTTGCCGCGCAGTTTCGCCATCAGCCAGGCGGGCACCGGCGCCAGCAGAAAAGACCAGTAGGACGCGGAAAAGATGTGGGCGACGTCCGCGTCTCTCAATCCTTGCCACAGTGCCCACTGGTAGAGCGGCATTCGCAGGACGGTGCGCAAGAACGGAATGCGCTCAGCCCACGCCAAGCCGGGCGGGAACTCGGGATCAATGGGAATGAAGCGCGCCTCCACGTCGGGATCGTTCCGCCAGCTTCGCATAAGCACTTCTACCTGCGCGCCATGACCGCCGATCCACCGAGGTGACGCGGCCACAATGGACACGCGAATTCGGTTACCCACGTCTTTCGAGGCGAGGCGCGACGGGGCGGAGGGGAACGGTCGCGCCCTGGCGGGCAGCAAGCTTTGATACAACTCCTCATAGAGACGGCAACTGTTGGCCAGACTGAAACGGGCTTGGGCCACACTTCGCGCTCGCCGCGCGCACTCCTCTCGCAACGAAGGATCAGTCAGAAAACGCTCCAAGGCACCGGCCAACTTTTCCTCGTTGTCAGGTGGCACGAGCAGGCCCGTTTCGCCATCCGAAATAAGTTCGGGATTCCCTCCCACACGGGTAGCAACCACCGGAACGCCCGCCGCCATCGACTCCAGGATGGCGTTCGACGAACTCTCGGTGGAAGATGGCAAGACGGAGATGTCCAGGGAGGCGAGCACTTCCGGAATATCGTGTCGCTCGCCTAGAAATCGAATGCGAGATCCCAGCCCCAGTTTCGCGGCCAGTTGTTCCAGGCCCGGGCGCAACGGGCCGTCGCCCACCAGCAAGACCTCAAAGTTAGAGAACTGCTGTGCCAAGCGCGCGGACGCTCGCAGAAACATCGGATGATTCTTGCACGTGTTATTCATGCGAGCGATCATCCCGATGCGGAGCATGCCGGGTTGGCGCGGCATTGCAGGCACGGCCGGGCGGAACAACTCATCGGGAATACCGTTGGGGACCACAACGACCTTGTCACTGGCCAGCCCCGAGTCAATCAGCCGGTCCGCCGCGGCCTGCGAGTTGCATACCACACGATCGCACAAGCGGAACACCGCACTCTGCATTCCAAATTGCAGGGGAGTGAGCAGATCTCCGATCTGGCGTTGGCTGCCGATCACCCTGCGCACGCCGGCGATGCGCGCCGTGGGAATCAGCATCAGGTTCGAGTAAAAATCGAAAGAGTGGGCAACCGTAATGTTCCTGGCGCGAAGGTGCCGGCCCAGCGCGACGGAACTCTGGAAAGCGCGCTTGGAGAGAAAGCTTCCCCCTGAAGGAAACTCCAAAACCTCCTCGAACCCGCCCACCAGGGCGCCCCGGCGATGGATGCATCCGACCTCGATACAGATAGCATCGGACTTCAGCGATCGCGCCAGGGTAACAATCTGTCGTTCACTGCCGCCGGTTTGAAAATCATTGGTCATGAGGAAGACGTTGGCCGGCCGGGGCTGGCGCCACGGCCTGGTGGCGGGACTCTCTTGCACCGCGGCTTCGGCGGCGCGGCTCGTCATGCAGTCCCTCCGGGAGCGGCAACAGTCCCCTGAGCCACACTTCCCTTTGCAGGTTCCTCAGGTGATTCGCGCCGGCCTAATTGGATTCCGAGAGGTGGCATCTCGCTGTGCGTCGATTCTTCCAGAAAGTTCCGGTGCCACAGCTCGAAAGTGAGAAACCTCCAAAGCCTCACCGAGTGGTCGCGCCGGCCTTGAAAGTGCTCGTCGAGTAACTGCCTGATCGGCCGCGGATCGAAATAGCCTCTCTGGATGGTTCGTGGCTCGAGCAGTAATCGCGCCAAGTCCTCTTTGAACTCGCGCCTCATCCAGTGGACAAGAGGCAAGGCGAATCCTTGCTTGGGCCGGTGGAGAACTTCTTGTGGCACGCCCACTCGCGCCGCCAGTTTCTTGAAGATGTACTTCTGTTGGCTTCCACGCAGCTTCCACCGGGCGGGCAAGGCCGTGACCCATTCAAGAAAGATATGGTCGAGGATGGGAACACGAACCTCGAGAGAGGTCGCCATGCTCATGCGGTCGACTTTGCACAGGATGTCTGCGGTCAAGTACGTCTTGGTGTCCAAATACAAAAGCTGGCTCAAGCGATCGCGCGCCGGCGCTTTTTCAAAATAGGCTCGGAACAAATCCATCGGGTCGGGGCAATCCTGAGCTGCGGCACGAAAATCCCGCGTCAAGAATGACGCTTCCCGGTCCTGAAACCGAAGCGCGGAAATGTTGTCGAGATAGCGTTCGCGCCAAGGCAAAGAAGCATTGTAAGCAAATCTGCGGCCGCGCGTGGTGTGCGAGAGACGGGGATGGACGCGCTCGCGGTAAAAACGCCCGGCCCAGCCGGGGATGAGGTCAAAATGCCGGCGCCGCATGTTGACCATGTAACGGTCATAGCCGGCAAAGAGCTCATCACCCGCGTCGCCGGCGAGGGCCACCGTCACATGCTGGCGAGCCAGACAGGAAACGAAGTAAGTTGGCAAGATAGAGGAATCCGCGAACGGTTCCTCGAGAATACGGGTCAATTTGTCCAATGTCTCGCCAATGTCAGGCTCCAGCACTAGCTCGTGGTGTTCGGTCGAGAACCGCTTCGCGACGAGGCGCGCATAGTCCGCTTCGTTGAAGTCCTGGTTGCCAAATCCGATGGAGAACGTCTTCACGGGCTTTGAGCTGGCGCGCGCCATCAGCGCCACCACGGTAGAGGAATCCGTCCCACCGCTCAGCAGCGCTCCCAACGGAACATCGGAGATTAGCCGAATGCGCACCGCTTCCGCCAGGCGCTGCTCCATCTCTTCCAAGCACTCTTCCTCCGAGCGCGGCTCCTGAGTCCCGTAAGCAGGCACGTCCCAGTATTGTCGGACTGAGAGTTTGCCGTCGGAAAACTCAAGCAGGTGCCCCGGGGGCAGTTTGTGGATATCGCGGAACGCCGTGTGCGGATCGGAAATGTAGCCGAAGGTGAAGTATTGCAAAATCGCTTCGTGCTTGATTTCCTTCAGCTCAGGAGCCACCGCGAAGATGGTTTTGATTTCGGAGCCGAACAACAGGCGCCCGTCCCTAAACGAGTAGTGAAGCGGCTTTTTGCCCAGGCGGTCGCGAGCCAGCAGCAAGCTGCGGCGGCGCTCGTCGTAGATCGCGATGGCAAACATGCCTCGAAGCTTCTCCACGCACCCTGCTCCCAGGTCCTCGTAGAGGTGAACGATCACTTCGGTGTCGGTATTGGTGTAAAAGCGGTGGCCGCGTTTCTCGAGCTCGGGACGCAACTCGAGGAAGTTATAAATCTCACCGTTAAAGACTATCCAAATAGTCTTGTCTTCGTTGTGGACGGGCTGGTGGCCGCCCGACAGATCGATGATGCTGAGCCGGCGCATGCCGAGGCCGACCCCGCCCTTCAGGTAGATGCCTTCGTCGTCCGGGCCGCGATGGACGATCGTCTGGCACATGCGGTGAACGGTAGCCTCATCGGCTCTCGCGCCAGGGTTTGTATCGAAAATGCCTGCGATTCCGCACATGTTATTGCCGATTTACGATTGCCGATTGTCGATTGGAAAAAGTCCACCAATCGTCTATTCCAAATCAGCGTTCTCAAGCTACGTGCCACATAGCGTACTGTCGATTTTCAGTTGTCGATCGCTAATCAAGAGAAATCCCAACAATCGGCAATCAGCAATCGGCAATCGAAAATTACTTATCCGGCTTATGTCCTCGCACCGAGATGGGTGAATCGATGACGCGTAAGGAATCCAGACGGCAGCTTTCAAACCAGCGAAAGACTTCCTCATACGTGTGCTTCGATTGGTACTTCGGCGAATACCAATCAAAGGTGTCGAGCACGCGCTGATCGGCGTCCGGCTCCTGAGACATCGGCAGGACGTATTTGATCAAACCACTAACCGGCCGCCCAACGATGGGCACCACGCGAAGTCCTCGGTGTACATAATAAAGCGGCACCGCAATGTGAGCCAGCGCGTGCAAAAGCCGCGGCGGCATGCGGTGCGTGACCTTCCGGTAGATGTCGCTGAACCGGTACCACTTGTTGTAGCCACTGTAAAGCCAGATGGCAATGCTTCCTCCCGGTTTTAGGAAAGGAGGCAAGGATATGAACGCTTTTTCACAGTCGGGGGTGTGGTGCAAAACGCCGATGCTGTAAATGAAATCAAAACTCTCGGGTGCGAATGGCAACGAGAACACGTCCGCCTGGAGTATGGTAACGGACTCACGCTCCTTCAGATTCCACGCCGCCGCCTCCACTGCCTGGCTCAAGTCTATGCCGACCACCCGAGCGCCCCAACGGCTGGCGACCTCGGCGAACCGGCCCATGCCGCAACCGACATCCAACACCAACTTTCCGGCAAGCTCCTCGGGAGTGAATCCCGTTCTCTCGCGAAATGCGGCTTCCGATTGGTGTTTGTGCTCGTCGTCCAGTTGAGTGCGCGGATGCCGGTTCCACTGGAAACCGAAACTGCTGGTGTACTGCTCGGCCCCGACGAACCGCATCACGCCCTTGACGACTGGAAAGTCTCGCCCACAGGCGGGGCAGCGCAGACCGTCAGCGGCATCCTGCAACGAGCCGTGACACTGCGGGCAGCGGAGTATTGCGCGCACGTCAGGGGGAAGGTCGCTCGGCACAGAGCGATCGTTCTTATCGAGCACGGCTCCTTTTTGGTCGGTCATCATGAAGTCCTGGCAATTTGAGTCATTCTGGATCTTAGATTTTGGATTGTGGATTAAGAAACCAGCGCGCTCTCGGCCTGCAATCCAAAATCCAAAATCTAAAATCCAAAATCTCTACGCCTTTACCGGCAATTCAATCGGCGTAAGTCGATAATCCCGATACTCATTAGGGTTTCCGCTGCGCCCATCGCACGCTGCCAGGATGATATTCGTCATCTCCCGCGCTGTGACGTAGTGGACGCGGCATGTTTGCCCGCCCTCCGCCCCCTCCGCCATTTCCCGAAGGAACCGCCGCATCGCGTCGCCGAGCATGACGCTCTCGTCGCGCGGATCCATCCCGTGACCATGCAGCTTGATGAAGAGCCAGTCGGGCCGGCCGCGCACGGTGATGGCGGCTTGCTTCCAGAGCTCCAGCCGTTGGATGGTGGGCGGATGCTTGGCTGCGATTTCAGCATTCTCGATGATCGGAAACCATCGGCCATTGCGTCCGAAGTCGAGCCCGAGCGGACCCTGAATGATCAGCGGGAAAACACTCGGTGCGTGGCCGCAACGAAGATCCTTGCCTCGACGATGGGGCGCGCGGCGGCGAAGCGGCAGCGCGCACTCATAAAGCGCGTTGATCTTGCCGATCTGGGAAATGTTGGGCGCGGAGGGAAGGGTCAGGTCGGCGTAGCATCCGGTGTCGGCGAGAATCTGCATTTCATCGTCAACCCCGCAGAAGCGGCCGTGGGCGGAGTTGGCGAGGGCGAAGTTGCCGTGAACGAAAGCGTAGCGGGGCGCTCCATTCCCATTCAGCCTCGAAAGGCAGCCGTGCGAAACCAGTGCGTCTCTGAACTCGAGAATCTGCCGCCGAGTGCTGGCGGAGGTGTCCGCACCGTTCTGGCCGTGATGCAAATGAATCTCGACCTCACCCCAACCGGCGTGGCAGTGCTCGGCAAGGCGGTCGATCAAGCCCGGATCGTATTGCTCGGCGGGGTAGAAGTACGTGTGGCGAAAAGGCCTTCCGTCCGAGTCGCGCCAGTCGTTGACGAGCTTTGGATATTCGCGGCACCACCGCTCGAGTCGCCGCTCCTGCTCCCACCGGTCGGCGCGCTCCGGACCTTTGCCTGGCATAATTGCGGGCTCGAAGTGATCGGCCAAGCCGATAATCAGATGAGGCCGACGGATCTGGTCCGCGTGCCGCGTCAGTCGTTGCCAGACGTAAGCCGGCGCCCACCTCAGGCTGCGCAGAAATTTAGTCCATTGATTCATGCTCAATCGTAGTCGCAACTTCTCCGCGGCATCTTTCAGGAAGCCTGGCCTCGCCTGACAGTCCATTCGCCGTGGGTTCCGGGCAGGCAGGGCTCCGGGGGGCCTTCACTGTGTAGCGCCGACGTTCAGGTGCGCGCGTGCCGTTCCCGCTGGGCGGGACCGGCGCTACGACAGGTCGCGTCTAACGCCCATTCAGAGGGCGGTAGCCCGTTATGGTCTGAGAGAGTACAGGCTGCTTTCGAGCTTCGCCCTTCATCGTCGAGCCATCGGCGCGACTTTTCTGTTTGATGGCTCCGGTTTCCAAGACTGAACCTTGTCTCGCTTTCGCGATCTGCAACAACGCTCCGGTGTAGGCAATCAAAAAGTACGGGAAAAAATTATAGGCTACGCTGTCGAAAAACGACCCCACAAGAAAAGCCGCAAAAGACACCTTGAGCGTGCCCCCGAGCAGCACCAGGTCAGGGTGGCCACGCGACGTACGCTCGATTTCCCTTAGATTGATAAGGGTCCTCCGTATGATTAACAGGTACAAAATAAGCGCGGGGAAGCCCCCTTCGGCGCTCGTCTCGGTGTAGGAATTGTGCGCGACGTGCCAGTCCGCTATGATCTGAAAGTCGCCGCATCCTACTCCGAAGATGGGATGGGTCAGTGTCGTCTTAATGCTGAGAATGAGTAATTCTTTTCGTGTCCGCCACGAGCCGGCTGCCTCTCCCGGATCCAGCGACGGGTCTATAACCGACGCGACCCGCTTGAAGTATCCCTTGGGCCCGGCCACGACCGCCATGCAAAGGCTCACAAACGCGAACAGGATCACCAGACCGTGTCGCCGACCCTTCAAGCCGAATTCCCACAGCATGACACACCCAGAGACCAGGAGCGCCACCACGCCCGCTCTCGAATAAGTGAGGAGCAGGGCGAATCCCAACATCACCATCGCCCCAGTCCAGAGCATTTTCTTGATGATGTTCATGGTCATCAACATGAACATGGCGCAGAACGGGAACACCAAAACGATGCACAAGGCCAGATCGTTCGGGTTTCCGTAGATGCCATTCAAGGAGCCAGTTAAGCGATGGTCTTCGCTGGCCTGGAAGTGCGCCGCGAACAAAGTGATGATCACACAGAGGACCGTTGACGCCGTCTCCACGAATATCAGGCGCTTCAACCGGGGCACGCTGATGGCCACTAGGCCGATCAATAGTGCGATCGGCACGACCTTTGCGAAATCGAGGGCGTGCTGGAAAGCACCGCCCTTCCAAAGGGGCGAAAAGGGGAACGAAATAAGAAACCAAGAAGCCAGGGCGATCAGATACCTCATCTCCCAGGAAAACTTCAGAAGGTCCGGGTGGGCCATGACCACTAAGCCGAAGGAGGCGATGGCAAGGCCACCGGTAAGTTTGGCAATGGGGAACGTTCCGATCGGAATGAACTCTTCGGGCCGCGCGAAGTAGACCACGCAGAAAACAAGCAGCCAGGTGAACGCGCCCTTCAAATAGTCGTGTTTCTTCGCCTGGATTCGAGGAAGAGTTGTATCAATCGTCGCCACTATGGATTTCCCTCTTTGCTTCGCCTAATCCTCGTGAGCCTGCTTCCAAGCGGCAGTCGCCGCCTACGACCTGGCCCAGATTTCCTTCTTCCCTGCCAAAAACCAAACCAGCGCAACCGCAGCGGCTGTATTCATGAGGACGAATGCCAAAGACACGTCCGCTAATCGAGTAATCAGACCGAGTTTGGTCCGCCACACGGCTAAGATGCTCAACCCATAGAAGACGAGCTGGGCGATCAACGCCGCCTGATAAAAAGTGCTCTTCAAGAATGCGGAAGCCATAAAGAGCACGGCGAGGGCGAAGGGTACCCACAGCCGAAAAAGCTTGTGGCTAATGAACCTGATTCGGACCGGACTGCGCTCGGTGAGCAACCACGGCGCCAGGCGGAGGAGTTGGTAATTTCCCGTCAGCGTCCGGACTTTTCTGCGAAATTCGCGCTGGGGATTCGCCAGGTTGTCGTAGGCGTGAGCCCGCGACTCGAACAGGACCCGTTTGCCTTGGCGCACCACATGGAGCGGCAAATAAACGTCGTCCAGCAGCGTTCCAGCGGGAAGCGGCACGAAAAGGTCCTTTCGCATCGCGTAAAGCGCCCCCGTTGCTCCAACGACTGAACCTGACGCCGCCTCCCACTCCCGGATTTTTTTCTCCAGCCTCCAGTAGAAACCCAGGCCTTTCCCCGCCGCGCCGGCGCGAGCGTCGCCCAGAATCAGTTCGCCACTCACACAGCCGACGGCAGGATCGGCGAAATTCGCCACCAAATATCGAAGAGCGTCAGGGTCAATGATCTGACGGGCGTCCGTGAAGATGATGATTTCACCCTGCGCCGCTTCGAGGGCGCGGTTCAGCGCGATGGCCTTACCCGCGTGTTCCGGTAAGGCGAAGAACCGAAGCCGGTCATTCGCTTGGGTTTGCATCCATGGGTCGGTCGCGTCCGTCGAACCATCCGAAACTACAATGATCTCGTACCGGTCGCGCGGATAATCCAGTCCCGCCAAATTCCTCAGCTTGTGGGGCAACGTTTCCGCCTCGTTGTGGGCAGCGATGACAATCGACACCAGCGGGAGGTCCGCATCGTGACCCGAAGCCGGCTGTGGCGAAGGGGAAGGAGCCCGCCACCGGCTGCGCAGAAAGAGACACAGCGGATAGCCTATATAGGTATAGGCGATAAAGAGCGCCGAGATCCAGAAGGCGATCCTCATCTCGCACCGTACCCGAAAAGAACGATCTTGATCGATCGCAGGATGATGACCAAATCCAATCCCAAGGACATGTTCTTGGTGTAGTAGAGGTCGTACTTGAGCTTCTCTTTGGCTTCTTCGAGCGACGCACCGTACTGGTAGCACACCTGGGCCCAGCCGGTGATTCCCGGCCGGATCATATGGCGAAAGTTGAAATACGGGATCTCGCGGATCAGCCACTCGACAAACTCTGGGCGCTCGGGCCGGGGCCCCACGAAACCCATTTCGCCGCGAAACACGTTCCAGAGTTGGGGAATTTCATCCACGCGGGTACGTCGCAGCCAGCGGCCCACGCGGGTAATTCGGGGATCCGTCTCATCCGCCCAGGTTGGCCCGGTGGTGGCTTCGGCGTCGCTCCGCATGGTACGGAACTTAAAGACGCTAAATGGCTTCCCAAAGCGGCCAACCCGCTCTTGTTGGTAGAAGACGGGGCCGGCAGAATCCAGTTTGATCGCCAAAGCGATAAGCGGGAGGAAGGGCAGCACCGCCAGCAGCAGGATGCAGGAGGCGATCAGGGAAACCACGCGGCGCGCGAAGACAAACGCCGCACCCCTGCGAAATCCCTCTGAGAAGATCAGCCAGCTCGGGTAGAGGCCGTCGATTTCCACTTTGCCGGTGATCGTCTCAAGGACGCCCGTCACGTCCTCCACTTTAACGCCCAACAATCTTACTTCCAGAAGTTCGCGAACCGGCATCGTCCCTCGGCGGTCCCCCATCGCTACGATCACCCGATTCACCTGGCGATTGCCGACCATCGCCATCAGCCCTTGGCCCCTTTCATCCGGATTGTGCGGGTTGGGCTCCACGCCCGCGCTCCATCCGGTGACATCTATTCCCAGCTCAGGATGAGACTGAAGGCCATCCACAAACCGCCGCGCCCGATCACCGGACCCTAAAACATAAATCCTCTCGCGCATGAACGGCCGGTAGACAAGCCACCCGTATGCCGACCGCCAGCCAAACAGAGCCAAAGTCAAGATGAACAGACCCACAACTAAGGCATCGCCTCCCAGCGCGAAATCCGGATAGAAAAAGCTGAGTCCTGCCAGGAGGAAGGCCATCAAGCCCATGGCCACCAAGAGCCGGAAGTACGTTTCACCCTTGGACGCCACCCGGTGCGGATCGTAGAGGTCAAAGTAGTACAGGCAAACGACCGCCACTACCGTGATGCCCAGAATCTTGTAGAGTCCATTCTCGTATTCGAGCACCAGCATGGAGTCTTCGAGCCTCAGCACGGCGCCCAGAACGAAAGATGCGCAGACCAGCACGGCTTCCCCAACCACGAGGACGAGCAACCGTTTTGGGTAATAAACGTTGAATAGACGAATCATTGCTTGGCCGATGTCTCTGGCTTGCCTCGATGCTGGACCTCGTCATAATATTGAAAAGTGGAGTAGACGGAGGCTCCCTGGGCGCGGTTCAGAACCACCCCCAGAATTCGCTTTCCACGAAACTCCTGGCAGCCTTTCTGTGCGACGTCAAACGGCGTCGCGGCGGCCTGAACAACCATTAGAACGCCGTCGCACATATCGGCCAACAGCTTGGCGTCCGATACCAGCGTGGCCGGGGGCGAGTCCAGAATAATCCAGTCAAAAACCGGAGCCACGCGGTCGAGGAGGGTTCTCAAGCGCCCATTCCCGATCAGCTCGAGGGGGTTGGAGACGGTCTTTCCACCGGGGATGAAAAAGAAGTTGTCCAGCGGCCCCCGCTGGATGATCTGAAAAGTCTCGGCTTCGCCGGCCAGATAATCCGAAAGTCCGGGGGCAGCCGCGGCTCCAAACCAAGCGTGCATGTCGGAGCGTCGAAGGTCGGCGTCGATAACTAGAACGCGCCGGTCCTGTTGCCGGACGAAGGCCTGGGCCAGGTTTCCGGCGACAAAGGTCTTACCTTCCTTGGGCAAAGGGCTCGTGACCAGCACTTTCTTGAGGGGTAATTCCTTCCGGATCAAATAAAGATGGGAGCGCAGCGAACGAAATTGCTCGGTCCCGAGGGCGTGATTCTGCTCGTCGAAAAATAGCATCGTCTTCTTGTCGGGATTCCACGGCACTTGCGCAATTTGGGAGAGCTGCTTCTCTTCGATTCGCGCCGAATCGCGAGCATCGGTCTTTTTCGGCGCTGCGCGCAACGCCTCCAGGTCGACCGCGGGGATCGGGGGAGCCGGAGGCCGCGTCGTTTCTGTCACTGCTGTCTCCGAGAGCAGCCCGGGTTCCTCCGACGCGATTCCGCTGGATCTTTCGCGCTCTGCCTTTCTCAACGCATCATGAATTCGGCTCATAACTTCCTTTCAGGGTTCCGGCCACTATTCCGTCTTTCGTAGCCGGTCCATCATCGTTGCTAAGGTCTGCAAAGCTTCCACCAAGCGAACATTCTCGACGGTTTCCGCCGGCGCCGCCCCCGTCACTGACTCGGGCCGATCCAGCTCCAGGTCCCGGACCACCTGCAAAATCGTTGCTTCCTTCACGGGTCTTTCTTGATCGACATAGGCGCTGATCATCGCGTGCTCGCAGATGACGTTGATGACCCGCGGAATGCCTCGCGCAAACTTAAAGATGTTTTCGACGGCGACGGACGAAAAGACCGGCTGGCTGTCCGCGCCCGCGATCCGCAGGCGCTCCGCGATGTAGCCGTGGGTCTCTTCGAGGGTCAGGGGGTGGGTCTTGCACCGCAGCGTGATCCGCTGGCGAAGTTGCCGGAGCTGTGGTTGTCTCAACTTCGCTTCGAGTTCGGGCTGGCCACACAGCACGATTTGAAGTAGTTTGTCCGTGGATGTTTCCAGGTTGGTTAGCAGGCGAATTTCCTCGAGCACCTGGGTGGAAAGGTTCTGGGCTTCGTCGACCACCAGGACCGCGGACTCGCCGGCAGCGTAACGCTCCAGAAGCCACTGATTGAGGCGCATCAGGATTTGGCTCTTCATTCCGGATTCGCACGCGATGCCAAAATCCCCCATCACAAAGTCCAGAAACTGAGCCGTGTTGAGGCGAGAGTTGAACACAAACGCGGTGGCCGCGCGCTCGCACCGCAGCCAGTCAAAAAGTTTGTTGAGCAGCGTCGTTTTCCCTGTACCCACTTCTCCGGTGAGCAGGACAAACCCCTTGCGGCTTTGGATTCCGTAGGTCAGAGAAGCCAGCGCTTCCTGGGAGTAATGAGTCATGAAGAGAAAGCGCGGGTCCGGACTCACGCTGAAGGGAACCTCTCTCAAGCCGAAAAACTGCTTATACATAGTGGTCTTCCCTGATGCCCCTTAGGCCTGAACGGGCTGCTCGGCCCCAGACTTAACTGCCACCTTTCGCCTTTTACGCCACCAAGTTCTGAACCGGCCATTCTTGCGCTTCTGGATCACGCCCACCGAAGGGAGCAAGACCAGGGTCGGCAATTCCAGGAAGAACTCGATGTCCCGTTCGCTGCGGATCGCTTTGTCCTTCATTTCGCGCAGCAGAACGATGGCCAGTCCAATCACCAATCCTCCCGCCGCGCCCCCTGCCGCAAACATCCAATAGACGGGGAAGGACGGCGTATCCGGGAGGCTGGGTGGGTCCAAAACGGTAAATGTTTCCCCCTGAGAGGCGCGTTCCAGGTCGGTCGCCATTCCGGAATTGTTTCTCTTAGTGAGCAAATCATTGTAAAAATCCATGGCGGTCTTGTAGTCGCGACTCACCGCTTTGTACTCCGCCTCGACGGTCGGGCTCATCCTCAGCTTGGCTTCGAGTGACTTGGCCTCCTGGCTCAATTGAACTTGTTCACGATGATAGGCACTGACCGCTTCTTCGAGACCGCGGAGTTGGCTCCGCAATTTCTGAATATCGGGAGGATCCACTCCGGCGGGCAGTGGAACCTTTCCCCCACCCTTGGTCGTAATCGCTGGGCCGGAATCCGCCGCGGCCGGCGCCACATCGCGGGATTTCTTCAACTCCTCGATGGTCGCCTTCAACTTCACAATATCCGGGTGATCCGGAGTGTAGCGCGCCTCCATGGTGGTCAGTCTGTCTTCGAGGGCGGCAATTTCTTTGTCCGTCGTCTCGGGGTGCGCGCCGCTTCGCATCGTTTCCAGGAAGCTCAGTTGTTGAGCCAAGAGCGATTCCGCATAAGTTTTGTCTTGCTGCGCGCGTTGGAGACCCGTAGTCACTGCCTCTAACCGCGCGGTGATCGACTGAAGCAGGCTCAGGTTGTTCCTCTCGTCGTCGGGAAGTTCTCCGGCGTACTTCTGTTGAAACGTCGCCATTTTGGCGTCTTCCTCATCCAGGTTTCGCTTGGCATCTTGCAACTGGGTGCCCAGAAAGGTCGTCGTGTCGGCCGCCATTTTCTCTCGCTCGACGAGATTAACCTGGACAAAATCGCCCACGAGTTCCGTGCACACCTCCTGTGCTAATTTCGCTTTCTCGTAAGTGAAGGCGACGATGAACCCCGGGATCTCATCTTTTGAGGACTGTACAACCGTGACTTTGGCACCGCTGGGCGGCGCAATCACCGACGGGAGGGGATTGACGCTGATGTTCTCCCGCATCTCCGTGAGCAAATCATCCATCCCTACTCCTCGGGCGATTTCGCTTCGGTACAAGCCGTACTTCTCGATCATGGGCTGAAGCTTGGATCGGCTCAGTACTTGCGATTCCATGCTCGTGACGCGCGCAATCAGGTTTTGCTGCACCACCGACTTCACCACGCTATCCGGCACTTTCTGCTGCTCAATCATCACCAGGGCCTCTGAGGTGTACTTGGCGGGCAGCAAATAGGCGACACCAAGCGCCAGGAGAGGGCACAGCAGGAAAGGAATCAAGATGTACAGCCACCCTCGACGCAGAATCCCAGTCACGTCTTCCGCGGTCATTTCTCTTTGTCCAAGCATGGATAACTCCTTCTGTTTACAAGGCCGGATGGTCGCCCGAATCTATCGGATTCGGCGCGGTCGCCCGTGCCAGTTGACGCCGGCCCCGACGAGATGGCGCCCGAAAACTCTGCTACAGCCAAAGGCAGAGCAAGGGCTGTTGGAACCGACTTGGTACTGATACTGATACTGCGCATAAAGGCTGGCGTGCTCTCTGAACTCGCGGCTCAATCGAAATCCGGCCTCCCAGGATTCAAATTGAGCCTGCTGCCCGGCCTGTCGTTGAATTGACTGATTGAAAGCATGACCCAAATCCACCGCTCCGTGGAGCTTACCCAGGACTTTCCTGCCCGCTGACAGACGAAGCCACTCGGTTTCCGCGCCGTGGAAGACGCCGGACCCCGCGCTCGTATACCGAGTGAAGCGAGCATCAAAGTCTGCTATTCGAGAACGATATCGTATGGAATCGTTCGTCAAGAAAAGAGGCTCGGTGAAAGTACCCTGGGACTGGGCCTCTTTGATCTCGGACGGCCCCCCGCTGAAAAAGAACGAGAACCTGCTGCTGAACTGGTGTCCGTAACCAAAGAGGAATCCGCGGTTGACGATGCTTCGACCTCCCGTCGACTCGTATGAGAAACCGTAGTCAACTACAGAGACGGAAACTTCGTCATGAGAAGTGAGTCTGTAATTGTATCCTGCATTAAAACTCATGAGTCGGCTGTTGACAAATCCCGGATCGATGAAGTTGATGACACCCGCATCGGCGGTCGCGGTAATCGTTGATCGCGTCGTCGGGCTGTACTGAACCTCGCCCAACACCACCTCGGTGTAGCGCCGCGACGACCCACTCAAGATAGACTCCGTGGGCAGCAATGACTGACTGAGGAGCACTTGTTGGCCAAGGAACGCGCCGCCGCTTCCTCCCCCGAAACTCTGCAATCCCGAGAACCCCGGGAAACCAAAGGAAGACTCGGGCAAGTACATAAACTGGTCGCTCAAAGTCAATTCCAATCGGCGAAGCTTGATCGATTCAGCAACGGATAACCTCTGGACACTTCCCCATCCCGGCGGCTTAACCTTGGTGTTCGTCAGAACCGGTCGGCCGTAGAACTGCGCACCAGCGGCGTAGTCCAGATTCAACTGAGAGCGCCGCCGCACCTGCTGGAGCACGATATTCCCCAGGTAGATGCTCCGAGTCAGTGTGCCGTTCTGCTCACTTCTCTGCGAGAGAACTCGGTCTACGAAGCCGGACCATTGGAAGGAAGGTAGGAAATAGCTAATGCTCGATCCCTGCGAGCCCGGCTCGAGCGTGATTCCGCTGGTGAGCGGAGGCATCTCAGGCGCTTCCTGCTGGCTTCCCTGTTCGCCTTGACTCGGAGGATTCGTCCCTGTCTGACTGGGTGCTTGGCCGGCACTCGACTGCGGCAGAGGTCCCGCCGAGCCAGGCGGCGGTTCCTGCTGCCCCCAAGCCATGGAGACACAGCAGCTCAGGACCGCTATCCGCATCACGAATTTGGACCGCCCATTCACCAAAATGCGCTCCTAAGGGACGACAATGGTATCGCCGGGCTGAAGGATTATGTTGTCTTTACCTGGCCCTAGCTTGAGAGCTTTCTTGTAGTCAAACGGGTACTTCACCATTTTTCCTTTGACCGTCCGCATGACATAAATCTTCTTTGAATTCGCGAACTGATTGGGACCGCCGGCCAGGGTCAGGGCCTGGAGCACGGTCATATCTCTAATCAGAGGCATCGATCCAGGCTTGTTGATCTCTCCCGAGAGGTAAATGATCCTGCTGTTGATCTGCTCGACCATCACGGTCACCCGCGGGTCGGTTACATATTTCTCCAACAACGTCCTGAGCGAAGCTGCGAGTTGGGTAGGCGTCAGGCCGGCGGCTTGTACATCGTTGAGGAGCGGCATGGAAATCTTTCCGTCCGGCCGCACCTGTGCCTTCACGCCAAATTCTTTTTCCTGCCATACGTCGATACCGATAACGTCTTCGACGCCGATCACATACCCAGGGTCGGGGGTTGAGGAGTCGGCCTTTGCGCCTCGTGATCCCGAGCTGCCTCCCGATGGCTTGCTGGTGGCAGGCGCTTGCGCGTTCGGCGGTGCGGGCGCAGTCGAGGTTGCCGGAGTCTGCGTCTTCGCCGACGAGGGCTCGGATGACTGTTTACCGGCAGCCGGAGGCTGCGCCTGGTCTTGTGCCGGCGCGGAACTTGTGGCGGGAGGAGAAGTCCCTGTCGCCGGTGGCTGGGTTTGCTGCTGCGCTGCCAACGAGACCGCTACGACAAGCAATAGAAACACTGCGCACGGACTCACGTACTTTTTCATCCTTGTTCTCCTCGGGGGCTCAGGGAACCTGCGGCTTCGTCCATCCCGATCTGTTTGAGTTTATAAAGCAACGCCTTGTAACTGATTTGGAGTTCCTTCGCCGCCCGCTTGCGATTCCACCGCGTTCGAGCCAATACTTTCAAAATGAGTTCCCTCTCGGCCACATGGGAGGCCGCTCGGGACGCCTCTTTCAGCGAAACTCCCCCGTGCGATGCACCGTCACTAAGCGGCACCTCAGGCACGGAAGAAGTCAGCTCCGACAGCGCGCCGCGGTCATCGCCGAGCGCCACAACCTTGCGGATGGTGTTCTCCAGCTCGCGAATGTTACCTGGCCAATGATGGTCTATCAGAATCTGCATGCTGCGGGGGCTCAGACTCGGCTCCGAGTGCCCAAAGAGCACGGCATACTTCTTCAGGAAGAATTGCACCAAGCCGGGGATGTCTTCCTTCCGTTGACGAAGTGGAGGCAATCGAAGCGAGACACCGTTGATACGATAGTACAACTCCTCGCGGAAACGGCCAGCGACCATCTCCTCCTCGAGATTCCGGCTCGAGGCTGAAATCACCCGTTTCCCTAAACTCCGCTCTGACGCCATCTCGCCATCCGGAAGCAAGGGCAGAAGTTTGGCTTGGCAGGCCAAGTCGAGCTCACCAATGTCGTCGAGGAAAACCGTGCCTGCGGTCTGCTGGTCTTCCTGCGCTTGCCCGGGAGCAAACCCTCCCTGCCGATCCAATAACTCGGCCGTGTACGCCGCACACCGGATCTTGATGAGCGGCTCGTGAGACCGCCGGGAGAGCTGGTGAATGAGCGTGGCGACGACTTCTTTGCCGGAGCCGCTCTCGCCTAGCAGGAGCACGGGAATGTCAGTGGGCGCAATTTCGGTGATGACGTGTTCCACGGCCTGAACCGCAGCACTGGAGCTTCGAACATAGCCATGATTTCCGATTGCGCCAGCTTCTTTCATGGGGTCTTCAGTTCCGATTTGGGGAGATTTGGATTGCATCTGCCCTCCCTCAATTATCCAAAGAAAACTGCATTGCAAGGGAACGCGTTCCAGTGCCAGCACGGGAATTGCCAACTCGAATCAGGGCGCAGAGACATTCCTGACCTGACATTAAAATCCGTCACTACAATGAAGTACGGTAGTTTTCGCAAACGCCCGTTGGTACACTTCTATCGAAACATCCCCTGTTCTACTCCAGTTGTTTTCCACAAAGTGGTAAGTATATTCTCTTTTTTGCCCAGCTGCCAGCCTTTCTTCTCACGCAGTAGTGGGTCAGTTGGACGTAGAGGCGGCTCGGCGACCCCATGTGGCGAGCCCCAAAGCAGAACCTGGGATCCCCGCAACTCGCCGCTGCGAATTCAAACAGATCCGACTAAGTGTTTTTGCATCGACAATCAATTCTAGCGGTACTATCTCGTAATTGATCTTTTCCAACGATCGGAAGCGAGTTGAGGGGGAGCGTGGCCGCACGGAGGTTTATGTGCGCCCATGTCGACCCTCGATCCGAACGCCAGCCATCCTCTGGAATCGAAGCTCGAAATTCGGAACTGCAACCAGCGAAAACTCGGTACTCGAATACTGGATTTCAGCGTCAGGCTCAAGTTGCGAATCTCAGATTCTCATTTTCCGTTTTCTGGCACTGAAAGCCGGAATGTCTATGAAAATAAACCAAGTTACAGGAAAACCAAGTGCTCTACGTGAGGCGCTAAACACCTTTAGAATCAACAAATCATTTCGGGATGGGCCTGCGCCTCAAGAAAAAAAGTGAAAGGTGAGGAACAAAGCCGGAATGTATATGAAAAGAAAGGAAAATCCCCGGTAACGAAGCCAAGAAAGCCGGAATGTTATAGAAATCACAGGTAGTTAGCCAAAAAACGAAGCCGGAATGTTGTTGAAAACAAAAGTAAATGGCGCGTGCTTCGCCGAGAATAGCGAGTGGCCTAGCGATGTACCCGCGCCACCCACCCCCCTCCCGAGGCGAGTTGAATTTTCATTTTCTTCGTATTATTTACAGTAAGATTCTCAAATTTATAATCACTTCCGTAGCGGTCGGCATTGACGCCATCTTCGTAGGCTTCCATCTGGAAATCCCCGGCGGGTAGGAACGAGAAATCAATCTCCAACTCGCGCGGCGTCCAGTTGTTCATCACGCCGACGTACCAGTCGCTGCCGTTTCGTCGCGCCACCGCAACGTATTCGGCGATTCGCCCATCCAGCGCCCTTGTTTCGTCCCACTCGGTTGGCACCGGCCCCAGGAACTCCATCACCTCCGGCTCACGCAGATAGTTCGATGGGCTGTCGGACAGCATTTGCAGCGGACTCTCGTAGACCACGTACATCGCGAGTTGGTGACAGCGGGTGCCCAGGCTCATGGGGTGATTGAAGATGGGCGCAAAACTGGCCTTGGGAGCATTCAGCATAGCTCCGGGTGTGTAGTCCATCGGACCAAGGAACATCCGCGTGAAGGGCAGCGTAACGTTATGCTCCGGCTCCGTTTCGGCGCTCCACTTGCTCCACTCGAGGCCGCGCACGCCTTCCGTGCTGATCAGGTTGGGCCAGGTGCGGGTCATGGTGGCCGGCTTCTGGTCGCCATGAAAATCCACCAGCATTTTGCGTTTGGCGGTTTCGCGGCTTACCTTGTGATAGTAGTTGATCAGAAGCTGGTCAGAGCGCTGCATGAAGTCAACCTTGATTCCCTTGATGCCCCATTTTGCGTAGAGATCGAGCGCCGGTTCGAGCTGGTCGTCCAGCGTCTTCCAGATCACCCAGAGAATGATCCCGACGTTTTTCTGCCGGGCATAGGCTGTCAGTTCTTCCATGTTGATTTCCGGAACGACCTCGAGCACGTTCCCCAGCTTGTACCAGCCTTCGTCGAGGATGACGTATTGAATCCCATATTTCGAAGCGAAATCGATGTAGTACTTGTAAGTCTCGGTGTTGATTCCGGCCTTGAAATCCACGCCGTAAATGTTATTGGCGTTCCACCAGTCCCAGGCCACTTTGCCCGGCCTGACCCAGGATGTGTCCTCGAGTTGCGATGGTTTCTCCAGCAACCAGACCAACTGATTCGTCAGGAGGTCTGCGTCCCTCTCAACGATGCCGATCACCCGCCAGGGGAAGGCCCGCGTGCCACTGGTGACAGCAATGTAATCCGCGCTTTCCACGACTTTGAAATCGCGGTCTCTTTCGAGCTTCTCTTTCAGCGGATAAGGGGGAAAGGCGGCAGCGAGCCCGTTGCCGTTTGTACCGCGTAACCACAGGCCGGGATAATCCTCGACATCCGATTCTGCAATCGCCACCTTCGCGCCGCCGCCCACATCAACGACTGCCGGCAGAGTGGCGATGGCCGAGGGAGCGATCCCCTTCATGGGTTGCGAAACGTACCGCCGCTCGTTGTGAGAGAAGAAGCTTTCCTCCTGAGGGTAGAACACAGGGTAGTCGCCGGCGAAATTGAAGCTGGCTGCTTCACTGTAGACCTTCACCCGGTTTTGCGGCAGCGAGGTTTCCAGCCGGTACGCGACTCCTTCATTGTACGCACGAAACACCACCGCATATCCGCCCTCCATTTCCAGCTTCAGTTCATTGTAGTTCTCGCGAATCTTGGCGAATTTTTGGCGGACCACCGGCACGAGGATTTGATCAACGCTGCGCTCATTTTTCGCTTTGACTTTGGGTTGAAGACCCAGAGAGGTGTGATCGACATCGAGAGCCAGCGTAGCATCCTGGAGCAGGGGCCTGCCCCGGAGTAAAACGTCGTAGCTGATTCGATCTGCGGCGCGGATCCTAATCACAATTCTGCCGTCAGGCGAACGCAATTCGTAGCTTGATTGCGCCACGGCGTCACTGGTCAGCCACAGCATCGGTAACAACATCATGGCGGCCTTCCAAAAGGGGTTATTCATAGGATGATCCTCCGTCGGGTTCTTATGTTAGCAGCCGCTCCGCCCGATGCGACACTCCTTTCTTCATGAAATTCCAGGGTTGATATCTAGTGCCGACGTAAGCTGCGCCGGGAGTACGAAGAAAATACGTCACCGTTATTGTAAAACACCAGGATTAGGCAATGCCGGGCGGATGCCATCCGCCTAGAGTGAATTCGACATGCCCCACTTGCTGCGATACGAATTTGCAGTGGCTCACTTTTCAGAATGATGGTTTACTGTGAAGGCCTGGGTTGGCTGGCGGGCCAAGGCTTGGTGCACGGAGGAACTCAATGAACTTGGGAAAGCAAGTTGCGGGGAGTGCGGGGCTCCGCCCGCCACGGCATCCCTCAGGAGAATCCAGATTATAGTGAGGAGACCTGTTATGAATCGGCGAACTTTTATGCAAAGTGCAAGTGGCGTGGCGGTGGCCGCGCTTCCCACCTTTCGTGAGGAGGGCCTTTCCCGAATCCTCGCGGCGGGTGTCCAAACCGCCGGCCGCTCGGCGGAAAGCCTGGCGGCGGACGAGGACTACTGGTTCGAAATTCAGTCGGCCTTTAACACGGATCGGAGCATGATCAACTTCAACAACGGGACGGTTTCTCCCTCCCCGCAGATTGTTGAAGAAGCCTTACGACGATATGACGAGTTCGTCAACCTTTCGCCCGCCCACAACCAGGGTGTCATCGGCGCTCAACTGGAGACGATTCGGCAGAGGCTGGCCGCCAATTTCGGCTGCGACCCCGAGGAGATGGCTATTACCCGCAACACCAGTGAATCGCTCGAAATCTGCCAGTTGGGTCTGGATTTGAAACGCGGCGATGAGATCCTGACCACCGATCAGGATTACCCGCGCATGCTGACCACCTGGCGCCAAAGGGAGCGGCGAGACGGAATCGTCCTCAAAACCATTCCCTTTGACGTCCCTCCCCGAGATTGGGATGAGCTTTACGAAATGTTCGAAAGGGCCGTGACCCCTCGCACTCGAGTGATTCATTTCTGTCACATCACTTTCTTTACGGGGCAGATTTTCCCGGTCAAGAAGATTTGCCAGATGGCTCGCAGCCGGGGCATCCAAACTATTGTGGACGGCGCGCACGCCTTCGCCCATTTCCCTTTTCAGAAGGACGATTTGGACTGTGATTATTACGGAACCAGCCTGCACAAGTGGCTCCTGGCCCCTCGCGGAACGGGATTCCTTTACGTCCGGAAAGAGAAGATACCGAACCTCTGGCCGTTGATGGCGGCGCCGGCAGAGATGCAGGGCGATATCCGCAAATTTGAGGAAATTGGAACCCATCCCATCCCGATTAGAGTCGCCATTTCGCAAGCGCTGACATTTTGCGAGGGGATCGGGGTGGAAAGGAAAGCTGCGCGGCTGCGTTATCTGAGGGACCGATGGGCCCGCCGGCTCGCCGAAAACCAGCGTGTGAAGATCCTCCACAGCTCTGACCCGCGACAATCTTGCGGAATCGGATTCGTGAGCGTGGAAGGACTTGACCCAGGCAAGCTTGCGGAATTCCTCTGGGATAAACATCGGATCATCGTCGTCCCGATGACGCACACCAAATTTAGCGGCCTTCGCGTTACACCGAATATCTATTCAACCGTACAGGAAGTCGACACCTTCAGCGCGGCAGTCGAAGGTGCGCTGAAGTCGGGGGTCTGACCTTTTGGCGTCGTGCCGTGCTATTTCCCATTAGGTCGGCCCCAGACACCGATGTCATCTCCTTAGCCCTTGGATGTTCGCCCGCGCGACTGACCACGAGGATCCTCCATGCAGAGACGCGATGTCCTGAAAGCGCTTCCTCTATCGATTGCCGGAATGACAGGACTTGTTAGCACGGGCCGAGACGGTTCGGGGAGCACGACGACCATACAGATCGGGTAACGCCGCGGCCTGCCTCAACAGCGCTTTATCACACCGCAGATGCGGCACTGCTATCGAAGCTGAGGGTAGCAGATCACGAGTAAACCTGAAGCCTTGGGTGCTGGCGAATACCGCCTGGCACGCCGAGTGGAAGGGGGCAGAACCGAATTCATGCGGAGACTCAACCGGAAGCATTGCCTCGCCGCCCTGGCGCTGTTCCTGTTGGCGCCCATGGCGCTCGCGCAGACATCGGACTTACGTCTGAAAATAAGCAATAACGGCCGATATCTCGTCGACCAGAAGGGCGACCCTTTTTTGGTTGTGGGCGATTCGCCGTGGTCACTCATCGCTCAACTCGACGACAGGGACATTGAAAGCTACCTGGAGGATCGCCGGAACAAAGGCTTCAGCTCGATCATCGTCAACCTGATCGAGCACAAGTTCTCGACGACGACGCCGAGGACGCGTTCGGGGTTGGCGCCATTCAGAAGTCCGGGCGATTTATCGACTCCCAACCCTGCCTACTTCGATTTCGCCCACAAGGTCATCGAACGAGCAGGCCAATACGGGATTGTGGTGTGGCTCGCTCCAGCCTATCTCGGTTACGGCGGTGGCGACGAGGGTTTCTTTCGAGAGATCAAGGCTGGCGGCAGGGAGAAGCTTCACACCTACGGCAGATTCGTCGGCAGACGGTTCAAAGACTTGCCTAACATCGTCTGGATGCTCGGCGGCGACTACACGCCGGCAAAGCCCGATCAATGGACGGTCACTGAATTGGCTGCGGCAATCCGCGAGCAGGATTCGACCCATCTGATGACAGCTCATCACTCACCGGAGAGTTCTGCGGTGGCTGCATTTGGAGAGCAAGAATGGCTCGCTATCAACACCGTTTACGGCTACGAAAAAACGCTGTTTCGTCCGATGCTGGCGGAATATGGACGCAAGCCGGCGCGCCCGTTTGTTCTTCTGGAAACCACCTACGAGGATGAGCACAATTCGACGCCGGACCAGATCCGGCGGCAGGCCTACTGGGCCATGCTCAGTGGCGCCTGCGGCCAGTTCTTCGGCAACAATCCGATCTGGCACTTCGACGGCCCCGGTCTCTTTCCGGCAAAGACGACTTGGCAGCAGGCTCTGAACGCTACCGGCTCTCACAACATCGCCCTTCTGCGCAAGCTGTTTATTGACCTGCCTTGGTACCAGTTGGTGCCGGACGATAACCATGCCATCTTGGTCGAAGGCTACGGCAGCGACACCGCCACGGCTCTCACAGCAAGCACGGCAGATAGGAAGCTATCGGTCAGCTATATCCCCTCAACCGGCACGGACGAACGGGAGCTGACCGTCGCTTTGGGTCGTTTCGCAGAGCCGGTGACCGCTCGATGGTACAATCCCACCAACGGGCGAGTTGTCGCAGTCAAAGGTTCGCCCTTCGTGAACCGCGACACTCGTCACTTCCGCACACCGGGGGACAATGGGACGAGAGCAAACGACTGGCTGCTCGTCCTGGATGCCAGGTGAGGACCTAGCTCGCCAAAGCTCATTCTTTCCAGTTGGCAGCATTAGGGACGTTTGGAGCACCTTTCCGTCACCGGACTGTTTCCGAGCGCGCCGTCGCTCGCCCAGAGCTTTGGGTTGCCCTCTCCCGGTGTATCGATGCGGGGCCACCCTCCCCCGACGGGGAAAGAGCCACAAATACCGAATCGACAACGCTCAAAAATTAGGCCAATGCCGTCTCCCATCGGGAGAGGGTGGCGCCAAGCCACGGGAGAGGGCGCAGGCGGCGATTTCTGAATTCTTAGGCCGGACAGAAAATTGGGAACGTCATCGACCTGTCATACATGGAGATTTTTTTCTAACCTTTCCCATACTAAGACGTCTATATATTTCGAGGCCTAAATATGTCCAAGCCCGACTCTCTCCAAGGCTCGCTCGATCTGCTGGTACTGAAGATTCTCTCGCGCCGCCGGCGCCTGCACGGCTACGCCATCATGTCCGCGGTCCAGGACATTTCGCGAGAGGTCCTCCGCGTGGAGGAGGGTTCGCTCTATCCGGCGCTGCACCGGATGGAGGAAGCCGGGTGGATTCGCGCCGAATGGGTCACCAAGGACACCGGACGGCGGGCGCGCCTGTACGAGCTGACAGCGGCGGGCAAGAAGCAACTTACGGCCGAAGAGTGGCGCTGGCAGGCGGTGACTTTGGCCGTAAGCCGCGTTCTAAGGATGGCCTGATATGTCATGGTGGTCCCGCATTGCAAATGTGTTTCGCGGCGACCGTTTGAGCCGCGAGATTGACGAAGAACTCCAGTCGCACATCGAAGAAGCCATCGAGCAAGGCCGCGACCCGACCGAGGCCCGCCGAGCGCTTGGCCCGGCGCTACGGTTGCGCGAAGAGAGCCGTGACGTCAGGCTCATCACATGGCTGGATTCTCTGCGCGCCGACGCGATCTTCGGCTGGCGGCAGCTCATGAAGAGGAAGGTGACCTCGGCCGCAGCCATCCTTTCTCTGGCTCTCGCGATCGGGGCATGCACGTCGGCGTTCCGGCTTATCGACGCCCTCCTGCTGCGGCCTCTCCCAGTGGCTGAGCCGGAGCAGTTGTACGCTCTGGCTCGTCAAGGAATCGGTTTCGATGGCAAGCCCCAAACATACGACGCCTGGGCGTATCCGGCGTTCCGCCTGATGCGCGCTGCGGTTAAAGATCAAGCCGAGTTGGTAGCGATCTCGTATGCGGAACGGACGGATCTGACCTACGGGTCCGACCAGGAGATGGAGAAAGCGTACCGGCAATACGTTTCCGGTTGGATGTTCAGCTCGTTCGGATTGCGGCCCGCCTTGGGGCGGCTGCTGACTGAAGGCGACGATCTCACGCCAAGGGCTCACCCGTACGCCGTGCTCTCTTACGACTATTGGACGAACCGCTTCGGACGAGATCCGACAGTGGTCGGGCGCACTTTCCGCATAGGCAACGACGTTTACGAGATCGTTGGGGTGGGCCCGGAACGTTTCACCGGCACCGAGCCGGGCACGGCGATCGACATCTTCGTACCGACCATGATGCATCCTGGGGTCCAACGTTCAGACTGGACCTGGATGCGGACGTTGGCACGGCTGAAGCCTGGAGTTGCCCTCGAACCTGTTCGCGGGAAGCTGGACGCAACCTCTCGAGGATTCGAAGAGGAAAGGGCGAAAGGCTTTCGCAACATGTCCAAACAGGAAATCGACAACTTCCTCAACCAGAAGTTATTGCTGGAGCCCGCGGCCGCGGGCGTGTCCGATCTGCAGAACGACTATCGAACTTCGCTCGCGGCTCTCGGCGTGCTCGTGGCGCTGGTGCTGCTCATTGCGTGCGCGAACGTCGCCAACCTGATGACGGCGCAAGCGGCGGCGCGGTCGCGCGAGATGGCGCTGCGCGTCTCGATCGGCGCGGGACGGGGGCGCCTGGTGCAACTGGTCCTGGTGGAAAGCGCCTGGCTTGCCTTCCTGGCGGCCGCGCTGGGCGGGGTGTTCGCCTGGTGGTCGGCGCCGCTCGTCGTCAGCATGATCAATCCGCCGGACAACCCGGCGCGCCTGTTTCTTCCGGCAGACTGGCGGGTCCTTGCGTTCGGCCTCGCGCTGACCGTCGGCGTAACTTTGCTGTTCGGTCTGGCGCCGGCGCTGCGCGCTTCGGCCGTCAAGCCAGTAAGCGCGCTCAAGGGTGGAGAAGACCCGCACGTGCGGCGCCCCCTGATGCACGCGCTCATTGCCGTCCAGACCGCCTTCTGTTTTCTGGTGCTTTTCGTGGCCGGCCTGTTCGTCGCCACGTTTGAGCGGCTGTCGAACCAGCCCACCGGCTTTTCCGCCGACCGGCTTCTCACGCTCGAGACGGTCGCGGAGCGTCCTCAGCCGCCAGCTTTCTGGGACCAGGTGGCTGAACATCTGCGCGTGATGCCAGGTGTGGAAACCGTGGCGCTGGCCAGTTCGCCGCTGCTGGGCGGGTGGAGCTGGAACAACTTCATTTCGGTCAACGGCGCGCCTACAAACGGGGTGCTGGCCTACTTTTTGAGTGTCTCACCCGGCTGGGCAGAAGCAATGAAGATTCCCTTCATCGACGGTCGCGATCTCCGCCCGAGCGAGACGTTTCCTGGTGCTGCCATCGTCAACGAAACCTTCGCGAAGCAATACTTCAACGGTGAAAATCCCGTCGGCAAGTCGTTTGACATGGTGGCCGATGAAGGCTGGCGTCTTCGCTTCGAGGTCGTGGGCTTGGTCCGCGATGCTTGCTACCGTAACGTGCGCGAGCCTATCTTGCCCCAGGCCTATGTTCCGTTTCACTCGATCGATGCCAGGGGTGCATTGCGGCCGATAGGCCAGGGAACGTTCATCGTGCGCACGTCCAGCGCGAACCCACTCGCGCTGGCGTCCACCCTGCGCCGGGAAGTGCCGCGCGCGCGGTCCGAATTCCGCGTCAGCAACATCCGCACCCAAACGGAGATCAATCAGTCGCACACCGTCCGCGAGCGGCTACTGGCGAGGCTGGCGCTGTTCTTTGGTGTGGTGGCGCTGTTGCTCGCGGGGGTCGGTCTCTATGGGGTGCTCGACTACTCGGTGCTTCAGCGGCGGAAGGAAATCGGCATTCGCATGGCGATAGGCGCGCAAGCCGGCGACATCGCACGGCGAGTGACGGCAGACGTGTTCTCCATGGTGCTCGTCGGGGCGCTCGTGGGCCACGCGCTCGGCTTTGCATCGGTGCGGTACGTCGAGACGCTGCTCTACCAGGTGAAAGCGACCGACCCGGGAATGCTGGCGCTTCCGACGCTGACCATTCTGGCGGCAGCGCTCCTGGCGGCACTGACACCGGTGATCCGCGCCGTGCGCATCGACCCGGCTGAGATCTTGCGCGCGGAATAGGAGCCCAGTCGCGAGAGTTAACCTTCGGTTGTTTCGCTGCAAAGTCTCACCGCGGTTCCCCTTCAAACTCGTTCGAGGATGCGTGAGCACAGGCGTGGTCGGATAGTTCCCCGGTAACGCCGTTGTGCAGGCTGAGGCCCTCGCCTCCTGCATCATCGCCTACTCTGCTAGGTCGCTTGTATCCGAGTACGCCATCAATACGTCTGACTACCCCCGGCTCATGACGCCAAGCGGCACGCCGGCCTCAAGAATGTACCTGTTGTCTCAAGAAGCATTCACCGCAGATCTGTCGCGGAACCTTTCTGATATGGCCGCGGTCAACGCTCTCCTGCCCGTGGGATAAGACCACTGTGGTCCGGTACATTCTCGGGGCTCTAGGCGGTTATGAAAAACGGAAACTTGCGCCGCGTACGCGCAATGCTGGGCCGGGGTAACTGCCTTTCAATGGAGTTCTTGGACGCAACCGGGTCACACCCTTGCCAACACCGGCCCGGCAGGGGCGAAGGCTTCGTGCTCTGTCCGAGCGATGATTTCATCCTGAAGCGCCCGAGTCAGGTCGCAGAAGTAATCGCTGTAGCCGGCGACGCGCACGATCAGGTCGCGGTACTTCTCCGGCTCCGCTTGCGCCGCGCGCAGAGTAGCGGCCGTGACCACATTGAATTGAATGTGGTGACCACCTAATCGGAAGTAGGAGCGGACCAGTTGAGCCACTTTGTTCAGTCCCTCATCACCGCTCAACAACTGCGGTGTGAACTTCTGGTTGAGCAGGGTTCCGCCGGTCCGGGCATGATCGATCTTGGCGGCCGACTTGATGACCGCAGTCGGCCCGTGCCGGTCCGCGCCTTGGACGGGAGAGATGCCCTCGGAAAGCGGCTCCCAGGCCCGCCGACCGTCTGGAGTGGCTCCGGTCAACGAACCAAAATACACGTGGCAGGTTGTCGAGAGGTAGTTCACGCGGTAATTTCCGCCCTTGGTGTTCTTGCGCCCATCCACCTCATCAAAAAAGGCGTTAAACACATGCACGAGGTTGGCGTCCGCGTAATCGTCGTCATTTCCACACTTGGGCGTCTTGTTCCACAGCAACAAGCGCGTTTTCTCGTGGCCCTCGAAGTTAGGGGCGAGGGCGTCGAGCAATTGATCCATGGAAAGGGTCTTGCGATCAAACACGTGGTACTTAATGGCCGAGAAGCTGTCGGCGCAAGTTGCCGGCGCCACCCCCATGATGTAGGTGGTGTTATAACGCGGGCCGCCGTCGTTGTAATCCCTGCCCTTCGCGACGCAGTCGTCGATGAGCAGGGAAAGAAACGGCGCCGGCATGTAGTTGGCGTAGAGCCGTTCGATGACGATGTTACCCCGCACCTTGATGTCGATGAAGTGGTGCAACTGCTTGCGAAAAGCCTCGAACATCTGATCGTACGCCATGAAACCGCGTGGATCGCCGGTTTCGATCCCAATCCTCTTCCCCGTGCGCGGATCGACGCCGTTATGGAGCGCGATCTCGAGCACCTTGGGCAAATTAAAGTAGCCCGTCAGGATATAGGCTTCCTTTCCGAAGGCCCCGGTCTCGACACAACCTGAGGTTCCCCCGCAACGCGCATCTTCGAGCGATTTCCCCTGCCGCAACAACTCTTCCACTACCATGTCAGCATTGAAGATCGACGGCTGTCCCCAACCTTGGCGAACAATCTCCAGCCCGCGTCTCAAGAACGCCTCGGGGTTCCGTTTGCTCAACTGAAGATTTGACGAGGGCTGCAACAAGTGCATCACGTCGACGACATCGAGAATGAGATAAGTGACGTCGTTCACGCCGTCGGATCCGTCCTGCTTCAGGCCGCCGTTATTGATGTTGGCGAAGTCCGTGTAAGTGGCGCTTTCGGCCGCCGTCACTCCTACCTTGGGAGGAGCGGGCTGATTGTTGAACTTGACCCACAAGCATTCGAGCAACTCCTTCGCCTGGTCTCTGGTTAATGTGCCCTCCTCCATGCCCTTCTGGTAGAAAGGATAGAGGTGCTGATCGAACCGGCCCGGGCAGAAGGAATCCCAGGTGTTCAATTCCGTGACCACCGCCAGGTGGGTGAACCAGTAAGCCTGAAGTGCTTCCCAGAAATCGCGCGGCGCGTGCGCCGGGACGTAGCGGCAAACCTCAGCAATCCTCTCCAATTCTCGCCGGCGCTCCAGATTGTTTTCCGCCCGGGCCATGGCTTCGGCCTTCTCGGCGTGGCGTTCGGCGAATCGAATCACAGCGTCAGCCGCAATCGCCATGGCCCACAGTTCATCCTTCTTCGAGCACGCTGTCGGATCATTAAAGAAATCCAACTGCGACAAGGCAGCTTGGATTTCGGCCTTCAGATCCAGCAAGCCCTTGCGGTAAATGACGCCGTCTAACGCGGTGTGCCCCGGCGCGCGCTGCTCCATGAATTCGGTAAAGATGCCGGCCTCATAAGCGTCTTTCCATTCCGGCGTCATCTCCGCGAAAATCAGATCGCGCATGGAGCGGCCCCGCCAGTAGGGAATCACTTCATCCTGCTGGACGCGGCGCACCTGGTCATCAATCTGGTAGCAGATTTTCTCGCGCGAACTGAGAATCTCTAAGTCTTCGAGGCTGTGACAGCAAAGCTCGGGAAAGGTAGGCGCACCTTTGGGAGCCGGGCCGCGCTCTCCCACGATCAGTTCGTCCGGGCCGATGTAGATCGTCTTGTGCTCCATCAGATGCTGAAAGGCGCGGGCTCGGCGTATTGGGACTGACGCGGTTTTGTCGTGAAGATAGAAATCCGTCAGCAGCGCGGCGCGTTCAATGGAGACCCAGGGCTTGGTTTCCAGTGTCTCCCGTCTTAGCTTCGCCACACGCTCATTCATGATCAACCTCCAACACGCACGCTGAAGCCTTCCCGGCAGAGGCGTGCACTTATGGTCTCCGTGTGTTCCGCCGTGGGCGGGATTATATCCTCAACCTCGTATCGCAGGTGTAGACGGTTGTACTTGTCGCTTCCGATCCGGTGATAAGGGAGGAGGTCGATGCGGCGAAGGTCGAGGCCTGAGAGGAAGGCAGACAGGGCGGCGATATCGGAGTCTTCATCGTTCACGCCGGGAATGATGGGAATCCGGACGATCACCTTGCTGCCGATTTCGGCCAGCGTCCTTAGGTTCTCCAGGATCAGGTCGTTCTTTACGCCTGTGAAGCCCTGGTGCTTTTCACAGTCCATCAGCTTGAGGTCGTAGAGGAAGAGGTCGACCCACTCGCTGATGCGGCGCACCACGTCAGGATCCGCGAACCCACAAGTATCGAGCACCGTATGAATCCCGCGCGCGTGGCAGGCCTCCAGGAGTTGTTCGACAAACGCCGCCTGCATGAGGGGTTCACCACCGGAGATCGTGACGCCGCCCCCCGACTCCTCAAAAAAGACCTCGTCTTTCGCCACCTCCGCCACCACCTCGGGCACTGCCATCCAGCGCCCCGCCAGTTCGCGCGCGCCGGCGGAGCAAGCCTCGACGCACTCGCCCCGGCGCTGGCATAACGCCGGATCAGTGATCACCCGCCCGTCCAGCCGAAGCGCCTCTTCAGGACAAGCGCGGACGCAGTCGCCACAACGAATGCAGCGTTCTTCGAAGTAGATCACCTCGGGCCGGGGCGACTGGCCCTCGGGGTTGTGGCACCACCCGCAGCGCAAGGGACACCCTTTGAGAAACACGGTAGTCCGGATGCCCGGCCCATCGTGAATCGAGAACCGCATGATGTTGAAAACGAGCCCTAGCAGTTTACGCTCGTGATCCAAGTTCCGTTGTGCCCCCGCCGCACGCCCGCGGACCAAGTCAATGGACGCCATACGAGTATTGGATACAAAATCGGATACCATGTATGTGATGCCCATCACTGCCCCGCTCGCGGGCCACAGTTCTCAACATGTTGACTGTCCTGCTTTCGCTGCTCAGCGTTCTTTGGAGGTGCCAGGCAGGATGCGAATCCGCTTTGGAGAACTTCTCGCTGCGCCAGCACTTGGCGTTGATAAAGATATCGCGTCCGCGACCACTGCGACTGTCATGGCGGTCTCGAGCCGCTGTAACTCGCTTTGTGCTCGGGCGGACCAGATTTGTACTTGGCAGCCCGCCCCTGATTTAGAGTTGCCAGGATCGCCAGCATCTTTTGGGCTGCCGCAGGATCGCCTTGCCGCTGGTAAGCCGCAGCAAGATGTGAGTACACGGACGTGTTCGCCGGCGTGAGCTGGCGCGCGATCTCCAAGTGCTTGATCGCATCGTCCAGGCGGTGCGCCGCGAGGTAGAGCTGCCCAAGTGCGAGCTGCGCCGCGGCGAAGTTGGGGCGCGCCGCGACAGCTCTCTCGAGAGCCGTCTCCGCTTCAACGAACTCCGCTTGGCCGGGACCCGCGCCGGAACGGATCAGAGCCTGCCCCAAGATGGTTTGCAGGATGTAATTCTTCGGGTCTCTTTCCACCCCTTCCCGCGCCGCCTGAATTGCCTCGGGCGGGTTTCCCTCCAGCATCCCCTTTTGCGCGGCCGCCAAGGAGGAGATGTCGGTTCCCGGCGCCAGGTTGCTGGCCAGTGCCAGGTCCTGCTTCGCGAGATCAGCCTGGTTCATAAACGAGCGAAGAACGCCTCGCTCGTAATACAAGCGCGACGAACGCGGAAGCTGCTGGAGACCGAGATTCACAACATCGAGGCCGAGGGTGTAATACTCATGGTCCACGCACGCGTCGGCCACAAACACATACAGCTTCTCACTTTTCGGGTTCAGCGCTGCGGCTCGCTGAAAGGCTTCGAATGCCTCCTCGGGCTGAGCGTTGCCGATGTAAGCTTGAGCGAGCAGGTTATCCACGTCGGCGGTGGCCTGCCCGCCGCTGCGGAGCGCGAGCAGGAGAGGAATCGATTGCTTAAACTGGTTGGTCGCCACGTAGCAGAGGGCAAGGTCGAAATCCAACGCGAATTCATTGGAGACTCGCCCCTGCGCGGCGAGAAAGTGCGGAATCGCCTCGCGAAAATTCCCCTGGCGAGTGAGCGCAATACCGGCCTGAAGCTCCGCCTCAGCGCCTGCATTCTCGTTCTGTGTGGCGCGGTTGGGAGCAGTCTGCGGCGGCTGGAGAGAAGCCTGAGCGCTCGCTCGCGGACTAGGCCACAGGATTATCGCAAGCGTGGCACTGACAGAGAGGCGGCAGAAGACGGACCGGTTTCGACTTTTTGCCTCACCCTGTTCGACCCTGGTTCCTGGCCGGTTTCGCGTTCTCGCGGCGAGCGTGACTCGCTGCTCCGCTGGGAGAAACTCAACGCGGTGATTTAGGGTTGGTCGGATCATTGGAACCCAGCCCTGTCTCTTTCAGCTTCTGGATCTTGTCCTTAACGTCCACATCAAAAACCTTGAATTCCGAGTATTGATGTGTGTTGCGCAGGAGTTTGCCATTCCAATCTACTGTTACCATCACTTCCTGGGGCAGCCAGAGGCCCTCGGCAATCGCCCTGAAACGTGTTTCGGCGTAATCGATTTCGGTTGTCTTTCTTTTCAGCCGGACTTCCGGCAACGGCTTCAGCAGGTCGGTCCGGAGGCGAATGATGTGATAATTTTCAGAATCGACCCAAGCCACACCCTGAGAAAGGGTGGTCACGGTCGTGCCACCTGATCTGAAGGTTCCCGTGAATCGCGCCTTGGCCGGCCGCTGTGCGAAAGCGATCACGAAGGTGTCCCGTCCATCGACCTTCTGGCGACCGAGATAACGAAACATGGATTCGGGCTGGTAATACGGATGGAAAATGAGTGAAACCGATACGAATCCCAGAGTCAGCATGTAGCCTTCCTGCGCGCCATGCGGCAGACATTCATTTCCTGATAAATCGGCGCGGTGCTCATTGGTGGACGGTCCTCCAGCCTCATCCTGCATCAGGCAGAGGTAATGAAATCTCTGGTCCTGAGCGTCGACCACCTTTCCGTTGGCGTGCAGTTTTTCCTGGTGTATTCGTTCCAGCGACGTCGTGTTCGGGAGGTTTCGGAAAAACGCCGCCACGTTCTTGCCCACCGCGGTGAGGATGGACTCCAATGGTTCCTGGCTGGAGGCGGGCTCGAGCCCCTTAAGCTCTGGTATGGTGCGATGAAGATAATCGATGGGTTGATCGACGTCCGTTTTTGCCTTTGCGTACGCGGCCTGAGCCTTCATCTTGTCCTGAACCCGCTCCCAAACCACACGGATGCGAGACGGCATTTTCTTCACGTCCCGGCCTGCAAGGTAACGGGTCATCTCTTTGTTAGCTTCCTCGGGATCGCCCTTGCCCAGCAGGGCCTCGACGCGCAGGAACCGCGCATCAGGTTTTGCGCCGGCGCCAATGGCCTTCAGCAGGTAGGCGTCGGCTGCGTCCCAGTTTTGTAAACTGGACTGCGAGCGGCCGAGCTCCTGGAGCGCGAGTGGATCTTGAGGAGCGAATTTAAGTGCCTCCGCGAAGAAACTCGACGCCCTGTCAGGGTGGTGCTGCCAGCTCTCCATCACCCCGAGAACCAGCGCCGGTTCAGCCCTCCCCGCTTTCGGATCCGCCCGGCCCTTCTTCACTGAGTCCACGATGTGACTTTCGGCGCCGTCCCAGTCTCCCGACTGGAGCTCCGCCAGGGCGAGCATGGTTGTGCACCCGATGCAAGAGGCGTCACGGTTAGTCACGCTGGCGAAGGAAAGTAAGGCACGGTCTGGATGGTTGCGGTCGAGGAACTCGTCCACTCCTCGCGCGTAGTCCTTCTCGCTCGCAGCGGACAAACCGTCGGACGCCGCCAGCTTCTTCAGCCGTGGCGCCAAGCCAGAGACCAAGTCGGCCTGCGAGAGCAGCTCAGGGTCCTCCTTGGGATCCCGCAAAGTCACTTCGATCAACTGCGACTTGTCCGAGCCGCCAAAATCGATGACCCTGTGTGCGTCGCGATAGCCTTTCTTGCTGACTTTCAGATCAACCATGAATGTCTTGACGAAGCTGCCGCTCAAGCGATATTCAACTTGGAACTCCCCTCGATAGTTTGTGACCAGGGTTTGCAATGCTCCGGCGACGGTGATGTTTTCCGCTACGACCCTTGCGCCACGAACCGGATCACCCTGTAGCGTCCTCACCCTGCCTTGAACGAGCCAGGACCTCTGAATGCTTTCGAGATTGTCGAAGTCGTGGGTAATGTCCGGTGGATTCTGCTGGGCCACCAGCGGCGCCGGCAAGAGACACGCTAGGCTAAGTAGCAAGAGAGTGCAGATGCACTGTTTCATAACCAGCCTCCCCAAAAGCGCTAGCCGTCCTCTCGAGGGCCCGTTTTCTCTACATTATATCTTTTTGGGATGCCCCTTCCAAGTTGGGAGGTACTTTGCAAAATCGAATGCGGGAAAGAAGAGCGCACTCACTGGCTGCTTGGGAAGCGCCTTGCAGCCAGTGAATGCGGCGGGAGGAGACCATGGCTTTGCACTATCTCAGAACTCTAAGTTTGCTCGAAACTCGATTTGGCGACCGAAGGTCCCCATGTTGTTGACGTACACATCTCCGAAGCCGTAGTCCTGAACGCCCGTATCCAGATAGCCCCAGGTCGGGTGATTCCACACATTCAAGAACTCACTCTGGAACGTGAACCGTAGGTTTTCACGAATCGGAATGGACTTCGTGATCGCCATATCCTGGGAGAAATTACGCGGTCCATACAGCCAGGGGTGGTAACCAATAATGCCCGCCGTAGTATTCGGGTTAATCAAGCTACTGTTGGCTCCGCCTCCGGTTCCATTGTTGGCCAGATATTTGGGATTGACGCCGTTCGCGAACGGCTGACCGGTGTTGTAGACACCCACGGAGCTGTTCAGTTGAGCCGCGGTAACACCGCTGAGTGTGATTCCACCGTCGCCGTAGCGGGCGCCCGTCTGGAGGTACGATGGACCATTGGAGTTGTTGTACCCGCCCAGCACCTCCGCCGGGGCTCCGCTCTGGTAAGTGACGATGGTTCCAAAGCTCCAACCGCCGACCACCCGGTCAACCACGCCTCCGTGGTTGAGGAAGGCTCTGCCCTTGCCAAAGGGCAGGTCGTAAGTGCCATTGGCGTGGAGGACGTGCCGAAAATCAAAGAGTGTGGGCCCATAGCTCAGTCGGAGGTCACGCATCGTGAACATGTTGAACGACCCGGTCCAGTCATTGCCGGGCTGCACGCCCAAAGTGTGGCTCCAGGTGTAATTCACATCCAACTGCGCGCCATGCCATGGCTTCTCGCGGAGATCGACTTGGAGGGCTTGGTAATTCCCCCAGCCTGCGTCGGTCATCACCGCTGTCGCCTTGCCGGCGTTGAACGGATTGGCCTGGAAGAAGTTGATCGGATAGGCTCCGTTGACCGGCCCGGCGCCCGCGCAAGGCGAGAAGTTGGCGCTCCCGATCAGATTGCACAGGTAGCTTTGAGTACCGGCCAGGACAGAGGCGAAATCTCCGGCCCGTCCGTTTTGCAGAAGGTTGATGAAGTATCCGTCGGTAAAAAAGCCAGTCGGGGGACCGTTGTATCCCGGGGAAGCTGCGGTCATAATCGGCAGTGGCTGCTGCCCGGCATAGCCATTATTCGCAAACGAATTGGCTACCCCGTGCGCCGCGTTGATTGCCAGATTCGCCGCCGCGTTCTTGAATTCATTCAAGAACCCATTTTCAAAGATATTCACCTCGTTGGGATTGAGCTGAATCCACTGGTGAACGCTTCGGTTGCCGACGTACCGCACCTCAAGTACATTGCTCTGACCCAGGGCCCGCTGAATGCCGAAGTTCCATGACATCACATAGGGCTGATGGATACTGGGCAACATCCCGTTGACGCCCGACCAGTAACCGTAAAACGTCTGGCTAGCCTCGGGGATCACATCGGAGTAGGAGCTTGGGGTCACGAAGTAGGGCGGGAGCGAATCGCCCAGCGCCAAGCTGCCTGGCTGAAAAACCCCGGTCCCAGGCGAAGTGCTGGGGTAGAGGGAGAAGTTCTGGTAAAACGCGAAGCCGTAATTGGAGGCCGAGTTCCAGAAGAACTGATACGGCTCCGTGTAGCGCCTCACCGCAGCCCCGGCGCGAATAACGGTCTTACTCCCTCCAAACAGCTTTCCCTTGATCCCTTCGGAGTAGTTCGGGTTCCACGCCACGCCGACTGCGGGCTGGGGGCTCACGTTCCAAGGTTGGTACTGGTGGCTGCTCGCCGTATAGGAGGGGTTCGGGTCGCCCGTCAGGGTACCAGGTTTGAAGATGTTCCCGACTCCCGAAGGTCCGTAGACGCCGACCGGGTCGGCGCTGTGGTAGGCGCTGGTCAGGTCGTGGTCATCCCCGGTGAAGTCCCAGCGCAGTCCGTAATTGAAGGTCAACGTCGGCTTGAATCGCCAGGAATCCTGGAAAAACAAGCCCCACGCTTTCTGCAACTCGTCGAGGTTATAAGCGCCCACATGGTTGAAGTACTGTTTTGTCTTCGGGTCCAAGGCAAAAGTCCCAGTGACGTTTTGAATCCGTCCTACCAATGTCGCGTATAAGTTCTCCGCATCGCCGAGGACGGCGTTGTAATTCCCGGCGCTTTGCAGGAGCGCGGAATTCGCGAAGATGCTGGTGGCCGGGTCGGAAGGATCCAATCCCAATTGGATGACAGGAAATCCCGCCGGCGGATTCCAATAGTGGTCCTGCTCCCGATAGAACGAGGCCCCGAGGTTGAACGTGTGGGCGCCGTGCAGCCAGTTCACATTGTCCGCCAGGTTGAAAAGAGGATAATAGGTGGATATGGGTAGATTGAAAGTCTGCCCGGACGCGCCGATAGCCCAATTCACCTGCGGCTGCGAGGCGTACAGAGGGGCGGCATCATAGGCAAACCAACCAGCGTTGTACAGGAAACCCCCGCGGAATTGATTGATCATATTGGGTCTGAGGGACCAATCGATGCCGAGGCCGGCGGTATACTGTTTGTCTTTATTTGAGGCTATGCGATTTGCAAAAGCGCTACCCGGGAATACGGCGGCCGCAGTGTTTGGAAACTGATCCTTGGTTTCGTTCCAGGCAAAGTTGATGCGGAGATTGTCGCGAAGATTGTAATCCAAACGCAGCGCCGGGAAGTATCGGGTGATGGGAGCGTTATTCAGCCACGTGATGTTGTTGATGTTCGGATCGGAACTCTGCGCCACCGCTCCGCTCGCCAGAGAGCTGTTGATCGCCTGAAGTTGGCTGCTGACCAGGGGATTGATCGTGGAGGTCAGGCCATTGGGCGCGGCAATTTGCGTCAGGATGTTCACGGTCTGAACTTTCCCAGTGGTGTCCGTGAAGGTGATGTTCCCCTGCTGGGCGGCCGAAGTCAGAACCGGGCTGGGCGCCACAGTGGCCGAACCGGGCTGTTTGGACATCGCAAAGCTGCCAAAAAAGAACAGCTTGTTCTTGATGATCGGCCCACCAACGCTGCCGCCGAAATCATTCAGGATTAGCGGGGCCTTGGGCACTCCATAGGCATTATTCCCCCAACTATTGGAGTTCAACGCAGCATTTCGATGGTCCTCGAACAGGCGCCCATGAAAATTATTGGTGCCTCGGCGCGTGACGAAATTCACTTGCATGTTTGACTGTCCAAAGCCGGTGTTCATATCGAGCTGGTCCGTTTGGACGGTCATCTCCTGCATGTCCTCCAGACGCGCCTGTAGAACAGGCGCACCGTTGCCGGCAAACTTCATGCGGCTCGGCGAGGCGACCACGCCGTCAATGTTATTTCCCTGCGCCGCCGTGGGAAGTCCGTCCCAAGTGCCGTTGTAGCCGGGAACCAAGTACGCCATTTGGCTGACGTCGCGCCCTCCCAGCGGCAGTTGCTCGATCTGCTTCAGGTCAATGGTCCCAGAGATGGCGTTTGAGGTCGTTTGGATGATGGGCACGGCACTCTCGCTGACTACGATTTGTTCCGCCTTAGCGCCCACGATCAGTGTGACCTTCAGGTCGGTGACCCGCGCCGCTTGAACGGTGACCAAATCGAAGACCTCGGTCTTGAAATCGGCTTTGGACACTGTCAATTTGTAGTTACCGAGAGACAGACCAGCGAAGGTATGGGTCCCTTCCGAAGGCGTCACCGCAGTTCGGACGTCGTTCGTCGAGAGATCCTGGAGCGTCAGGGTCGCATCTGGAACGGTCCCACCCGTCTGATCCAGAACCGTGACACTAATACTACCCTGCGAGCCCATCTGCCCCCAGAGCGGCAGAACGCACAAGCCCAAAAGAATCGAAATGCAGACTACTGCCTTGCCAAGCAAATGGCGAGAGAGACTCAGCGACATTTTCGCCTCCTTCGTTTATCGGGACGCTCAAATCTTCTCTGCGTCCCTCAAACGTGATTCGCACCTTGCGTCGACCCGAACCCACCCGAAGTCATTGGTGTCGGCACTTAAGCCACAGAACCGAGAGCCGCCACCTTAGAGAAGCAATCCTGTTTCGTGCTACGCGGGGCGCAATACAAAATCAGCCTTGGAGGGCGACTTCGCTAGCGCCCCTGGTTCCACCCCGCCTGCCTTTGAGTGATACTCAGTTGGCAGGCGGAGAACGGAGGCTATCGTGATGGTGAGGCAGGCACGATGCCAAGTGAGACCGCGCCATCACCCCATCATCTCAAGGACAGCGACTACAGCAGACCCTCACGCGACGCTATAAGCGGGCAGAGCGAGGATAAGTAAAACGCTTAACTCCCCACCCCATAAAAAAGCTGTATACGTATTCGTATACTGCGCTGGCCGAAACCTACCACCGCCCCCACCGGCTGTCAAGTATTTTTTTGAAATTTTTCTACTAGGTGGCAAGACGTCTCCTGACAGGCGTAAGCGATGCGTGGGTCAGAGCCCGATAGAAGGGCAAACCCCGGGTCGAGAGCCTGCTGCCTTCGGAATCACCCTGAAGCCGCGCTGATCACTTGGGCGGGACACATGGGAAGGGGCGCGCCACCAAGCCCTCGCCTTCTTTGACGGCGATGATCTGATCGCTTTGGAGATTCGAGAGCCCCGTCACCACGCCACTCGGCCAGCGAATCTCAACGGCATCGACCTTCGTGTTTTGCCCCAAGCCAAAATGGAGCCGCGGGTCCTGCGCAGACTGATAACTCATTCCCCCTTTCCGCTGTCCATAAATAACGAGTTTCCCCGCCGTCACCTTGACGCGGGCGCCCACGCCATCGCGGTTGGAGCGCGTCCCGATGAGAAGGATTTCCAGCCAGTGATTGGCGTTGCCGCCGTCATTGCGGAGCAATTGCGGTGCTTGGCCGCAATGATTCACGAGGATATCCAGGTCACCATCATTGTCGAAGTCTCCGACGGCGGCGCCACGGCTCACGCGGGGCACGTGAAAGTCAGGTCCAAGCTTGTCGCTCACGTTCTCGAAGGTGCCGTTTCCCAAATTGCGATACATCAGTTTTGGTTCGGCATAGTAAACTTCAGAATTATAAAGGTGGATGTTATCGAGAACGTGTCCAGCGGCCATAAAGAGGTCGCAAGCTCCGTCGTTGTCGTAGTCCATGAACCGGAGGCCGAATTCGCTCATGTGATAGGTGCTGTAGCCGATCTTGGAGAGGAGCGTGGCGTCCTCGAAGACCTGATCCCCCATGTTACGGTAAAGCCGGGCGAGCTGATTTTCCAGGTGGCCGACAGCGATGTCGAGCCGGCCACTCCCCGTAAGGTCTGCGGCATCGGTTCCCATGCCAGACTCCGGCTCACCATCCATGCTGACCGCGACACCGGCCTGGTATCCTACTTCACTGAATGTTCCGTCGTGGTTGTTATGAAACAAAAAGTTCGGCATGGCATCGTTGGAGATAAAGATATCCTGCCAACCGTCGTTGTCGTAATCGAAGGTTACGATGCCCAGTCCATTCCCGGGTTTCAGCCCCACTCCCGATGACTTGCTGACGTCCGTGAACGTGCCGTCGCCATTGTTGCGATAGAGGCTCGGCGGCTGCGAGTTATAGTCGTTCGGATGACAGTAGCTGCGCATGCCAGGGCCGTGGTCGCCGCACCAGAAGCCGCTTTCCGGGGTCCAGTCCACGTAATTGGCAATCACCAGATCCAGCTTCCCGTCGTTATCGTAATCAAACCACGCGGCGCTCGAGGCCCATCGCCCACGATTTTCCAATCCCGCGCGCGCGGTCACCTCCGTGAAAGTCCCGTTGCCATTATTGTGGTATAGAATGCACCGGCCATAACCGAGGACCAGCAGATCCGGATAGCCGTCGTTGTCGTAGTCGCCGACGGCCACGCCCATGCCGAACAAGCCCTCGGCGCCGACGCCGGCACTGAGGGTGACATCCGTGAAGGTGCCGTCTCCGTTGTTGCGGTAAAGGGCGCTGCGCAAGGGCTGTTTCGGTTTGTAGAGGCGAGTCTCCGCGCCGTTCACAAGATACAAGTCAAGCAGTCCGTTCTGGTCATAATCAATCCAGCCGCAACCCGATCCCATGGTCTCGATCAGATATTTTTCGGGAGAAGCAGCATTGTCGTGCCGAAACGTAATTCCGGCGGCGGGGACTACATCCACGAAGCTCACTGGATTGGCCGCGGAGGCAGTTGTCTTGGCAGGGCCGCCCACTGCCAACGCAACCCCCATGAACTTCAGCAGATCCCGCCGGGAAAAACCACCGTGCCTGCTCATGCCTCTCTCACGACCGGATGACAAAATGACTGCAACACTCCCAATGTATAATAACGACGATGTCCAGCGTGGGGAAATCCGGCGGGCGAAGAGACTCAGTTTCGCGCCGCCAATTTCTCAAGACACTGAGCTCGGTGGGGGCGGGCGGAATCGTCGCGCCCGCGCTGGTTCTTCCGGGTCATCCGGGGACACGATCGGCCACGACTTCCTCGCCTGCCTTCGAAGAGATTCCGCCCTCGGTCAGCGGGATTACGTGGGTTCACGACGCTGGGCTTTCTCCCACGATGGTTCTGCCCGAAACTGACGGCGCGGGCTGCGCCTTCATCGATTACGACAACGACGGCTGGATGGACATCTATCTTGTGAACAGCGGCCAGTGCGATTTCTATTCGCCACCCAAGCCGCTGCGCAATGCGCTGTACCACAACAACCGCGACGGCACATTCACCGACGTCACCGAAAAGGCCGGTGTGCCGGGCAACGCGTACGGCATGGGCGTTGCGGTGGGCGATTTCGACGCCGACGGATTCCCGGACCTCTACGTCACTCAGTATGCTCGCGGCATCCTTTACCGCAACAATGGCGATGGCACCTTCACCGACGTCACCGCCCCAGCCGGCGTCACGACGCCGGGGTGGAGCACAGGTGCGGTTTGGTTCGATTATGACAACGACGGCCGGCTGGACTTGTTTGTGGTCCAATTTGCGGAGCTCGACAAAACCATTTGGTGTGGGGACAAGTTAACTCACGAACGCTGGTACTGCCGGCCGAGTGTCTACAAACCGAAACCCTCGTGGCTGTTTCACAACAACGGCGACGGCACTTTCACAGACGTCAGCAAGGAATCGGGAATCGCGCGGTCATTGGGAAAAGGATGGGGCGTTGTAGCGGCCGACATCAATAACGACGGGTGGATCGACCTCTTTGTGGCCAACGACACGGAGCCGAACTTTCTCTTCGCCAACCGTGGCAAGGGTCGATTTGAAGAGATCGGCGCTTTCGCGGGTGTGGGTTACAGCACTTTTGGCGCCGCCCGCTCCGGCATGGCCGTCGACGCTTGCGATTACGATCAGGACGGTTTGATTGATTTATTCTTGACCACCATCGATCGTGAGATGTACTCGCTCTATCACAATGATGGCAACGAAACCTTCACCGACGTTGCCCCGCGCTATGGCATCGCCTCGCAGACGTTTTCGCTCAGCGGCATGGGTGTGAAGTTCTTCGACTACGACAATGACGGCAACCCCGACCTCATCTTCTCCAATGGCCACCCCGAACTGAATGTCGCCAAGATGGTGCCCGGCGTGACCTACGAGGAACCCATGCTCCTCTTTCGCAACACCGGCAAGGGCTTTGAGAATGTCAGCAAACAGTGCGGCCCGATTTTTTCGAAGCTGATCGCGGGCCGCGGGCTGGCGATCGGCGACTTCGACAATGATGGCTCCGTGGACGTGCTCGTCTCGGTCAGCAATGCCTCCCCCATTCTGTTGCGGAACAACGCTGGGCGGCAAAACCACTGGCTGGGCGTGCGCCTCATCGGCCGCAAGTCCAATATCGACGGGATCGGCGCTAAGGTGACGTACCATTCGGGCGACTTCGAGCGCCATCAGTTCAAAGTGGCCGATTGCAATTATCTGGCTTATTCCGAACCGCGCCTGGTGCTGGGATTGGGACAACGGACCAAGATCGACTGGGTTGAAGTGAAGTGGCCGCAACCCAGCGGCGCCACGGAGCGCTTCTTGAATCCCCCCATCGACCGATACATCACCATCGTAGAGGGTGAGGGCAAGTGGAGGTGATTGCCGATTTTCGATTTTCGATTGACGATTGAAAAAGCGGAAAATCGAAACTCTGCGGTGGAAATTGGAAACAGGGAGGCGGCCAAGTTTCTATTTTCTAGTTTCCATTTTCTCCTTCCTGCCAATCGGCAATCGTCAATCGAAAATCGGCAATCCCGCTAGTGCGGTTGTGTGATGTCCTGGGTTGTGGGCGCCACTTTCTGCTGCTTCTTCTCAGCCTCACGTTGCAGGGCCATCAGCCGGTCTGCTTCCTGCCTGTTTCCAGTTCGGGCGTAAGACATCGCGAGCTGATAGTAACCCGCCGGGTTTGCGGGTTCCATCTCCGTGTATTTCTTGAGAGGCGTGATCGCCTCGGAGAACCTCCCCGCAGCATTCAGCGCCACGCCGAGTCCGAGGTACGCCTCGGCCAACCCGGCGTCGAATTGCGTTGCCCGGGAGAAATGCTCGATGGCCTCGTCCGCCTTTTGTTGTCTCCACGCGAGGTCCCCGAGCATAAATTCCGCGGCGGGTGAGGTCGGATTGATCTTGAGCTCAGCCTCGAATTCTTTCCTGGCTTCTTCGGCCACGGTCGGGTCCAGTGGCTTGGAAAGAAGGATGCGGCCGAGTTGGTAATGAATGCCGGGCTGGTTCGGGTTCTTCTCCAGGATCTTGCGATATTCAGCGGTGGCGTCGTCCCATTTCCCCTGCGCTTGAAACGCCTCGGCGATAAGCGTCTCAGCCTCGGAGGAAGAAGGAGCCTTCTCCAGCAGTTCGTGGGCGGCGCGGTTGGCCAGTTCGGAGAAATAGCGGGTGGTAACGTAAAGGACCTTCGGATCGCCGGGGAATTCGCGCCTCAGTAAGACGAGAGATTCAACCACCGCGTCAATCTGGTTGACGCTCATCCCACATTGGGCCCTTGCCATGGCAGCGTCGTGCAGAAGGTCCTTGTCGGCAAGCTTCGGGATGGATTTCTTCAACATCGGCAGCGCTTCCTCACAATGGCCCTTGGTGGCGAGGTCGATGCCACGCTCGGCAGCGGCGGAGGGAGATTCAGCCACCGATGTTTTCTTGGAGACCTGGGCGGCGGACGATCGCGTTAGAAATCCGCAGAGGAGAGCGCCAACAAAGAACATCAGGACGCGTTTAGACATTGAAAGACATTGTACCAGACGAGGCGCCGTCACAGACGACTGTAGCACTAATCCCAAACTTCTTTCCGGCTTGCGAAAAAAAGATTCAACACAGAGGCCACGGAGGAAGACCATTGAGATCACAGAGGAAGAAACTCAATACAAGCTCTGTGCCCTCCGTAAAACCCCCGTGATCTCTGTGTTGAGATCTTTTTCTTCGCTTGCGGTCAAGGCCGCGCTAGGTTCTCCATCTCGATGATGGAAGATAGAAATTGAGGGAGTGTCTCGATTCGGTACTCAGCTTACGCCGGCTTCAGAACGCGTCGGCCTCAAACACACACATAAGCCGCTCACGGTTCCTTCAGACCCTAGCCTCTTCCGGCACGTCAGGCTCCGTCCACAGGAGCGCCGCCTGGGGGAGCGTGAAGACCATCCCCAGCAAGGGCATGGTCAGTAGCTCCAGTAACTTGATCGCGGCCGAAGCGCTCAGGCCGAAGGAGAGCTCTAGAGCGAGCCAAATAATAATCGAGTACAAGGCCAGCACGCGGTAAGCCTGGAAGCACGCGGCGTTTCTTATCGCCGCCTCACGTTCATCCGGTTCGTCTTTATCCCGTCGTCGGGGTACCAAGCCGAGGCTCGTGATCTCGCCCCCCCGTATGTCCAGCGGTCCGGTTTGCTTCACAAGCTTGCCGAAAACTACCCAACATGCCAGGAAGAATGCACCGCCCGCAGTCATCCAGACAGTTGCGAATCGGTTCCCCCAGGAGGGAACAATAAGGATGGTCACCGTCAATGCCAGCATGACTGCGTACGTGACCGCCACGAACAGGCGACGATTCTTCCGAAGCGCCATCGAGGCACCGAGAATTACAGGAGTTCTTAGCATGGTGTCCCTCCCAACTCACTTCGGACGGTCACGCCGCGGCGAGTTTCGGTTGCCGTAGACTTCTTCGCTGAGCGGACGAAAGGGCTTGCGCGAGAATACAGCTTCGATGGGAAGGCGGAAATATTCGCTGATCCGGAACGCAAGCTCCAAACTGGGATTGAAATCCCCGCGTTCAATGTAGCCCACCGTTTGGTAGTTGATCTCGAGAGCGTCAGCAAGTTGGCTGCGGCTTAGACCGCGCTCGGCGCGGAGGACGGCGATTCGGTTGCATAGCGCCGGCCCCGTACGCGCATCCGAGGTGGAGTTGTAACCCATAAACATAGCATTGTACTAGTACAACCATTTGTCAAGTAAATTTTCATCGCCGACCCTCTTCCTCGAGGTTCGATTGCTAAGCGGCGAGTTTGTCCCGCCATTTCGTAGCGGCGAGTTCACCTCGCCATTTCGTAGCGGCGAGTTGCGGGGACCCCAGCTTCTGCTTTGGGGCTCGCCACATGGGGTCCCCGAGCCGCCGCTACCTCAACCAAGCTACCGCGTCACCTACCTTCCCGTTGACCGCGACGACCTGGTGCGTCCTTGCTGGTCCAACTGACCACTGACAACCGACGACTGACTACTGCCTTTGCGATGTGGGCGAATAACGAAACCGGCGTGTTGCTCCCTGTCGAGCGAATTGCCGAAATCTGCCGGTAGTAGCGCCGGGCTTTAGCCCGGCATCTTAGTTCTGCCGTGATCGGGTGCCGGGGGCCGTTCGGGGTCGGCACGTGCCGGGCTAAAGCCCGGCTCTACAAAAGGCTCTTAATTTCCGTTACCAATTCCGCGATGCGCTGTTCCTTTGCCAGAATCGATTCGGCCAATTGCGCGGGCGGCAAGTGCTCAAGGTCCTGCTTCCGGCTAGGATTCTTGATGTCGAGATTCGCCGAGAGCAGACTTCCGTCCGGATTCAACTTCAACACGTCGCTGACAGGCACTTTCCAGGCACGGCCGTTGGGCTCACGATTTTTCCACCATGCCAGGCAGTCGGCGAACTCCTCAAACCGCATCGGCTGAGTTTTGGTGTAATTCTTTTTGTCCTCGGGCAGCGGCTGCTCGTAATACCAGATTTCCTTCGTCGGGCCGGAACGGTCAAGGAAAAGCAGATTAGTCGGGATCGGCGTGTAGGGCGCAAAAACGCCGTTTGGGAGCCGGACGATGGTGTGAAGGTTGAATTCCTCCAACAATTCTTTCTTGATTCGGGCGCACACGCCGTCGCCGAAAAGCACGCCATTGGGGACAACCATCCCGCATCGGCCCGGGCCGTAGAGCCGGGCTTCAGCCCGGCATTCTTGTGCCGGCCTAAAGGCCGGCGCTACGCGACGCAGCCGGCGCATGATGAGCTGAAGGAACAGCAGCGCCGTTTCCGCGGTCTGCTTGTCCTCGGGGAAATTCGAAAGAATGCCGCGCTCTTCCTCGCCGCCAAAAGGCGGGTTGGTCATGATGACGTCCACGCGGTCTTTGTCGCCCATTTCCCGTAGCGGCCTGTCGAGGGCGTTGCGTGATTCGATTTCCGGGTATTCGAGCCCGTGCAACAGCAGATTCATCTGGCAGAGCAGATAGGGAAGCGGCTTGGGCTCGATCCCGAAGAGCGTGCCGCGCTGCAATCCGCCGTATTCTTCCGTGGTTTTGGCCTGCGTGCTGAGGTGCTCGTATGCTTCCACCAGAAATCCGCCCGTGCCCGCCGCAGGATCGAGCACCGTTTCGCCAAGCTGAGGATCAACGACCGAGACGATGAACTTCACCAACGGACGCGGCGTGTAGAACTCGCCGGAATCTCCGGCAGCGTCGCGCATTTCTTTGAGCATGGACTCATAGAGCAGACCGAGCGTATGAATCTCGTCGCGTGAGGTGAAATGAATCTCATTCACCTTATTGAGCACGTCGCGCAGGAGATACCCGCTCACCATGCGGTTGACGGTGCCCTCAAAGACCTTGGCAATCACGTCGGCGCGGTCGCCGTTGGCGGTTTGTAAGCTGCGCAGGTAGGCAAAAAGTCCGAGACCGCTCTTGCCGTCAGGGCGAGTGGCCTCGTCCTGGTTAATGAACGCCAAGAGTTCATTTCCGGTAATTCCTTGCGGATTCGCGGCCCAATCGCGCCAGCGGTAAGGTAGCTCGATGGCCGGCCGGAATTTCTTGGCTTCGAGTTTCGCCTCCTCCTCGCACACGCGCTCCATGTCATCTAGGAACTTTAGGAACATAATCCAGGTGAGCATGGGCAAGCGGTCGAGATCGCCGCTCAGGCCCTTGTCCTTGCGCATGATGTCGCGGCAGGACTTGATCAGGCTAGCAAGCTGCTGGGGCGTCGATTGTGTTACTTGCGTCTTTGCAGCTCGGGTTCTGACCATGGTTTTGTGTGTCGTAGAGCCGGGCTTTAGTCCGGCAGTTCTTCTGCGCCGGGCCTCACCCCGGCATTTTTTCCGTCGTTGCCCGGAGTGCCGGGCTAAAGTGCCGGGCTGAAGCCCGGCTCTACACCCGCCTTCTTCCAGGGGGGAATCCATAGTTGCTTGAGTGGCACTACCAAGCGTTTCCAATCCAAGGTTTCCGAGCCCGAAAACGGCCAGTCTTGGGGTCGAGCGCAAAGGCCTTTGCGGACCGGATTCATCCAGATATACCAAGCAACTGGCTCCCAATGTTCGGCCGACCGCAGAATGTGATCAAATGGCTTGTGCTGCCAGAGGCGTTCTTCGGTCGTCTGCTTGAAGTCATAGGCCGAGCTCTGCTTAAACCCATTAATGAACGCCAAGCAATCTGAGGTCTCACGCGTGCCATTAACCAGCAGATGTAGGTGGTCGGGCATGAAGCAGTATGCCTGGATGGCGAAGCCCTCGTTGTGTGCCTCCTCGCGCAATATGCCCAGATGCTGATTGACGATGCGGGATTCTGCAAGTCGGGGAATGCGGTCCTGTGTGCACGCCGTCAAAAGATACCATTGCTGGCCGATATAACAGGCGCGGGGTAAGCGGATGTTCTTTCGCCGGAAGGTAACCATTTTTGCCCTTGTAGCGCCGGGCTTTAGCCCGGCATTTGCCATGCCGCGGCACGCAGGGCGCAAGACCGGAAAAGTGCCGGGCTAAAGCCTGCCTCTACCACACCGGACTGCCGGGCTAAAGCCCGGCTCTGCAGTCCGCTCTACGGAGCGTATAAGAGCGTTTGCATTTCGCTGACCGCTCCTCGCAAATTTTCAGCACCCTTAAACAACGCGGCGATCTCCATCACCGTGCCGCGTTCCGAAATAGGCGGCAAATGCAGAATGTCCGGAAGTTTGAACTGCGCCGTTCCGTATTCGACGTATTTTTCCAGGATGTCATTCAAAACCTGCCGCGCCGGTTCGCTATATCGCGCAAAGAAATCCTTCTTGTCCCGGCGCAGTTGCTCGGCTCGCTCGCGGCGGCTGCGGAGCGGCGCGCTGTAAGCGACGTGGCAGAGCACGTCGAACGGATCAGCATCGGCTTGCTTGGCCGCTTTGGTCAGTTCCTCCAACGATATGCCGTGCTGTTCCAGGGATTCGAGGATGGCGGCGCGTTCCTGGCCATCGGACCATTTCGAGCGCAACTCCGCGGCGGAAGTATATATGCTCCGAACCTTTTCGGCCGCGTATTCGGTGAGCTTGACCACGCGCAGTTGCTTGCCGTCGGCGTCCAGCTCGTGCACCATCTCCGCGACGATTTCGACTTGCCCTCCGTCGACATAGAATTTGCGCGGCGGCTGGTCGCCGCCATCGTCGGGTGGGAGATCGGGCGGCTCAACAAGGGTGCCGGGCTGAAGCCCGGCGCTACTGTCCTCTCCGGGCGTGATCTCGGATTCGGTGACCGTTTCGCCAGCCTCATTCATTTCCTCTTCGCTCAGCAGCACAGGCTCGCCGTCGAAGTCAGGATCGGCAAATAGCCGCGTGGCGCTGCCCGTGTAGTCGAGGATGTTGAAATAATATTTGTCGTAGTCGTCGCGAACGCGCGTGCCGCGACCAATGATCTGTTTGAACTCGGTCATGGAGTTGATGACGCGCGCCAGGACGACGTTTTTGCAGGTCGGAACATCGACGCCGGTGGTCAAAAGCTGGGAGGTGGTGACGAGCGTTGGCACGCTGGTTTCCAGTTCCATAAAGCGGTCAAGGTGGCCGCGCCCAATCTTGCCCTCCTCCGCCGTAACCCGGACAACATAGTTGTGATTTTTCTGAACCAGATCGCGATTGCAGTTGTTCAGCGCTTTGCGCATCTCCTCGGCGTGCTCCTGATCGACGCAGAAGACGATCGTTTTCCCGTACCGGTCCGTCTTCCTGAGAAAATCCGAAATGTTGCGAGCAATGGCTTCCGTGCGGACCTTCAACGCCACGACCCGCTCGAAATCCTTGGTGCTGTATTCGCCGTCGGGGATTTCCCGGCCGTAACGGTCAAGCTCGCCCTTGCTTGGCCGCCATCCGGCAGCGTCCACGGAGGTGACGATACGATGAACGCGATAGGGCGCAAGAAAGCCATCTTCAATGCCCTGCCGAAGGGTGTACGCGTAAACGGGGTTTCCAAAATAGAGATACGTGTCACGGTTGTCCTCACGCAGGGGAGTTGCCGTCATGCCGAGCTGAAAAGCGGATTGGAAGTAGGTGAGTATCTCGTGCCAATTGCTCTCGTCGCGCGCGCTGCCCCGGTGGCATTCGTCGACGACGGTCAAGTCGAAGAAATCGGCAGGAAACTCGCGGTACAGGCCGGGCCGACGCTCGTCGCGCGCGATGGATTGATAAGTGGCGAAGTACATTTCGCGGCTCTTCACGGCCTCGCGCTCGATTTTGTGGCGCGCGTCGCCGAAGGGCGCGAAAATCTTGGCCATCGGATCGTCCACAAGAACATTTCTGTCGGCAAGGTAGAGAATCCTGGGGCGGCGATATTCGCCGGTGCGGTTCCAACGCGAGCTCCAGAGCTTCCAGCAGATTTGGAAGGCGACAATCGTCTTGCCGGTGCCAGTCGCCATGGTGAGAAGCACCCGGTGATTGCCCTGAAGGATGGCCTGCACGACTCGGTTGATGGCGATTTCCTGGTAGTAACGCGGCGACTTGCCGGAAAGGTGGTAGTAGGGCGTGAGGAGTTGATTCCCCGCCGCGGTTGCCATGCCTTCCTGCGAGCGCAGGCGCTTCCAAAGATCGTCGGGGCTGGGAAAGGTCTCGAGGTCGTTCTCTGCCCCGGTCTGGAAGTCGTGTTCCAGAATGCCGTAGCCGTTTGTCGAATAGGCAAACTTCAGGCCGAGAATTTCCGCGTATTCCTTGGCCTGCTGGATACCATCGCCCGGCGCTTTGAAGGTTGACTTCGCCTCGACTACCGCGATGGGGAAATCGCGGGTGTACCGCAGAATGTAGTCGGCACGCTTTTGCGGCCGACGAGTGACCTTGCTGCCCACTATCACAATGCGCCCGTCTGTGAACGTGCGCTGCTCGTTGATCTGGTCGTCGGTCCAGCCCGCTGCGTAGAGCTTGGGCAACACGTATTTCCGGCAAGTGTCGGCTTCGGTGAGGACGGGCATCGCATTAGACGTGAGTAAGAGTAAGGAGCTTTATAAACATCTTCGACAACGATTGCCGGAGGGATCATATCATAATTCGGGTTTGAGCTAATCTGGCGGCCCTTTGGGCGGCCCACCATCTCTTCCCCTCGCCCAGCTTGTCGGCGTCGTTGAAGTCGGCGACATCGATCACGCCCTAAAGGTCGTTGGCCGCGGCCGTGCGGTCGGTGCGGGTTTCGCAGTTCGGCATTGAGGCTGCCCGAGTTCCGCCTTGCGCGAGCGACCGTGGTCATTCGCTTTGAGCGGGGACCCTCCTGCTGAACTGCCATCCCGTCCCGCAGGGTCAGCCAAGGGATGATCCGAGTCAAGCGGCGGCGCCGCATCGGCCGCGCTCTCACCCAGCGATCCCATAGGACGCATGCAGCGAATCCGAAAAGGCGGCCACCGAAACCTGGGCACGCTTCGGAAGCAGCCGCGCGGACGTGCGCCTTTCTGACTCCATAAGGGCGCCTCGCGCCTTTTGCCTGCCAGGGTTGGCGGATGGCCTGCCGACCGCCTTCCTTTGGACCGCAAGCCGAATCGAGCGGCGGGCTGAGCTGCCGGGGCCAGGGCTTGGACTTCAGCGAGCTCGGAATATTATCTATAATATATTAACGTATGAATAATAGACGCCGCCAGAAGACTTCCCAAATGTAACTATTGAAACTTTTGAAACTATTGAAACTAATTTTTCTAACTGACGCAAATAATGAACTTGCGCAAAAAATAAATTTGCAGAAATTTGCGATTTTGGGAAAAGTGTGGCATTTTGCCCCACCGATTCCATTTTTTGTAGAGGCCATTCTTACTCAACGCGAAGTAATGCGTCAAACGATCGCGCGAGGAATCCCAGATCACTGGTCACGAAGTTCTGGAGGTTCGGAAAGACGGCGACCTTGAAGTTCCAGCTTTGATCTCGTGATTCGAAGACATCCGTCGCCGGTCACAAGCCCGGCGAACCCGGGGTCTGCTATCCCTACGTTCTTCGTCGAAGCGTCACTGTGGCCACAGACAGCCTGGGAAGATCGAGGCGGACTCTGGATTCCTCGACGGTCACGGGGTGTTGGCGCGGAGTGACTCGATCGGGGTCGTCGAAGCTATTGCACGCGTTGAAGTCGTTGTCGTGGAGGATTCGCGCTGTTCCCTCTGCGGCCGAGATGTTTCTTAAAGAGCAGTCCACTTGCATATCCGCGTCATGCTGCGGATTCACAAAGCTCAGCACCAAATCCTGTTCGCTTTTCGAAGCAGAGACCGAGAGACCCAGCGGTGAGGAATCCGCGGTCTCCGCGCGCAGGGCCGTCTTCGAACGGTGAGGCTTGAAGAGTTCGTAGGCGTAGTACGTAGTGGTCCGAACGCAGTGTTGCCCTTCCGGACCGTCCGTCAGGAGCACGGACTGAAGGACGTTCACCATCTGCGCGATGTTGCACATGTAGAGCTTGTCGGCCTGGCGGTTGAAAAGGTTCAGACCGAGGCCGGCGGCCAGGGCGCTGCGCATCGTACTCTGCTGCCACAACCGGCCGTTGCGTTTCTCTTCCTCCGGGACCATCTCATCCCACACGCCCCACTCATCCACAATCAAGCCCACCTCCGAGCCCCTCTGGAAACCGTCGAGCAGCGCGCGCTGCTGAATCACCGCCTTTTCGACCAGAGCGAACGAGGACAATTGCTTCTTCATCTCCTCCACCGTAAACTGCGTGGCCCGATTCCCGCCGCCGGAATAGTAGTGCATGGAAATGCCGTCCGGCCGTTCCCAGCGCAGACCTTCCATGAAGGGGCGCGACCATCGCTCGTCATTTCCATTCGGACCGCTCGCCACCAGGAACGGCTTGGTCCCGCCAAATTCGCGCAGGTAGACGGCAAAGCGCCGGTAAAGATCCGCATACTCTTCCGGCCGCATGGCGCCGCCACAGCCCCAGCTTTCGTTGCCCACTCCCCAGTAGCGCACGCGAAAGGGCTCGGGCGACCCGTTGGCGGCGCGCTCATCGGCAAGGGTGCTGCCGGAAGGAAAGTTGCAGTACTCAATCCAGTCCCGGAGTTCTTCCGGAGAGCCGCTCCCGACGTTGCCCGCGAAATAAGGCTCCGCGCCGATTTTCCGGCACAGGCCGACGAACTCGTGCGTGCCGAAGCTGTTGTCTTCGACGTAGCCTCCCCAATGGATGTTCACCCGCTTGGGGCGTTTGGCGGCCGGACCGATGCCGTCCCGCCAGTGGTAGTCGTCGGCAAAACAGCCGCCCGGCCAGCGCAGCACAGGAACGCCCAGCGCGCTAAGGTACTCGACCGCGGCCTTGCGGTATCCGTCGATGTTGGGGATTGGCGAGTCCTTGCCCACCCAGAGACCGCCGTAAACGCAAGACCCCAAGTGCTCGGCGAAATGGCCATGAAATTCGGGACGAACCACACCCAGCTCCGAGTCGCCGTGAACGATCACTCGTTGTGGGGATGAAGAATCCGCGAAGGCTCTCCGCGGTAGAAGCGAGGAAAGAGCGATGGCGGCAACGTTGCCTGCAAATCCTCGGCGGGTGATTGTCTTTGACATGAAAGACGCCTCCTCTGATTGGTTCCGCCATGCTGTCGGCGAAGAGTCATTATATTCCTAACTAGGCGCGAATCCGGCGCGACAGGAACCAATAGACCGGCAAACCCGCAAGCACGATGAGCAAGCCCGGCCAAGTCGTCTGGGAACGGTAGGCGAAAAGTGCTGCCAACACCGAAGCGGCTCCCAGGATGTAAAACGCAGGAACGACGGGATAACCAAATGCCTTGTAGGGCCGCTCCGCGTCCGGCCGCCGGACTCGCAGTCGAAACAGACCCGCGACGGTCATAATATAGAAAATGAGTGCGGCGGAGATAATATAGTCCAGCAGGTTACTATAAAGGTTGCCGTACGCTCTGGTCCTCGGATTGTAAGTCCTCGGCAGCACCAGGGCCACCGACCAGATTCCTTGAACCAGGATCGACCACCCCGGAACTCGCGCTCGGTTCAAGCGGCCGGCTGGGGGAAAGAAGAGCTGATCTCGCGCCATGGCGTAATAAGCTCGAGCCCCAGCCAGAACGAGACTGTTGATGCAGCCGAACGTCGAAACCATGATGGCAATCGCCATCAGATTCCGGCCAAGCCCCGGGAATATGGTCTGAATCATTGCCGTGCCCACACGGTCATAAGGCGCGTTTTGAATGGACTGAAGCGGCAGTGTGACCAGATAGGCCACGTTGGCCAACAAATAGAGGGCGATCACCAGCACCGACCCGATCGCCAGCGCCAGCGGAAGCGTGCGTCGAGGGTCCTTCACCTCGTCGGCAGCGAACGTGATGTCGTGCCACGAGTCGGCCGCGAAGAGCGAGCCCGATTGAGATACGCAAATGGCGACCACCAGACCCATGGCGGTGGTGGCATCAAGCCCTGCGGCGATCGGGTGGAACCCACGGGCAGACCACAAATGGTGAAAGTTCGCCGCCACGGCATCGTGATTCCAACCCAGAAGCAGGCCTACAGCAATCAGTGCCAGCAAGGCGCCGGTCTTGGCGGTGGTGAAGATGTTCTGGACGATCTTCCCGTATTGCAGCCCTCGCATGTTGGTCCAGGAAAGCAGCGCAATCACGAAGATGGCAGCGATCTGTGCCGTCGAAAGCGAAACCGCGTAGCCGGTCGATAAATGTAGAGGTGCGACCAAGTAATGATCCTCCGCGATCGCCGGCCACAGGACGCCGAGGAATCGAGCGAAGGCCACCGCCACAGCGGCGATGGTTCCGGTCTGGATGACGGCGAACAGCGTCCAACCGTAGAGGAATCCCCACAGGGGCGAGAACGCTTCACGCAAATAAATATACATGCCGCCGGCGTGCGGCATCATCGAGGCCAGCTCTCCGTACGAAAGGGCGGCGGCAATGGTCAGACTTCCTGCGAAAGCCCAGGCGGCCAGCAGCCCGCCCGGACTTCCGATATCCCGAGACATGTCGGCCGAGACAATGAAGATGCCCGAACCGATCATGACTCCCGCCACGATCATCACCGAGTCAAACAGTCCCAGCCCGCGGACAAAGCCGCGCTCGGGAGTGGCTTCGATGAGGGAGGATGGAACGGGCTGCGGCATCTTTAGGGGCGAACTCGTAAGAGATAATCCAGCACTTGGCCAGTGAACTCAAGTTGCCAACAGATTGCGAAGCACAAACCAGACGTTGGCAGGGCGCTCCGCCAGCCGCCTCATGTACCAAGGAAACCAGTAACTGCCGTAAGCCACCAGAACGATGGTCTTCCAGCCCTCGTGCGCCAGGCGAAGCTGTTCTTGTCGTTGGATGCCATACAGCATCTGGAATTCAAAGTTGTCCTTGCCCAGTTTCCTGGACTGGGCATAGCTGATGATCCGCTGAATGAGTTTGAGATCGTGCGTGGCAATGGCGGCGCGCACGCCGGCCGTTCGAGCTTCGTCGCTCAGCATTTGGACGGCGAGGTTGAAGAAGTTCTCGTCCACCTGTTTCTTGTGGGGGAAGGCAACATGAGAGGGTTCTTTGTACGCCCCCTTCACCAAACGGATCGCCGAACCCAGGGGAATAAGACTCGCAAGGTCAGCGGCGGTTCGATACAGGTACGCCTGCAAACACACCCCAACATTCGGGTGCGCCAGGCGAGCACGGCGGAAAAGATCCAGGGTCGCATCGACATACTGGCTGGATTCCATGTCGATCCACACGACGCTCGCCGTTCCAGCCCGCTCGATGATTTTGGTCAAATTCTGGTAACAAAGTACGGGGTTGAGGTCCAATCCGAGCTGGGTCAGTTTAACGGCGACTTCCGTGTCCAGCCCGAGGCTTCGTATGCGGTCGAGCACGTCGAGATAATGATCCGTGACGCGCTCAGCCTCTATAGGATCCGTGACGTTTTCACCGAGATAGGTAAAAACTGTGCCGATCGACCCCTGCTTCAGCAGGCGGGCGGACGCCAAGGCGTCCTCCGCCGTTTCACCCGGCATGAAGCGCGAAACCGCCCGCCGCACAAAGCGGTAGCGCGTGGCTCGCTCGCGGAGCCACTGGCTTTGCGAGCAGACAAGGAAGACACTGCGCATCAGTCCCATGTGCTGTCCCCGTTCTCTTGTGGTACGCGCACGAGGCGGACAGGTGAAATACACGGCTTGTGCCGAACGCGCATAAGCACGGAGCCCCTCACAGTGGATGTGGCGGGCATCCTGCAATCAGCCCCAGAGAAGCGTGCCTTCAAAATCAAAACCAGAAGTGCTCCTTCAAGAGAATTTGAACTCGGCACAAGAAAGCTTCGTGCGCCATGAGTTAATCTAAAGCCGCCACACGGCATGGGCCAAGCCACAAGGTCCCTCGCGGCTTTCTGTCGCCCCGCAACCGTATCCACATTTGTATACTTTCGTCGCCACGACAGAATACACGAGATGCACGGAATTTCAGCCAGTCCTAAATTGGTTTTTGTGTGGTAGCTCACCAACTGCCGCGCTCACCCAAGGTCTCTATCACCTGGCACAGGCGCTCCGCGCCATTCTGCCAATTCAACTGGGTCGCCTGCTTGGCTCCATCGGAATCACCGCGCTCGATACTGCTGATAATGTCCAGGTGTTCGCGGACGGAAAGACCGAGTTGGTCGATAATCGCACTCGCGTAGAGACGCCAATACCGCTCGGTCTGAGGCTTGACGGCTTCATGGATGGCTCGGAGGCGGGGACCAGCACCGGCATCCACGATAGCCTGATGAAAACTTATATCCAGGTCAAAAGTGTGGTTGGGGTCGGCGCGCTTGGCTTCGGCAAGCCCTCGAAGACCTTCATTGAATTCACGGAGTTTCTCGACCAGGGCGGCTCGCGCCTGGGGTTCCAGTTGCGAACTTGACCGGGCGGCCAGCCCTTCCAATTGGCCCACGATCCGATAGAGTTCGCGAGCATCGTCCTTAGTCAGCGGGGCGACGGACAAGCGCGCTTTGTTGCCGCTGCCCGAATTAACAAGGATGTACCCTTCTTGTTGCAACCGGTGAAGCGCGGCTCGAATGGGCGTCCGGCTGACCCCGAGCCTGTCGGCAAGATCCGCCTCGATCACACGGCTCCCCGGCGCCAGCTTTCCGTGAACAATCAGGTCTCGAAGTCGGCGGAAGGTGGCCCCGCTTATGTTCTGGCTGACGGGTGAGGCGACCGAATCCGCAGAAGCCTGCCGGTCAGCACTCGTAACGTCACCGCTGACATGGGGACCTGTCATTTGGCGAATCTTCCTCCGCAATTCAACGCGGCCTCCGTCTGTGCGCTAGCACGCACGAGGAGACCCGATGGGTGAAGGTTAGCTTATCGCATTTCGATGAAGGAGTCCATGGCTCAGTGTCTATTGTTGAAGCTCGCTGCTTGGCCTCTGAGACTCATGAGCGTATCTCTCGAACCGCCGGCATTCTCCATCGAACCTATTAGGGCAATGGCGCTCATGAGGCGAGTCGCAGGTTTGGAATTCCTAAAGAACACTTCGGATCTGTCCTCCATCGACTTGCAGTGTAGCCCCGGTAATGTAAGACGCCGCGTCCGAGAGCAGGAAGACGACAGCGCGCGCAAATTCTTCCGGCCGGCCGTAGCGTCCCATCGGGATATTCGCCCGGGAGCGCGCCTGTTGCTCGGTCACCGTAATGCCCTGCTTTCGGCTGGCGATTTCGTCGAGCTCCCGCACGCGGTCCGTATCGATTCGTCCGGGGATCACGTGATTCACGCGAACTCCCTGCCCCGCCAGCTCCAGGGCCAGGGTTTTCGCGAAGGCCGCGATCGAGGGACGCAAAACGTTGGAAAGCGCCAGGTTCGCAATCGGCTCCTTGACCGAAGACGAAGTCAGCATCACGATGCTGCCGCTTTTTCGTTTGGTCATGGCGGGGAGCACAGCGCGAATCGTCCGAATCGCGCCCAGCACCAACAATTCAAATGCGTCTCGCCACGCCGCATCGTCAAACGATGTCACAGACCCGGCGGGTGGCCCGCCCGAATTTGTAACCAGCAGGTTGACCTCGCCGAAGCGCTCGACCGTGGCCCGGTGCCATCCCACAATCGCTTCCGGCGAGCGCACGTCGGCCGCAAAGCCGAAGACCTTTCCTTTGCCCTCTTGCTCGATGGCCTGCGCGGCGGCGGCGATGGCGCTCGCATCGCGCGACGCTATCGAAACCCACGCCCCTTCGGCGGCAAGAGTCCTCGCGATAGCAAACCCCAACCCGCGGCTTGCCCCCGCCACCATGGCGACCTTTTCGGTCAACCCGAGATCCATGGAACTCCCTGTTTGGTGCGCATCCAGTTCAGCAGGCGGTCGAGCGCGGCACGAGTGGATGAATCCAGTCGCGTGCCGGGCGGACGGATATCGGCGCAAGCCAGAGCCCCGCGCCGCCGCAAGACCTCTTTCCGAATCGCCATCCCGATCCCTTCCTGAAACTCGAAGCGCATCAGCGGAACATAACGATAGAACGCGTCCGCAGCGCGGTCAATATCTCCGGAGCTGAAAAGGCTCACGACCTCGACCAGCATTTCGGGATACGCGAATCCGGTCATCGCGCCCTGAGCGCCGGCCAGCAACTCCTCAATCAGGAATCCTCCGCCCAGCCCGCCCAGAATGCTGATTTCGATCCCCTTGGTCTGTTCCAGAATTCGCGCCGTCTTCAGCGGTGTGGGCGGATCCTCGAGCTTGATGTTGCGCGCCCGCGGAACTTCCCGCGCGATGCGCGCCAGGAGCCAAGGTTCCATGGTGAATCCCGAGATGGGAGGATAGTCCTGCACCACGATTTCGATGTCCACGGCGGAGGCAAGCGCCGCGAAATGCGCCACCACGGCCTCCGAATTGAGCTTCGTCATCCGTGGCGGGCTGACCATCACCGCGGCCGCCCCAGCCGAGCGGACCTGCCGAGTATATTCGACGCAGGTCTGCAATCCATCAGCGCTCGTCCCCGCAATCACCGGGACCCGCCCGTTGACGTGAGCGAGCACCGTGTCCAGAACAAGCGCGCGCTCGCGCTCGTTCAGGCGCGCTACCTCTCCGGTGACGCCGAGCGCCGTCACCCCGTTGACGCCGGCCCCCAGAAACAGATCGACCACTCGACGCAAACTCTCAATGTCGACGTCGCCGCTGGTCGTGAAGGGCGTAGGGAGAACCGAAAAGACTCCTCGTAGTTGCAAAGTCGCTCCTTGTGATTCGATTTCTGACCCTTCTTGGAGTGCGGCACCTTGCTGCCGCTGTCCCTGCCGGAAGCTTGCTTCCGGTCTGGTCACGTTCTATGGAGTCGCTTCCCTTCGCAGCACAGATCGCAAGCAAGCGTGCGATGAACCACAGCGGCAGCAAGCTGCCGCACTCCATACCGCCTACAGACCCATGGGGCCGCCGCTTTCCGCCACCTTGATTTGGAAATCCTTCGGAGGCTCGACGCCCAACAAATGGTGCACGAAATAGTCCCAGCGTCGCCGGACGAGATAGAGATTTCTTCCCTCACCGTGAAACATGTTGGGCACAAGCAGCATGTCAAAATCCTTGTTGGCTTTTATCAGCGCGTCGGCGAAACGCATAGTCTCCACGGGATTCACATTGTTGTCCACATCCCCGTGGACGAGAAGAAGATGGCCCTGCAGTCGGTCCGCCATCGTGACGTTCGATTGCTCGGCATAGTCTTTGCCCAGCGGATAGCCTTGATACAGCTCGTTCCACCAGGCCTTGTCAAGCCGCGCGTCGTGGTCCCCGGAAATCGAAACGCAGACTTTATAGAATTCCGGGTGAACGAGCATCGCGTGTGCGGCGCCGTAAGCGCCGGCGGAGGTCCCATAAATGCCCACACGATTCAGGTCCATGTACGGATACTTGGCGCCCATCTGGCGGATGAGCGCCACATGGTCGTCGAAAACTCCACCCAGGTTTCGATAGGAGTATTCATGGAAAGCGCGCGAGCGCCCCGTCGTCCCGCGCCCGTCCACCATCACCACGATGAAACCCAATTCGGCGATCGCTTGCAGGCCGCGACCTCCGGAGATCGCGCTGGCGAAGGTTTTCGGAACGAAAAAACCCTGCGGCCCCGTGTAAATCTGCTCGATGACCGGATATTGCTTGGCGGCGTCGAAGTTCGTGGGCCGCCATATCAATCCGTAAATGTCAGTTTTCCCATCCGCCGCTTTTCCTTCAAACGGCTCGGGAAACTTCCAACCCATTTTCATGAGAGCGTCAACATCCGGTTTTTCCAGGGTCTGGATGAGAGAGCCATCCGTTGAGTTGCACAGCCTCGCTTCACCGGGCAGATCGGGCCGAGAATAGTTATCCACGAAATACTTGCTGTCCGGCGAGACGTTGACCGCGTGATTCCCATGCTCGCCGGTGAGCAACTTCAAGCCCGTGCCGTCAAAATTGACTCTGTATAAGTGGGTCAGATAAGGGTCTTCGCCGGCTTCACGCCCGCCGGCGAGAAAATACACTTGTCGGGCTTTCTCATCGACATGCGCGATCCTGCGAACCGGCCAGGAGCCCTTGGTGACCTGGTTTTCGAGCTGGCCCGTCTCCCCGTTGTAAAGGTAGATATGGTTCCAGCCGTCGCGCTCGGAGGTCCACAAGATCTCAGCGCCCTCTTTGACGATTTGAGCGGAGTTCTCTCCCGGATCGATGTAATTCTCGGATTCCTCTCCCATCACGGTGTGCTGCTTGCCCGTCTCGGCATCGACGACGCGGAACTCGGAGCGCTTGTAACCCCGCGACTGGAACATGTAGTGGAATCTCTTGCCGTCTTTAAACCAAGTGAAGTCAGGTCCGTCCTGGAAATAAATCTCGAGCGGATCGGTCTCGACGTCGATCCGCTTACCGGAAGGAAGATCGAAGATGATGGGCGCGGCAGTAGGAACGACTTCGCCCGGCAGGGGATAAACATACGTAAAGACTTTCGGTCGAAGCTCGTTCGGAGGCACAAACTGAAGGGTGGCAAATCGACCCGCATTCCGCGAATCGATTCGATAGGTGACGAATTTCGTTGAATCCGGCGACCAGAACGCCGCGGCCCCTTGCTTCACGTCCTCGGTGCCTTGCCGGATCATCAGATCGGAGGATGGAAGCGGCGTGGCGTAGTCCCAGGACTTTTCTCCATCGCGGGTCAACTGGACGAGGGTGCCCGTGGAAACATTACGCACGAACAGATTGTAATGGTCCACGAGCGCCGACCACTTGCCGTCCGGGGAAACTGACTCCCCGATCGCCGGCACTTTCTCCCTTTTGCACTTGTACGATGCAAGGTCGCAGGTCCACTGCTGCTCTTCCGCTACAAAGCGAATGGCAGTGCCCTTCTCGACAAATTCGAAGGTGTCAAATGGCAGCCGATTCGGCCGATACTCCTTCCCCGCCGAACTCGAGAGGGCCGCGGCCAGTTTCGTGTGGTCGAAGGCGGGCCCGCGCGTGTTCTTGGCGGCATCGACGAGCACGAATTCCTTGTCGGCGCCGGGCTTGCGATACCAGAATTGGTCGCTTTCTTCCACCCAATGCGGAGTGATGTCCGCCGGCCGAACAAGCTTGTCCAAGTTTCCCCCAAGGAATTGCTCTGCTCGCTCGTAATCCGCGCGCGTTCCTTGCGCATAAGTGAGCCGCCATGTGAGCAACACGCAGGCCACGACAACCAGGTTTCTGGGCCGTAGAATCGTTTTCATGTGTTTTGCTTTGGCTCCTCTCTTGAGGTCAATTGGTTGCAGGTCGATTATCTCCCCACAGGTTCCGGCGGCATGTGTTCCTCCAAATATCGGGCCAGAAGCGTGTGAACGTGGAGCACCGTCCCTTCGCCTTCCGACAAACCGTGCGTGCGGTTCGGATACTCCATGAAGTCGAATTGCTTTCCGAGCTCGATCAGCCTGTTCAGGAGGAGTTCGGCGCCCTGATAGTGCACGTTATCATCGCCTGACCCATGCACAACCAGAAGCCGCCCGCGCAATCCTTCGGCGAAATTGATGGGAGAGCCGGCCCGATATCCCTCCGCGTTCTGCTGCGGCAATCCCATGAACCTTTCCTGATAGATGGTGTCGTACAGGCGCTGATCCGGCACCGAAGCCACCGCCATACCGACCTTGTAAAGGTCGGGATAACGGAACATCAGGTTCAGCGTATTGGACCCGCCGCCGCTCCATCCCCAGACCGCGACGCGAGAGGCGTCGATATACGGACGCTCACGCTCCAGCGCGATGAGTGCCGCCGCTTGTTCCTTGGAGGAAAGCACGCCGACCGATCCGTAGACGACCTTGCGCCAATCGCGGCCGCGCGGTGCGGGAGTCCCCCGATTGTCCACGCTGGCGATGAGGTAGCCCTCGTTCGCCAGCGCGTAATGAAAGAGCGTGCGCTTGCCGCCCCACGAGTTGACCACGGTTTGTGCCGCAGGCTCGCCGTAGACGTAGATCAGCAGAGGATACTTTCTTGAGGGATCGAAATGCGCCGGGCGAATCATCCAACCGTCGAGCGCCACTCCTCCGCCGATGTCCACGCGAAAGAATTCCGTCTGGCTCGGCCTTAGTTCTTCCACTTTCGACCGCAGCGCCCCGTTTTCCTCGAGGGTCCGCGTTACGGCGTGGTCGGGCAGGTGAACCAGCTCCGTGGCTGGAGGCGTGTCGAAGGTCGAGTACGTGTGAAGGGCCCAAAGCCCATTCGGCGCGATCTCGTAGGAATGGGTCCCGGCGGAATTCGAGGGCGTGACGCGCTCCGGCGCTCCCGTTCCACTCAGTCGGACTCGGTAAAGGTATTTCTCGGTGGGATTGTCCGGCGAGGCGATGAAATAGAGCCACTCCCCATGGGAGTCAACCGGCTCGAGCTGGATGACATCGAATTCTCCCGGCGTGAGCAGGCGCGCTTCCCCTCCCGCGCGCGAGACGGCATAGGCGTGGCGCCATCCGTCGCGCTCGCTGAGCCACAGGAATTCCTGCCCGCCCGTCAGCCAGCGAACGTCGTCTACAATATCGACCCAGGCGCTATCCTGGTCGCGAAAAATGCGCTTGACCGCTCCGTTCCCCGCGTTCGCCAGCAAAACGTCATTGGTATTCTGCAAGCGGTTGAGATGTTCGAGCAGGAGTTCGTCCGAGTTTTCAGCCCATTCCATGCGCGCGATGTAGTTGTCTCGCGGGTCGCCGGGCACTTCCATCCACCGAGTTGGCCCACCTCCAGCACTCACCACTCCCACGCGCACGGCGGAGTTTGTCGTCCCGGGTTTGGGGTAAGGGAAACGCTGGACGAGTGGATAGACGCCGAGTTGAGGATAAGGAATATGCGTGACCACGTGATGCTGATCGCCGGTGTTATAAAGGAGCGAGAAATCCTGGACTCCGCTCGTGTCAAATTGCCAGTAGGCGATCCACCGTCCATCGGGACTCCAACGAAATGCGTCACGGAGGAAGAGTTCCTCTTCGCTGACCCAGTCGGAGGTTCCATTGATGACGGTCTCGGAGCCGTCCGAAGTCAGTGGAGTGATCTCTCCCGTGGTCAAGTCTTCAACGTAGAGATTGTTGGCGCGCACATAAGCCGCGCGAGAACCGTCGGGCGAGAATTTGGCGAACATCAAGGCGGAAGGCGCCGCCTTGCCGCCAAGCTTTCGCAGTGCGCCCGAGCGGCGGTCCAACACCCAATAATCGCCCCGCGTCCTTGCCCGCCATACCTGAACGGAGTTGGTGAAGATCAGCAGCCGGCTCAGATCATCCGACCACGCATAGTCGTCAATCCTGAGCGGCGCTTGTTCCCCGGTCGGGACGAGCTGCGTCGCCGAGACGAGTACGTCGCGCTTGCCAGTGGAAGTTTCGTAGCGGGCGATCTCCTGGGTCTTGGCTCCCGAACGCGAGGACTCCAGGACGGTATATGCTTCTCCACCAGCCAGCCAGTGAACCGGACCGAATGGCCGGCCGGAGAATTCCTCAGAAGCGAATATACGCCGCAGCGACTCGGCCAGCCGGGAATTCCCCTGGTCATTCGAGCCGGCAGTGAGGGCGCGCGAGATCGCGAGCCCGGAGATGACTATGGCAAGAAGAAAGCGACTCAAGATTCGAGCGGATCGAGCCGAACGATGGCTATGGCCGTTTTCGCTGGAACTTCCCAAAGAAAACCCCGCGTGCGCGGCACCTGGGCTGCTCTCAAGAATCCGGCGCCACATTTCGCGCTGTAATCTCTCGGCCCTCTGCACTTTCCGAGCCGCGCGTACTTCAAAACCCTTGTTCGCAAGTCCGGCTGGCATGATAGTATGCAAAAACGTATACGGCAAGTCCAGATACCACTCGACGCAATTCTACTTGACCGCCGGGCAAGGCGCCCCAGAAAGATTGGGTGTTGTTTTTGACCCTCTTGCCGCGGCGCGACGAGTCAAGCATCGCTCGTCATAGGAGGCCGAGTCGCGCATCAGGCAGAGGCATCGAATTGTGCCAGAACCTCAAAGCTCTTCTCACCGCCCGTTTCGAACGCGATGGTATCACCGTGACGGCCGGAAAACGCTGCCGCCTTGCCGTTGACCGTCGCTGCTTTCAGCGTGTGGGTGCTGGGCAGGCGGAATTTCACCTGCAACTCGCGCGGAGCACCCGCCCGCGAAAGTTCCACTCGCCCCACCGCTCGCTTCTTTTCCGGCTGAGCCTGCAAGCTGAAGTTCACTCTCCCCCAGCGCGTCGGCGCTTGCTGAATCTTGATCTCCTTTCCCGAGCCCACCCAATCGCGCGGGAGACCCTTCGCCAGATAAAGCCTGTCGTCGTCGGAATCCTCCAGGACCAACATCCAACGGACCAACAAGGGAATCGTCTGCTGCGCCGGGATGCAAAAAGTGGCCATGTCGGCCGTGATCCCCGAGACCTCACCTGCGGTCCAACTGCCGCGCGTATGGTCGTGATAGCGATGAGAGTAAAGAAACAGCAGATACTCCTCGATTCGGTCGAGGCGCAGCAGCATCTGCGCGTAGCCATACGAAATGAAGCCCAGGATGTCGCGCCCATCAGCGTGGGGAGGTTCTACGTTGGCTACGATGCCGAGCGTTGTGGCCCCGTAGGCGCGCATGCAGTCGATGACGAGATTGGCCAAAGAGGCAGGCAACACGTCCGCCTGGAGTAGCTCGGCGTAAGCCCGATGCGCCCACTGTTGCGGGCTGGGTCTTTCCTTTTGCATGGATTCCCAAAACGTCAGCTTTGCTCCGGGAAACATCCCGAGGTAGGGAGGATTCATGTCGTTGCGAACGCTTTTCGCCATGCTCGCGACGACCGCATTCTGAAGGACCTTGCTGCGCTTGAGCCAATCCGCAGCCGTCTTTCCGACACCCGGCGCGGGCCCTTGCGCAGCCTTGGACCGATAAATTATGGGCCACACCTGGCTGATATCTTTCAGCCCACGACAGGAGTATGCGTTGTTGGCGAAATAGGGGAGCCACCAAATCATCGGTTTGGGCATCAGGCAGGAGTCCGACTCGCTCCAACCATGGATCAAGCCGTAACCGGGATCGTCCCGCGGCAAGCGAAGGCTTTCGTCATGAAGGTCAGTAAGGAGCGCGGCCGTCGCCTCAATCTTAGCGCGGTGTTTCAGAAGCAGGGCGCTGTCCCGCGTGTAGTTGAAGTATCGAGCGAGCAAGGAAAGGGTCATGCCAAACTGCGCGGTTTCCGGGCCGCGCATGTTGTTCACACCTTTCGAGTCAACAAAGTCGGTGAAATAGTTGTCGATGATCGCCCGCGCCTGTTCGAAGCGTCCCCACTCAAGATTGGCATAGGTGGCCATCGTGAAAATGTCCTGGAAGCCGTCGTATTCCGAACCGTAATAGTCCCGGTCCACGGCTCCGTATTTCGGGTAGACGCCGCCGGGCCGAACCATCAGTTCTCTGGCGAAGGCGTGCTTCGACATATCGACCCAGACTTGCTGCGGAAGCTCCGTCGGCGCAAAATCGCTCAGCAGTTTGTCCCAGTATTCCGCGAACACCAGCAGAGCCCGATAGAACTTCTCCGCAGGCGGATCCTGCCGCGCTGGCGGGAAGGGGGGATAGCTGTAGCCATAGACTGCCTTCACGATCTTGCCGTTCTCGATCTGAGCCGTGCGGTGCCAGGTCTGAACGATGAACTTGTCGCGGGCTTCGACGTCTCCGAACACGAGCACTTCGTAGTAAGCCGAATCGGAAACGGGCATGACCTTCCGCACCGCAGGCATCCAGCCCCCCAGCAGGCCGTCGAAACGTTTTGCGGCCAATTGGCCTGTGAGTTCGGGAAAGGAGTGCCCCGGATGGTAAGTTCGGGTGCTGCCGGGCGGGTACACCGGCATGGTGTCAAAGCATTCTTTGGTTCCAACAAAGGTGTCCCAACGGAATCGCCAGAAAGGCCGGTTGTCGCCCGTGGCTGATCCCTGAGGCGGAGCAGCCGATTTCACTACCTCGGGATCGGGGTCGCCTTTCTCAAGCAGGCGGTCCGCCAGCAGATCGCGTCTGGTCGTACCGATGTCCTTCAAGCTCAAGCCCAGGTAAGGAGGGCTGGCTTCCGCGAAGGAGGCTTCCGCGCTCTTTGCGAGAATTCTTGCGCCGCCCTGCGATGAGACAAAGGTGATCGAACCGTCGCGAGTGCGCAGGTCCTCATACGCTTTCCAGCTCGTCGTGCCTATTTTGAACTCGCTGACCAGCGTGTGGCCTTTGATATCGATTTGCGGACTGGACTCCGATGTGAGTCCGGGGTTCATCGTTTCCGTGGGCACGGTTGCTCCGTCCATGCGCGGCGCTGCATTGCCCTCCCGCGCAGAATTCCCCAGGGCTGCTGCGGTCGTTGTTGCCGCCAGGTCTTGCAAGAATCGTCGTCGATCCATCTCGACCTCCTCTTTCGCTAATGTCGTGAATGCATTTCGTCCGCGCGCCACCGGCTACCCAAGCGAGCCTTTGTGAAGACTCCCCAAGAACCATGCAAGCGATAAAGCCGAGCGTCAGTTTGAAGCGCCCACGCCGTCCAGACTGGGTGTGTCTACGCATCGAAGAATTGCGGCAAAGTATACCATATCGTATCCTATAAGGAACGGCGTAGATCTAAACATCATTTGCGGGACGGCTTCACCCTTGCAAAAGGAAAGAGGACGAAGGGAGCCTGTTCCTGCGATTGCGCTAACGGCCGATTCGCCGAGCCTCCGGGGACCTCAAGGAACTTCCCTTGATGGAGCCGCCGGCCTTATAGCTGCGTTACCGGCGGGACTATTTTTTCAACACCACCCGGCAATGATCCCCTTTGGCGATATAGCAGGAGACGACCTTGTCGTCTAGAGGATTGACGACGACCCAGCCCGCGCCCTCGCTGCTGTCGGCACCCATCTTGTCGTGAGCCAGCACCATGTTGTAGACAATGCGCTTGCCCTCTTTATCGAAATAGCAGCAGAGCCAATTCTGGTCGGTCTGGTTGTCAAACACGATCGCCGTATACTTCTTCTCATCTCCCGGCAGGCGCGAGACCTCGTCTGCCTTCTCAGCAGGCAAGGGCTCAAGCTCCTGGTAAACGATGGGCTTTACCGCTAATTTGCCGTTGACGAGGTCATCCATCAAGGCGTACCCCTCGGGATCGTAGCTTTTCAACCACTCCGGCCCGGGCTTCATCTCGCCGTTGGTCGGGCGCCAATCGCCATGGCCGCCGACGTACCACATGATCATCTCAGCGACATATTCGGTCGAATTTGTGGCGGCATAGCAGTTCTTCCACAACCCCTTGTCGATGGACTTGTGGTACTGCTGCTCGATTTCGTCATAGACGTTGGGCGAGAGGCCATAATGATGAATGGTGTGAGTAAACTCATGGCTGCAAATATCACGTCCGAAGTAACGGTCATTGGGTAGCCTGAGCAGGTTTTCCTCACCACAGCTCGCGAACACGTCGCCCACCCCGCGCGTGCGTTTGTCGATGTCGTTCTTGCCGTCATAGAGCTTGCCCTTCCAATAGCTCTCGTAAGGCAGGTCCGAAGTCACCCGGTCTTTGCCGATAATTTGAAGCTCCGCTCCGGAGAGGATGAGATTCTGAAGGATGACCGGATTCGCCCTGAGCAGTCGCGCCACGCGCCGCCAGGCTTCCGTGAGGGCCTCGTTCGAGACCGCCTCCCCCGACTTGATTGGAATGCCGCGATAGCTGACTTGCTTGGTCAGGACGCCATGCTGCGGCGGGTCAATCTTGGCAACGCGCCCGCCGCGCCAGCCACGCGCCGCGCGCTCGGCCTCCGTTATTTCCTTCACGTCCGCCTTCCCCTGATAGATTCTGTCCAGCAACGCATAGGCATCCGGATCGTAGCTCTTCAGCCACTCCGGTCCGGGCCTGACCTCGGTCCCTGGAATCACCATGTCGCCGTGGTTGCCGAAGTACCACATCGTCAGCTCGGCAAAGTATTCGTCGAAGTTGGTCGAAGCGTAGGCGGGCTTCCACAAGCCTTTCGCCATCGCTTTGTTATAAGTATCGATGATCTCCTGGCGTACGTTGGATGACAGGCCTTCGCCGAAAATCGCGTGGGCGAACTCGTGGTTGCAGATGTCGCGGCCGAAGTAGCGGTCCCTGGGGAGCTGGAGCAGGTTCTCCTCACCGCAACTTGAGACCAATCCGCCCATGCCGCGGGTGCGGGTGTCGATGGTGTTGCCCTTGTCGTCGATGAGCTTGCCTCTTTCATCGCGAAACTCGGGCAAGTCGGAAGTCACTTGATTCTTCCCGATGATGTGCAACTGTGCGCCGGCACGGACCAGATTCTTGACGATCATCGGATTGTGGCGGAGCTGACGGTCCATGCGGTGCCAGGCTTCATACATCGCCACGTCAGAGACAACGTCCGGCGCCTTGATCGGGATACCGTGGTAATCGAGCGCCTTGCCATAGAAACCGCTTTCGGGCGGGTCGATTTTTTTGATGCCCAGTTTTTCTCCCTGGTCGTTCATGGCGCCGGGGGCTGCCTCTTCACATGCGGCGCCTGACTGCGGGCAGGGGATCAACACAACCCAAGTGGCGGCCTTCTTGAGCGGCACCGCATAGGCGTCGCGCTCGAACTTGAGACTCGTGGCGGGACGATACGTCCCCACACCGCTCAGGTCGGCCGGCTGTTCGATGCGCAAGCGCGCCGTCGGCGTAAAACCTGTGGCAGCCGCAAGGCCCACGCGCACCATGCCGGTTTTGGGATTGAGCTCCACGCTCTCGAACTTGCCGGCATCGAGCGTCAGCCATAGGCCGAGAGAGGCCGCGTAGACGCGCATTCGGAAGGAGTCAAGCGGCGTAACCTTAACTGCTCCGCCGTCAACCTTGATGTTGCCTCCAAACGCCAGCCATCCGAACTCGGGGTGGTGGACAATGTAAGTGGCCGTGTTAAGGGCGTGGCCAAAGAAGTTGGGGCCATAGTCGCCGGAGAGCGGGTCGAACTTGAGCATGTCCGGAAAGGAATGGAAGGCGGCGGAAGCGAATCCGTCCTGATCGATGTTGGTGATCGCACCCATAGTGCCGCCATAACCGATCCGCAACAAGTAGAAGTCGTCGGGATGCTCCCGATACTCGGCGAGCACAGGAATGGCGTTGATGCCTGAGCCGTAATGGTGGAGTTGTCGTTCGATGCGGCTGTACTTGCCGGCGTAGAGGAAATCCCAGAAGCGGCGGGCGCTGCCGTTGTAGCCCCAGTGCGGCACCGTGGGCATGTAACCGAGAATGGCGTCAAGCGTCACCTTGGATTTGTTGGTATCAAGGTAGTATTTGGTCCAGGCATAGACTTCCTCCTGGCCGGTGGAATCCCAAGGCATTTCACTTCCGAAGGGATAATTCTGTTGCCGCCAGAGGGCGGCGCGCTTCCCCATCTGAGATTCAAGCTGGCCGGCCTGTGTCGCCCAGCCCTCGCGCTTGAGGTCGAGCAGGATCTCGAGGAACACGTCGCCCTCCATCTGGCCGAAGGGGACCAAGCCAGCATCGTCGCCGGCGTACTGGGACATCGCGAGGCTCGTCCTCCAGGCCCGCTCCAGATACCACTCCCAGGGATGATTGGTGACCAGGCCCGAGTGGTTGCGCGCCAAGCGATAAAGCACCCAATACGCTGCGGCGACGTGGGGATAATTGAACGAGCGATCCACCCTTTCGGAGGCCTCTTTATTCCAACTCGTCCAGCTCTTCCAATTGAGATCGCTGCGGTAATAGTTGGCGCGCATTTGGTCGGGCTGATAGTAGAAGAGGCTTTTCCGCACGCCGTATTGGCGCGGGCCGTCCTTATACTGCAGGCCGCCCCACAGCACGCCGTCGACGAACTGCTGAAGCTTGTCGAGTTCTTCCTTGTTCGGCTGGCCCAGCTCTTTCACGATGGCGGCCAGCCACGATCCCGAGCCGCCCTCGTCGCCCAGGCCGGCGATCCAAACGCGGCTGTCCTCGGTGACAATCTGATTGGCTTCACGGTCGTACGTCATGACGGAGGGGCTGCGCTTGAATGGATCGTTCGGATCGACGAACCACTGCTTGGTGGTCAGGAAGTGACCCATGTCCGACACGGCCTGCGCCTCGGGCTTGATCACATCATAGTGGATCGCCTGCACCAAACCGTCTTCGTAAGTGACGACCAGGCGGACGCGGCCCCAAGTCTTGCCCCTCAGGGCATAGGCCCTCCAGCCGCCCGCGGTGGGCTTGTTCTCCGTAATCGCAATGGCGCCCTTGGGCTCGACCTCCATGGATTTGACGCCCTGGGAATACTTGAGAAAGAGCTGCCCAACCATGTCCATCGGCAGCACGTAGCCGGGGATGCCAACCGCGACAGGCCGGTTGTTGGCCGCCAGCGTCTTCTCGATGTTGCGGATTTCGTCGGAGACAAGGAATTTGATGCCGTAGGTCTTTGACTCACCGGGGGCGAGCGTCAGCAGAGTCGGCGGGTTCCAGGGCTGAGCTTTCTTCCACTCGTTTTCGGCATAGGCTTGGCTGTGGACCATCCAATCGAAGAAACCTTCAAACGTCATGCCACGCGGCGTGGGGTCGGTGAAAATCGGCGCGGCACCGCCGAATCGGCGTGCATTCAGGATCGGACTGTAGGCCTCAAACGGAGTCTTGCCGTCGGGCACCACGACCAGCGCCGGGCCGTGACCGCTGAGGCGGGTCACCTGCAAGTAGCCGGCGTCTTCGCCGATGTAGGGATCGTAGAAGGAGCAGAGGGCGTGCGCTTGGTCAAGCGTGCGATTGTTGAGGACGTTGTTGAAGACCATCGGGATGCCCAGCGCGCCGACCTGGATGGGTTCCCCGGTTTTGTTTTTCAACTCGAAGCGGAGGACCAGCTTGCCGTTGTCCAGCACCCAAGTCCGCGTCACCTGGAGCGGGAAATCCACAGGCAGCGTTGGAGTGAGGTCGGCAGCGGCCAGAATTTCGGCCGAAGTGGGCAGAGCGTTAACGGGCGCGCGGGCAACGCTGGTGGAGTAATTCTTCCACTCCTCTGAGCCCGCCTTGCGCAGGCGCAGATTGAGATCGCCGAGGTGGTAGTAGCCGTTCTGGGAGCGCTCGACGAGCAGGTCGCCGGGCGTGAAGTCGAACCCGCCGGCGCCTTTGGGCTTGAGGCTGGCTACCGTCTGCGAAGAACGCACCAGGCTCAGATCAAAGTCAGGCGTGTCAAGATTGATCACGCCCTGAGCAAGCATGGGCCCCGGAGTCGGCGGAGCCTCGCGTCTTCTTTCCTGCGCGGGCGCATCATTCTGTAGCGCCGGAATCAGACTCAGCAACAAACACACAACCACTGGATTGGCGCGCAACAAGTGACGGCTTCTCATGATTGATAGTCCCTCTTTCTTGGGTGACTATAGCTCCGGTCAAAAGCGGAGGTTGGGATTTCCTCCTAGGCTCCGCTATGATCTCCTCAACGCTCTGCATCAGCGCGGATCGTGCGGATGCCGAAGATGGCAGCGATTTCGCTTCCCTGGGCGGACTGAAAGCGGACAGTCACACTCTTCTTGTCTCCCAGCAGGGCCTTGGGGACGGCATACTCCGCATCGAAGAAGCGAGGCGGACCGCCTTTCTCTACCACCTGCTCGCCCACGCGCTGTCCCTCCACCTGGATCTCGAAGGTTCGCTTTCGCCACTCATCGCTGTAATACGTCACGACCAGCGCCATGGGATGAGTGGGATCGACAGGCAGATCGAAGGAAAACCATTTCCTTCCGCGGCGGCAAGGGCGGCCCAACACCCGGTCAGGCCACGTCTGCTCGCCCTGTTGACGGAAATCCCGTTCCGACTGCATTTCACCCGGCTGTACAAATCCCACCGTGGCCACTCCTAGCTTGCGCTCCCGTTCCTGCTCGGCAGCATATTCCGCGGCCTTCTTTTCCCATTCCGGAGGTGTGACCAGGTCCCAGTACACCGCATAAGTACGCCGGTGCAGGCGGTAGAACGGCATGAAGTCTACGTCCTTCTCGCGACCGACACCGTCGCTGCGGAAGTCTCCAGGCTTGTCAGGAACGGGCTTCAGCCATTCCTCGACGGGCCGCTCTGCTGCTGCGAGAAGGGGAATCGCTCCCGGCTTCCAAGCAGGGAAATCGTTCTCCGGCCCCAGATCCCCGGCCAGTACCAGCGGACCCCACATGATGGCGACGCGGCGAGGATTGTCGGGCAGGGGCTCGAGGCGCAGCGCCTTGGGCAAAACAAGTTCCACTGTGTCGCCAGTCTTCCAGGTCCGTTTCAGTGCAACGTAAGCGCCGGGCTTAGGCAGGTCTTTCACTTCTTCACCGTCGACTTTGACCGCAAAGCCCTCACCGGCCCAGGCGGGACGGCGCAGGGCCAGGGTGAAGAGCCGCGGCGACTGGAGCGTCAGCTTGAGCGATGCCGACTCACCTTCCGGAAAGCCAGTGTCTACGGCCAAGTTCAAGCCCGCCGCCTTCCACTCCGCGGTGGAGGGTGCATACAGGTTCACCCAAAAGTGGTCGCCCGATTCGTAGTAGATCCCCGCACCATGGAGCGCATGACTCTCCATGCCCGATCCGACGCAACAGGTGAAATCGCGGAACATATCTTGATACTCGTGCTGCACGCCCCGGCCTACCGGAACCATGTAGCACATACGGCCGTCTTCAGGGTCGATAGAGGCCAGGATGTGGTTGAACAGGGCTCGCTCTTGGTATTCGACGTAGTGCTCGTCGGGACGAAGGGCGAAGAGCTGCCGCGTCATCTTGAGCATGTTGTAGACATTGCAGGTTTCCGCGGTTCGTCCGTCCACCAAGTCGCTGAGCTTGTTGGGTGGATCGAAATACTCATCTTTGCCGAACCCACCCGTGGCAAAGCTGTGATGCTGCACTACCTGGTCCCAGAAGAAGCCGGCAGCGAAGCCGTCGCCGGGATCGCCTACATAGGCGAAGCGCGCCAGAGAGCCGAGTAGCTTGGGCACCTGAGTGTTGGCGTGCAGACCGCCGAGGAGGTCCTCGTGGTGCTTCAACGGGTTGAGCACCGCGTTGTGCTCGAAACGGTAGGAGAGGGCCAGCCAACGCTTGTCGCCGGTGTCGGCGTAGAGGTCGGCCAAGACTTCATTCATGCCCCCAAACTCAGTGTTGAGCATCTTCTGAACTTGAGCGTCGTCGAGATTGGCGAGAATCCCTTCAGTCCATGCGGCAAACTTCACCTCCAGATTCAGCGCGGTGCGGTTGCCGGTATAGCGGTAGGCATCCCGCAGCCCGGCAAACAGTTTATGCAGGACGTAGAACGGCGACCACATGCCGTTCAGGTCGAAGGAGCCCGACCGGATCTCGCCCCGGGCCACCTCGGCGAAGCGCTCCTTGCCTCCCGCCAGGGCTCCCAGATAACCATCCCCGTTGGCGTCCTGAACTTGTTTCAACTCGGCGACGATGTAGTCGACGCGCTCCTTGAAGCGCGCGTCGCCCGTGGCGGCCCACATCAGGCTCGCCGCCGACAGGTAGTGGCCCAAGATGTGGCCCGTGAGATTTCTGCCGTCGCCGTCCCAGCCACCATAACCTTGGGCTTTGGGCTTCAACCCGGCGCGCAGACGGTAGTAGGACAGCATGCGGTCGGGTTCGAGCTTGAGCAAATATTCCCGGTCCAAATCCTGGGCATGCTTGAGCGGCCCGCCGGTGAGGCGCACCCCCGACAAAGGCAGTGGCCGAGCTGCATCAGGAATAGCCCTGGGGACAGGCTGATCGGCGGCGGCGACAGCGGTGGCGGCAAAAGCGAGAAGGACGGTGCCAACTAGGGTCTTCATGGCGATTCTCCGGGTAGATGGGCATTGTCTTTGATTATGAATTGTGCTGTTACTCTAACAAGGGCGAGAATCCAAAAGCGTATGGAGGCAGTCACATCAACTCACCTGGAGCGCAGGCCGCCGTGCCCCGGCGCGTCTCGCGCTCGGCAGCGAACCCGCGCCTATGGCGTGGCCTGACGGTTAGTTCCGGTCCGCCCAGAGACTACACGAGGTGCGGTTCATTCAGCAAGACCATTGCGACTCCCACCCGCTGCGTCATGTCTTGTCGTGCGCGTGTTTGGTCATTTTGTAACCAACCGGAGAGTGCGGCGTGGAAAATAGTCAAGGAGCAGTTTTTTCATTACCCCCTGCCCGCTACGAAGCCCCACGGTCCGTCTGTCCGCAGGACGGCACGGGAACACCCCGGGATTCTCTCCCTCCGTTGGACTCGATCGGCTTGGCCGAGTGAATGGCCGGCGAGCCCGGTAGCAAACCATAACCGGCCGGAGTGAGGCGTCCCAGGTTTGCGCTTCCTGGCTCGATGAACTTCGGATCCGCAGTTGAGGCTCGCGAATCCTCGGCAATGGGCGAGATGTTTCCAAAATAGAGGTTGGAATCGAAGACGTTGCCCTTACTTGTCCCCCCAACCGGGCACCGTGGTGTAAGCTCCCGCTGAGTCCCCCGATAAGGGGTGATAGAACCGCCCGCTCCCTTGAACGTCAAATATGTTGTTTTCCACGCGCGCATTTTCCGCCCATCCACTCCAAGCCGAATAGAGCAAGAAATCCACCTGACGCCCTTCGCCGATGAAGAACGTGTTGTAGATGCGACTGTGCTGCACCGGGCCGGCAGATTGATGCCGCGCGTTCGTTGTGCCTTCGCTGGGTTCGACTTTCCGATTGGCGTCCCGGCCTATTATGCCGAGCGTGCGGGCATATCGAGCTTCCGCGCCCTGCTCTCGAAGCTGGGGTGCAACGAGTGGAAGGATTTCTATTCCGTCTGCGACATGCCCGGCCAGATATCCGTGCATCGCCCCTTCTACCCGAACGGCGGGTACAAAGGAAGGCCACCATGCTTTTCGAGGATGTGATAGCAGGATACAGTGTGGCCGATCATGGGATGACCTTCCAAGACAGATTCGTGAGTTCGTTTCAGATGGAGCCGTCAATCACCGCACGCGCAGGCAACTTGACTCGCCGCGCCTCACACGGCGCCTTCTTCTCCGCTGAAGTCGGACATTGGTTATTGGACTGCCGCACCTCTTTGGCTTCAGGGCAGAAGCTGCAGGCTCAAAGGGTGAGCCGGCGCTTCGGAATTGATTGGGCTAGTGCCCTTCCGACTATTTCGGATTATTCCCCTTTGGGCTACCTAGGCAGGATGTCCCAGGTATGTCTTGCCCTCTCCATAGGCGCAGTGTGTTGGAACGGCGCTAGAACCTGGCGAGGGCCGAGGCTTCGTCCTCGGCCAAGTCGAGTACGGTATCCAGGCGCACCATATGCAATGTCTGCATCACCAGTTTGGGGGCCGCGAAGAAGCGGCACTTGCCCCCAGCCTTTAGGATCGTGGTGTGGGCCCGAACGAACGCGCCGATGCCGGAGCTGTCGAGCCTACTCACCCCGGCCAGATTAACCGCTAGGTTTCTGGCGCCAGCGTCCAGCAGTTCCTTCAACTGCGCGCTGAAGGCTTCCACGGGCTCGCCGATAGTGAGAGGGCCCTGCAGGTCCACTACATTGGCATTACCAGCTTTCCGTACGTTCACAGCCATCTGCGCCTCGGTGACTTGGCCTCGGAGGTTCCCTTCTTTTCAGGACGAAGCGGTGTCAAGCTACCGCAATTAGTTTTGTAAATCAAGGGGAGTGACATGTCCACCCTGCGGTGTTTGGATGTGTAATCTTTTGGGCAGTTGAGAGGTGAGGGTCGCCGTCGGCGCTGTGGGAATGTGGAAATCCGGCGACTTTTGCCGGATTTCCAAGCGCGGTGGAAAAGTCAGCCGTTCAGACTTTTCCAC
>Ga0208038_1000032_pt1 | contig 171610 bp, 183 predicted proteins | sample June2015DPH_16_1_FD_184714 | JGI IMG/M metagenome (GOLD analysis project Ga0208038, IMG submission 184714) | Peatland microbial communities from SPRUCE experiment site at the Marcell Experimental Forest, Minnesota, USA - June2015DPH_16_100... | ecosystem: Environmental > Terrestrial > Soil >...
TGATTAAACTCCATCGATTCACCATTTTTCAACAAAGCTAAAATTCGCCTATCAAAAGAGTCCATAATAGACCTATAATAGCGAAAGAAGGATAAAAACCATTTTAGACCAATTTAGCAACGGGCTGGCGCGCCTACCAGTAAGGCAAAAGCGAAGTTAAAAATATGCAGTCTGTCCGTCCCCATACTTGAAAGGGTTTGGAACCGTGAATGGGGCTGCCCGGATTTGAACCGGAGTCTATAGAGCCCAAGTCTACAAGCCTAGACCAAGCTAGCCGACAGCCCCGCGGTGTTGCAGGGAAAGATAATTTCTGTTGCATCATAAAAACCTTAGCTAAACCACTTAGCGTTTGACAGCGCCCCTTCTCGAATTCAAGATGCAACAACCAAACCCAGAAAGTCGCAACTTAACAAAACCGAAAAGTCGCAACTTAAAAAATCAGAAAAAACCAAACCGAAAAGAAAAAAAGAAAAAGTTAGAGATTGGTTTATTCTTCGCCTTCAGGACCGCCAGGCATTCCGCCGCCTGGGCCGCCCGGACCGCCTTTTGGTGATTTGGCTGTTATGACGTCGTCTATGCGTAGTATCATGGCTGCTGATTCAGCTGCGGATTTGATGGCTTGTTCTTTGACTACGAGTGGTTCTATGACTCCTTCTTCGACGCTGTTTTGCAGTTTGCCTGTGAAAACGTTGATGCCTATGTTTTTGCCTTCTGGTGCATCGTGTTTTGAGCGTAGTTCGACAAGGATATCTATTGGTTGGAGACCTGCGTTTTCTGCGAGTGTACGGGGTATTACTTCTACTGCGTCTGCGAATGCTTCAACGGCTAATTGTTCTCTTCCGCCGACTTTGGTTGCGTACTTGCGTAGTTCTTTGGCTACTTCGATTTCTACTGCTCCGCCGCCTGCAACGATTTTGTTGTTCTCGGTTACGTCTGAAACTACTGATAGTGAGTCGATTATGGCTCTTTCTGCTTCATCAACCATGCGTTCGAGTCCCGCGCGGATCAGTATGGCTACGCTGTGTGGGTCTTTGCATTTTTCGACGAATATCATTTTGTCGTCGCCGATTTTGCGCTCGTCCACTAAACCTGCTAAGCCAAGGTCTGCTGGTTTGAGGTCGTCTAAGTCGCTGATTATTCTTCCGCCTGTTGCTCTTGCGAGTTTTTCCATGTCTGACTCTTTCACGCGCCTTGCTGCCATTATGCCTGCTTTGGCTAGATAGTGCTGAACCATGTCATCGATGCCTTTTTGGCAGAAAACAATGTCTGCGCCTGAGGCTTTGACTTTTGTAACCATGTTCTCCATCATGTCGTTTTCTTGGTCTAGGAATGCTTTCATTTGTGATGGGTCTTTGATGCGGATTTCAGCGCTCATTTCTGTTTTCTCTATTTCCAGTGCTATATCTAAGAGGAGAATCTTTGCGTTTTCTTTTGTCTTTGGCATTCCTGGATTAACGACTTCTTTGTCAATGATTATTCCTCTGATAAGTTGGGTTTCAAGGAGGCTTTTGCCTGTTTTCTTGACGAGTTGAATGTTGTCTATGTCAGCTATAGTTTTGTCGCCGCGTTTCTCTGCAATTTGCTTGACTGCGTCAATGGATATTTCTGCAAGGTGCTCCCTTGCTGAGCCTACTGATTTGCTGCTCATTGAAGTTAATGCAACTTTGAGAAGTGTTTTGCGGTCGTTTACGTCAAGTGGAATAGCTATTTTGTTCATGACTTCGATTGCTTTTTGCGATGCTTTTCGGTAGCCGCTTACTAGAATTATTGGGTGAATGTTTTGGTCCAATAGTTCTTCAGCTTTTTTGAGCAGTTCACTTGCTAGGACGACTGCAGTTGTGGTTCCGTCGCCAACCATGTCGTCCTGTGTTTTGGCGATTTCAACCATCATTTTTGCTGCTGGGTGTTCAACGTCAATTTCTTTTAGGATTGCTGCGCCGTCGTTTGTTATTGTTATGTCGCCTAGGCTGTCAACGAGCATTTTGTCCATGCCTCTTGGGCCTAGTGTGGTTTTGAGTACTTCGCCGATTACTTGTGCGGCCATTATATTGTTTCTCTGGGCTTCTTTACCCCTGCTCCGGGTTGTTCCTTCTTTAAGAATCAATACCGGCTGTCCTGAACCTGTTGTTGTTAAATACGCCATATATTATCCCTACTTTAATAGAACTTTACTTTATTTTCGGAAATAAGCAAAAACCCAACGGGAATATAAACTTTTACCCTTAAAATGGCGAGCTTGTGGATTTTGTTTGGGGGTTGCGTGTGGTTTTTTTTGGCGGTTTGGTTTTTTGTTTTTTCTGATTTTTTTTAAGTTGCGACTTTTCGGTTTTGGAAAGTTGCGACTTTGTGTGGTTTTTGAGGTGATGGTTTGTTTGGTTTGGTTGCGCAGGTTATTTGTATATTTGTAATTATACAAATTTGAATTATACAGTTGGTCCCAGAGGATCATTTATACTGTTCACCTGACACATCCCTCTTTTTTTTGGGTCTTCATATGTAGAAAGGATAACGGTTTGGCTCGCTGCAAAGCAAAGACGTTGACTAAGTAAGGAGGTCACATCTGTCGACTTGACTACACCACAAAACTCTTTTTCCGTTGGCAAGTCCTCGGCAAAATAGCAGGTTAACACTTACTTTTCAGAATTTCAACCATTGCTTTGGGACAAGTAAAAAATGCATGAATGAGTATACTGTAGCAGCAAATCTTGCTCTTACATAATTGTGTAAAGTCTCTCTTTTCTTTAGAAAGTATTACACCTAATAGATTGGCTCATTATATCCAGCGGCGTACTCTCTCGCAATACTGCTCATAGGCTTCTCCGAAGTTTTTTCGCAATTGTTTCTCTTCAACTGGAATGACAATCCAATTGAGATAGTACACTACAAAAAGTAGTAGAATAAGAGACCAAACTAACGTAAAAATCCCTGATATGCCAATAAAAATCAGGAACAGACCTATGTACATAGGGTTACGGCTGAATCGATAAGGTCCCCAAGTTATTAGCCTTGTCGAAGTTTGGTTGGGGTCTGTGGTGGTGTGCTCTTTACGGAAGAGCCATTGTGCCCACGCTGCAAGAGTCACACCGACCACTAATAACAGAATACTGAGAACTTGAGTGATTGTAAGTAAGACAACTGAACTGATGGTCAGGGGAACTATGAACTGGATTCCAACTCCGACTAGGTATGGAATCAAGAATACCCATGGAACAGGGATGCGCATTAGGGGATGAATTTTGCCGGAGTTATTGTTGTTGCCCATGTGATTTACCTTAGTGAGTAAATTACTTAGTAAGTAAGATATGTTTATTATAAACTTATTTGCTCAAATAGCAGAGAACCAGTTAAAAGAGGGAAAAAAATGGCTATCGAGGAAGATTTACCGTCCGGAGTTCTCTTTGGACGAGAATTCAGTACATCAGTAGTATTGTTTCAAGAGGCAGTAGCATCTAAACTTGGACTCAATGCCACAGACTACCGATGTTTAGAATTAATAATAAGGAAAGGCTCAATGACAGCCAAGGTTCTTGCTGAAGAAGTAAATCTCTCAACAGGAGCCATAACCGGAATCATTGACCACCTTGAAAAAGCCGGATACGTCGAACGCCAAGCTAACCCAAAAGACCGCAGAAGCATAATCATAAACCCACTCATAACCCACAAAGAAATACATGAAAAAATAGGAAACACAATGGAATCCTACAGAACTGCCATGACCGAACTCTTCAAAAAATACGATGCAAAGCAAACCGCCGCAATAGTGGATTTCCTCCAAGAATTTGTTCAAATCCTCAAAGACCAAACATCAAAGCTTAAAGAAAAATAACCCATCAGCCCAAAAGTAACAAAAAGTCAACGAAACAGCACAAGTTAACAAATTGGCGCACTGCTGCGCTATTTTATCGTTGGTGTATGCTATTTTTGCGTGGTTCCTTAAGGAGAAGAGCTTGGCGGAAGAAGGCGTGCTCTTGTTTGATTTAAAAGACCCTGAAAACCTCATAGAAGCTTAACCGCAGGCTTTATTCATCTTCGTCTTGGTGTCTGAGCTTGTCAAGCTCTGCCTTAACTTCTTCAACGGTGATATTGTCTGGACCTGTGCCTATCCAGTCCCAAAACGAGTTTAGAGGCTTAAGTAGCAATCCCTGTTTCTTCTCGATAATAACAAAAGCTTTGCCGTCTTCTATCTTGTACTTTTTGCGTATCCAAAGGGGAATAGTAACGTGACCCTTCTTTACCACGATTACCCTGTTTTTTCTCATGCCCACTCACTGTATATTTCTAATTATACAATTTCAAATTATACTATTTTTTCAGATCCATGCCGTTTGGATTTCTTTGATTTGCTTAAAGTGAGGGTCGTCTGTGATGCAGACTGCCTTAAGTACAAGTGCTGTGGCGGCAATCATGCTGTCACCCATTGGCAATTGGTATTTATGTTTTAGTTCTGCAGAAACCTGCGCTATTTGTTCGTCAACTGGAACTACTTTAAATTCTTCCAGTATATTGGCAACCTGCGTTTTTGCGGTTTCTCGGCCTTCGCGTGATATGGCGAGATTGTAGACCTCATGAATAACCACCGCGGAAATGTATCGGTTTTTCCTCAGCTTTTCCGCTCTCATTTTGTTAAGCAGCTGTTCGTTTTTGGAATAGTAATAGTCTGCAAAAAAACGGGTATCAAAGACTGCTTTATTCATCTTCTTGCCTGAGTTTGTCAAGTTCTTTTTTTACTTCTTCAGGTGTTCCGTATTGAGAATATGCCCCTGCCATATCCCAGAATGACTTTTTAGGCTTTAGTATGATGCTGTCTTTTGTTTCTATCACTTCAAGGCGTGTACCTTCCTCTATCTTGAATTTTTTACGAATTCTAACTGGAATGGTGGTCTGACCTTTTTTCTTTACGACAATTTCATTTTCCAACTAAGTCATCCGTATGACTTTTTGTAAAGTAACACTTTTAAATATTGTGGCGCGATAGGTTACAAAGGCTTTTTAACACAGCCAAACACTTCTAAGCCAGTGACCCGTATGAGCCTGCTTGAAGCCAACGACTTTATCGTGAAAAAGAAAATCCTCTCAGCCCATGAGCACTATGACTTCGAAGACTTGCAGGGCAACAAGCTGGGCGAAGCTGATGGCAGCCTCGTTCAGGTTCCGCCCAAGTTTGACATCAAAGATAACCATGGCTTGGAGCTTATGCATCTGCAGGGGAAAGTGTTCTCGCTGCACAGTGAGTTTACTTTTAACGGCTCAGCCGATGAGGCGCTGGGAACAATAAAGAAGAAGATAGCCAAGCTGGTTGGGCAAGAATTCTGGGTGGAAAAAAACGGCGAAGAGTTCATGCGAATCTACGGAAACTTCAGAGCACGAGTACCAGATGGAGATCGCTGGGGTTCCAGTTGCTTCTGTTCACAAGAAATGGGTATCTGTAAGAGACCAACTTGGAGTATCAATAACAGGAGACGTTGACCACCGAGCAGTTATTGGAGCGGTTATTGTGATAGAACACGTAGAAGTCACAAAGAGACAATCTTCATCAGGCCCAATGAACATAAATCTTTAACTAGACCAAGCTAGCCGACAGAAACCAAAAAACCGAAAAGAACAAGCGGTTTGTTTTTTGCTTTTTTCTGATTTTTTTAAGTTGCGACTTTGTCTGGTTTTTGGCATGTGGTGGTGTGGTAGTAATTACACGAAGCTTTTAACTTTGAATATTCCTTCCGAAGCTTGTCTAGCTTTTGAAACATATTTTTCTGGGCAGAAAACATAAAGCGTTCTGACTGGTATAAGGGAGGCAAATATTGGAGACTCTTCATCAAATGAAAAGAATGAACCGTTCTTCCTTTTTACGTAAATAGGCTTTTCTTTGCTTCCAAACGTTTGTTCAAACCGTTCGTAGAGTTTTATTTTAATACTTTGAACATGAACTGTAACATATGCAGAATTGATTCCTAACTCATCTGCTATTTTATTCTCCGCATCATATGTCTGCTGTCTAGTCATTTCTCCAATCTTCTTTCTTATAATTGGGTTGTCAACGCCATCTTTAGTTAAAGGAACTACCAATGCTCTTTTCAACAGGTTTCGGTTTCTGATGTCATTGACTAAGTTCTTTGCTAAGCCGTTTGAATTTAAGAGGATTTTATGTTGAATTGAAAAATCGTCTAGTTTTAAATAGTTTTCAATGAAATCCTCAGGGCTGGCTTTAAAATCAAGTTCTTCCTTAGTAAGAACTCCCTCTTCTAATGCTAGATTTATCGATTTTATGAACATGTCATCAGCAATAAGTCGAGTATGATGTTCATAGACTTGTATATGCATTGCATATCTAGCCAGGCGATAACTTTCTAAGGCATCCTTGCCTTTTTCTCTTATTGCTAAGTAGTCCCGTCCGGATTCCGATAACTTGCATATCATTCTAATTACACGCTCAATATCAAAAATGCCATAGGTAACTCCAGTATGATACGAATCTCTACGCAGATAATCAAGCTTGTCAACATCAAGACTGCTGGAGATAATATCTGACCCTATCGATTCACCGTTTAATGCATCCAGAACTTCATTCTTTAAGCCTTTTACAGCATTTTTAACTTGCGGGTCATGCTCCACTATAAGTTTCGTTATATTCTCATGCGAAAAATCTTCACCGTTTATCCATCTCATTGGCTCTTCCCAGATATGGGAAAAAGGTCCTTGGCCTACATCATGCAGTAGAGCCGCGACCCTTATACCCTTCTTCTGTTTACTTGGCAATCTTAATTGCGTGCAAATTCTATCACTTAGGTAAAGAGTTCCTAGTGAATGTTCAAGCCTTGTATGAACTGCGCTTGGATAAACGATATAGGTATGTGCCAGTTGTTTAATTCTTGATAGGCGTTGCATAGCCGTAGTATTTAGCACTGCATTTTCTGTTTGATTTACATCAACAAAACCATAAAGCGGGCATCTTATTATCTTAGGTTCACTAATAGATGACACATTTAACCCTGATCTCACTTTTCAGTATCCACGAGGATCAAGTGAAGTGCTTGTAGCAGTTTGACGCCTGCTTCAACCTCACTCTGGTTAAGTTTCCAACCAAATAATTTTCCTGCATTCATCGCCTCTGTATAATTCATCGGTTTTTCAGTTTTCTTCAGGATAAAATGGACTTTTGATGCCCAAGAAAGTGAACGATAGTTACAATTTACAATTCTACTGCATGCATTTACCACTTTGGAGATTATCCTATGTTCGGTTGGGAATTTTTTATTGATGACTTCAGCAAACTGGTGCCCGTCTGCCGTTAGGTAATAATTGTACATTGTTCTGTTTCTTACGGTTTGCCTTGCTTTTTCTACCACAAAGTCAAATTCAACCAGAGTTTGAAGGTTGGACGCAACAATGGGACTAAATGGACCGTATAAATCGGCTTCATAGCCTGCATCCATGTTTAACTTAACGGATGATAAGTACCCGAGCTTTTGGATAGCTGTTCTTCCATCAACACCCTCAGGGCAACTGCTTAATATTGTAATTATTAACTCTTCTATATCCACATTGCTTCCCAACGACTTTATCACAGAATTGTGTTATTAAACTTATGCAAAGGTTTATGTCAACTTTACAAGCAATAACTCCCAAATAGGTTAGAGACTTGCTATAATCAACCACTCAGCCTTTTGTTTTTCATGCTTCTATGCTTTTTTAATCACAGCAGGGGTATATACAAACCAATTTTTGGCAAGGTTTTTTTAGCGGTTGCAAAGGCTTTTTAGATGAAAACAAAGTTGCTTCTGTTCACAAGAAATGGGTATCTGTAAGAGACCAACTTGGAGTCTCAATAACTGGAGATGTTGACCACCGAGTAGTTATTGGAGCGGTGATTGTGATAGAACACCTAGAAGTCACAAAGAGACAATCTTCATCAGGCCCAATGAACATAAATCTTTAACTAGACCAAGCTAGCCGACAGAAACCAAAAAAACCGAAAAGAGCAAGCGCGTCTATTTTTTGCGTTTGTCGCATTGGAGGACTTTGGGGCAGATTAGGCATTCTTCTTGTGTTAGCATGGTTTCTCCTGGTGCGTGTAGGAGTCCGCTGAAGTGTACGCATTTGGCTGGTGAATCGAAGACGGTGGGGTATTCGGTTGGTTTGACGCTGATTATTTTTTCGTTTTGGGTGGCTATTTCAAGTTTTGACATGCAGAAGGGGCAGGCGTAATGGGTTTGTCTGGGGATTACGGATGTGTCTGTAATGACGGTTGGTTTATCGAATAGTTTTTCGCATCCCTTGTAGGGGCATTTGAGTTTTTCTTCGTTATGTCCGTGGAAAAGCTGCATGTCAATCGCCTCCCGCGTTTGTTATACATCGAGTGTAGCAATATTTAATAAACCTTTCCGCACGAAATCATGTGCTGCATAACCGCACAACACAACTACAACAAAAAGCAAACAAAGGCAAATTTCGCTAAATGTTCATAGACTAAACGAATACCAGCACGTTCACGCACTTTTATAGCCTAAAACATGCTGCTTACTCAGCTGGTAGAGATAACCATCTGAAAAGTAACCAAAGCCTCGAGCGGCTTTCGTTTAATTGCCCTTCTATAAGAGGAAAAAAGGTATATACTTTAACTCGGGGCTACTGCGTATTTTTCTTCAGAATAGTTGGCTGAAACTTTAACTGGTAAGATAGATTCGACGGTGACAAAAATCAGACCTCCAATAGCCGATAGGCTGATTTCCGAATTTGAAAGCTGATAGAAATCTGCAAGTCGTTCAGGAATCTTCAAAACGATGCTTTCACTGCTTTTCCTGATGGGCACAGTCTCTCTCGAAAATGCCTTCCCATTCCACTCCTCTGTTTCTTGGTAAGCAATCCCGATGGTTGACCTAGATAAGGCGTAGACAAACGCTTTTTCTCTCCAGAGGTCTAAGTTTGCCATCTCTCGCGGTATCTCAATTTGATTTGCCGGTCGTTTCTCAAAGTCTGTTGGATAAACTGTTTTGATTAGCATGCCCTTCTTCAAATTATGTTTTATTGCGGCTTTGCCTTCTGCTGTTAAGCGGTTAACGCTTCCATCTACTTTTCCGTTTGTACATGCAAGGTTCTGGGCAATTTCTGAAATTGTGATGCCTGGCTTTTTTATAATTTGTTCCAGGACTGCGGCGTCGGTTGATTGCCCCTTCTTATGCATTACGAGGGGTGCTCCTGAGAGTCTGTTCAATTTGGTCACTTTCTCTTTGGGATAAATGCGCAAAGTTCCTAATAAGCGTTTAGAAGCTTCCAAACGATTATCAAATTAACAATAAAAACCCATAGGCTCCAACTATGACCAAGGCAGTGCTAATTAGCCCCGCAGCCTACAGATGGCTACAAAGACACCGATTCGCCTCCGAAGAAGTCATAATCGGCATAATCCTAAACTGCCCAACAAGTGAGCGCAAGTACACAGACGACAACAGATTCCAAATCACCTTTAAAAGAAGAAAAAACGGCAAATTCACAAACATCACCTTATGGGTACACGAGAGACAAGACTCATTTTACGTCGGCAAAATACATTCAGAAAAAGCATAATTCCATAACCAAGATGTTTTGCCAGAAATCCCAAATATAAAAGTAACTGGAGCCTCGAGCGGGCTTTGATCCCGCGGCCTGCTGCTTACGAGGCAGCCGCTCTACCAGGCTGAGCCATCGGGGCATCCATTTGCTAATCAGTGAAACCCAAGTTTTTAAATGTTAGTAAGACCGCGCAGGTTAAGCATCAAAAATTTAGCCCTTCCCTTTCTGATTTGCCTCATTGCAGCGCAAGCATCCACTCCCCCTCCATACTATTTACAACCAACCCTGCTAAGTAAAAAGCAACACACCCCCTCCAGCATACACTCATAAAGTTGTCTTTCACACATAAATCAAAGGCTAGAAGCCAAGCTAAACGCTTACATAAGCGTCAGTTTTAAAAGGCTTAAGCAACCTAATGTTTTAACCTGTAGTTTTAGCGGAGAGATGACTGTATGGGTAACGATAAAACTGGCGGCTATCCGAACAAAACAAGCACAGACATAGGTGAACGAAAAATAATCGAAATCATCGCCCACCACCTTGAAGTTATGCCTAATTCACCCGTGCCTTTCGGAGACGACGTTGCCGCTGTCAACTTGGACGAAAAACAAGTCGCCGTGTTGAAAACAGATATGCTTGTAGGCAAAACCGACGTACCTCCAAACATGAGCCTGTGGCAAGCCGCGCGCAAAGCATTAGTTATGAACGTAAGCGATTTTGCTTCTAAAGGCGTCCAGCCCACGGCAGCTCTTGTGTCGCTCGGGTTACCCCGAGGTCTTATGCGAAAAGACATCGAAGAAATTGCCCGTGGACTCAATGCGGGAGCACGAGAATACGGCGTTTACGTTATTGGAGGCGACACAGGTGAAGCCTCAGACTTTATCATTTCAGTTTCGCTTTACGGCACAGCCGAAAAAGCAGCACTAATGCTGCGTAATGGAGCTAAGCCAGGCGATATCTTGGCTGTTACAGGTTTCTTCGGCAAATCCGTTGCTGGCTTACGTTTGCTTTTGGATAACTATTCAGCTTCAGCGGACCTGCGTGACGTGTTGTCGGGTGCAGTTTGCATGCCTAAAGCTAGGCTAAAGGAAGGCTTAGCACTCAGCCGCTCAGGCGCAGTGTCGGCTTCCATTGATTCCAGTGACGGTTTAGCTTGGAGTCTGCATGAGATTGGGAAAATGAGTGGCGTCGGCTTCCTAGTTAACAGTGTTCCTGTTGCTGATGAAGTTAGACGATTTGCCGAGTTTAATCATCTTGACCCTTTGGAGCTGGCGCTTTATGGCGGGGAAGAATACGAGCTTGTGGTAACAATTAAGTCTAAAGGGTGGATTGATGCCGAAGCCGCGGTTGAAGCGGTCGGCGGATGCATTTTGCCTATTGGAAAAGTCACAAAGGATACGCAGATGCTTTTGGACGTTGATGGAAAGAAACATGTTATTGAAGCTCGCGGCTGGGAGCACTTTAAGAGTAAGATTTAGCTTGGCAGTCCAGCAAGTAATTGATTATTGTTATGCATGAAGCCGCTAAGTAGGGCTGTTTGCCTAAACTGATTTTTTCGCCGTACCTGAGAGCGAACACTTCTGCTTTTTTAGGCAAACCGACATGGTCACCGAGCACAAAGATAGCGTTCTCAGCAAGTTCTGTTTCAGCTATGTTTTTTCCGCCTTCTTCCAAAACATACACGCTGTGGCTTTGGGCTTGTTTTTTAAGTAATGCTTCAAAACTTGTCTTGTCAACGCTGATGCCAGGGTGGGACTTGCCTGCGATTACTTTTCTTAGAATTTGCTGCCATGTATCCACGTCTGTTCGCACGTCATAGAGGCTGCTGCCGTCGATTTGTATGTGTAAGGGCGGATTTGGCGGACCGTTCAACATGGCATGAAAAGTTACGTCTCTGCGTATGCCATGTGAAAGGAAAAGGCTGGTAACTACGCATTCGTAGACAATGTCTAATCTTCCTGCGTCATGCAGGTTGCTGAATGCTGAGTTGGTTTTTCCCAAACGTGAGAACAAGATGAATTCTCTAGGCAAGACGGTCACAGTTTAGTGCTATGCGAACTTTCCTTAAAGCGCTTTCCAACTAAATCTGTTCAAGCGAAAAAATTTTTACAGTAGACTGTTGAGTAGGACCAATAGGTTGTTTGTCACGGCTACAGCAAGGAATAATATTATGCTAAAATAGGTAATTCTCAGTATTTGAAGCGCAATTTTGAACGATGCCGAGTTTTTGTCTGGAGATTTCATGATTGTTTTTTGTGCTAAAATAAAAATCAAGCCCACGGAAACGGTTACTGTTAATTTTAAGATTACAAAAGCTGGAAGGTTTGAGTTGACTAAGCCTGCTATTACGGGGTTGAGTTCCCGTGTGCCATAGTATATGGTTCCTATAACCGTGGTTAAGCAATCCATGGAGCCCATAAAGATTAGAAACAAACTTGGAAGGGTTTGTATACTCTGCAAAAATGGTTTTTCTCCTTTCTCTATGAGAAACCGTTTTTAGCTGCGCGTTATGAAGGTGATCTTAATCGAGAATCTTCGTTTCTTACAACATTTTTTTATTAAGTTTCGCCAGAAGTCATTGCAGCTTTGTTAAAACATTAACAACATGGTAATTTTTATATCTTCACTAGTCCGAGTGAGGGGCTAGTAGAGAACGGGTAGCTTGAAAACTATCCAAGCTTAAGCTTATTTTTTACATTAAAATTCTTTTAATTATCCATGAGTGAGTGGCGCTTTTTTCCATGAATACGCTTATATTGTTTTCGCCAATGCTCATACAAAGCACTTTAACGTTTTCGCCTTCAACAAGCACGCTTTCCATTTCGCCAAGATTGAATTGTTTTCCGATTTCCTGGCAAGAATCATGGATTTGAGACGATAGAATAGCATTTTCAGTAATTTCGTCGGGTCCGGTAAAGTCTAGTATGGCTGAGGTGTTGCTTCTAAGAATGTAGCCTATGACACCTTTAAGTTTACGTATTTCAGCAAGGCTTGCGCTTAGACTCGCGAAAGCAGAGCTTTCACCATCAATGGTTGTTACGCTAACTTGGTTAGTTAATGCGGTTCCAGCGGCGTTGGCGCTTGTTTTTTGCTGCAACAATTTTTTCTCCTTGACTTGTGATTACTGGTTTAACTATTACGAGTTTACCTTTGCTAGTTTGCAGGGCTTGAAGTACTTTTTCTGGAAATTGTATTATGCCTTTGGCGTTATGGCTTGTTTCTTTTATGGGTTTGAATCCGCATATGATTGATTTGCCCTCTAAGGTTTCGATATGTACCTGCGTGATTTCCTTGTCACCATAGATATCGTGCCATTTTGCGATCACTTCGCTATCTACCCGCACAATATCACAGCGAACTAGTAAACCCCCGATCTTTTCTATCATGAACTGGTTCACGGGCGGTTCCGGAAGCATCGGTTCAGAACTGAACGATGCCGACATGTCGAGGATTGATTCACTTTGCGTTGTTTGCTCATCTGGCAGAACTATTTCTTCAACCGGTTTAACTTCAGGCTTTTTGACTTGGGGTAACTCGCTGCCTGATAGTTCAGAAATTTGATCTACAAGCTTCACAACAGTTGGAACAATAACGCTGGTTAACATTTTAACCATTTTTTCGTCTGCCGCACGTGAAGAAACATTTACTAAGTAACGATTGTTCATCGATGTAATGCTTAATTGGCTATCTGCGCCTTGGATGGTTAAGGTTTCTATGTCGCCGATGTTTTCAGCTTGGTCAACTATGTCGTTGAAGGTGGCGATCAGTTTTTTGTTTTGGTCTTCAGTGGTGGTTTCGGTGCTGGCTATGATTTCGCCGTTCTTTTTGAATATGAAGGTGTTGGTTATTTCTGGGGTTATGTTTTTGAATTCATTTATGATTGTTTGCAGTGTGGTTGAATAGGTTTCGGTCACTTTTTGGTCCTGCCAACTCGGCGGTTTAGGATATTTTGAATAGGATGCGTTGTGGGATGCCTTCGTCTTCCAGCACTAGATACTTGAGGCCTTCGGTGTCGCCAAGTTGGTCTAGCCATTTTAATGCGTCGCGCACTTTCTGTAAGACCAACAGCCGTTCTTGATGGTTCCGCACGACGGCTTCTATGGCTGTTAACTCGTGGAACGCATTAGCGTCTAAGATGATGTTTAGTGTACCCACTGTTATTTCGCCCAGGCTGTCTGCTGTGCTGGTTTTTTTCCCTGCAAGCTTCATTATAACTTCGCGAACTTTTTTTGATTTTTCCGCTAAAGTGCGGATTTCGTCTAAACGACGCAGATATTCGCCCAGTAAGCTTTTGGTTTCGGATAAATCCTTGTCTAGGTCGTCAGCTATTGCCTGTGCTGACGTATATTCTTTTAATTGGACAACCATGATTTTGTACCTCCAAAAGAGGAAATAAGAGAAAGGGAAGATTGGTGGTTCGTTTTTCGCCTTACCCCCGAATTTCAAAGTCTAAAGATTATGGGCTTAAAGTGATGGACTGACGCTGTATGTTGCAGTGTAGGTGAGCGTATGCCCTTTAGCAGTTAGTAAGTTGAATGCGTATTGAGCACCACTAGCGAAAGTGCCGCTGGCGGCAGTAACAGTAAAGGATCCAGTAGCACCTTTAAGGATATTAGCACTAGTAACTGGTGTCAAGGTAGCAGCGTTTCCATCTATCGTTGCGCTTTGTATCGTTACAGTGTTTGTTCCAGTATTTTGGACAGTAACGGTTACTGTAGTATTACTTGTAAAACTCACGTTTGTTATTGATGCTGATTCTGCGTTTCCCATGAATCCAAGGGTTAATCCTCCCATCCATGCGGCTACGACGACACTGACTGCGACTGTGACGGCTATGAGTATGATTGTTGCGATTACGGGGCTTAGGGCTTTGGCGTTTTTCTTAAATTTTCTAAAGTTCATTTATTTTTTTTCTCTCCATTTTGGTTTGCTGAATGTATTCCTGTTTGTCTTAATAAATATTATGACTTAATATACAATATTATAAATCAGTCCAACACAAATACAACAAAGACGTAACCCTGACGCAATTCAACAAATAAGGCAAGAACTTGTCCAAATCAAATACAAATTAAAAAATAAAGAAGCTAAAGATAAAAAAACTGTTGGAAACGGAGTTTTTAAGCTTCAAGCTCGTCGAAGAGCTCGAGAAGAAGCTTTGCTATTTTTTCGCCGGCTTCGGTTTTGAGGTAGTATTTCTTGAGCGGATCGATGCGTTCGCTTTTAGCTAAACCTAAAGATTCAATCTCGATCATCCTAGCCCTGAAAGTGCCATCGCTTAGTGTAAGTTTATTTTTGCGCATAAAATCCTTTGCCTCCTTCCATTTGCCGCGTCCAGCATGAAGCAGCAGCAGGCAGTCAATAGCGTGATCCTTCTCAAGCATCGCTTTAATAGCGGATAACTTTGGGTCAGTTAGCACATGCTTAATCTTCTCGTCGTTATTCTTTGCCATTTTTAAACACCTTTCATTTGTTGTTAACCAAAATTGCGTCTTAAGCTTTTAAACTATATTACGAATCACGAAACATATCTGCAGACGCCTATCTCCCGAAATCAATTATCAACAACTCCTTTATAAATAATTACCGCGCATGCAATAAAAGGATTAGAAAAATAAGCAATATGCCTTAAAAATGGGTTTAAAATCAATAAAGCTATACAATTTTTAAAAATTAAATGACCGGGGTCAAATAAAATTAAGAGTGTTTTCTGACAACCCACCTTAAAGCCGTTGTTACGTTGCCGAAAACAAAAGACTTAACAAACCTAAACTTAACTAATAAGCCTGATAAATCACCAATCTAAAAGAGGCAAAAAAGTGGCTGCCAACACCCAATATGAAGTCCCAACATGGAACCAAATATACGACATGCTGCTTGCCCAAGCCCAAAAAATCCAAAGCGACGGCTACAAACCCGATATTATCGTTGGCATCGCACGAGGCGGGTTAGTTCCATCACGTATCTTGGCAGACCTACTAGAAACCAGGGATTTCGCAATAATCACAATAGAATATTACGTTGGCATCGCCCAGAAAAGCAAAGAGCCAGTTTTAAAGCAATGCCTCCATACTCAACTGCCGGACAAAAAAGTCCTGTTGGTAGATGATGTTTCTGACGGTGGCAGGAGCTTGCAGCTTGCGAAAAAACATTTGCAAGAACAGGGCGCAAAGGAAATCAGAATAGCTACTATATACTGCAAACCCGGGACCATAACCAAGCCAGATTATTTTGAAAAAGAAACAAGCCACTGGATAGTTTTTCCGTGGGAAGCCAAAGAAACGATGGCAAAAATAATGCAAAAAACGGAAAGCAAACGCGCCACAAGCAAGGAAATCACAAACCTTGTAAAAGCAGGCTTGCCAAAACAGTTGGCTGAAAAATTGCTAAAAGATGACAATAGGAGCCAATAATGCTGTATCACCTAAAAGAATACAGTAAATACACTGAAATAACAGGGTACAGAAACATAAAATTCGCCAGGGCAGAAGAGTTCCTGAAAGCAAACCGAAAAGAAACCCAAGAAAACATCGACATACAATTCTTTGACGCCAACTTAATCGCTACACAAGAGCACTTATACTTCGCAACACTAAACGCATTGCAAGCTTTCCGAAGCAAGACAAATATTTCTAAAAGCTTAGCCATGGAAGCAATGCTTTATGCTTCCGCGCAACGGCAAATACAAAAAGCTATCCAACGCTGCGGCATCAAGCCTGAAACCACAAGCATGGCAGTTATAATAATCGGCGAAGACCCACCCCAAATCAAAACCACGCTTCAGGCAATCAACACGTGCGTTGACGTGGAACCTGACGAGAAAGTACTAGAAATCTCAAAATTTAAGGAACATAAAATTACCGAAACCTTTCAGATTACAGACCAAGAGCTGAAGACTGTCATGAAAAACGAAAACCGAACAGAGGCAGTGGTTAACCTGGTTATCGAGCGAGTAGCCCTACTTGCAAATCAACTCTGAGCCTAAAGCATCTTCTCTTTAACAACCGCCAAGATATCGCTGGGTTTAAGCAGTGACACACCCGTTAAAGCTCCAAGAACCTCAATAAGCAATATGCGGTCGGGGTTCTCAAGGTCTGCTTTGCGTTTGATATCTGATGCCGCTGCCTCGATAAGGTCTTTTGAGTGAATTGTAGTGAAGCGTTTTTCAACCGTAACCCTGAAGGTCTCGTTCTCGCCGATTCTGGTTGCTAGCTCTGCTGCGACGCGTTTAATTTCTTCCAAATCCGTTGGTACAACCCGTTCGATGGGCAAAATTCTCAGGGCGTAGCGGAACTCGTATGGGCGCTCTTTGAGGATAGCACGCAACTTCTCTATCACGGCGCCTGGGTCCAATGATGTTTTGGCAACGATTAAGCCTCTGATTTTGGTTTTGCTGGTTTCTGCTTGGGCATCGCCTAACTCTTCTTTAAGCAAATAGAGCAGTTCATTGCACATTGGCCGCTCGTTCCCACGCGAAGTGGTAGCTAAAAGGTTAAAGCCATTAATCATACCAAGTTCTCTCAGAAGAGAAAGATGCAGACAGGTTATTTTTGCTTTACCTTATAATGACAGGTTTAGCTTTTTGTCTTAGACGTTTGTGTGTGCAACAGCCTACCTCCTAGTCTACTAGATGCTTCTAATATGCTTCAAATATGATTCAACATAGTTCAACATAGACTCAATGTCCCGCACTTTCAACATGAATTAAGCTGTTTTACATGTCGAAGAAGCTTAGTTTTGGGTTTCTGCCAGTCTTTGCACAACAGCTTTGCTTGATATAGGGTCGTGCCAGTTGCTTTTTGTTGTTTGTCTAGTGGGTAACCGTATTTCTTCAGAATATGCTTAACCATTATCCTGAGTTTTGCTTGAAACGTTGTCTCTTAGCGTCCAGGTTTATGCTGACGTTGTTTCTGTACTGCTTGCACAAGTTCTTTGCCATGATTTTTAGGGTTTTGTCTCCCATGACTTCCCGTAAAGCTGGTGTGTTGCTTGTAACACACCAATATTGGCGAAATCTCCACAGTCCCCCTTTTTCCTTTAACAATTGATGCTCAAACTAAGAGATTTTGAAGCGGCACTGTCCAGGTTTAGAGCTTGTTTCTCTTTTCTTTTTTTTAAGCACTGATTCTGCAAAAAGTTAAATCATGTAAGAGACAAAATGCCACTAAACTGAGATTTAGTTATGGTCGAAATTTCCAATCCAGCCTTTGAGGCAAGCATAGGGTTTCTAAGATTGAAGCTTCCTCTTAAGCATCTTGAAAGTTATGGAGTAAAGTGTCAGAGGTTTGATGGTGCAGTGATTGATGGTGAAACTGATGAACAGCCGTTCTCGGATAACCTAAAAGGTGCATACCGATTCAAGAATCATACGACAGTTTGCTGCGGCTTCTTGGATAAAGAGTGGGTAGACATCATTGCTAGGACAGACGTATCTTCCGATAAACAGTTTGTCATTGCTGTTGAAGAACGGTTGAAAAATACGGCTCCCCCATATCATGCCTTCAACGCTGGATGTGATATGTCCCTTCTTAGCAAACTCCTGAAAAAGGACATATATTTCCATCGAGAATTGCAGCAGTTTGAAAGGCAGAAGAAGGAGTATTTACGCCGTGATCTTGGTATACCAAATTTCGGTGATCCGTTCGGTGGTCAAGGGTTCTTGGCAGCAAAGGAATGGTCCAATTACCTAAAGACAAGAGACCTTAACTGCGTCAAGAGAATAATGGCTCATAATTTTGCCTGTGTATCCACGGAATACTGTATCCTAATGAAGAAGGGCTTCAGAGCAATTGACCTGAATTCATGCAAAATGTTCTTTGAAGGAAAAAACGACCTGATATGCAGCAACCAATAAAACCGTTGAAAAGCATTAATCCAGTAGCTGAGATGAAGAGGCTTGGAAAAGGCGTCTTCGGAGACCCCGTTAAATACCAGAAAAAACTCCGAAAAGAATAAAAATTAAGGCTTGAGAAGCTACGGGTTTTTGTGGGTCAGCGATATTTGACGATTTCTCACAGCTTAGGGCTCGAAGCCGTCGCCTCACATCATCCCGAGACTTAAATGGGTCTTTGGAGAATTTATCTATTTTGTTGGGTAGCGCCACGAATTCCTGCCTGCTTCCTTAACATCGGAACTTACACTAATTTTGTGCTCCAAAATTTTAGGTCCGAACTGCACAATAACAGGTGAAATAGCTCTTTTGTGCACAGGAAGATTAGTAGAAAAAAGGTGCACGCTGCATGTTCGATTCCCAATAATCTGCTCAAAATTAACGACATTTGACGAATCTAAACGTTTAAACTGCCGCAGGATAGGGTAGTTTTAAACGTCTTATGTGAGGTGAAAAAAGACATGATATTCGAAGAGGAAGATGAATGGGAAGAAGGCGAAGATGAAGAATGGGAAGAAGAAGAATGGTAAACACAAACCCCTAAACTAAAATTTTAATCTTTCTTTTAAGTTAAATTTGGTCCGATTTTTGAGGTTAACTTTTTGAAAAACCGATGAAGAAAATTTGTTCTCTCAATCCACAGTTTTCAAGAGTTGACTCCTGTTTAGTAATGTTTATAGGTATAGCCTTCTGGTATATATTGTGGGTATGTATGGAGCAGCAAACAGTAATCACCGTTAAGATTCCTCAAGAAATGAAGAAAAAAATGAAGCAAATCGACGTTAATTGGAGCGAATACATCCGAGAATGCGTTCAAAAGAAAATAGACCAGGAGAAAAAGAGAGCGGCATTCGATAAGTTGGATGAAATTCGAAAACGCAGTAAGCCAACATCAACTGAAGAAATTGTAGCATGGATTCGCGAAGGCAGGGAGAGATAACTTAACGCCTCATTACATCGTCGATGCCTGTATCGTTGTTAAATGGCTGTTACCTGGTGAATCATGCCAAGAAAACGCAGACCGACTAAAAGAGGATATAAAATGTTCAAAAGCAGAAATGTTTGCTCCGTCCTTTATGACACAAGAAGTCGCAAACGCACTGTGGGCAGCAATAAAGCTGGGAAGAATGACTCAAGAAGATGCTCAAAAAGCACTATTAAGTTCTGACGAATTGCAGATTAATCTTTATGATTTTAACTGGATGGAAGCTTCTGGCGAACTTGCATTAGCCTGTCAACTTGACTTAACAGTTTATGATGCAGCTTATCTTTTTCTTTCTGAAAAGCTGAACGCCCAGCTAATCACTGCTGACGATAAAATGTATAAAAAAGCTAAAGGAAGCTTTAAGGTTCTTCACCTAAAGGATTATGTTTAATGTTTTCTTAGGTTCTAAATTTATAAATTACATATCTAATTCGTTATGAGACGTTGGCTATGACACGAATTGCGGTACTTAACCAGGATAAATGCAAAGTGAAAAAATGCAACCAAGTCTGCGTTAGCTTCTGCCCTATGGTCCGCAGCAGAGTCGAAGCCATAAGAGTTGAAGGAAACAAAGCAGTCATATCCGAAACGCTATGCAGCGGCTGCGGAATATGCGTCAAAAAATGCCCCTTCAAAGCCATCAGCATCGTTAACCTGCCCGATGAGCTGGAGAAAGATTGCAGTCACCGTTTCAGCGAAAACAGCTTCAAACTTTTCCGTTTACCCATGCCTTCACCTGGAACGGTGCTGGGTTTGATTGGGCAAAACGGCATCGGCAAAACCACGACTCTTAAGGTTTTTTCAGGCGAAATCAAACCCAACCTTGGCAAATACGATAATCCACCTGATTGGCCTGAGATTATCCAGTACTATCGAGGGTCAAGCCTTCAAGATTACTTCCAGAAGATGAGTGAAAAAAAACTCAAAGTCAGCAGCAAACCTCAGTACGTGGATAAGATTCCCAAAGCGGTCAGTGGAAAAGTTGGCGATTTGCTAGAAAAGGTTGATGAGAGAAAGCAGCTTGATGCGCTTTCGGAGCAGCTTGAGCTCAAAACAGTTTGGGATAGACCCTTAGAAGTGCTTAGCGGCGGAGAACTTCAGCGTGTGGCGGTTGCTGCAGCGCTTAGCCGCGAAGCAGATGTTTACCTTTTCGATGAGCCATCAAGCTACTTGGACGTGAAGCAGAGGCTTGTTGTTGCAAAAACCATACGCAGCCTAAAAGAGCAGCAAAAAACCATAATTGTAGCCGAACATGACTTAGCCATCATTGATTACCTGTCTGACCAAATCTGCCTCTTCTACGGTGAACCCGGCGTCTACGGTGTTGTCTCACATGTGCATGGCGTCCGAACAGGCATTAACATTTACTTGCAAGGCTACATTCCCGACGAGAACATAATGTTCCGCAAGGAATCCATCGTTTTCCACGAGAAGCCGCCGACCTCAGGCACCAACCTAAGCGAACCACTCTTGAAATGGGACAGCATGACGAAAACTTTCAAGGGCTTCAAACTTACCATTGAACCCGGCGAGATTAAGATAGGCGAAATCGTCGGCATCCTAGGAGCCAACGGTATCGGAAAAACCACTTTCGTAAAAATTTTGGCTGGGCTTGAAGAGACTGATGAGAAACAGAAGCTTGGCGAGTTAACCGTCAGCTACAAGCCCCAGTACATCGCATCTGACTATACAGGTACGGTTCAAGAACTGCTCATGAGTGTGGCTAAAGAAAACTTTACATCCAGCTGGTACAAAACCGAGATTGCCCAGCCACTGAGACTTCAGGTTTTGATGGATCGAAATGTGATGGAGCTTAGCGGTGGAGAACTGCAAAAAGTTGCCATCGCCGCCTGCCTAAGCCGCAAACCCGACCTATATCTTCTTGACGAACCAAGCGCATACTTAGACGTTGAAGAACGCCTCAACATGGCTAAAACATTGCGGCGGGTCGTTGAAGCGCATGGCATACCAGCATTCGTAGTTGAACACGACGTTGTCACCCAAGACTTCATAGCCGACCGCCTAATGGTCTTCAACGGCGAACCAGGCGTAAGCGGCTTAGCTAATCCGCCAACCAGCCTACGAAAAGGCATGAACACCTTCCTCAAAGAAATGAACATCACCTTCCGCAGAGACTCAGTAACCATGCGACCCAGAGTAAACAAGGAAGCCTCACAAATGGACAAGTTCCAAAAAGGAATCGGCGAATACTACTACACAAAAATGAAGCCCGAAACAGCCAAAAAATAAATTAATATTATTTCCATCACCAGAAAGCCAAATCTCTTCTATTTATACAAGTTTAAAGCAAAAATCACCATTTCTCAAGCCACAGCCCCTTCCAGAATCAAAGGTTTTTTCCGCAAAGTGCAGTTAACTTAAAGAACAAGCAGCAAATATACTAAACAATCTGGCAATAATAAAACAAAGATAAGTGGTGTAAGCGGGAAGTGGCTCAAGCAACCTTTGAAGAGATTAGCGCTTCTGATTTTTTCTATCGAAATAGAGACATTGCAGGCTTCACAAACCCGTCCAGAGCAATATTCGCGGCAATCCGTGAGTTAGTGGAGAACTCTTTGGATGCTGCTGAAAGCCAAAAAATCGTGCCGGAAATTTATGTACGCTTATCTTTCGAGGGAGAAGCCAGCAAGGATACACAAATCTACAAGCTCCGTGTAGAAGACAACGGCAGCGGAATTCAGCCTCGGTTTATTCCCTCAGCTTTCGGGCAAGTCCTCTTCGGCAGCAAATACAAACTAAAGCAGACGCGTGGCACCTTCGGTTTAGGCGGAAAAATGGCTGTCCTTTACGGACAAATCACCACTCATCAGCCAGCCTACGTGACTTCTTGTACGGGGCAAGCGAAAATTTACAGTTTCAAATTAATGATCGACATCCAAAGAAACCGCCCGATAATTTTAGACCGCAAAGTCCTAATCAACAATGATAATTGGCGGGGAACCATTGTCGAGTTTACTCTGGAAGGCGATTATCTTAGGGCAATGCCGAAAATTCTTGATTACCTTAAGCAAACCGCCATGGTCAACCCGTACGCGAACTTGACGTTTGTTGACCCAAAAGGCAGGCTCTACAAGTTTATCCGTGGCACCACCGATATGCCTGAACCCCCCAAAGAAACGTGTCCACATCCATACGGCGTAGACGTGGAACTGCTGCAACGTCTTATCCAAATTACAACTTACAACAACATGGCTGAATTTTTGAAGGGGCATTTTCACCGCGTTGGCGAAATTACAGCGCAAAAATTCCTAGAATTCAGTTCATTAAATCCAAGCAAGAATCCTAAGAAGCTTTCGCATGAAGAGATTGTGCGGTTGATGCAGAACCTTAAGAAGTACAAGGATTTCTTGCCTCCAGACGCCAGTTGCCTCTCACCCTTAGGTGAGGAACTGCTTAAAGCTGGCATTATGAAGGAGTTAAACCCTGAGTACCTTGTTGTTCACCAGCGTAAACCATCCACTTATGCGGGTCACCCCTTCATAATTGAAATGGCAATCGCTTATGGCGGTGGAGTGCCCAAACGCGGCTGCTTTGTAATTTACCGATTCGCCAACAAAATTCCCCTATTGTATGATGAAGCAAGCGACGTTTCCTACCGAGTAATCTCAGCCATGAACTGGCGACGCTACAAGGTCGCTCCCGACATGCCCATCGCCATTGCCGTGCACATTTGCAGCACAAAAGTGCCATATAAGACAGTTGGAAAAGAATTCATCGCTGACCGACCTGAAGTACGCCGTGAAGTGGCAAATGCTCTGCGTGAGGTTGCGCGTCAATTGCAGCATTTTCTTTCTCGACAAGAGCACGTGCATATGGAGAAGAAGCGGCTGGGAATCTTCGGCAAGTACCTGCCCAAAATCGCTCAGTTCTCGACAACGCTAGCGGGGAAAGAACGTGTGCCGGATATAGATAAGTTATTGAAGAGTGTGCAGAAGTATGGAGCAGAAGAAAGTTAAGATAGTTGAAAAAAGAAATGAAGTTATTAATGGTCTTCAGGCTTTTGGCATCCAAATCTACAATCAGCTAGACCAAGGTGTTTTCCCAACTATTAGCATGCCAAGCCGTTCCACTGAAAACATTAACTACGACCCTACGCTTCGCCAATTCATTCTTGGGGAGAAAAGCGTTAGCCGCAGTGCCCGCAATATCCGACATATCAAACCGTTCACGCAGCTTGCTTGGGCAGCAATGTTTAGCAACGAGCTTACGAGCCAACGCAAGACCAGCACGCTCAGAGATGTTTATTACTCGGCGCAAGCCTACGAGATGACCTTCACAGATCAGCAGGAAAGCAACAACATCATCACCGACCTAGAAACATTAACAGGGTTTGCCCGAGAAGACTTCAACATTTTCCCAGAAGAACGCAGCGCAATTTTTGGCGACTTAACCATCGGCTACACCGTTCCCGGTTATGAGGGTAAAACGTTGAATTTAACCAGCCACCCAGACGGCGTGTTGATTGGTCCAGCTTTGACTTCAGCCGAATTCATGGACACAAAAGCCGACAAAGTCATCGCCATAGAGAAAGGTGCCCTGTTTACAAGATTCATCGAAGAAAACGTGCACAACAAGCACAAGGCTTTGTTGATTTCGTGCGGTGGACAAGCGCCAAGACAAACCCGAAGTTTCATCCGTCGGCTGCATGACGAGTTAGGTCTGCCTGTGTATATTTTGACTGATGGTGATCCATGGGGAATGCACATCGCTCAAGTCATTATTTCTGGCTCGGCGAATGCTGCGCACCTAAGAGAGCTAAACACGCCTGACGCTGTTTGGAGCGGAGTCTGGGCAAGCGACATAATTGAATACAAACTGCCGACTGACCCGTTGGACGAAGTGGACATTAAACGCTTATACGAGTTGCAGAAGGATCCAAGGTACCAAAATGACCCCCTGTGGCAGAGAGAGATAAAGCTCTTTCTAAAAATAAAGAGGAAGGCTGAGCAAGAAGCTTTCAGCCGATATGGTTTAACCTACATTGTCGATGAGTATTTGCCAACAAAGCTCAAAAGTTAAGTAACTACATCATTGGCGCTACAATTGTCGCCTGTTTTTCGGGCTGTTTTTCTTTTTCTGGGTAAATTTTTATTGTTGCTTCATTGTTTTTCATGTCAGTCATGCCTTCAACTTTGGCTTTAGTGTTGTTTAGCCAGTTGAGCCTTGGTGAGTTTGTCATGTATGTGACTTCGCCCATGAAGTTGTTTTGTTGTCCGGTGCCTTTGCCAGTTACCATGATTACATCGCCTTCTTTGGTCATTTCCATGGCTCGAGTTTCCCACTCGTTTGTTCCATCCATCTTCATCTTGACATCAGTGGTTTCAACGTGGTTTGCATGATATTTTCCTTTAACTTCGCCACTGGAATTGTATTCTATCATTGCGCCATCTTGGCTGAATTCTTTTATGATTACAGCGTTGGTTTTCTCTTTTATTTCAGCTAACATTTCTTTCTTTTCCATTAAAAACACCAGTGCATAAAAACCGATGAAACGATTTATGTCTATGTGACTGTATCGTTACATCACATACTTTTTAGCGGGAAAATTAAGCCCTTGCATCTTGTAAAAATGTATGAAAAAAGCAGACGGTTTATCAAGCCGACCTAAGGACGAAGCAAGACTTCAATATTATTAATATAAGCACAGTTTTTCTAAAGTAATGCTAGACGGGTTTATGCTGTTGCCGCTATTTTCTAAGTGCCCCAGATTTTAGTCACTATTTCTTTGTCTGGGTTCATTGAGGGGTCTAGTACTTCTTTGCGTATGATGCGTCCGTTTTTGTCGCAGAACTGCAGCAAACAACAAATAATTTAAAATAACCCCTCTTGTTTTAATGTAGCCATTAGCACGGAGAGACGGAGCGAAAACAACTGTGAGTGAAGAAGGAGACACATTCTTTGTAAACCTTGCCGAGAAATTCTTAGGATTAATGTTAATTATAATCGGGGCAATAATGATTTATCTCACAGCAAGCACGAGCGCACTTGGCGCATTCAGCTTATTCTTCGGCATCCTGAGCTTCATCATGTTAATCATCGGCCTCTTCCTGCTTCTCGTGAGGGCATCTGAATAGCGCTTTTACTCTTTTCTATCAACCGCAAGATAATAATTAGCAACAAACCCCCGTCAAGAGGCCGCAACCAAGACAATAAAAAAAACGTGTCCACCAGCATTTATAAACCAAAAAACCCTTACACACATAGATAACTTATAGCGGAAAGTGAACTCATTTATGCCCACACGCCAACCAATAGTATGCGTATTAGGACACGTAGACGCAGGAAAAACCTCGCTTCTTGACGAGCTGAGAAAAACCAGTGTACAAGCGCGTGAAGCAGGAGGAATGACTCAGCACATTGGCGCAAGCTTCTTTCCAGTTGAAACACTCAAACAACTCATTGGGCCGGGGCTTTCCAACTTTAAAACTGGCATAGAAATCCCGGGCTTACTAATCGTAGATACACCTGGGCACGAAGCATTCACGAATCTTCGGCGCAGAGGCGGAAGCGTTGCCGACATAGCGATTCTTGTAGTAGATGTCCTGAAGGGTTTTGAAGCTCAAACTTTTGAGTGCATAGAAATTCTGAAAGCTCGCAAAACCCCCTTTATCGTTGCAGTTAACAAGATTGATCGCATTCCAGGGTGGACGGCTCAGCGTGGAACGCCTTTTTTGAAGTCTTATGCTTCCCAGTCAAGTTTTGTGCGTGAAGAGTTGGATAACCGTTTGTACCACGTTATGGGCGAGTTCAGCCGATTAGGTTTTAAAACTGACCGGTTTGACCATATTCGAGACTTCACTGTCAACGTGGCTTTGGTGCCGACTAGTGCAAAAACAGGCGAAGGCTTATCGGAGCTGGTTATGGTTTTGGTTGGGTTAAGTCAGCAGTTCCTTAAGAAGCGTTTGCAGACAACTGAGGGTGCGGCTAAGGGCTCGGTGTTAGAGGTGAAGGAGGAGCCTGGTTTAGGTTTAACGTTGAACACGATTGTTTATGATGGCACATTGCGTAAGGATGATTTGATTGTTGTGGGTGGGCGAGATGGGGCAATTTCGGCTAGAGTACGAGCGATTTTGGTGCCTAAGCCGTTGGATGAGATGAGGGATCCGCGGGACAAGTTTACTTCGGTTGATTGTGTTTTTGCCAGTGCGGGTGTTAAGGTGGTTGCGCCTGGTTTGGAGGGTGCTTTGGCTGGTGCGCCGTTGTTCGCTGTGCCAGCTGGTGAAGACCCTGCGAAGTATGCTAAGCTTATCACTGAAGAGATAGGCAGAATCAGGATTACTAAGGAGATTGAGGGTGTTATTGTTAAGGCTGACACGCTTGGCTCGTTGGAGGCGATGGCTGAAATTTTGAAGGCTAACAATGTGCAGGTGCGCATCGCTGATGTTGGTGACATCAGTAAGCGTGACGTGATTGAGGCATCTGTAGTTAAGACGCGCGAGCCGTTGGTTGGAGCCATTTTGGCGTTTGGCGTTAGAACGTTGCCTGACGCTGAGGAGGAAGCTGCGGCTAATGGTATCCCGATTTTTAACCAGCCAATTATTTACAATTTGATTGACGCGTATTTGCAGTGGGCTAAAAACAAGCGTGAAACGAAAAGCGAGCAGGAGTTTGAGGCGTTGGTTAAGCCTGGCAAAGTTACGGTTTTGCCCAATTGCATTTTCCGCAGGGCTAAGCCAGCGATTTTTGGCGTGGAAGTGTTGGGCGGCCGTTTAAAGCCAAAGTACGGGCTTATGCGAGCTATGGACGGCAGCGATTTAGGCGAAGTTGACCAGATTCAGGACCAAGGCAAAGCCATGCCAGAAGCTAAGGTTGGCATGCAGGTGGCAATTTCGATGGATAAGCCAATCGTGGGCAGGCACGTGTTTGAGAAGGACGTGTTATTTGTAAAAGTGCCTGAAAAGGATGCGAAAGCGTTGTTGACGGCGCATTCAGATGATTTAACGGCTGAAGAGCAAGAAGTGCTGAAAGAATACATAGCGCTTATGCGAAAGAAGACGCTGTTTTGGGGCGGAGTTTAGCTTTTACAATTTTGTTGTTGAAATCTATAAGCTAAATTGACTCCCTTCTCCTCTTTGGAAAGCTTGTTTTGGGTTGTTTTTTTTGGTTTAGGCTTTAATTTGGGCTTAGGTTGAGGCTAGAAAAGGTAAAAAAAGGTAGGAAAAGGTGGAAAAAGGCGGAAAAAGGTGTTGTGTATGAATCAAGTTCGGAATCTAATTTGTAAATGGGAAGCCGAATTGAGTGTGAATACGCCGTTAGGTTTTTTCTTTGAAGCACAACGTTAGCATACCGTCAATACAGAACGGCGACAGTTCGCCTTCGCTGTCTTGTTTTATGCATAGTTGTCTCATATCACATTTAGGGCAGATGCTGCTGCTTAGCTGGGCGGCGCTGGTTTCTAAGAGGTTGTTTTCTTTTAGGGTTTCGTAGGCAAATTTTAAGTATTTTCCTTCGGCTATGCGTGGTACTTCGTATTTGGCTGCTTCTACACCTGCTTGAATGGCAAAGTACTCGTATAGTCTTCTTGAGCCTTTTTGGGAGTTGCAGCTTTTGCATATCCAAACAAGATTCTTCTCAACGTTAGGACCATTGAACTTTTGCGGCAGCAAATGCTCAAGCGTCAGGTTTGTAGTTGCCCCGCAGAAAATGCACTCGTTTGAATACTCCCTCTCTTTGATGTATTCCCTAATTTCGTTCCATGAAATGCTGCCCTGCTTGAGCTGCTTGAACTTGTTCATCACAAAACCATAATCTCTCTTTCCCATGCCTGCCGAATCAGCGATAATTTTCGCGTACTGCCAATAAATGAGGTCTTTGACGCTTTTTACCACCGCTGGAGGCATTTGTTGCACACCTTAAGGATGATATCTCTTATTGGCGTCTCTTTACTTTTAGCGTTTGCTGCTAGCTTTAGCTATATCGAAAAAACTAGTGCTCGAAACTTGCGGTAAAAAAATATGATGATAAATATCTGAAAGACATCTGGAGTAATGATGAAAATAACTGTTATTACAGTTTACTGGACGAGGAGACCCTGACTTTATGGTGCAAATAGAATACGATTAAAAAGCCGATGCTATGTACATCTGGCTAAGAAAAGCCAAATATGACATAAGCAAAGAACTTGCAGAAAACGTGGTCATAGACCTAGACAAAAACGGACGCATTATAGGCATAGAAGTGTTGGATGCATCAAAAAGCTTGGGCAAAGAGCTAGTAACTAAAATTGTTAATACAGAAAAATAGCTGCAACGGCTTAGAGATTAATTGTTACTTGCTTTTTCAAGTCATGACGATATTAACGATATTTTCCTTAGCCGCCGCCTACAGGTGGGAGAATAGCTAAAACATCGCCATCCTTAAGCTCTGTTTCTAACCCGTTTAGTATTGATGTGCTTGTTCCGTTAACGAGAAATTGGAGGAAATTTTTTGGTTGTCCTGTTTTGCCATTGTAAACATATTCGGTGAACGGGTTTCCGTATTTTTGGGAGAGCGTTTTAAGAACCAAGTCAACCGTAACTTTTTCTTTTGCGAGGAAGGTTAAGGTTTCTTCTCTTTTGTTTATAATTTCCCGTAGATTGGTGAAGAAGCGAACTTTAACTTCCAATGTTCTTTGGCACCGTTCACTAATGTATATCAAAATTGTGGAAATTAACTATTACGTATAACAAGAGATCATTGTACTACCTTACGGTGACTAAATTGATGCCTTGGGGTCTTCATAAAAAACGGCCGAAGTAAACATCTAATCGCTTGTTAGAACAATCAGGCACAACAAAAGTTTATGCCAAGCAGACCCTGTGTCTCTATTATGACTCCAAAAGAAAAGAACGATTATAAAATGAGGTCGTTTAGCTCCGCGATGGGTGAAGCCAGCAGCCCAATGTATGACGAGCATGTAAAGAAGATACGCGAGCAAGAAAAAATCTAGCTTTGGCAGTCGCCGTTTTGATACCGTCAGGATTATTACGGAAAGTTAACTGTATTATACAAAGCTGGTTAGCGCTATGAAAGGCTTTAGTGTGAACATCGAGAGGGCAAGCATTAACGATGCGCAAGAAATATTATCGCTTCAAAAGCTGGCTTACCAGGGCGAGGCAAAGATATACGACGACTTTAAGATTCCTCCGCTCGTTGAAAGCCTAGACGATTTGAAGGACAAATTTAAGAGCCATGTTTTTTTAAAAGCCACGGTTGATGGAAAAATCATAGGCTCAGTCAGGGTGTTACAAAAAGATGGCACTTGCTGCATTGGCAGGTTGATGGTTCACCCCGACTTCCAGAATCGTGGCGTCGGCACTAAGCTTTTACTGGAAATAGAGCGCATGTTTTCTTGCGCAAGATTTGAGTTGTTTACAGGTGATAAGAGCGTTAAGAATATTCACTTGTATCAGAAGCTTGGCTACTGCGTGTTCAAAGTTGAAAACCCAGCGGATAACGTAAATCTTGTATTCTTGGAAAAAATGCGTTAACCATCTTGTTTATCTTTCAAGCGTATTTAATAGAACCATAATAGAAACTGCAGAAGGGTTCAAACGTATGAAGTTGAGTTTGTCGAACGGGATTTTTAGCAAGTTAAGCTTAGATGGGAACTTTGTTGCTGTTAAGCAGCTTGGTTTTGAGAACATTGAGTTTAACATGAAGACCGTGAGGAAAGAGAACGACACTGTGGTTTATGCTGCAAAAAAATTCTTGGATGCTTCTGGATTAAAGTGTTTAACTCTTCACTCAGCGACTTTGCATGTAAAAGATGAGGTTGAGGTTCACCGAGCAGTTTACTATGGCAAAATTTCTCTTGAGTTTGCCCGAAGGCTTTCGGCGCCAATTATGACCGTGCACTCGGACATTTCAAAAAAGCTGCCGCAACCAGTCAGAGACAGGTGCTTAGCAGAAATATTCAAGGAAATCAACGCTGATGCTAAGAGCTTGAACATTAAATTGGCTTTGGAGAACTTGTCTTATACATCGGCGGGTTTCGGCAAAAACGTTGAACAGCTTGAAGAAATCCTAAAAATCATAGATGATGGCAGCATGGGAATAACATTTGATTTTTGCCACGCCCTAGAAACAAAACAAACAGACAACCTCCTAGAAAAATACGGCAAGCGCATCTGCAACGTTCACATGGCCAACAAATCACACCAACCCTTCACTGAGCCAAAACAAGAACTAACTTCGTTTCTTACCAAACTGCGTGATTATGAATATGATGGTCCAATAACGCTGGAGCTGGAACATAGGACTCCCATAGAACAAATCGCAAGAAGCAAAACTCTTTTTGACAATCTGCTAAAAGAATTTTAGCGCTTTTAATCCTTTTTTCCCATACCCAAAAATTTATTCTTGTTTGAACAAAGCTGCAAAAAGTTTTGGAGTGTCAGGTTAGAAATGCGTTTTTGCTTGCCTTTATAAGCGTGAGGCTTCTTAATGTAGCTGAAGAGCTTCTTTTGTTCTCTGGGCTTAACCCTGTTGAGTCACTGATTCTTTTCGAATACAACTACAAGAAGGAAAAAAACACATGTACATTAAGAGCGGAGCATCGGCTCAGAAAGAAAATAAGCGGGAAAGTTCTCGCAAAGAACAAGTAGCGAAAACGGGGGATTCAATTTATGGTTAATGTCGGTGACCAAATAAAGTGTCCTGAATGTGAAACCATAGGTTCTGTTGTTTGGGTCTCGCAAGACAAGAAGACAATGGGTGTGCAGTGCCGCATGAGCCACGGGGAAGCGAGTAGACCAGAATCCAAATTTGGCGCGACAATTGTTCCCTCAACCAAGACTAGGAAAAACATGGTTTTCATAACGGCAGTAGGCTGATAATGACTCGACATAGATGGCTAGATGGACAACTTTTTCAGCTCCCTTTTTTTGGTTTTAGAGTCTGCCTTAGCGGCGTGGTGTGATTGGTAGTGGCGAAGAGCACGCTTCTTGGTTCCTGAATGCGTATTTTTGTGTTCCGAAACCTAAAATAAGCTGGTAACAAAATTATAGCCATTTGAGGTTTAAAAGCGTGTCATCCATTATCGAGGACCTCATTGCAAGAAAAATTTTCAACAATCGCGGAGAAGAAACAATAGAAGTTGACGTAATCACCACTGGTGGTTTCGGAAGAGCGTCTGCTCCTGCAGGAAAAAGCCGCGGAAAAGCTGAAGTGGTTTATTACCCGCAAGGCGGAGTGGAGCAAGCCGTAAAAAAAGTTGAGGATTTAATCGCTCCTGAACTTGCAGGATTAAACTCTGATTTTCAAGAAGAAATTGACAATACGCTGCACGAGCTGGACGGTAGCACAGACTTCAAAAACATCGGCGGAAACACCGCATGCGCCATCTCTTTAGCCAATGCTGAAGCAGCGGCAAACTCTCATGGTTTACTCTTATTCCAGTTTATGGGCGGAAACGCTGCAACTACGCTGCCTTATCCTCTTGGCAACTGCATAAGCGGCGGTGAACATGCAAGGGGCAAAGCACCTGACATTCAAGAGTATTTGGCGTTGCCGCATGGCGCTGAAACTTTTCTTGAAGCCCAAACAGCCAACACTCAGATTCACCGCAAAATCGGCGAAGCTTTAAAAAAGAAAAATAGCCAGTTTAACGGTGGAAAAAGCGACGAAGGCGCATGGATAGCCAACATTGACACTGTTGACGCGTTCGACGTCATTGCTAAAGCATGTGAAGAGGTTGGTAACGAGTTGGATTTTGAATGCGGCTTTGGAATTGATGTTGCTGCTTCCTCGCTTTGGAAGCCTAAGGAAGAAAAATACGTTTACGAGACTGAAGGTAAAAAGCGTGACACAGCTGAACAGCTTGAGTTCATGCTTGAATTAATCGAGAAATATCATCTTGCTTACGTGGAAGACCCATTCCATGAGGAAGACTTTGAAAGCTTCGCCGCGTTAACTCGCAAAGCTAAAAACTGCTTGATTTGCGGGGATGATTTGTTCACAACAAATACTGAAAGGTTAAATAATGGAATAAAGATTAACGCTGGAAACGCCATCATAATAAAAGTCAACCAGATAGGTACCCTGTCCGATGCAGCTCAAACGATTGAAACTGCACAGCGATATGGCTACGACCCAGTTGTGTCGCATCGTTCAGGAGACACATGCGATTGGCACATAGCTCATTTGGCTGTGGCTTACAAGTGCCCCCTAATCAAGACAGGTGTAGTTGAGGGCGCACGCATAGCCAAACTTAACGAGCTAATAAGGATTGAGCATTTCCTTGGTAACAGAGCCAAAATGGCTGATTTAAAAATACGCTAAACAGAAGATGAAAAAATGTCAGAAGACGAGATAAAAGAGAATCAACCAGAAGAGGAACAACCAGCAGTAGCAGATGAGAAGTCTAAGGAAGTCCCGCCTGCAGAGGAGCTCCTCTTACCAAGAGACACCCTGCTTTCCGCAGGTATTCACATTGGAACAAGAACGAAAACCCTTGACATGGAACCCTTCATCTACCGGGTTAGACCAGACGGATTATTCGTACTTGACGTTAAAAAAACAGACGACCGAATAAGAGTCACCGCAAAATTCCTCTCACGCTACGAGCACGCAAAAGTAGCAGTGGCGGCAACAAGGCTGTATGCTCAAGAACCAGTCAAAAAATTCTGCGAGCTAACAGGTTCAACACCGCTAATTGGCCGCTTCATCCCTGGGCAACTGTCCAATCCGCAGTATCCAGGCAGAATTGACCCTGAAATTATACTTGTTTCAGACCCAAGAGCAGACGCACAGGCAGTAAAAGAAGCCTCAAAAGTTGGCATTCCAATCGTTGCGTTATGCAGCACAGACAACGAGTTCGCAGGCGTAGATTTAGTTATTCCCACAAACAACAAGGGCAGAAGAGCATTAGCCGTCATATTCTGGCTTCTAACAAGGCAGGTCCTTCGTGAAAGAGGCGAATTAGCCGCAGACAAAGACCCACCAGCAACCATAGAGGATTTCGAAGCGAAGGTTACACGGGAAGAAGAGGAGGAACCCTAAACCGTTGCCGACGATTCGGCGTCCAACCGTTGCAGGTCAATTTTATAAAGGCGACGCTGAAGCGCTTAGAGCACAAATTAAAAACTGTTTCCTCCATGAGCTCGGTCCAAAAAAACTTCCCAATGTAAATTTGCATATTCACCCCCGAAACATAGTTGGCATGATTTGTCCCCACGCAGGCTACATGTATTCTGGTCCTGTGGCAGCATCAGCTTTTTACGAGTTAGCCTTGGATGGCAAACCTGACACAGTAGTGCTTATGGGTCCAAACCATACTGGTTACGGTAGCGCTTTGAGCCTAATGCGTGAAGGCGTTTGGCGTACACCGCTTGGCGACATAGAAATCGACACGGAAATGGCAAACAAGATGACCCACGAAACCAGCGTCATCGACGTAGACGAACTCGCACACCGTTACGAACATTCTATCGAGGTTCAGTTGCCCTTTTTGCAGTTCCTCTACGGCAATGCATTCAAGATTGTGCCAATCTGTTTCTTGATGCAAGATTATGATTCTGCGGTTGAGGTCGGAAGGGCGCTTGTGGAAGTTTTAGATGCCACAAACACCGTAGTTATCGCTTCTTCTGACATGACGCATTATGAACCAGCAAAAACAGCAGCCGCAAAAGACCAAGCTGCACTTAAAGCAGTCACAGACATGGACGCAAAACGCTTCTATGAAACCGTCGAAACACAAAACATCACAGCATGCGGTTACGCCCCAATAACAGCCCTAATCACTTACGCGAAAGGGGTCAACGCGAAAGAAGCTAAACTCTTAAGCTACCACAACAGCGGCGACATAACAGGCGACTCTTCAAGCGTAGTAGGATATGCAGCGGTAATCTTCAGAAAGTAGGCGCTCAAAAAAATTTAGGCTGCCTAAATCAAAAGTTAATTGTTTATATTGAGTCCCATCGTGTGAGAGCTTCTTGCCGTTTCTTTTCTTCTTTAAGTTGCTGTATTTCATTGTATAACGTGATTGCTTGTGTGAATTGTGCATCGTATTCTCTGATGATGTCTTGCATTTCTTCGCTCCAACTGAGAAGATGGGGATAACAGGGAACTGTTTGCTGACTGCCTATTGGTTGTTCAAACCAGAATTCTTTGTACGCGCCTGTGTTGCTGCTGGTGGTAACATTAAATCCAAATTTTTCCAACACTATGCCCAAGTGTCCCAGTATATGTCTTACTGCATGGTCAAGGGCTTCTGAGTACTTGTCAGCTACTTGCTTGTATTTATCAATAGGATCATGCAAATTCGGTTTTTGGTGCCACCACAATGCAGGATTATCAAACTCGTCTCGGACTATTTTTTCAGTGTTTTTAACCAATTCGTTGACTTTAGCTTTCATATTAGCTATTTTTTCTTCACTCATCTTTAAAGTGATTTCAGGATACTTCGTGACGTATTCTTTGGCTGTTTTTCTGTACCATTTAAACGCAAAGTCTACTGTTTCTTTAGTAAATTCTATTTTAAGTTCTTCCATGCGTGAGCGAAGAGGCAAAAGCTCAGCTTCTTTCCTCTCAATCAAAATGTCTGTTGCTTCACTCATACCTTGGAAACCTCCACCATCCCATTTACGAATATGTTTGCCTGCATGTTTCTATACTGCTTAACGTCATAAAAGACTTTTCAAGTATCAATTCAATCTTGCCTTTAAACTAGTGCTCTCGATTACATGCATACCCTGAGTCGGTTACTGGATGAATGGAGCCACAAAATGCATCAAGCGGAAAGTTCCTATATAACTAAGCGATTTTTGCTTCATTTTGTTACCAACATCATCTTATATTTTATTAGCATGTAATCTGATTTAAGCGAGAAAGGAATGCCAAGAGTTGCCAGCAAAAGTTGGGCGGTCTGGCTGCTAACATAAGATTAGGTGTCTTGCCCACCATCTTTCTATGCCTTATCCGTATTAGCGCAAGGCTTGACCTGCCTAACATTACTTTTGCCCATTAACCAAAACCTCAAGGCTTGTATTGTCTATCCCAAGCGAAAAGAATGTTTTTATTTGGTTGGTGTAATAGCTACCTTTCAAGGTGCTACAGTAATGGGTAAAGGGTCAGGTTACGGAAAAGTAATTTTGTTCGGCGAACACTTCATTGTCCATGGCGTCCCGGGCATTGTTTCCGCGATTGATTTCACAGCTGATGCGGAAGTAAAAAAAGCGTCAAAAGGAATCAACGTTAAAGATGAGAGAAAAACCGCTAAAGGTTACAGCGAAGAAAAAAGGCTCCAGCAAATCGAATCAATCGAGAGAATGATAAAAGCCATGGGCATCGACTCCAAAATTGGACTGGACATTTGGATAGGCGGAACTCTACCGGGGTTTAGTGGGTTGGGCGCTTCTGCAGCAAGCAGCGTTGCCATCGCAAGAGCCATCGCGCAAGAGCTTGACATGCAAATTTCCGATGAAAAAATTAATCAAATCGCCTATGAGGCGGAGAAAGCGTATGCTGGCAACCCCTCAGGCATCGACAACACCGCTGCAACTTACGGCGGCTTAATGTGGTTTAAAAAAGACATGGCTGGAGGACCAGACAAGATCGAAAAGTTGCATATGCGCAGACCAATCGAAATGGTCATCGGCAGCACGGGCAAAGTCGCAAACACCAAAGCGATGGTGGAAGGCGTCGCCGAACGCAAAAAGAAAAACCCAGCAAAATATGACCCAATCTTTAAGCAAGCTGAAAACGTAGTCTTCGCAGGGCGGAAGGCTCTGGAAAATTATGACCTTAAAAAAGTCGGCGAACTCATGAATGAAAACCACCGTCTGCTCCAAGAAATCGTTGTGTCCAGCAAAGAACTCGACATGTTGGTCGATTTAGCCCGCAAGCAAGGGGCTTTTGGCGCAAAACTCACGGGCGGAGGCGGCGGAGGATGCATGGTAGCGCTGACACCTGGGAAGGATTTGCAGGGAAAAGTTCTAAGCGCCATTAAAAGCTTAGGTTTTGAAGTGCTCAGTACAAAGATAGGCGTTGAAAAATACTAGGTTGATGCAAGTTGGGTTTTAGAAACTTTATAGAAGGGTTGGATAAAAGCGGCGAATTAACAAGAATAAGCAAAGAAGTGTCAACCGAATATGAGTTGGCTGGCATAATAAGCGCTCTTGGCGAGAAGCCGGTTTATTTTGAGAAAGTTAAAGAGTCAAGTTATCCCGTTGTGGCAGGACTCGTATCTTCCAAAGAATTGATTGCGCGGTCGTTAGGCATACAAAAAGAACAGTTACTTCCCAAATTATCTAACGCAATAGAACATCCGGTGCCGCCGCAAGTTGTCAAAAAAGGTGAATGCCAAGAAGTAGTAGAAGGCAACGTTGACTTAACCAAACTCCCAATAATGCGGTACACTGAAAAGGATGGCGGAAAATACATTGCGTCCGCCGTTTCCATAATAAAAGACCCTGAATTCGGTACTCGGAACATGTGCTTCCATAGACTAATGCTGTTGGACAAGAACAGGTTTGTAGCCAGAATCGTTGAGAACAGGGGAACAGACACAGCCTTAAAGAAGGCTGGCGGAGAACTAGACGTTGCCATTTGCATAGGGAACTCAACTACTGCCCTTCTATCCGCAGCCACATCCATGCCGATGGGTGTTGACGAGTTGGGCATGGCTAATGCACTTGAGGAAACAGCATTAGTGAAGTGTAAGACCATTGATCTTGAAGTGCCCAAAGCCTGCGAAATAGTGTTAGAAGGAAGAATAACAAAGGGAAAAACGGCTGAAGGACCATTTCTGGACACAACAGGAACCATCGACCGGGTAAGACAGCAACCAATAATTGAAATTAAATGCGTCACTCACCGAGAAAAGCCAATTTATCAAACCTTACTTCCAGGAAGAAGGGAACATCAATTCTTAATGGGTATGCCCAAAGAACCTACAATCTTCAACGAAGTGAACAAAGTCTGCGAATGCAAAGACGTTTACATAACGCCAGGCGGATGCAGTTGGCTCCATGCAATTGTGCAAATAAAGAAGAAAAACCAAGATGACGGAAAAAAAGCCATCAGCGCCGCGTTTGAAGGGCACAAATCGCTGAAGCACTGCATCATAGTGGACGACGACATAAACATCTATAATCCTCACGATGTCGAATGGGCTATCGCAACGAGATTCCAAGCGGACAAAAATGTAGTGATTTTGCCGAACCAGCCTGGGTCGTCTTTGGATCCGTCGGGAGATTTGACTGAAGGCAAAAAGGCAACCACTTGCAAGATGGGGTTAGACGCTACAATCCCCTTTGGAAAAACGGATAAAAGCTTCACGAAAGAACAATACCAAAAAGTTGACCTTAGCAAGTTCATGTGATTAGCATGTATCTGACAGAAAAAGAACAACGAATGCTGGATGGCGCTGAAGGCTACGCTGTACAAAAAAGCATGGAAATACTCGTTGCCCTCGGCGACATTTACGGCGCAAAAAGCCTGATCAAAGTTGGTAGCGTCCAAGTGGCAGGCGTATCCTACAGCAACCTTGGTGACGCCGGATTAGAATTTTTAAATGAGCTGGCAAAAGACGGCAAAGTCAAAGTCCTCACCACTCTGAACCCGGCAGGAATGGACCTGGAAAACTGGCGCAACCTTGGCATAAGCCCAGAGTTCGCTGAGAAACAAAACCTCGTAATAGACGCCTTCAAAAAAATGGGCATACTTGTCAGTTGCACATGCACACCCTACTTGATTGGTAATTTGCCGCTTTACGGCGAGCACGTCGCATGGTCAGAAAGCTCAGCCGTTACCTTCGCGAACTCTGTGATTGGAGCAAAAACAAACAAAGAAGGCGGGCCATCCGCGCTGGCGGCAGCGTTTGTTGGCAAGACGCCATGTTATGGGTTGCATTTGGATGAAAACAGGGTACCCGACGTTCACGTGCAAGTGAAGGCGGAATTATCGAAGCTCTCGGATTGGGGGGCTCTGGGCTACGCGATTGGCAAAAAAGCCGAAAACAAAACCCCTTACATAACAGGCGTTAAAACGGCTGATTTAGATGAACTCAAATCATTCTGCGCTTCCGTGGTAACTTATGGTGCAAAACCGCTTTTCTACATTAAAGGCATAACGCCCGCATCAGAGCAGCAAACTCAACCAAAAGAAACCGTTAGCATTGAGCAAGCCGACATCAAAAACGCTTACGACAACATCAACGACGAAGTAAGCGAAATTGAACTGGTATGTGTAGGTTGTCCGCATTGTTCAATTAACGAAATCGCCAAAGTCGCCGAGCTGCTTGCGGGCAAAAAGGTGGCTGAGGGCACGGAGTTTTGGGTTGCCACTTCAAGAACAGCCAAACAACTAGCCGACAAACGCGGATATACCGAAGTCATCGAGGCGGCTGGCGCCAAGTTTGCATGCGACACATGCATGGCAGTTGCGCCGTTGAAGGGCAGGTTTAGGTCGTTGGCGACAACCTCGGCGAAAGGCTGCTTCTATTCAAGGCAGAACGGCATGAAAACGAAAATGGGCGGCGTGGAGGAATGTGTTGAGGCGGCGGTGACTGGAAAATGGAACAGTTAAAGGGCAGGTTAATCTCGAAAGGCAAAGGCGAAGGAGAAGCGCTCGTAACTTCCCAGCCCATTTCTTTCTATGGTGGGGTAGATCCGAACACTGGTGTTGTCATCGAGAAAGGGCATGAGTTGCAAGGGCAAAGCGTGAAGGGCAAAATTCTTGTGTTCCCAACTGGCAAAGGCTCAACAGTTGGCTCTTATACGCTGTATCGTATGAAGAAGAACGGCACTGCTCCAGCAGGCATGATTAACAAGGAATGCGAAACCGTAGTTGCTGTCGGCGCCATAATCAGCGAAATCCCCTGCGTTGACAAAATTGACATCTCTAAAATAAAGGCTGGAGATAAAGTTCGAGTAGAAAATGGCGTTATCTCCATTTTTTGAATTTTTGTAACAAGTTGTTGGTTCACACTAAGGTATTGGCTCATAGTTATGTAGACGTTATCTTGTCTTCTGTCAAGGTGAGTGCATAAGTAAAGTTCCAATGAAAACAACAAAACTGCAACAAATAATAAAAACTAAGGTCTAATCTTTAATTAGAATAAACAAATTCTAAATACTTTGTAACACCATTAGAAAGCAAGGCCTCAGAGTCATGCAACCACTAGACAAAAGCAAAAACGATAAAGTCCATCGATATTGCTGTTCCAATCCCAATTGCAAGAAGGTCTTCTCCAAACCTAAAATAATCAAATATTATGTTTGCCCTACCTGTCAAACAATAGTCGACTTGACTTCCGAGAATTCTCAGTTAATTACTCGAGAAAAACCTGTACTGGAAAAAAAGCAGGTAACACTGAGAAAGCAAAAAGAAAGCAAGCAAGACAAAAACCAAGAGCCGAAAGCAATAACGAGCCAACAGGCAACAACCGATAATGAATTAACATCAAAGGAAAAACCTGAAGTAAAAGAGATTTTGGAAACAGTAGAGCCGGCTCAAATGGAAGAGCCCAATATAGTAGAAATCACTGTAAACAAAAAGTCTGGCGTAATGGGCTCCGATTATGACCTGCCTTTCAGCCTGAGTACTAGCGATGAGCACCGAGAAACAGTTAAAGAACAAACGTGTCAGTCCTCGGACGTTCAATGTCCATACTATTTTGGGTACCTCAGTCAAAGAAACAAAGAAGAAGTAATACCTGAAACATGCTTCGGATGCCAAAAATCTATAGAATGCATGATGTCCGAATCCAATAAAACCAAAGGAACCGTGGAAGAAATTAAGAAGTGGTATTCTTTCAAATTATAGCTTAACAATTACGACCAAAAATTTTCATAATTATTCACTCTTCTGTTTGTTAATTTGCATTGATTTTCTTGTTCTCGCCGATTTGATTATGCTTTTTCTGGGTTCCTTAGAATATCGGACCAAAGTCAGTGAAAAAAAATTTTGCGCATACCGCACTTTCTTTGAAAGAATCAGCTTTTTTAGTTTTACTGATGTTTAATCTGTATTAGCAATTCGTAAGAGTTAAGTTAATCCAATGAGTATCACAACTAAAGAAAAAACTGGAGGTAAAAAAATATGCCCGAGTATTTAGTCCTGCTGAAGCTGAACCCAACTAAATTAGTGGAAACCTTAGGTGCAATAAGAAATATGGATGCTCAACCTGTTTCAGGAGTGGACCTTCTGTACAGCATGAACATTTTTGGTGCGTGGGACGTAGGGATGTGGATAAACGCTGAAGAAAGCGGTCAAGCCCTCGAGTTTGTCCAGAAAAAAATGAAGGGACTTAACGGTGTAACCGAAATATATACTTTGCCAACATTCCCACATGGAAACGGAGTTAAAAATGGAAAAAGCTCTGAAGAGCAAAAGCACCCTTTGGAAACCTAAAGAAGACAAAAATTAGAAAGTAAAAAATGGGTTCTATAGCTCTCACCAAACTCAAAATTTCCCAGCTTTTTTGGTTTTCATTATCACAGATAAAACTTTGCTAAATTATAACTTCTAAACCTCCATTCAGTGACTAAGCAGTAACATGAAGTTTAAGAAGCAATTTGGAGTTCCGATTCATAAAAGCTAAATTTAAATTGGCTAAAAATAAGACGAAGAACAAGTGAAAGTAATGGAAAATATCGAAACTTTACCTCAGAAGGTAGTTGAAAGAAAGACTGTTATTCTAAAATCTCGCTTGGACCCTGAGAAAGCGAGACTTATTGGTGAGGACCAAAAAACCAATCTTTTCCTCAAGTTTGGCTTTCTGAAGCCCCGATCTGATGACATTTCACTTGTAGGTTTCACTAAATACTATGAACCATTCATTGTTATCGGCGGGAAATACTTAATTGATTATTGCAAGAAACATGTATTTGAGATTAAAGTGGACAATCAAACGCAAAACGTTTTCCTTGGTGGCGAAGAGTTCAAATTCGAACCCTTAAGCGCGGGAAAGCCTTCTAGAGTGCTGAGGCTTGTAGGTGAGGAGCATTCTCATTATGAAAATGAAACATATTTCATATTGGATAGACTAATGAGAGAAGCTAAACCAGAAAAAGTGCCATTAGCGCCTTTTGAAAATGAAATGGAAAATCTTGATAATTTTGATATGGATTTTAGAAAAGCCAGGATCTCTTTGGAAGAAGAAATAAATTTTCTTAGGTCTAAAATAGTGAAACGACCTTCAGATGCGGAGGCGATTATTAAAGAAATTTTTGAAATTACTGAACGCTTAACAATTTACAACCCGATTTATGAGCTTTCTTTCCAAAATGTTAAGAACGCAAAAGAAGTTACTGTTCTAATTGACGGCATCACTGGCAAACTAACAATAGCTAAATTTACTAAAGTCCCAGAAAAAGTTGAGCCAACCGAAAAGGTGGCCCCAAAAAACTTTTTGAATATAAAAACTCGATTTTTTCGAGAAAATCCAGAAAAAGAAACTTTAATTGGCTCATCAATTTCAAATGAACATTTAAACAATTCGAGTCAAAATAGAACCTTAGAAAAAGAAATAAGTGCAACTCCTATTTCTGAAACAGAACCAAAGTTTGAGGTAGAAAATGCAATCGCTTTAGCGACCGATGCATTGAAGCATTTAGGTCTTAAAGATAAGATACAACCGTTAAAAGTGTCCTTAGATGGCGAATTGCATGTGGTGGAACTAAGTCTACAAAATAAAACAGCCAAAGTGTTAGTCAACACTAAAACGAAGGAAGTTAAAGAATACGAAATTCAAGAATTAAATTCTAATTACTAATCTTCTTGATTTGGCTATTTGAGAATGGTGAAGTTTAGAATCGCAACACCCTGAAAAAACATGGCTTATTTGTTTTCAGTCCTCAATTTACGATGCTCAAGTGTTTCCAATTAGCATAAACGCTACACATTTTTCCAGAGAAGCTCAAAAAAAGGTTAAAAAAAATCAAAACACACACTTGCTTTGAAATTCATAAACGTTATTAGTTTTGATGAATATTCTCCTTTACAGCCTGAGGAGTTATTGTGGGCTATCAAAACGATTGTCCAGAATGTAAACGATATGAGCGAAAAGAAGCTCTGAGCATTTTTAGGGAATTATGGTCTATAGGAAATTCCCCTTTACACCGAATGTATTCTTCTTGGGACGAGCTTGAAAGAAACATTAAGGTGAAATCGGATACGGCAACCGCCATGAAGAAACATAAGATTCGGTCATGCCCCTATTGTGGTGCTAAGCAAGCCATAACCAAGCCATTAGACGGAATTTTTCCGTACCTGAATTGTGAATCATGTAAACGTCCTTTTTTCATTGAGAATAATTTGTTTGTTAGGAAACTCACAGAAGAAGAGGAAAGAGAAATTCCTGAAGCATGGATTCGAATAGTTGAAGATTTAGCCAAAAAGAAAGTTGCAGTAGTCTTAAGATTCGAATAGCGTAGAATAAAGAGTATGGATTGGAGAAAAAAAGAGGAAAGACTCTGTAGAAGTTGTCGTCGCCGTCATTACGGAGATGCTGACAGGTTTTGCTGAAGTCTGCCAAAATATAGTAAAGATTTTGAATCCATATCTTTAGCAAATAAACGTTATATATTTAGGAAAAACCTCTGGAATGTATGATGCCAGTGAGAAAATGCGCAACAATCAAAGGCATAACCAAAGCACTGTACCTAGATTGAACGAAGAATCATTCGGTGTTGAAATGGCGGTTGGCACCGAACATTCCTTTTACAAAGTGCTGTTGGAAGCCGTTGAAGAAGCGTTTTCTTCTTTAGGTGAACTGGTAGAAGAGAAAATTTTCTGTACTTTAGAAAAGAGTTTTGGGATTAGACGGAGTGAGATTCCATACAGGATTGAGGGCTTTTCGGATGCGCTTGAGAAAATTTTTGGTCTAGGCGCTATGCACTTGGAGATTTCGGTAATAAAACGCCTCCAGAAAAAGGTTGCGACTGAATACAAGTGGGATGCCCCCGAATGGATTGTCCGGGAATTAACGTTTAGAGAATACGTCAACATGGTGAAACAAGACTTTGAACAATCAAACAGAAAACTTGGAGAGTTATCAAAGAGTGGAATCAAAGAACAACCAACCCGAAAATAAGATCGTTATTTCTCCGAGCCTCGCTGATAACTACGACGCGCGCTTTAAACTACCTAATAGTGAATAAACTATATGTTAAACTAATTTACTAAACTCAGTTTTTAAGCAAGTTAAGTAGAATTTGACAAAAGAGATAGATGTACGTGGTAAACTTAACATTCTAAATATTCATTGATGGCAAGTCTTAGATTTGCATAGCGTAAAAAATAGCCTTAACATGGGTTGGCTTTTTAGTAAAAGTTCATATCTCTAATTTGACCGTTGTTGCAGCAAGCAGAAAAAAAAGTGCATCAGCTCTGTGTAGCGTGTTTTATAAGCACACACTGCGAGCGAGCGTCTCAATTAAACCCTGATTTCAACAAACCGGAAAAAAAGCTCAGCTCAAAGTAATTATACGCGCACTCAGTACGAGTGTGTTGTGTTGTATGTATGTGTGTGTATGTAGGTAGGTAGTTGTGGGGTTGTAGTAGTAGTTGTATGTTGGTTGGTGGTGGATTAAATTTTAATTAGTTACCAATATCTCCCAAAGAGCGGGGTTTTTGTGCTGTTCTCGGTAATGCTTTTCAATAAGTGCCATAATATCAAAGGTGAAGGTGCAAAGAAAGTTGAACGAGGCGAAACCAGTGATTCTAAAAATCGGCGGCTCAGCCATAACCGACAAAACAGGGGAACTAGCCGCGAAAACAGAAGTGATAAACCGCTTAGCAGAGGAAATCAAGCGGGCGGATCTTGATAACTTGATAATTGTGCATGGCGGCGGAAGCTTTGGTCACCCGACCGCAGCGAAGTACGGCATTAAAGACGGCTACAAAAATGAGCCAACGCAAAAACTTGGCTTCGCAGAAACCCACCATGTCATGACGGTGCTAAACGGGTTAGTTATGGATGCGCTTATTTGGCATGAAATTCCAGCCGTAAGCATCGCCCCATCATCCTGCATCATAACAGAGAACGGCAAGATCAAATGTTTTGACGAAACCGTACTCAAAGCAATGCAGAAAATGACATTTACACCTGTTATGTACGGCGACGCAGTTTTAGACGACAAATTAGGCTTCACAATTCTCTCTGGCGACCAGCTGGTTGCTTACTTAGCAATTAAGTATAAGGCTTCAAAAATCGTGGTAGGCGTTGATACAGACGGCTTGTTTGACTGTGACCCGAAAACTAACCCCAACGCTAAACCATACAAACACTTAACATTGGCAGAGTTAAAGCAGATTCAGCCTAAACTTGGCAAGGCTGCAGGCGCAGATGTTACAGGCGGCATGGCGGGCAAAATAGCTGAACTTATCCCCGCTATAGAGCAGGGAATTCCCGTTACAGTTACAGGCGCCACGAAAGTGTTATCTATTTACAGAGCACTAACAGACCAAAGTGTATTAGGCACTGAAATCGAGAAGGCGTAAGATGACTGAAACCGAGAAACGAAAAGCAGAACACATAAAAATCTGCTTGGAACAAAAAGCCCAAGCACGAAAAGCCACCACAGGCTTCGAAGACATCCAACTGGTCCACCGAGCCCTGCCAGAAGTTGACAGACAAAAAATCAGCCTATCAGCATCTTTCTTAGGCAAAAAACTCTCCGCACCCTTAATTGTTGGCGCCATGACTGGCGGGACAGAAGAAGCAACAAAAATAAATGCTTCAATTGCCGGAGCAGTGGAAAAACTTGGTTTAGGCATGGGTGTGGGAAGCCAAAGAGCAGCCATCGAAGACCAAAAACTTGAGAAGACCTATTCGATAGCACGCAAAAAAGCGCCAACCGCCTTTTTAATCGCCAACATAGGCGGAGTACAACTTGTTCACGGATACACCTTAAAAGAAGTCAAGAAAGCCGTGGAAATGATAGATGCTGACGTAGTTGCTGTACATCTTAACGCGGTGCAGGAAGCACTTCAGCCTGAAGGACAAACCAACTTCAAAGGCGTCTTAGCCAAAATCAGCGAGATCGCAGGTGAACTTGACATGCCTGTGATTGTTAAAGAAACCGGCTGCGGCATTTCAGCGGAAGATGCAAAAGCGCTTGAAGCTGCAGGCGTAAAAGCCATCGACATCGGCGGTGTCGGCGGAACAAGTTTTGCAGCAGTTGAATATTACCGTTCAACAAGCCCAAACAACATGGGTGAAGCTTTCTGGGACTGGGGCATCCCCACAGCCGTAAGCCTCATCGAAACAACTCAGACCGTGAAGATTCCAGTGATTGCTTCCGGCGGAGTACGAAGCGGCTTAGACATAGCTAAATCTTTAGCGTTAAACGCAAGTTTAGCCAGTGTTTCTCAGCCTGTGCTTGAAGCTGCAGTTAAAGGGGCAAAGAAAACTGAAAAATTGCTTTCTTGTTTAATTGATGAGTTGCGTAATGTTATGTTTCTTGTGGGCGCTGAGAACCTTGAATCCTTAGCGAAAGTGCCTGTGGTGGTTGCTGGTAAAACTGCGGAGTGGCTGAACATCAGAGGTTTCGACACGGTGAAGTATGCGCAGAGGAGCACGTTAACATTTGAATATTGAAAAGTTTCTTGAAGAAAAAGCACCCTTAATCGACAAAGCTATTGAAAAGTACATTCCGCGAAACTTCAGCAAAGACGCGGTTCTTTTCAAGGTTAATCCGCCAATGTACAGTTACAACTTAGAGCCCTTAAACAAAGCAGTTGCAGAGCCCATCTGGGACATGCTGGACCGTGGTGGAAAAAGGTGGCGCCCAGCGCTTTTTTTGCTGATTTGCGAAGCGTTAGGTAAAGGCTCCGATTGCTGTTTAGACTTCTCCATTATCCCCGAAGTTATCCATAACGGAACGCTGATTATCGACGACATTGAAGATTCCTCAAAACTGCGTCGAGGCAAGCCGTGCACATACAAAATCTTCCAAATTGACATCGCTGTTAACGCTGGAAACGCGATGTATTATCTGCCGCTTCTTCCGTTAATGGCGCAAAAAGCAAAGCTTACACCTGAAATGCAACGGGACATTTATGAGGTTTACGTGCAGGAAATGATTAACCTCAGCATGGGGCAAGCCATGGACATTGCGTGGCACAGGGGCATCGCAAACGCGGACAAGTTAGGCGAAGAGGATTACTTGCAGATGTGCGCTTACAAAACAGGCACTCTCGCCCGTATGGCAGCCAAAATAGCGGCTGTGCTAGTAGGCGCCAACAAGCCACTGGTGGAAAAACTTGGACGTTTCGCTGAAAGTATAGGTGTTGCCTTCCAAATGCAGGATGATATTTTGGATGTAACTGGAGTGGAGTTCGCCAAGAAGAAAGGCGGCGTTGGGCAAGATATTACTGAGGGCAAAAGAAGCTTAATGGTTATTTATACGCTGAAAAAGGCGAATAGCGCTGACAAGAAGCGGCTTATCGAAATTCTCAATATGCACACTTCCGACCAAGCCTTAAGAGATGAGGCAATAGCCTTAATGCAGAAATACAATGCCGTAGAACATGTTAAGCATACAGCAGAGCGGATTGTCGAAGAAAGCTGGAGTGAAGCTGAAAAGCTTTTACCGACACCTGAAGCTAAGGAAAAATTAAAACAGTTCGCCGAATTCTTGATTAAAAGAAACAAGTAACATTTCAGCGAGCGTAAAAAATTTGGCACTTGAAAATGACACTGAACTTAAAGAGCTTATTCGCAGAGCTGCACTGCTTAATGCGGTTTCGCATGATGGCAAAGCTCAAGCAGGCGCCATGGTAGGTAAAATTCTCGGCGAAAGACAAGACCTGCGAACCAAGGTAAAAGAGCTTTCAAGCATAATCAGCACAATCGTAAATGAAGTAAACAGCCTCTCCATTGCAGAGCAAAAAGTTATTGTGGAGAAAAATTGGCCTGAAACCCAGAAGAAAGAGAAGGCTGAAGAAAAACGACTTTCACCATTGCCTAACGCGGATAAGTATTCTCAGATAGTGACGCGGTTCTCTCCTAACCCTGACTGTGTTTTGCATTTGGGTTCAGCAAGAGCCATAATCCTGAGCCACGAGTACGCCCGCATGTACAACGGAAAATTCATTTTGCGCTTCGAAGACACAGACCCAAAAGTGAAAAGGCCGTCGCTGATATTTTATGATAGCATCCGGCAGGATTTGAAGTGGCTAGGCTGCAAAGTTGACGAGGAATACATCCAAAGCGACCGATTGCCAATTTACTACGATTACACCGAGCGGCTAATACGGGATGGAAACGCGTATGTTTGCGAGTGCCCGCCTGAAGAGTTCAAGAAAAAAACCTTAGCTAAAGAACTCTGCCCATGCCGAATCCTTTCAGCAGCTGAGAACTTGGAACGCTGGAACCGCATGCTAAGTGCCGGTTACACGGAAGGGCAAGCAGTAGTTCGCGTTAAAACTGAACTGGGGCATCCGAACCCAGCGGTCAGAGACTGGCCAGCCCTAAGGATTATTGATACAAAGAAGTATCCGCATCCACGGGTTGGAAGCAAATACATCGTTTGGCCCCTCTACAATTTAGCCGCCGGCTTAGACGACCATTTAATGGGCATGACACACATCATCCGCGGCAAAGAACACTATACAAACATGGTTCGCCAAAAGTACATGTATGAACATTTAGGCTGGAAGTACCCCGAAGCCATACACTACGGCAGACTAAAAATCACAGGCACTTTCCTAAGCAAATCAAAAATTATTCAAGGAATAAAAGAAGGCATCTACGCAGGCTTTGACGACCCACGCCTAGGCACATTTGCTGCACTTAGAAGACGGGGAATCACGCCTGAAGCCATCAAGAAAATGATAATCGATGTAGGAACAAAATCAAACGATGTAACCTTGAGCTGGGAAAACCTGTACTCGTACAACCGCAAAATCCTTGACGCCACAAGCAACAGGTACTTCTTCGTGCCCGAGCCTGTGGAACTAAAAGTTTTGAGGGTGCCGAAAACTTTCCATGCCAAACTTCCTTTGCATCCGGACAAGCCTGAGCGGGGGTTTAGGGAATACACGGTGACTCCGGAAGATGAAGAGAAAACGGTAATTTTTTTGGTTTCAAGAAAAGATGCTGAAGCGACGGAGCCAGAAAAAGTAGTTAGGCTCATGGAACTCTTCAACGTCAAAATCGACAGCAAAACAGGCAACTCGGCGACTGCAACATTCTCAAGCGAATCCTACGAGGACGTTAGAAAAATTAAAGCCCAGCTTATCCAGTGGATACCGAAAGGCGAGGAGTTTCCATGCCAAGTGGTTATGCCAGATGCCTCAGTGACCGAGGGTTTTGCTGAGAGTGCCTGCAAAAAGTTAAAGCCAGACGCTATAATACAGTTTGAACGCTTTGGATTCACACGCATAGATGAAGTAAACCAGAAACTAATAGCTTATTACGCTCACAAATAAGAGATGAATAAACATGAAAAAACTCGATAAAGCAATAATTTGGCCAATCTACTTCGACGCTTCTAAAACTAGAAAAAAAGGACGCCGAGTCCCAAAAAACTTGGCCGTGCAATCCCCAAAAATCGCCGAACTTAAAGAAGCAGTTGACAAATTAGGCCTGAAAAACGAAGTTAACCTTGAGGCTCATTTTCCCAAAATGCATTGGGCTAAGACTGGAATGTTGCTTGTTGAAAAGAAAGAAGCAAAAGAAAAGATAATACAGAAAATTGCAAAACAATTAGTGAAGATTAAAAGCGTGCCTGCAAAACCGCAGTAAAGTTTAGCTTTTCTCTTTAGCAGCCATTAAAACAGCGTTAATTATGCCGTCGTTGCCTGGGCGACTGGTAACTTTTGCAAGCCCCAACGTGGTTTCTATTTCTGCACCTTTAGTTATTACGCCTCTGCGGTTATAATCAACGTTAGCGCCGTTTCTAACGACTCGGGTGATTTCGGTTTTTTGTGTTTTGCCGCTTTTAGGATCGGTTACTGAAGCGTATTTATCGCTTAAAACTTTGACCTTTGTGTTGCCGCCTAAGCCTCTGGAAATTTTCCTTCTGGGTTCACCGAGAATTGTTTCTGCAGGATACCCACCTTGCTCATACTTTTTCTTTGATCTGTAAGCTCTTTTTTTGCCGCCTGTGAGTTTTCTTTTGCGTAAACTGCTATGCCAAGACATAATCTACATTTCCCTTTTACGAATATCTAATTCGAGTAGTCAGTAAAACCGTTAATTTCCATATAAACATATCCGTTTTAAGTTTGTTCTCTTTAGCGAAAATAATCGCTTCTTACTTCTTTTTGTTAAGAAGTTCTCTAAAGTGTTATTTAAAGAGGCGTTGGCAAGTTTTATTATGCTGATGTGGGATACTTATGTTGAAAAACATGTCAACATCAAGGGTTGACCAAAGATACAGAATAGTTATTGATAAAAAAACTAGAGCAAAAACTCACATTAAAGCAGGAGACGTAGTTGTCATTGAGCCGATTGATGACCACAGCTTCAAAGTAAATGTTTTAGACTTCACATCAGAAAAACTTGAGGACGATCCAGCATGGCAAGTTATTCATAAACCAGCCAAAATCAGAAAGTACATTCCTCCAGAAAAACTCGAAGAGACAATGGAGTAAACGATTTAGCCACAACAGAAAAGCGAGCGCCTCGAAAAGTTTTGATTCCGTGTAACTTTCAGCTTATTTTAGAAAGCAGAAGCTTTGCGGTTTCTTTCTTAGATTTTGCGAGCTCCATGAAAGCGTTTAGAAGCCCTTTCTTTGAGGCATCAAGAATTTCAAGTGAAACAAGCTTGCCCGATTTGTCGCAGCCTACAATTACGTCATTGTCAAGCAATTCTTCATCAGCTAATGCACTTCTTTGACCTTAACAGTAAGAACATCAGCTTCAGAATCATACTTTATTATCAAAGCCATCTTCCTGACCGCTTCCTTTTCAAAATGACACGCTCAAGATTACTGCTATAGATCGCCGTTATTATAAATATATCCTCAACCTTTGGCTCGTAGATTACAGCTAAATTACGGTTTAATCTAATTGCAATGTTTCGACCATTCTCAGAATCAAATAAGACCTCATCGGGCTTGAAAACTATGTCCTCCAATACTTCTTTTGTTATGCCCAACTGAGAGTTCTTTGTCAAACTTATCTTCAATATGCTTGCTCCATCTCACGTTCAACTTTGACAAAACCAATTAGCTCCATGTCTTTTATGTTGTACGTTTTATCTTCTATTTAAAATTTGTAATTTTACGCTGCTTTCGCATTTATGTTTCTTGATAGTCCTTTAATGCGTCGCCGAAAATACGTTTTAACTCTTTCTTCATAATGCTCGCATCATGCGTTAACCCGAAGTAATCCGCAAAATAATCAGTAGTCTTTAAAGACATTGAACGCCCGCTTCTTTCAGCCGCAATCAACCCCATATCCTTCAGCAGTTTCACGTGACCGTAAGCGTGTTGTCCCCTGACATCAATCACGCGTTTCTGAGAAACAGGCTGTCGGTAAGCGATGTAAGAGAGCGTTTTTAAGGGTCCGGAAGACAGCAGAGGTCTGTTCACAAGTTTCTTAATCAACGGTGTGAAGTCTGCTTTTACCTGCAGGACGTAACGTTCATCTTTTAACGCCAAAATTTCAAGCGCCGTGTTCCTTGCAGCATATTCTTGTATTAGCGTGTCAGCGTATTTTTGGGCTTTCTTTTTTGAGCGGCTGCCTATGACTTGGCATAACTCGTTGAGGTCTAATGGGCGACCAGCCACGTACAGTGCAGCCTCTAACAGTGCTAAGCAATGAGCTTTCCGTTCGGCATCCTGCGCTTGCTCTGCATCAGGGTTTGAATTATCTGTTTGTTCCTTCGGCTTTTCCAACGTTCAGTTCCCCCACGGCAATGTATAGTTCTTCTGTTTCTTCGTTCTGCCATAAACTTACTTTGTCATCCTGTGCTAAAAACAAGAGGTAAATAAACATTCTTAATGCTTCAATTCTAGTTGCATCTTTCGATAAGGTTGAGAAATCGATTATGCCTACACCCTTTACTTTCTCGCATAAAATTGCGTACAGCGTATCAACCTGCAACTCAAGATCAGCGATAAACTTGTCAAACTGCGGCATCAAATCTGAAACCGATGGAAGAACAGGATGCTGCTCAACAACATGGTCAAGATGAAGCATTTTTTCACCCTTCAACACGTCGTCTAGGACTTCAAGCAAATGCTGAATGGTTGTTGAGGTTAACTCATGCCTCAATGGCAAGAACAAGGGTGGTGGAACAAAATCCTGCGGACCTTTAGGCGGCAGGGGCGCCTCTTGCAAGGTAAGCAGCAGTTTAGACTTCATTAAGTAAATTAAAGCGGAAGAATCCAATGCGACGCCTGAGGCTCGGAAATCAACCTTGTCTGTCCTCTCCATTTCAGTGAGAAAAGACCGTAGAAGGTAAGCTATGTTAACGTTCCACGGAGTAAGCTTCTCAAGTTTGTTTAATTCAAACAGTATGTTCCACGGCGGTCGAAGGTAAAAGGGCCTTCTGATTGGCGTTGTGGACATTTAGCTCGGTGCCTCCGCTGGGAACTTGGCGGTCACAACATTGGAGACTCCATTGAGTTCATAGACTCCATAGACTTTCTGTGCTTTGTTAACTATTTCAGGCCGCAGGCTGATTACGATAAACTGGATTTTTCCAGCTTCCTCAAGCAGCACTTCTGCAAGCTTTGCAGCATGGAAGGCATCTAAGTGCGCATCAACCTCGTCAAGAATGTAGAATGATGCAGGCGTAAACTCTTTTAGTGAAAATATGAAGCTGACTGCTGAAACTGAACGTTCGCCACCGCTTGCCCCACTCACAATAATCGCGGGCTTATTTGGGAACTGCACAACCATGTCTATGCCGCCAGCGAAGGGTTCATCAGGATTTTCAAGTTTTAACGTGGCTTCTCCTCCGCCAGTTAGTTTGGAAAAGTAAACTTTCATGCTGCTGTTGATTTTTTCGAAAGCGGTCATGAAAACCTTGCGTTTTTTAGCTTCAATATCATCCATGAACTGTACAATGGCTTGTTTTTCTCTTTCCAACTCATTTAAGCGAACAGATAATTCTCTGTACCGTGAAATCTGGTCTGAGTAATGGGAAAGGGCAAGCTGGTTTATGGCGCCTATTCTCTCAAGTTCAAACTGCATCATGCGAATGGTTGTTTCTGCTTCCTCAACCTGCTTCTGGCTTGTTTCTAAAGATTGTTCATAGCCAAACTGGCGAAGTTGGCTTTGAAGTTGCTGAAGACGAAGTTGGCTAGTTTCCATGCCCAGTTGCAGCTGGTTCAGAAGCCTTTCGGCCTGTTCATATTCTGAATCAAGCAACCGTACCTCAGCATCAATAACATCTATTTGTGAAGTGAACTTTTTGGATTCTTCACGTGCAGAAAAAACAGCATTTGAAAGTTCCACACGGCTTTTTTCTTGCTCATCTAGTTCTTTCCTGATTGATTCGCGTTCCGCTTGCGCTTCAGCAACTTCTTTCTCTATTTTTCTTTGCTGTTGCTCAACCTTAGCTATCTGTATCTTGATATTTTTATAGCCGTTTCTAAGGACTCTGTCAAATTGTGATTGGTAGGTTGAAATTTCCGTTTGAGTAGAGCCTGAGTTTTGGCGAAGCGTATTTACTTCTTCCCCGAGTTTTTCCCGTTGAACCTCGAGCTCTTGAATGTGTGTCACATCAGTTTTCAATCTTAAATTGGCTATGTCTGTATGCAGTTTCTGGAGCGCTTTTTGGATAGAATTCCGCTCATTCATGTACATGCTCATGCGGCCTTTGTAAGCTGCAGCTTCGCGGTCAAGTTTGCCGCCGTATTTTTCCGTATGCCGAATGTTGAATTGTGTTCTTTTAACGCCTCGTTTAATTCTCACTATTTCCCTGTCTAAAGTGGAGATGAATTCTGAAAGCCGTGTAATTTCAATTTTACTTCGCTCAATTTCTTCTTCAAGACCAGTAATGTCAGTTCCTCTTTGAGTGAGGTGCGTCTGGAGAGCGTTTACTGCTTCGTCTAAACTTTTTAATGCATTTTCGCTTGGAATAATTGTTGAAAAATCTATTGGCGCACGGTAATAGCCGCTTTCAAAAGCACCCGGCTCATACAAGTCACCGTTAACTGTAACTGCGCGGTAGCCTTCATTTGAAAGGGCAAAGGCTGCTTTATCGTTTGAGACAACTACTGTGTCTCCGAAAACATAGTTAACAGCCATCTCAAAGGTGCTTTCATATGTCATGAAGCTTGAAAGGGCGCCTACTACGCCGTCTCGGCTGGGCGTTTCCTTGTTTTTAAGGTTGATTGCGCCTTGCAGCGGAATAATTTTTATTCTGCCCAGTTTCATGCGCCTAAGCGTTTCGGTACATGTGAAAGCTGAATCTATGTTTGCTACAACTAAAGCATCAAGCCAACCTGTTGCCGCTGCTTCTATGGCTTTCTTGTAGTTTTTATCGATTTTTATTAGGTTGCGTAGTCTGCCGTGGATACCTGTTATTGCGCCGACAATGCCCATTTCCTCTATGCTTCTTAGAGCTCTTTCTTCAGCAGCTATGGTTGCGGCAAGGTCTCTTTGAGTAGCAAATTCAATTACGGCGTCTTTAGCTGAACTAGCTATTCTTTCTGCTTCCGTGATTTCTTTTTCAACGGTTTCTTTTTGAATTTTTTTGCGTTCGATGGTGTGTTCAAGATTTTTAAACTGGTTTTTCTGGTCCTTTTGAACCTGCTCCAGCTCAGATAGTGACTTTTCGATTTCGAGTAGGCTAGTGAGAAATCTTTCTTTTCGCACGTTTAAGTTTTTGATTCTCCCAGTGCAGAGCCTCAGTGCCGATTTGTCTTTTGTGTATTCTGAGCGTAAATACGCAAGTCGTTTAACATTATTTGCGATTTCGGCTTCCATCGCTCGTATTTGCTGGTTGTTATCGCCGAGTCCTTCCCAAAGCTGGGCGGTTTCTTTTGCCAGCGCATCGTGTTCCAACTCTTTTTGTGCCATTTGGTCATTGATTTTTTCATGTTGACTGCGGAAAACTCGGATTTTTAAACGGTTTTCCCGTATCTCGTTTCTTATACTTTCTTGCTGATCAAGATTGTTTTCTCTTACGCGCTTTAAGCTTTCAAAGCTAGCTTGCCCAGAACTTATTTTTGTTGATAACTCAGTTAGTTTAGATTTTAGCTCGCCAATAGTTATTTGAACCTTAAGAACTTCTGAACCGCCTTCTTCAAGGTTTTCGCCGCTGAGTTTTCGCCATTCGCTTTCAATACCATGCCGTTTTGATCTGCGCAAGTCACGTTGCTCTTTTAATTTGTCAACTCTGGCTTTAACTTTTTCAGTTTGGCTAGTTGCTTCATTAATTTTACTGTTTAATTGCGTTATGTCGTTTGAGATTTTAACTGCTTGGAACTTTTTAGTTTCACTCTGGATGAAATTATAGCGTAAAAGTTGATTGCGTTCACGTTCCAAATCATCAAGGCGCTTCTGTACTTCATCTATTCTGCCCATGGCTGTGCGGATTGAAATGTCAGCAGTTCGCAGTTTTTCTTCTGCATCGGCCTTCTCCGAGTCGTACTGGGCTATTCCAACTAGGTCTTCGATGATTTTTCTGCGTTCAAGCGGGGTAATTTCTGTTAACCTAGTTATTGTGCCTTGAGGAACAATGTTCTGGCTCATACTGCTTATTGAAGCCATAGACAGAGTTTCTATAATATGCCCTCGTGACATTCTTCTGCCGTTTAAGCGGTAAACACTTTGCCCATTTTGGTAAACTTCACGTGAAATCGTAACAGTGGTTGTGTCAACCGGCATTATGCCATCAGAATTATCAAATTGAATAACAACCTTAGCCATTTTGACTTTCTCTTGCCCAGGTTTTTCTGAACCGCGAAAAATCAGTTTAGCTGCGCTTTCAGCACGGAGCCTTCTTGTGCTCAGTTCCCCAAGCGAAAAAAGCACTGCATCCATAATGTTGGTTTTTCCACTTCCGTTTGGGCCAGTTATGGCTGTGAAGCCCTTATCTAAAGTTACCTTGATGGTCTGTGGCCCAAAAGACTTAAAGCCTTTTAACTCGATTTTTTTTATGTAGGGCATTTAGTCTTTATCCTCACGGTAAGCAATGTATATTATTTTATTTTAACATCTCATCAACATACGTATAAAAGCTTATAGCATTTGGTCAGAGTTTACACTTATAGATTGTAAAATCATCCTGTTTTTATCTGGAAAAATGCCAGATTTTGTGGCGCTGACTTGTGTGAGAATTTACTTCCATTTTGTCAGTATCTCCTCCCTGCGGAAAGTGGCTACGCTGAAGTAGAATAGAGCCAAATCAACAATCAGAATGGCACCGGAAATGATCAGCAGGTTACCTGTGTTGAGTGTTATCACGCCTATCTCGCCCGCGAGGTAAATGACCATAAACGGTATGAACATCAGACCCCCGATTGAGTTGGCAGACCGTACATCACTCACTCTTGATGAGGCGATTACGCTTAATTCTATGCTCAATATTGCAGCGATGGGAATAAGGAGGAAGATAACCCCGATGCTCCAATCAGGATAGATTAGGTAACCCAGCGTGTTAGAGGTTAATCTGTCCATGAGCACCATAAAGATTGAAAGCCCCGCCCAAGATGCCGCGATAGGCGGTATGAACGCCGCGATGCTCTTTCCCAGCAGTATCTCTCCGTCAGTAGTAGGAGTTGCCAGAAGTGGTTCCAGGCTCTTCTCAACCTTTTCGCCTACTATGGCATAAGAGGCAATCGCGCTAGGAAGGACAGCTGCTGCAATCACGAAAAAGAACGAGAATGCGTTTAGCAGCCCTGGAAGATAAGATCCTGGGATTCCCCCATTTTTCCCTTCAGCGTAAATGATGACCAGCGGAAAAAGAACGTCGAGAAGCAGGGGGAAAAGTATAGTTCCGTAGATGATGCTTTTCTTTCTCCTGAATATCTTGAGTTCTTTTGATGCAATAATCCATGATGTACTCAGGTTCATTCTTTTTCCCTCACAAGTTTTAGGTACGCTTCTTCCAAACTTGAACGTGACACCGAGACAGTTTGAACATTGCCCCCTGCCTCAACAATTGCTCGGACAATGACAGGATTTTCCTTGTATGGATCAGCGAGCTCGAACGTTAGTTTGCTCTCATCACGAGATATTTTTCCAAGCGATAGTTTCTTCAACGAATTTAGAATAACATCGTTTACTTGTTCTAACTGAATCTCGGTTCTCCTAGCACCAATCGAGTGCTCAAGGTCTTCAGGAGTTCCGATTGCCATTAACTTAGTGTTCAATATCCCAATTCGATCACAGATTCTTTGTGCCTCGTCTAGGTTGTGCGTGTTTAGAAAAATAGTCTTCTTCTCGCGTTTCAGCTCAAGAATAAATTCTCTGACTGTTTTTGCTGATTCTGGGTCGAGGTTTACAGTCGGCTCATCCATAAATAGAATTTCTGGATCATGAATGAGGGCACGCGCTATCGCAAGCTTTTGTTTCATTCCCTTGGAAAATGTTCCGGCCATAACGTCCTTCTTTTCCCATAGCCCCAACATCATGAGAAAGCGCTTAATGTTTTCCTTCCTCTGACTTTCTGTACATCTGGATAGCTTCCCGTAAAAGTCCAGGTTCTCATAAGCCGTTAAATCATCATAGAGACCCACATTATCTGGGACTAATCCAATAATTTTTCTTATTTTTAAGGCGTCCGCCTCGTTCCCGACTTCATAGTCTGCAATTCTTGCCGTGCCGCTGGTCTTTGATATTAAGCAACACAGCATCCTCACAGTCGTGGTTTTTCCGGCGCCGTTGGGTCCAAGAAAACCGAAAACCTCGCCCTCTTCAACATGCAAATTAAGATTTTCAACAGCAGTTAAATTGCCAAATTTCCTTGTCAGATTTTCAGTATCAATCACTGCGGTCACCGAAGGATTAGCGCTATTTCCACGCTGTCTTTAGTGACTCTGAATCATTTGTTATATAAGCTTTCAAGCGGATATGATAGCTTTTTTTCCAATAAAACTAAACGGCAACATTCCGATACTATATACCACAATTCCTAGTATACTCAAAATGAATTCAACCTACAAGTTTAACAGGGATTACTGAAAGAATATAAACAGAAAATTAATATTAGGCGCATGTGCAAAGGTTTAGGAAACGTTGGTGGCGTAAATGAGTTTTGGAACAAAAGTCTTTAGTGGTGTTCAAGAAGTGTTTATTTTAGCGTTAATGATTGTGGCTGTTTTTGGGCTTTTCTATGTTGACATGAGCATCATGTACAAGGTTGGCATTGCAGTAATAGTGTTCTCAGTAATCTTCCTAATGACATTGGCAACTCAAATTCTAAGGCAACAAAAAGAAACTAAGCCTGCTGCCTAAAAATTAACGTTTTTTCACTTTCACTCTACCCTCCCCTGTTCCGCAATGTCGTTTCTACGATGCTTTAAAAAGGGTTAGAAGCGTACTTGCTGCTTCGTCTATGAACAGGGAGAGCAAAATAGAATGTCTCAAAATTTAATTGTCAAACCTACAATGGCTCAACCACTATTTTCTTTAAACATGCCCGGTGTAGACGAGCTTTTTCCAGGATTTGCGCCAGGCGACTTCGCCGTGCTTTATGGGTCGCCATCAGTTATTTCGTTAACTTCTCTACTCTGCATAAGAGCGCAGTTGCCAGTGCAGCTTGGAGGCTTAGGAAGCAACGTTGTCTTTATTGACGGCGGAAACACGTTTAGACTCTACAAAATCGCCCGTTTAGCCCAACTTCACCAGCTTAACCCAAGGCAAGTGCTTGAACGCATCTTTATTTCAAGAGCATTCACAGCTTACCAGTTAACTTCTCTTATACTTGATAAACTAGAAGAAACCATAAAAAATTACAATGCCAAACTCGTGGTCATTTCAGACATAGCAGGATTCTTTTTAGACAATGACATTCCACATGAAGAAGCCCAAAGAGTCTACAGCCAAGTCGTCAGTTACCTTTCAAGCTTTGCGAGAAAACACCAAATCGTCCTAATCGCAACTTACCTTCCCTACTCTGACAACCGAAGAAACAGTTTACTTCAAGAAATAACCTGCTCAAAAGCAAACACAGTATTATCCTTCAGCAAAACCACCTACACACGAGAAGTAACATTAGAGAAGCATCCATTTTTCGTTTTAGGCACCGCTGAACTTCCATCCGAAAACCTGACACTAACCGACTTCATGGGCGCTTGACGTGGGTAAAACAGTTGAATCATACCGCATGGCAATTGAAGACGAAATACGCCGCTGGAACGGTTTTGCAAAAGCACTCCGCAAAGAAGACAGAGAAGCCTTCGACATACTGATAGATGCATGCAGAAGCTACGCGTAAGCAGGAAGCAACGCCACTCAACCGTTACCTTTTGAACCAATGATAATGTCAATGCTGGTCTCACAGCAAATCCGCTTGCAACGGCTACAGAAGGAATTAGATGACATCAAGCAAAAGCAGCACGGCGGCTCCTAATTGCGTTAAAGGATGGCTACTTGATGTTTACCCTTCTGACCCCGGCAAAATCGCGGTTTGGGTGATAAGCGAAAAAGGCAAAAGAATCAAGTTCACTGACACGTTTCAACCCTGCATTTACGTCTCGGGCAAACAAGACGACCTTGAACGCTTAATCAGCCGACTATTTAGCAATCAAAAAATCGCTTCATTAAAATTCGTGCAAAAATACGCTCAAGCCACAGATACTGAAAAGTCAAGGGTACTGGAAATAACTGTTAAGGATTGCAGGCAAATTCCTTCTTTAACGCTTGAAATTTTAAGAATCGGCGATTTCTTGCGTTATGAAATTCACAATTGCGACATGCAGAATGACCGTTCATACCTTTTTAGCCGTGACTTGTTTCCGCTTGCACTTGTGGAGTTAAAAGTGACAAAATCAGGCTTGGATTACACGCTTTTGGATTCGGTTGAAAGCACTGACTACGTTATTCCTAAATTGCAGGTAATAAAGCTTGAAGTGGAAGTTGCTCAGAGAGGAATTATTGCTAATTTTGATGATGTCATCGATAAAATATGTTTAAAGCAAGAGGGCAAAGAGGAGATTGCCATTGATTACGGTGACGAAGCCACAAAGCTGCTACAGCTTGTTTACGCAATAAACGAGTTAGACCCTGACATAATCTTAACAACCGCTGGCGACTTGTACCTTTTTCCCTACTTAATCTACAGAGCAACCGTAAACAACCTTTTAGACAAGTTCCTCTTAAGCAGAGATAACAAGCCTTTTAACCGTAAATTTTCAGCGGGCAACACCTACTTTTCCTATGGTCGCACATTTTACAGGGCAGGCACCGTGCGGTTATATGGAAGAATACACATCGATGAAAACAATACTTTCATCATAAAAGAAGCAGGTTTCGAAGGCTTCATTGAGATAGCACGAACCTGCAGAGTACCCCTACACACGGCTGCACGATTCTCGATAGGCTCAAGCATGTCTTCTATGCAGCTCTACCAAGCCATAAAAGATGACATCCTAGTGCCCCGAAACAAAAGGATTCCCGAAGCCTTCAAATCAGCCCTTGACTTGCTCGTTGGCGACCGTGGAGACTTAATTTTTGAGCCCCGCCTAGGAGTACACAATTCGATAGGCGAATTAGACTTCTCTTCCATGTACCCAAGCCTAATGGCTAAAAACAATATTTCAGCTGAAACAGTGCTTTGCAAATGCTGCCCTGATTCGTCACTGCGGATTCCAGATTTGAATTATCATATCTGTACAAAACGGGTTGGAATAGTGCCTAAAACTATCAATTTAGCCTTAACCAAGCGACTGCATTACAAACGCCTAAGAGACGAAACAGGCGACAAACAGCTAAAACAAGCTTACGATAGACGTCAGACAGCGTTAAAATGGATTTTAGTCACATGCTTCGGCTATTTAGGCTTTAAAAACTCAAAATTCGGCACTGTTGACGGCCACATTGGCGTTTGCGCTTTTGGCAGAGAAGCTTTTCTTAAGGCAGCGCACATTGCTGAAGATCAAGGTTTTGAGGTTGTTCACGGTATTGTCGATTCGTTGTGGCTCAAAAAGAAAGACGCAACCATAGAAGAATACCATGACTTATGCCGACTAATTACTAAGGAAATAGGCGTTCCCATAAACTTTGAGGGCCGCTACAAATGGGTGGCTTTTCTGCCTTCCAAACTGCACCCGCGTATTAGTGTTTTAAACCGTTATTTCGGAGTCATGGAGAACGGTAAGGTTAAAATTAGGGGCTTAGAAGTGCGGCGTAGGGATACTCCAGGGTTTATTTTTGACGCCCAAACCGAAATGATCAACGTATTAGCCTCGGCGAATAATTCAGTGGAACTTCACCGGAAAATTCCTGAAGCATTAAAAGTTTTAAAAGCTTATAGGCAACGGTTACTTAATGGCGAAGTTCCCGTATGTGACTTAATAGTTACTAAGCATCTGTCTAAACAGCCGAAAAACTATAAACAGCATGTTAGCCAAGTCATCGCAGCTCAGCAATTAATTAAACAAGGCGTGGAAGTTCATGCTGGCAACAACGTGAAATTCCTTTTCACTAACTCTGAAGATAAGCGGTATGACCGTAGAGTAAAAGCTTTGCAGCTTATCGAGAAAGGCGTAAACCCAGACGCGAAAAAATACTTGGTACTGCTTTATGCTTCAACCGCTAATCTGTTAAGTTTCTCAGGCTACACAACCAAAAAAGTATACGACGCAGTCAAGGGGCAGCACCAAAAAACCCTCCAATAAAAATTTTTTCTTTCTGCTCCATTTAGGCTACTATCTCGGTTAGGACTATAAGCTTGGGCTCTAGACTCCAGTTCAACTTGGCAGCCATCAACAATTCATGCTCAGCGCTCACCCATTCATGAAACTGTGAAAATGAAGTAAGCGTTTTTTCTTTTTCAATGGGCCACGTAATTGGTATTATTAGTCGGTACTGCGTTGAAGTGATTGTTGTGTATAGTGCATTTTTTATTTTTGCTGAGGACAGGGACTTCTTGGGGATAAAGCATTGTTTTAAGCATTATCCATGCGTCAATAAATTTTTGTCCTTCCTTGGTTGTGATGTACTTTTTTGTTTTAGGTTGCAGTTCCAGAAAATCTGATGTTTGAAGTTGCAGCAGGTAGTTCTCAAGCAACTTGAAACTTGTGTTTGTGTTGCGTAAAATGTAGGTTTTTGCCTGAGGCATTTTACATAGTTCAAGAATGTCGTACAAGACTTGCAGATGGTTTCTTCTACTCTCAAAAATCAAAACTCTTTTCATGCACTCCACCGCTTGGAGGATCATTTAGCTTCATTGGCTGTTACCTCGGGTTTTGCTTGGTAATATTGCGACCAACAGTCACCGTTTGTCTGCCAGTGAGATCCATACGGTAATATGTTTGAAGTTGTTTTTAAACATTCTGCATTGGGTTATTTGCGTTTAAATAATTTCCAGACAAAGAATATAACTGCGGAGATGAGGAATGCTGAGTCAAGATGTTTGGGAATGATGGGAAACAAACTCATTGATTGAAAAATGTTATGAATTTTAGTGCTATACCGATTGTTCCGCATACAAACATTATCAGCATGCAATCCTGAAAGAGTTCGATCCAGTTGCTATGAATTGTCTTCATTGTATTGCCATCCGCCGAGGGGGGATGTGCTGTTTTTCTTAATAAGAACATTATGAATCTATGCTGATGATTGTAAGTATCTTGAATTTTGCGTTTGAAGGCCAGGTTTGTTATGTTATTCTAGTTGCTGTTTCGATAAGAAACCCTTTTTTGCCGATTGTGTACGGCAGGCTTCTTGAAGGAACGAAGGTGCCTTTCATCTTCTTTACCATGATATCTCTATGTGTAGAATCTGATGTCCATGTTGTATTGAATAATATTACGCCGTCAGCGAAGTGCTGCATTGCAGTTTCAGCTTTTTGGTCTTGCATCCCTTCAGTTAAGAGAAGCAAGTGGTATTCTTCACTGCCTTTGTTTTGACGTGACATTGCGGGGAGCAGGTTGATGGCTTCTTCGATTTTCCGGGTTAAGAGCACTTCGGAAAGTGAATCTATAATAATTGTTCGGTGTCCTTTCATTTCTTCAATTACGGTTTCTACCAGATTGTCGGCTTTTGCTAAGGTTTTGAACTTCCAGTTTCCAGCAGCTTCTAGCGGTGCGATATCCCAGTTGTAGGCGGCCATATCTTCTTTCACGTTGTCGGCGGTTACATTTACAGTAAAATATGTTACCCCAATCTGCTTTGCTCGCGCATAGGCGATTTGTCTGGCAAAGACTTCATTTCCCGAGCCTGGTAAGCCTGTCAGAAGTAATATTTTAGGCGGTAGACCTCCAGTTAAGAATTCGTCGAGACCTGCGATTCCTGTTTTAACAAGTTTCATGCTTGTCTTCCTTCTCTATATTTTAAACGATTTCAGTTATAACCTTTTTCAACCGCGTCAAAGGCACAATAATCTATGGTTTTCTCCAAACTTTTATTACAGTTACTGTCAGTGCCGGCTCTTGTAAGCAATATTTCTTTGTTAGTCTTATAAGAATTCAGGTGGAAGATTGTTTCATACCGCTTTTTAAGCAAGCGCCCGAAAGTTTCCTTAAGAAAGGAGAGCTTTCTAAAATGATTTTTCGTAAAATCCGTAAAAATGTGAAAGCGATTTCGCCAATAATTTCGGTGCTATTAATGATTGCCATTGCAGTCGTAGCCTCACTTGTAGTCTACGCTTGGGTAATGGGCTATGTAGGCTAATTTGAAAAAAGCGCCGGGAGGGGGATTTGAACCCCCGCGGCCCCGAGAGGCCACAAGCTGCTTGGTGCTTGCCTGCGCAAACATCTCCAGGCTTGCTCCCTGCCTGGCTAGGAGACCCCGGCACAAATGAAATCAACGGGAATTGAAGCTGGTTCGTAACCTTTCTCTGACTTAAGCATAATTTAAAGCTTTATCGGAATAGTGTTTGATTAAGATTATTTTTGGCTTTAGCGCTTCGTTCGAATTATGATGAATCTACATAGTTTAGTTTGCATCTACACTTGACTTGCTAGACTTTTCTAATTATTCTTTAAAGCAAAAACTCAATTTTCTTGTTTCTAACAGCAGTCCCTTTTTCCTATTAGGATTAGGCATAAGCTTATGATTTTTTTAGTTAGCCCGTATTTGGGCCAGCCCAAAATAGCGTTGCATCGCCGACAATTTTTTTGTAACCTTTCTTCTGGTTAGTCATATTTAAATCACCATGAAAATTTTAGGTCTGAACTGCACAATAAAACCTAAAACACCTATTATTGTGCATATTATCATCTTAACGCCACTCGAGGCGGCGACAAAGAATCAAGCTCTGACCTTGAAGCGTTACTTGAGTTTTGGCTTTCAAGAGCTCAATCTGGGCGTTCCACGAGGTTTTTCAGAACCTTGATTGTTGTTCTTCCCTGTTAACGGTAGGGTGCTGAACGGTTTTACTGCTGTTAACTTTCGGGTGATACGAGCATGCCAATTTAACATTTTTCTATGTATTTTTCTGTTTCGAGATTTTGTCTAAAACTGCTATTTTGCAAGTAGACTCGTCCAAAATAAAATTCAATAAATTTAATAATTAAGCAAACGTTAGGTCGCGTGAAGCCAACCGCGCCCGCCTTTCTTAGGCTGTTGAACTTCCCGCTTCTTAGGAACATACGCCAAAGTACGCTTGTTTCTCTGAGGCTCGCGACTGGTGATTTTGGTTTTTACGAATTTATTCCAGCCGCCTACATCAACATTTGGCTGAACAAAACGGTCAGAGTCTTCAACTATATGCTGTTCAAGGATTTCCTTAAAATTTAACGCCTTAAAATCCCTAGTCGCATGGATAATGGTGCCACGCTCCACGTACAAAGATGCATAGTCACTAACCGAAATGCCCTCAGCTCTCTCCTTATCGTTGAAGCGCTCACTCCACAAAAGTTTCCATTCAACTTTAAGTTTCTCAACTAATTCCTTTTGCGCTTTAATTCTGCTCTCAAGAGACGCATCAACAGAAGCTTGAGGCGAATCGTTAGTAACCTGCAATTGCCTCTCTCATTCCCTACTCACTTCTTTGTCCTCGAACTATTTAACAATTATTCTAGAACAAACATAAGCTTTTCCAAGTATTTTGGGAAAAGATAAACGGTTTTTTGTTAGACAAAGTTTTTATTCGCGTTTGAAACTTATTTTCGACCGTTAAGACAAAGGATGATTCAAAGATGGCCCTACAAAAAGGAGATTTCATACTAATCAGTTATACAGCAAAAGTTAAGGAAACAAACGGAGTTTTCGACACAACATACGAAGATGTAGCCAAGAAAGAGCACCTCTATAAAGAAGGGAAAATGTATGAGCCTAAACTGGTAGTTGTAGGCGAAAGCTGGGTTCTCAAAGCCCTAGATGACAGTTTAACAACAATGGAGATAAACAAACCTGCAGCCGTTGAAATTCCACCTGACAAAGGCTTCGGGCAAAGAGACCCGGAAAAAATGAGGCGTGTGTCACTCAAACAATTGCTGGCAAAAGACATTAACCCAGTTGTTGGAGCACAGATAGAATTTCAAGGGAAAGGTGCGGTTGTGCGTTCAATGGGCGCGGGAAGAGTACTTTTAGACTTCAACCCTCCATTAGCTGGAAAAACCTTAATTTACGATGTCACAGTCAGCAGGAAACTTGAAAGCAACGAGGAAAAAATCGGCGCTCTTATCCACCGTAGAGTACCTGTGGTGGAAGAAAACAAGTTCACACTAACCATACAAGACAAAAGCTTAACTATTGACATGCCGGAGGTAGCCTTCTATATTGAAGGCATCCAAATTGCCAAACGCGGCATTGCCCTTGACATCCAGAAATTCATCCCTGACTTGGCTGAGACAAAATTCGTTGAAGCCTTCAAAGCTGAACCCAAACCAGCACCAGCAGCAGCGACACCTGCACCAGCACCAGAAGCACCAGCTAGCGCGCCCTAAAAAAGCGTTAGCAACCATTCTATCTTTTATAAACAAATTTCTACTGTGTTCAGAGCTAAGAATAAAGATAAATCAGTCATGCTGCTATAATTATAATGTACAAGCACTCACGTTCACTATTATTCTCGCATACATGCTTCGTAGGGAGGTGAAAAAAGCAGAGATGGATCATACAATAGTTCACTTTGAAATCCCAGCCCAAGATGTAGAAAAACTGAAGCAGTTCTATGAAGAGGTTTTTGGCTGGAAAATAATCCAGTACCCTGCACCAGAAGACTACTGGATTATACAAACTGTTCCTGTCGACTCAAACGGTATGCTGCTGAGGCCAGGAGTAAACGGTGGCATGTTTAGAAAGCAACAGCCTGAAATTAAACCTATCAACTATTTTGCTGTTGAGTCTATTAACGATTACTTAGTTAAAATTCAAAAGCTTGGTGGCAAAGTGATCTCGCCCAAACAGGAAGTTCCTAATGTTGGTTGGATAGCTGCGGCAGAAGATCCTGAAGGAAACAAGTTTGCGCTTATTCAGCCGTTACGCGTTTAGAATTCAAGTGTTTAATTTATTATTCCTGTTGCCTTTGCTGTTTTCTCGCATGCTTCGAAATTAAGATTTAACTTTTGAAGGATTGTGTAGCGTTCAGGCCTTATTTTCGCTGCTGCCTCCAACGCTTTAACCACATCAACATCTTTAACGCCTAATTCGCTAGCAGTTGTTGGTGCACCCATCTGCTTGAGCGTATTTCTTATTCTTTGCCAGTTTGCCCTGTAAAGATAAGCGGTCAATATTGAGCCTACGCCGCATTGTTCGCCGTGCATGGCATGGTGCGAATTAAACATGTCTAGGGCGTGGCTAAACAAGTGTTCTGAACCGCTGCATGGGCGGCTGCTTCCAGCGATGCTCATGGCAACGCCGCAGCTTATCAAAGCCTCAAGAAGTACGTGTAGTCCTTCATCTTTGCGGGAGACGATTAAGTCGGCGTTTTCAATAACCAGTTTTGCACTCATTAAGGCTAAACTGGCTGCGTATTCGCCGTAATACTCGTTTTGTTCCAGATGTGCCAGTTTCCAGTCTTTAACGGCTGTAATTTTGGCGATTACGTCTCCGCAGCCGCTTATTACAAAGCGCCAGGGTGCTTGGGCAATAACTTCTGTGTCAGCAATTATCGCCAGTGGCGCTTGTGCCAGTATTGAGTAAGGCTTGTCTGAACCTTTAATTGAAGCCAAGGGGCTTGCGATGCCGTCATGAGAAACGGTTGTGGGCACGCTGATGAAAGGAATGTTTTGGCTTCCTGAACTTATTTTGGCAGCGTCAATTATTGTTCCGCCGCCAACGCCGAGAAGTACTTGCGGCTTTGAAGCTTCTATCTGCTCTTCAATAGTTATCATATCTTTGATCGTCATTGCTTTTATCTGTAAAACATCAACCTGTAATCCTGCCTGTTCAAGCAGTCCGCAAATGGTTCTTCCAGCGATATCGTAGCTTTTTGATCCTGCGATTACCAGTGCTTTCCCTCTGAGGCCTAGCCGTTTTGCGACTTCAGGAACGCATTGCAAGGTTCCTTTTCCAACAATAACTTCACGAGGAAGCTGCATGTAATGGTAATTCAGTGTCAAACTAACCACTGTTGACTTGCAAACATTAATTTGGCTCCAATGGTTTAAAACTTTGGGAACTTGCCCAGAAAACAAGCCAGTTTAACCAGGTAAAGGCTACTTTTTAAAGAAATTTTGAGTAAAACTGGGGGTTTGTCAAGTAACTACTTTGATTTTTTCAAAGTAAACTGATACCCGATAAGCAGTAGGAAACAATAAGAATCCGCAAAACAAAATTCTATTTATGATAAAACAACAAAGAACGATTGATGAAATTTTAGGCAGCCTTGAACCCGCTCAGAAGGAAACCATACAAAACCTCCGTGCATTAATCAAAAGTGCTGTTCCAGAAACTGTTGAAATAGTTAGACAGGGAAAAATCGCTTACAGGTTAAATGATAAAGACTTTGTTTGGATAAGCCACTACCAAGACCACGTGGACTTGGAGTTTTTTATGGGCGCAAGCCTTGACTCAGACCTGCTGAAAAGCAGAGGAGAAACGGAAAAATCAGATAACGTCAGACATATAACAGTAAGCCATTTTGATAAGTTGAAACCTGAAATAGTGCGGCTTCTGAAGGATGCAGCAGCAGTGGGATTTGAGCATTGCCCAACTTCCGCATAAAACGAAAACTTGCATTAATCTTCCTTAGGCTTAATTGCTATTTTCGTGTTGAAGCTTAGATTAAGTTCTCCGTTCATTTTGCCGACTGAAAAATTAAAGCTATCTGCGCTAACATCCATGGATTTGCCAGGCATCTCTCTAATGTTATCTACAAAACCTCTTACCTTGTTTATTATCTCGGTTGCGTCAATATTTTTGGTAGATGCTTTCTCTGTTTCTGGCTCAGACTGGCGTATTTGCGTTTCAACCACTCATTTCGCCTCCAAAAAACCCAAAGTATTCATGCCAACTTACTTTTTTAAACATATGTGGTTACTCTGCCACAAACACAATTTAGAGTAAAAAAACGAGCGCCTATAACCTAAGAAGTCAATCAACAAAACTTATCAAGTGGTAAAGTTTCTTATCCACGACAAGAAGCACCGAAGCAACTAGTAAAGGCAAATCAAGCACATTTTAAATGAAGCTTGGGCGAGTAGCTCAGTACGGATAGAGCACCAGCCTCCTAAGTTGGGGGTCGAGGGTTCAAATCCCTCCCCGCCCGCATTTTGCTCAACTTTTGCCAAATTTAGCCTTATTTTTTGCAATTCATCCCTTGTTGTTGACATATTTATTTCTTTGTTCAAACATTTAGGCAAACTCGGTTATTATCAAAAGAACCTAACCGTTGAAAAAAGTTCAAATTACGGAACCAAGCCACTACTTCCATTTTGTCAATATTTCCTCCCTTTGGAAAGTAGCCTTGGCGACGTAAAGCAGAAGCAAATCAACCAACAAAAGAATGCCAGCAATGATGAGGAGGGTGATGGTGCTGCTGAGCTGTATTAAATTGAGTTCACCGGCGACATAGATCGCTCCGAAGGGGAGAATCAAGAGTATTCCGATCTGTTGCGCAATCCGTACATCGCTCACCCTCGCCGAGACAATGACGTTCCATTCGACACTCATTACGACCGCGAGAGGGACCATTAGAAAAAGGATAATGGCTGCATTCCAGTTAGGGAAAAAGTAGTAGCCCAATGTGCCATGTGTAACCAGATCCATGAGAACCATGAAGATTGTAGCTCCTCCCAAAATAGCGCCTATGGGCGGTAGGAAAGCTGCGATTCCCTTTCCGAGCAAGATTTCACTATCGGTCGTGGGAGTGACCAAGAGCGGCTCGAGGCTCTTTTCGACTTTCTCGCCGATCAGGCTGTAGGAGGCAATAGCTGTTGGAATCATACCTGCAAGGATGAGATAGAAGAAAGAAAATGCAGGCAGAAGTATCGGGAGTTCCGACGCTGGGATTCCGCTTCCACCATTACTATGCCCTTCAAGCACGATTACAACAGGAAAAAGAAATGAGACAATGAATGGAACGACAAGGATTGAATAGATTATGTTCTTCTTCTTTAGGAATATCTTGAAGTCCTTCAACGCGATGATCCATGACCTTGAGAGTCTCATTTGGTTTGCCTCACGAGTTTAAGATAGGCATCCTCCAAGGTTGAGCCTACGACGGTGACGGATTGAACGTGGCCGCCGGCTCGGAATATCGTGTCCAAGATAGTGACATTCTCTTTTTCGGGATTTGTTACATCGATAGTCAGTTTGTTGCCATCGATAATCAAGTTTCGAAGTGGTAGCTTTCTTAAAGCAGCTATTATCGCATCGCCTGCCTGCTCTATCTGAATTACTGTTTTCCTTCCTTGAACAGATTTCTCAAGTTCCTCGGGTGTGCCAATCGCCATCAGCTTGGTATTCAGTATCCCAATCCTGTCGCAGATCCTCTGTGCCTCGTCAAGGTTGTGCGTGTTCAGGAAGATGGTCTTCTTCTCTTTCTTGAGCTCGATGATGAAATCCCGAACAGTCTTTGAAGATTCTGGGTCGAGGTTCGCCGTCGGCTCGTCCATGAACAATATCTGAGGGTCGTGGATGAGGGCGCGTGCTATCGAGAGTTTTTGCTTCATCCCTTTGGAGAAAGTTCCCGCTGCGACGTCCTTCTTCTCCCAGAGTTCGAGCATCTTGAGGAGGCGCTCGATATTCTCCTTCCTTTGCGCTGCTGTGCAATCGTATAACTTCCCATAAAAGTCCAGATTGTCGTAGGCGCTCAGGTCATCGTAGAGCCCCACGTTGTCGGGAACCAATCCAATGAGCTCTCTTATCTTCAGAGAATCCGCCTCGATGCCGACATCGTAATCCCCTATCCTGGCGTTCCCGCTCGTCTTTGAGATCAGGCAGCATAGCATCCTCACAGTAGTAGTCTTGCCCGCCCCGTTGGGACCAAGAAAACCGAAAACCTCGCCGTCGTCAACATGTAATGTTAGGCTATCTACAGCTGTTAGGTTCCCGAATTTTCTGGTTAAGTTTTCGGTGTCGATCATTTTTAAATCTCTGATTTAATGGTTATCTTGATGATTTCTTATTTTACCTTTGAATAAACGGGATATATAAGTCTAAATTTTTAAGAGATACTCTCATTTGAGGTAGATGTTGAACCGCCTCATTTTATGAGACTGGTTCGGTTGACGCTTTGTTGGTAAAGACCCTATGTTCCTCAACTGGGTTAAAGAACTATTTCTCTACTACTGGGACAAAGGAAAGCGAGCTTAACACAAAACCTAATACCTCTTTAGACCACACCCGAGGGTTCAAACGAGGGCTCAAACCTATCCCCGCCCGCCACACATAATTCATGTTTAAAGCAAAAATCTTGCTTATTTTCTGCAAATAAGCTGTTCAAACCTTGCTGTGTTTTTGCGCCTGCAGTGTTATTGGTCATACAGGTACAAAAAGGGAAAAAAGAGGTTTTGCGCGCGCTGAATTATGCGATTTTGAAGTAGACGCGTTTGTTGTTTTTTCCTTTGCTTTCAGCTTTAATCAGTTCTATTCTACCCACTTCCCGCAGACTGTGCACATGCGTACCTCCATCGGCTTGTCTATCTACGCCTTCTATTTCTACGATGCGAAGTACAGGTATGTCGGGCGGCAGGGCTCCCGCCATCTTAACTATACCTGGGATTTTCATCGTTTCCTCTTTCGGCAACTCATACCATTTTACAGGAATATCCTTACTGAAGAGCTCATTCGCCTTAGCGACGTATTGATCTAAAATTTCCTTGTCGAAGTTTTCGAAGTTGAAATCAAAACGGATATAGTCTTCCTCAAGCTGATTGCCAGTAACGAGAGCTCCAGTTCCCACACATAAAAGTGAAGCAAACAAGTGTGCTGCCGTATGGCTCCGCATAAGTTTGTACCTTCGCGCCCAGTCTAGGACGCAGTGAACTCTATCTCCTTCTTTAAGACCTGCTCGATCCACCTCATGAGAAATTTCTCCTGAAAATTTTCCCACATAAACCACATTGTAAGTTTCATTGTCTTTGACGATTTTTCCAGTATCCCACGGTTGACCTCCTCCTTTAGGATAAAAAATGGTCTGATCAAGCACTACGTATTTTTGGTCCTTAACGGAAACTACAACAGCGTTGCACTCTTTGAGATAACTGTCGTCTAAGAACAACATTTTTGTCAACAAGATGGTTACCTCACTTCTACAGATATCTAATCTGTTTAGGTTTAGAAGGATATATTTGTTCATTTTGCCTAAAAACTTATTGCGGAATAGACCTCTAAGCAGCAAAAAAGGAGGGAATCTCGGTCGAAATTACAGTCTGGGAACGGTAACTCCTAGGTTACTATTTTTAGAGTATTATAGCGCACGCGGGTTTTTACTACGATCATTCTATCCTCTTGCATGGTCTTGGTCTTGATAAAATGGCATAATTTAACACATTAATGTCCTGCGTGGCTCACTATGATGCGATTACCACACTTAGGGCACTCATAATAAAGGAACTTTTTTTCACTGTTATATTTAGCTATCATTTCTTCGTAGCATGAAGGGCAAAGAGGAGCCCTCTTCATAGTTTTCATGGTTGAGTTTATGGCTGTTTTTGTTTTAAAATTTTGCTACTGCCTACATTATAGGCCCTTAAATGGTCTCGGTAAAAAAAAGAAAAGGGAATTGAAACTTCAAAGCAACAGTTATCATCACAACCCTTAAGAAAAAAAGCTCGCATAAAATCCTGAGAAGGAGAAAAATTCATGCGGGCGTCAAGTTGGAGAGGAAAGCAGGCAAAAGCCGTTTTTCTCACTGTTTTAGCCGGTGTCTTGTGGGGGACCTCTTTTCCTGCCATAAAAATCGGTTTGAACTACGTTAACCCGTACTTATTTGTTTTCTTAAGATTTCTTTTAGCATCAGTGCTGATGTTCTTGATACTGCTTATCACTAAGAAGCTCACTTATCCAATAAAACAGAAGAAACTAATCCTCTTCCTAGGTGTTACCAATGGAGTTGCGTACCTATCGCAGTACATCGGAATGAACTCTACTACAGCAGCAAAAGCAGCGCTCTTCGTAAACTTAAGCGTCGTCTGGGTGGCATTACTAAGCCCAAAGCTTCAAGGGGAAACATTGGGAAGAAGAAAAATATTTGGTGTTTTAGCTGCTCTAACCGGTATTATATTTGTGACGACTAACCTAGATTTCTCGATGTTAAGCGGAGGGCAATTGATCGGGGATTTGTTACTAATTACTTCAGGAGTCATTTGGGCATTTTTCACAATATACAATAAAACCCTCGTAATGACAAGCAATGGTTTACTTCAATCTTTAACATGGATCTTGCCCTTAACTCTGCTCCCGATGCTGCCCTTCGTCTTCTCCTCAGCATATCAGATCCCTGCGCTTCCCGCTCAAGCTTGGCTTGCCATAATTTATACAGCCGTTGTTTGCTGGATCGTTCCTTACTACTTATGGCTTGAAGGCTTAAAACACATCACAGCCTCAACATCCACAATCCTGCTTCTAACAGAAATATTAGTAGCCGCAGCAATTTCCTTCATTCTACTAAACGAGATATTCACTATTATCATGGTCTTCGGAGCTCTCCTCATAGTAATAGCCATAGTACTAGTATCCTATCGCGCCGACTAAATCTTAGCACACATTACAACGATTAATAGTCTGAATGAGCCAATCAACTATTGGTCAATTTAAGAAAATAACAAAAAAGGGCGCTAGTTTGTCCCGAAAATGGGCAAAAAAAGAAGAAGGATATCTACTTAATGGTGATGCTTTTCGCGCGTCGCGCTAACCCAAACCCAAATCTCGATACCTAAAATTATAATTGTCAAGTTTTAAATAGTAATTAGGATAACGCAGTTCTATGCAAATTACCGATTTAATCCGTTACAACCACTTCGTTCGCGAGCTTTATTTTGACGCTATGTCTAAATTGCCTTGGGCGCAGGTTGTCGAAGCTCGAGGTTTGAGTTTTGATTCTATGCGCAACGTGTTCTTGCATTTGACACGTGTTGAGGACAGGGTAGTTAACTACGTAATTCCTGAACGGGACAAGGATTGGGTTGGCGTGGATTTTGATGCTTTCAAGAGCATGGATTCCTTGAAGGATTACATGTTACATGTGAAGGAAAAAACTGAAAACTACTTAGCGAATCTTTCAGCTGAAGAGCTAAACAGACAACTCGTTATCCCGTGGAGCGCCACCTCAGAAACAAAAATAAGCATTGAAACAGTCTTAAACCACATTGTTTTGGAGGACATGATCCATTATGGCGAGTTATCGGCTGCTTTCTGGCAAATGGGTTTGCAAGCACCTTACATGAGCTTTTGGCAGTATAAACATCAGCACCCTTAAACTAATCCGAAGCTCACGCCCCCTCAAAGGTCTAAAAGCTGAAAAGCGAAGTTTCTAAGAGACCAGCTAGAATTAACCATAAATTTATCATTTGATACAGTTTCCACATATCAACTACATTAAAGAAAGTATAATATCAGTTCCATATCACATAATTTCGGGACAAGACAGCGCGCCAAGAAATTAAAAAACCAATCGACGCAAAGCCGATAGGCATATGCAACAAATTCTCAATTAACTTTTTCTTCAGGCATTTTCGTGTGTCGGAAGTAGTACCAAAACAGGCTAATAGAAACTATGTAAAATAAGGCAGCCAAAAAGAATGGTGCACCCAAAAGTCCCATGCCAATCAGCCAGGCACCGACGAACGAACTCAATGCGCTGGGCAATCTCCAAAGAGCAGAGCTTACGCCTGAAGCCGCACCGCGCTCATCTTCCGCGACCAGCCCCATTATCATCGACTGCGCCAGCGGACTTGACATGTTCATAAGAAAGGCCCTTGACGTGTAAACAATGCTTGCCACTATGTAATTTGGAGACAGCGGCGTTGTAAACATGAATATGGTTGAAACAGCCTCCGTTACAACTATAGCGTTAACTACTCCAAATCTTTTCGCAAGCCAAGGAGCAGCAAGCGTAGCTACACCTATTACAATGCTTGAAAAGCCCAAAATTGGACCACTTAACGAGTCGGGTATACCGTACTGCGCCTTCATCCAAGCAGTCATCAAAGGAACAACCATACCTGCGCCGAAAGCAATTATCGCGCCCGTGAGGGCATATTTCACCAAAACATTTTTAGACTTTCTTGGGAGCAGCTCACTCAAGGTTGCATTAGCTTTCGCGGACCTTTTTGATTCGTTAACTTTGAACATTATAAGTGTAGAAGACAAACTCAGAACGGCAAGTATTACGTAGAGAAGAACGTGGCTTTCCTTATGCGTGAATCCACTCATCGTTGATGTCGCCAAGATTGCAATAGCGCCGAGGCCGAAGGCTGTGCTTTGAGCAAAGCCAAACATGGAGAAGACGCTGTTCCTCTTTGCATCTTCAGCCTTTTCTGCAAGCAACGCACTGCTAGATGAATAAGAAGCGGCTTCTGAAATTCCTTCGAAAATAGCAGCAATTATTAACAGTACTGGGTTTGTGGTTAAAGCGAAAACCGCGATGATGACACTTGCTATTATGTTGCCTACTATGAGCACCCGCTTTCTGCCGTATTTATCTGCTGCAATCCCCATGGGAACGCAGGTTGCAAAAGTGGATACGCCCATGACCGTTACGATGAGTCCCATGAGGTTGAAGGATAACCCTTGAACTGTGGTGAGAAAATAGGCTATGTCAGTGTAGAACATGCCGTAAGCTACGGAAGGCAGCACTGACGAGTAGATTAGGTATTTTGCCTCTTTCGTCATTCCTCTGTAGGTGTTGAACACTTAAACCAGCCCGATTTTCGACTCAATTTGCTTCTTTATGCCAGAGCAAAGGTCAATTGGCTAGAAATGGTTTCGGCAACTGCAGCTTTAAGTTTTTCTCAGTCATTGTCACCAACACTCAAAAAGCATGTTTTTTGAATGGTAGATTCAATTATCTGGGGCTGTCGTTGCCAGTTCAAACAAAGAGCGACTCATTACCGAAGGTGCAAGATTTTCTCCAGAGTTAAGAGAATGCAAAGCAGTTTTCATTAGTTCATGACCTCCGATATATTACCATGGGTCTATAAGCTTCAATGCTGCAAGAGAAATCTTGCCAGTAACTACTGTTTGCTTCTTCAGCAGATTTTGCTCTCTTAAGCTGTTCTCTGATATCTGCAACCGAAGTCACAAGCGCGGCGCGCTGTGACCTTTAGCCAAGTGAACGTTTTCGGCTTTTCTTTGAGCTTCTTTACGTCAGGCTTGTTTCTTGGATTGCAGTTCTTTTGCTACGCTGTCGATTGCATTGATTGCTTTTTCGATATGAACTTTTTCTATCCCGCGATGCGTCACCATTCTTATGCTGTTCTTGGCCATGGTTGAGACTAAAACGTCCTTTTCCTTGAGCTTTAGAACGAACAGTTCATCTGAGGCTTCTAAATCGCTCATATCGAAACGAACCATGTTTGTCTGCACCGCATCTAAATCAACTTTGATCCCGTTTATCTTTGCTATTCCTTCTGCTAAGCGCCTGGCATTTTTGTGGTCTTCTTCCAATCTGTCAATCATCTTTTCAAGGGCAACAATGCCTGCCGCAGCTATTATGCCCGCTTGGCGCATTCCACCGCCCAAAACTTTCCGGGTTTTTCTGGCTTTCTCGATGAATTCTTGAGTGCCGACGACCACTGAGCCGACTGGGCAGCTTAGACTTTTAGATAGGCAGAACATCAGGCTGTCTACATGCTTTGTGAACTCTTTTACGTTAACCTTTGAGGCTACGGCAGCGTTGAATATTCTTGCTCCGTCCATGTAGAATTTCAAGTCATATCTTTTGGCCACTTCGCTTATCGCTCGCATTTGATCAGGAGTGACTATTGTTCCCCCATATCTGTTGTGAGTATTTTCAATGCATATCAGAGAGGGCACTGGAAAATGGATGTTCTTCGGTCTTATCGCTGCTTCAATGTCTTCTGGATCGATCGCTCCCAAGTGACTCTTTATTATCCACGGTAGTAGTCCAGCAATTGCAGATACCCCTCCTCCTTCATACCAGTAAATATGAGATTCCGCTTCCAAGAATACTAGTTCTCCGCGTTTTGCATTGTTCATCAAAGACAATAGGTTTGCTTGCGTGCCGCTTGTGACTAAAAGAGCCGCTTCTTTTCCCATCTTCTCGGCTGCCATTTCTTCAAGCTTTTTAACCGTTGGGTCTTCCCCGTAAACATCGTCTCCTAGTTCTGCATGTCGAATTGCCTCCAGCATCTCCTCTGTGGGCAATGTCACTGTGTCGCTTCGCAAATCAATTATTTCTTTGCTTGCCATTCCCATCTTATCTTCTCCTAAAGTGAACAGTCTACCTTTTGAGAAAGCAATAGGTTCTTGCTTTAAAGTTTTCTCTCGAACCTTAAGAAAGCAAAAAAATATTAGAGGCATTTTGCGTTGACTTTAAAGTTGAATCGTGCAAGTCGCCTGTTTGATAGGCTGAATGCTTGTTATTTCCTTGTGATGAGAAGAACGCCCGTGAAGATTAAGAGCCCTCCGACCAAGATTAGCGGAGTGACGTTTTCTCCGATGAAAGTTGTTGCAAACAAAACTGTCACTAATGGTTCTGCGAAGAGAAAAGAGCTGGCGACTGCGGCTTTTACCCTGCTCATAACGTAGAACCAGATAAAATACCCCACGAACGAACACGTGACAGCTAGGTACAGAATTGCCCCCCATGCTTGGAGATTCAAGGTTAGTATTCCGTTGAGAGAGTTTTCGGCCAAAGAGAACGGAACTAAGAAAAGTCCGCCTATAATGCTTACATACGCTACAACGAGGAAAGGACTGTACTTCTCGATCAATCTTTTTCCTCCAAGGGTGTATGAAGCCCAAAGAATAGGTGTAAGCAGAAGGATTAAGCTTCCCAAGAGAAATGTTGGATCGCTGCTTCTCAAATCCATTGTGCCGCCTGTGATGACGACCAAAGTGCCAATTCCCGCAACAGCAAGTCCCAAGAACTGCTTTCTCTTTAGGGCTTCATTAAAAATCCGCATAGAAAGTAAGGCGATGAGTATAGGTGAAAGGAAGCAAACTAAAATAGCAGCAACAGAGGCGCCTGCCAACTCGATGCCTACGTATTGGACAATAAAGAAGAAAGTAACCCCTGCGAGAGATAAACCTACGAACACCAGAATGTCTTTACGTTCAAAAAGCACTACACTAAGTGGCCTCCTAACCTTCATTACCACAAGAGCGACTAGAAATAACGCTCCTGCTACCAGAAACCTGAATGTTGCAATAGCAATTGGAGTCAATCCTTGCAAAAGCAATGCTTTCACCACAACAAATGAGCTACCCCAAAAAATAATCAGGCATAACATCAAGAAAAAGTCAAATGAACCGATTTTCTTGCTTGCCATTTTTCGACCTGCCGCGGGGGTGCATATTGGGCACTTTGCTTATGAAACTTTCGGCGTTGTTTGCAATATAAATTTTTTTAATTGTCTGGTGCATAGAGGAAACAGGAGACTAGTCTATTAGCCCATTGGTACATTTTAGGCACTTCGTAATGCTGGAGCTCGACCACGACGCCGTCTTCAGATTCGCTTAGCTTATCTATCGCAGCAAGACTCCTTTCCTTTTCCTTTTCCAAGCTAAGCAGGGCATCCATTTCACTCATTTTGACGTTTCTAATTGCTATGTTGCATGTTCCGTTAGTTGAAATAACGGGTTCTCCCTTGAACATGTCTGGATGCTTATCCTCAATTAAGTATTTCAGATCAGATGCTACTTCTTCAGCACTCCAGCCGCATATATTGAAGGCTTGTGGACACCTGGGGTGGAAAGAGCAACCTGGCGGCGGCGCCACTAAGTTTGGAGTGTCCCCCTTCAGTATTATCTTCTTTCCCTTTTTCGCCTTTCCCGGAACGGCCGATATAAGAGCCACGTTGTATGGATGGATTGGGTTCAATATTACGTCTTTCTTTAGTCCGTTTTCCACTATCTTGCCGGCGTACATGACATTCACTTGATCAGCCATGTAGGAGATCACGGCGATGTTGTGGGTTATAAGAATCATGCCTATGTTATACTTCTCTCTTATCCTACGCAAAAGGGCTAACACTTGAGCTTGGACCGAAACGTCCAGAGCACTTGTCGGCTCATCCAACACCAAAAATTTAGGCAGTGTGGCTATTCCCCTAGCCAAGGCAACCCTCTGTTTTTGACCTCCGGAAAGTTCATGAGGATACCTGTAAGCGAAATCTCTCGGAAGCCCGACTTCGTTCATGAGCTCCATGCATCTGTTGGTCGCTTCCTTCGACGGCAAGTAACCTGTCGCAATTATTGGCTCCGTAACGATGTCCAAGACGTTCAATCGGGGATCTAATGAAGAATATGGGTCCTGAAAGACAATATTCGTCTTCTTCCTGATCTCTTTTTGCCTGCCTCGCTTCTTGCTGAAGACAGAGTATACTCTTTCGATTTCAGCTGCCTTCTTCAAATCGTTACTTGCAACATAATCGTCGTATTCTTGTAAGACATCGTCTGGTATGTCAAAGAAGACTTGACCAGAGGTTGGCTTTAGGAGACCTAGGAGCATCCTCCCTAGTGTGCTCTTTCCTGAACCGCTTTCACCCACTACGCCCACAATCTCTGCTTCTTTCACTTGTATGTTAACGCCGTCAACGGCTTTGAGCGTGAGTGGTTTCCCTATTAAGCTACCGCCTTTGATAGGAAAGTGTTTAGTCAGTTGTCTTGTCGCAATTAACACTCATTATCACCTTGCTTGGAAGCAGGAGACAAAATGTCCTTCTTCTATCTCCACCATTTCCGGCTTCATATCTTTACACTTGTCCCCATCTGGACACCGAGGGCGAAAAGAACAACCTGGCGGCACGTTCCTCATGTCTGGTACAGTGCCACCTATGCCCTGGATTTCACCCCCATCAATCGTGGGTATGGCTCTTGTTAGCATCCTCGTATACGGATGAAGAGGCTTTTTGAAAACAACTTCTGTTGGTGCCACCTCGACTATTCTGCCCGCGTACATTATACCGATTCTGTCGCAAACTTCGGCAAGGACAGAAAGGTCATGAGATATGAATATGAACGAGGTGTTGAACCTTGCCTTGAGGTGCCTTGTAAGCTCGAGTATCTGGGCCTGCACAGTCACGTCCAGGGCACTGGTCGGCTCGTCCAAAATGACCAGCTCAGGGTTGTTCGCAAGCGCGATAGCTATCACTATTCTCTGCCTCATACCGCCTGATAGTTCATGTGGATACATTCTCACCACCTTGTCTGGGTTGGGGACCTCAAGCATTGAAAGAAGTTCAGTCGCTTTTGCATACCCTTCCCTCAAAAGAACATTTTTGGCTGCCCTGCTTAGACCTGGGATCCGCATCCAGACGGGTATATTCCCTTTCTTTTCAACATTCTCCAGTACTATCTTATCAAAGGACCCCAACTTCTCCGAATGAAGCGAAATGATAATCTTTTCTTTTTTGGACTCGCCGAGATCGTTCCTCCTCCATACGTTAAGGACTTGGCTCTCAATCCCTATGAGCCCCTTTGATTCCGCGTATTTGCTGATTGTTTGTTCGTCTGCACCTGTTTTCAATAGCTTCAGTATCTGCTCTAAATCTTCCCGTGTTGCCCTTGTTCTGGCAAGCTTCCTTTGTGCGAGCGATTTTGGCTGATGAGTAATAACAGTCTCAGCTACTTGGAAACCGACCTGAAGAACAGGGTTAAGGCTCGTCATCGGGTCTTGGAAGACCATGGAAATCCTTCTGCCTCGGATGTCGGCTAATTGTTTGTTCAGCTTCTTCGTGACACTCTCGCTCTGTTTTAAGTTGAACTTGTCCTGTCCTTTTGAAAAACTCTCCCTTAAGGAGGCTGTCAAGTCTCCCTCACCCTGAAGGATGACTTGCCCCGAAGTTACTGACGCGTTATACGGCAGAAGGCCCATTATCGTAAGCCCTAGTGTTGTCTTGCCGCATCCGCTCTCCCCGGCTACGCCGAATATTTCACCCTGCTGGAGTTGGAGATCCACGCCGTTAAGGGCTTTATAGATACCCCGCCGAGTGTAGAACTGTACCTTCAAATCTGAAACCTTTAACGTGTTCTCCAAATCAGCTTCTCCTCCTTGGGTCAATAACATCCCTTAGCCCATCGCCGACAAGGTTTACCGCCAGAGCAAACAAGGTGATAGCCACACCTGGAACGATGACCGCCCAAGGAGCAGTCTGAACATAGCCGAGCCCCAAGCTTGTGAGATAACCAAGCTCCGGAACGCTTGCGTTCGCTATGAAACCTATGAAAGCAAGAGTGGAGAAGATAACCATTATTGAGCCTAAGTCCAAGGATATCTGAATAAACACTGGTGGCAGCGAATTTGGAAGAATATGTTTAAACATTATCTTTACCTTGCTGACCCCGGAGGCTTTGGCCGCTTCAACAAACGTAAACTCCTTAGTGCTTAGCGTCTGACTCCTCGTGTACCTCGCATACAGAGGCCACCACACTATTGCAAGGGCGAGGGACATGTTTAGCAGACTTCTGCCGAGGATAAAGCCGACGGCCAATGCAAGTATAAGATACGGTATGCTAAAGAATACGTCGGTTATCCTCATCACGATTTCATCCATTAGGCCACCGACATAGGCCGAGATAACACCTATTAGGGAACCGAATGTCGCGCCTATTGCCACAACAAGCACTGAATAGAATAGGTCTATTCTTATTGCCTTAATCATACTGGTGAATAGATCTATCCCTGGATACGTCGTGCCAAACAGGTGTGTCATTGAAGGCGGCGAGGGCGCTGGGTTGGTAAAGTTTGGAACAAGCGTACCTACGTTAGTGATGCCGAGGAGCTGTGGGAAGAACTGCACAATCAACGCGTCTACTACAAATATCATTGTTATGACAAGACCGACGACTGCAGTCTTATTTGAAAAAAAAACTGAAAGTGAAAGCTTAGTATTGTCCCATTTTCTCTTTTTTAACTCTGTTTCAGACACCTTTTTGCTTCCTAATATTTTATCCTCGGATCTATAAACGCATATACTAGGTCTACTATCAGGTTAGCAAACACAAGAATTAAACCGAAAAGCAATGTAGAGGCCATGATACCTCCGACATCGCTGACTAGAAGGGCCTGAGTAGTCCAGTATCCTATTCCTGGGTAATTAAATATGGTCTCCACCACTACAGCTCCGCCTAGAAGACCGGCCACGGTATAGCCGAAAAGCGTAATCACAGGGAGCAATGCGTTCTTGCGCGCATGAAGATTAATCACTGTTCGTTCAGCTGTACCTTTTGACCTTGCCAACCTGATGTAATCCTGATCCAACACTTCAAGCATCGAAGACCTCAGTATCCTGATCATGCTGGCAACTATTGCAAGTGCAAGCGTAACCGAGGGCAAGATAAGGTGTAGGAATGCACTACCAGCTATGCCCCATGCGCCATGGATTATCGCGTCTATAAGAATTATGTGCGTGGGGTATGAGATTCCGTTAATGTACCACGAGACTGCTGAAACTGAGACTGGGTTCACGACACCCGAGAATGGAAGAACTTTTAGGTAGACCCCAAGCAGGATGATCAGAACTACGCCTATAAGGTAAATGGGCATGGAGTACAGAGTGAAGGATCCGATGCGCAGTGTGTGGTCAGCGGCAGAGTCCCTGTTAACAGCTGAGTAAACGCCAAGGGGGACGCCTATCACCCATATCAGGATTGACGCTACAACTGATATCATGATTGTGTTAGGAAGGAAGAGGGCTATGGCCGTGTTTACCTGACCGTTGAATATGGGCGTACTGGTGAAGCCCCAGTTGCCTTGCAGTATTTGGTATAACCAGTAAAAGTATTGAATATAAATTGGTTGGTTAAGGTGGAATTCGCTTGTCAGCTTTTGAATTACGATTTGCCTTGCAATCCCAGTCAGTTTGGGGCTGATATATTCAGATAATATTATGTTTGTTCCGCTTATATGGGAAAGGATGAACACTATGAAAGTAAGCCCGATCAGTGTCGGAATTATTAATAATAACCGCCTAACGATGTATACCCAGAGGCGCATAGTTACATCAACTCAGAATAACGATGTATACCCAGAGGCGCATAGTTACATCAACTCAGAAAAAAGGGGGGAGCGCACAAGCCGCTTATCCTTTGATCCACCAATAGTAGATTGAGTCGGCTGCTCCACCGATCATCGGGTTCTCCTGAGACGATATTCCGTTATAACTTGTAATGTATGGCTTTACTATCCAGAAGGAATTGGCTTGTTGCGTATAGACGAACATGTACAGGTTTATAGCGTCCTGTTCTGATTGCTTGTAGAGTTGAGCTGCAGTTGTCGGGTTGGTTGCGGCGTTTGCCTGCTGAATCACCGTGCAAAGCTGCTGATATTGAGCCGCCTCTGCCGAATATCCAGCCGCTTTCAAGCCAGCGCTTGAGAAGCCCATTGCTGAGGGATAGATGGAGCTTTGAAGGTAAAAGGCGTTAACAAAGTCGCTGGGATACGGATAGTCAGCTATCCAGCCTAGGAAGTAAACTGGCAGAGGATTCCCGCCAGGAACTTGATCAGCTATAATTGTTGGCCACTCTTGATATTCAACTGTCGCGCTTATGTTTGAGTCCATCTGGTGCAGAGCTGCTGCCCACATTTCCATGCCTGCGTAGTTGGTTATGTCGCCTGACACGACTACCATAGGTATGTTGACTGATATGCCAGCTTCTCCTGACTGCTCCATAAGCTGCGTAGCGGTAGCTAGGTTATATGTAGGAACGTTCTGGAGCTGGTCCTCTGGCACATAGTATGGCAAGCCATTGATTATGGCGCCTGCATAGGGACTTCCGAAGGTTTCACCGTAAATATTGTTGCCTAATATTTCATCTAGGTAATTGGTGTAGTTGAAAGCGTAGGCGAACGCCTCTCTCACTTGAGTGTTAGCGAAGTAGTTAGCAGGTACGTTAAAGTTGCTACCGAACGTTGACTTCATTAATGATGTGTCAATGTTTATATTGAACGCATAGAAGAAAGCGGACAGGGATGCCACCTTATAGAGGCTGCTCTGCCCGGCTGCTACCTGATCTTTAATCTGCGGATAATCGCTTGTTGGCAATCCAGTGACGATATCAGCTGATCCGCTTGTGTACAATAGATAGGCTGTTTCAGGATCCTTGATCCACTGTATCGATATTTTATTGGTCACGGCTGGTATGCTTGGTAATCCTGGAAAACCGGTGTTGGGAGCTAAGACTACTGATTGACCTGGGACGTAGCTCTGTATTTCGTATGGACCGGATGCGACCGGGTCGAACTGTACCTTTGTGTTGAAATCGTTCTCGTTGGCCTGGCTCTGGTAGCTGTAGAATCCTGCTGGCGAAAAGGTTATCCCAGCACCAGCACTTTGAAGCCAAGATGCATCTAATATTCCACACCCAAGGTCAAAGGCTACTGCGGTGAAGAACAGCGTGGGACTCGTAGGCGAGACGAGGTTAAATGTAACTGTGTTGGCGCTGTTGGAATATGTGACTGCGTTCAGTATTGCGTTGTAATCAGTGGTATCGGTGGCATTCGCGACTATGGGTATTCCTGCACTTGCCCCAGGAACCACGTATTGGGCTAGTATCCAGTCAGGTGTGCCTTGTACTCCACCAACGAATAAAAGATTCCTTATCATTGAATAATATACATCGTATGCGGTAATCGGATCGCCGTTGGAGAACTTCAAGTTATTTCTTATTGTAAATGTGTACTGCGTGTCGGCCGTGTTTATTCCGTTCCCAACCGTAGGAACCGATGCGGCTATCATTGGTAGGAACGTGGTTGTCGATGATCCGTCGTATATAAGAAGTGTCCCAATAGTGTTTAAGATTACCTCGTAGCCAACAGTTTCGTAATCTATCTGCGGATCAAATCCGGCGGGACCTCCACCGACTACTTCAGCGACATTTATAACTCCAGGGCTTGCTATCTTGCCAGCATAAACGTAGAGCGTATATGGCTGAGAAGAAGAACTTACTGCCACGGTACGCTCAATGGTAGTGCTGTAAGTCTGCGCGGTAGCGGTATTCTCCGTTACTAGGGTTAGGCTCACAGGATACAGCCCTGTCTGTGTGTAAGTTGCGTTAACAGGGTTTATGTTTGGATCCATCGTATTGCTGTTCGCAGTTACCGTATCATTAACTCCGTTGGCAAAGTTCCATATGTACTCGGATATGACGATGTTTTGACCGGTTGGCGCTTCAAGGAAACCTCCACTGAAATAAACGGCTGTATTAGAAGAAACCACTGGCTCGTTTGGATTAAGGGTTGAATTTAGCGAGATAACCGGGACTGATATCAACGGAGCATTAGCAGCGCTCACCGACGGCGCTATCTGAATAGTCTTCATGGCGTTGTTCGTTGACGAGACAACACTACCGCCTACCGTTTCCTGCGCTGTCACTATGTACGTACCTGCGTTTTCGTATGTATACGACACTGAAGACGAGCTAGAAGTAATATCTGTGGCTGACTGTCCATCTCCGAAGTAAATAGTGGCTTTTCCGTCTGATGCCAAATGAAGAATGGAGAAGGTAATAGCTGTTCCCTGCGTTGCCGCCAGCGTAGTGGCGGTGAGAGAAATCTGTGTGGTTGGTCTTGTTGCTATATAAGAAATCACTCCCACTCCCATTGCTACTACTAAGATAACTATTATAATAATTGCCCATATTACTCTACTCAATGCTCTATTTGGCATATGTCTCAATATCTCCCCACCCCATTTCCTATTGAAAGTAATTTTAATTTAGCTCTCCATATTTGAGCTTTCAATATTTAACGTTTGCGATAAAATAGGCTGTCTACCTAATTTTTAACCCGTTTTTATACGATATGTCGTTCCTGTTTTACCGTTATTTTCAATGCAGTGCGTTTCTTCAGCCGAAAGTTTCGCAGGTATAGTGTAAATATTATGCACCATGCCCTTCGTCAGGAAAATAAAGAAACGTTCAGGCACTATCTGGCACTGTCGAATCAAAATGGGAAAACGGAAAACCCAGACAACGCGTAATAAAATACCTCAGAAAAGAAGGAAGGCAAAGCAGTAAGAAAAGTATCCACATCAGACCTTACGGTAACACAAGTGAGGAGACACCTCGACGTTGAAATCATAGACCCTAGCAAACGAACTCAACCTAATACAACTCCTCCCGCATCAGCCCTCATATCTTCCCAACTCCTCGAAAGACCCTCCATAAACAAAATGGAAGAATGGCTCAACCAAACCGGCATACTTCAAACCCTCGGCATAGAAGGAATAACCAACCGCCCAACTCTACGCCGCCGTAGATCAACTGCAAGAGAGCGACTTCTCAGCCACAGAAAAAAGCATCGCGCAATTTTTCGCAGAATAGAAGCCCGACAGGGTTTTTGAATTATTATCCTGCTCTCTTAACGTGCTCTCATCAAAAGGGTTGCAAGCAAAGCATTCACGAGCGAGAATCGTAGGGTAAACAAAATAAGCACCGGCTATCAAAAAAGTTTATGCATGAACTTCCAGCTATGTCCAATTTCAAAACCGATCTTTCGCATCAATTTTACAGATGGAACGTTTGTTTCAAGAGTGAATAAACACACAGAATCCATTCCTTTCTCAAATAGTGAATTCATTGCATGCACTGTGAGTGCGGACGCCAGATTCCTCCCCCGATACTCATGGAGCGTCGCTGCTGGACCCAAATAACCTCTCTTTGCATTGAAGAATCTGTTATAGCCTACATCAGGTTTTGCGACAACAACTGAAACAAGTTTTCCATTACTCTCAGCAATATGAATCCATTCTTCATCGAAAGGCGGGTTCTCTGTCTTCCACTTTTGAATGTCACCCGGCCTGATTCTTTCGTACTCAAATCCAGTGTTAACAAGTTGAACAAACTCGTTCTCTTCCTCTGGCTTTAGGCTTCGCAGAAGTACGCCCTCAGGGATTTTAGGGATGGTTTTCAACCCTGCAAGTCTCATGTGCATATAATATAGTCCTCCATTCGGACAATACCCTCGTTGCATCCATTCTTCGATCTTTGGGCTTCCAGCGTTTACCGAGGTAAAAACCGCGCCTTTCTTTACATACTTCTCAGCTTCTTTGACAAGCATGTCCTCAACAAGTTTTGCATCTGCATTTTTGCAAACAACGAGCCATTCGATTTCTTCCCCCCAATGCCCATCATTGTACGCCGCTGACCCGATAATTCTGCCGTTGTCCTCAGCTATCAGAACCTCAAGCCTACGTTCTTGAATCCAAGAAAGAAGGTTGCCGTCACCATAGTGCATGTAGAGAAGTCTTTGTTCGTCATTTGGCTCTTTAAGCAGTTCAAAAAGGAATGGAAGATCGGATTCTTTAAAACTTCGAATCTTAGCGATCATGTTCTCTGATTAAACAGCTTGAAACTAATTATTAGCTTTTATGACAGCGACACTCCGTTTATCAAAATTCAAAACTAATTTGGGTTTAAATCTCGGCGCACCAAGCTACCTATTTTTATCAATCTATAACTTCAATTCATACCCGAGGGTTCAAACGCGGGCTCAAACCTATCCCCGCCCGACACAACGTACTAACTTATGAGGAAATCGACCCTAAGGCGACGTGTCCCCTTTCACAATCGGACGACCATCCCTGTATGAACACTGAAGCCCATACTTCTTCACGCACTCTAAACAGAGAATGGGATCGCATAGGGTCGTGCTCAAGTATTTTTCGCCACCATCAGGAGCAATGGCAACTATCACGCCTTTTTCGATTTCCCTTGCTTTGGCTGCCGCAATGTGGAAAATGGCTCCTGAACTGGGGCCTACAAAAATTCCTTCCTGCAAGGTGAGAAGCCGAGAAGCTTCCTCAGCGTCCTTAGGGTTCACGTAACAGATTTCGTCGACCAACGTTGGGTTCCAGATCGCTGGCACGTACTGGGTCTTCAGGTCCTTCAAGCCTTGAATCGCTGTGCCAGGCTCAGGCTGAATCCCAATAACCTTCACGGCGGGGTTGTGTTCCTTGAGCCGTTTCGAGACACCCATTAACGTGCCTGTGGTTCCGATGCCAGCCACGAAGTGAGTGACCTGCCCGTCGGTGTCTCGCCATATCTCCTCACCCGTCGTTTGGTAATGTGCCATGATATTTGCTTTGTTTGCAAACTGGTTGGGCATGAAGTACTTGTCTGGGTTACGTTTGACTATTTCATGCGCTAAGTCTTCAGCTCCATCCATTCCCTTGGACCCTTCGCTGAGCAGAATCTTAGCCCCCAACGAAATTAGGATCTGGCGCCTCTCTAACGTCATGGTCTCAGGCATAACCAGCACCAAATCGTACCCCTTGGCACGGCAGACCAAAGCCAACCCGATGCCCGTGTTTCCACTTGTGGGTTCAATCACCGTTTTGCCGCCTGTCAACTGCCCCGATTTTTCAGCTTCCTCAATCATGTATTTGGCGATTCGATCCTTAACCGACCCGCCTGGGTTGCATTTCTCCAACTTGATGTACATCTGAACGTTAGGGTTAGGATTCAAGCGTCTTATCTCAACCATAGGAGTGTTGCCGATAAGTTCGAGCACATTTTTCGCATTCATCTTTAAGCACCTAAAAGACTGATAATAATAGTTTGCTACAGTACTATAAATTATGTGCGGACAAACTCTTCTTTCAACGGAGTACGTGAGCATCGACCTTGCTAAACTAAGGGCAAGGGTTCAAATCCCTCCCCGCCCGCTTTGCCCCTTTTGCCAATTGGAACTTGATTTTTGAATATTTAGGAAAATAAGGCTTAGAAATCGCGCGCGCTGCGCACACAATCAAAACCAACGTTAGACTCTACATAGTCAATACACGCGTTAAAAATCAGAAGAGTATTAGCAAGCCTTCTCTGCTTCCGTTGGGTTGAATCATGGCTTTCCGTTTGTTCAGAGGCTCGTCTGTTTCTATTTTTGTTCCCATTAGGGCTGGGATTGAGAATTCACGTGACACAATAGCCAGATGCGAGCCTACCCCACCAGTTTTGCAGACAATCCCTGCAAGCTTGGAAAGAATCGGTCCAAGAGTGGTCGTTCCTGCGTCTTCGACTATAACGATTTTCCCGTCAGCTCCTTCCTTCCAGAGATTAATCACATCCTGAATCGACGTGACCACCCGAAGCTCACCCTCGGCCGAAACATTCAGCGTAATCATTCCACTACCTATAACCTTCATGACCTAGCCTTCAATTCAACATGGGTAGGCTACTTATAGCCAAAGTTGGATATTAGATTTACTTGAACAGCGCTGATGCCAAATCTTATTTACATCAAACCCGAATATCAGGTTCAGCGCAGAGGCAAAAGATATGAAGATTGCAGAAATCAACGAACTTATCACTCACCTGAGCAAGGTCTTCTCCAACATCGTTCTCGAAAGGAGCCTACTCGAGTCCAAATTGTTTCCCGTTAACGCTTACATAAGTCTCGGATTCTACCAGACCTACCACGAACTTTACGCTGTCATGAAACAAGTATGGGACACGATCACCCCCGAAGAATTGGCTAAAAAAAGCAGAAGCCTACTCTCGCCCATACAAGCTCTCTCAATTTCCTACCTTTGGCTTTACTATTCGCTCGCTAGAATGGGCACAATCTACAACAAATGCGGAGGCGACCCCAGCAAAGAACATCTGGAAAAAAGAGAACAATGGAAATGGATGCTTGAAAAATGGTACAGCCTGGCGACACACTACTTTGCCTCTGGCAAACCTACCGTGGCAGCTTCTAACAGGAAAATCATCGGTCTAAACGACGACTCAATCGCTTGGGTCAAAGACCACATACAACCAGTGACTCCTGAACAAACGAAGAAGGTAAGACGAATCATAGGCTCGGTTGACCTTTACTCTTTCATAGACGAATGCGAAGCAAGAGCCAAAATCGTGAACCACGGTCCCTATCCGCTTGGAAACGGAGAAAACCTCGTGCTCACGGAATACACAAACCTCTATGATGGACACGACAGATTGTGGCTTCCGTGGTCAGCAACCGAAGCTAAATTCCCTTCTTCAACCTTAGGTGTCGCCATGACACTCAAAGATGCAAAAACCACCTTCAACGACATCGGCACCATGACGGTGGACCCCGGCGACTACTCCAAACTTGTAAAGGGCATCGCAGCATACAAAAAAGGCGGAGACCAAATAGTCTCAGTCGGACTGGATGAGCTATCCTCATACGCCGAAGCTGCAGACAACGCCCAAGCCGAACTCTACATGAAATTCGCCCAAATGGGCAGGTCGCAACTGCTCATCTCGGGCGCCACCGCTTACTGGAAGGGCTTCGCAAGGTACACAGACTCTATAGGAATCACAGAAAAAGTCTCATGGAACCTCTCTAAAACAGTTCTTGACGAATACCTGCCCATATTCATGAAAGCCAACGAGGACCCAGCCTTCTCAAGAATCAAAAGAAAAATCATAAAAATGAAAACCCTTCCATTTCTAAAAGAAAAAGACCCAATAATGTACCTCATGCCCGAGTAACAAAAGCATCAGATAGGATGATGAAAATGTCTAATTCGATCAAAGAAACCGACGACTACTTTCACACCGCAGAAAAGGAACTAGACTGGCGAGAAAGCTACTACTTCAACTTTGCAGATCCCGAAAACAAAACAGCTGGATTCACCACCATAGGGATTCTGCCCAACCAGAAGAAAGGAGAATTCATCCTAGCTCTATTTCACGAAGACAAACAAATGGTCTACTACAAGGAACAAACACCCATAAATGATCAATCATTGGGCCTTCTCTCAGATAGAACCCTGACCTACAAGCTTGTCGAACCCATGAAGAAATGGGAAATCAATCTCGCCAGCGAAAACCTCAACGTGCACTTCCAGTGGAAAGCCCGATTTCCGCCGTTTGATTTTGGAAAGGGAAGCGGAACCTCTTGGAAAGCGCACTTTGAACAGTCAGGCACGGTCGAGGGAGAAGCAACACTCCCCGACGGAAGAAAAATCCGAATCAGAGGCTACGGTCAGCGCGACAAGAGCTGGGGGACTCGAGACTGGCACATAGAAAATTGGTTCGCATTCCACGCGCAGTTTCAAACATATGCCATCGGCTTACGAAAAGACACCGTAAACGGCTCTCCTCACATCTCAGGAGGGTTGTCCTCCGCGAAAAAACAGACGGCAGCCTCTCAAATAGACCTGCAAATAAACTACGAGAAAGACGACACGAAAACCCCAACCGGAGCCTCGACGACAATACACTACGCAGACGGAAAAGTCGACACGCTCGTTTCCAAACTGATTTCACCCAAGAGCTTCGTCAAGTTCTCAAGAAGCTTCCCAAAAGGAACCACAGAACTCTTCGAAGGAATGGCAATACACGAGTGTACCACTACGGGAGAAAAAGGAACCGGACTCATCGAATTCCTCTTCACGCACCCAAAGCCTTAGTCCAGCAAGTAAACGTTGAACTTGTGCAAAGACATCGGCAAAACTAAAGCAATTTCAAATCGAAGAAGCCGAAATGTTCTGTTATATGTGCCCTCATGATACGGTTATGGCTTTCTGGGGACATGCTGTCACGCATTTTCCGCAGTGGGTGCACAGATCCAGCCAGACCGCCGTTATTTGCCAGAATTGCGGATCATTGCGGTTTGCCTCTTTGGCTCCGAGGGTTTCGTGGCGAAGGAAAATCGCCGGATCACAAACCTTGAGGCAAACACTGCATTCTCGAGGGTCAATGCCACCAGTCGCATTTCCACATTTCGAATAATCAATTCGAATTCTCGTTTTCTTCATCATCAACAACTTGTCTCGCTAGTACATGTTGGCAATTCCCGGAACGCTTTCCCTGGGAATCAGCGTAATCGCGCCGAACTTACAACGATCTCTGCAAAGTCCGCAGCCGAAACATTTGTTTTGGTCAATTACTGTTCTACTCAACGTAGGCGAATACCTTAGTGCCCCAAATTGGCAATAGGAAACGCACGCCCTGCAACCTTGACAAAGGTCGGGGTTGACGTCGGCAACGTACTCTGCCTTATAGACGGCACCCAAGCCAAAGTCGGTTCGAAGCCTAAGACCTCCACACTGAGGGACCTCGCAAGAACAAATCGCGTTAACATAAGGGACAGGCTGGAACCAGACCGTTGCGATTCTTCCTTTCTTGTTCTGCTCCTCCAAAGCCGCAACAGCCTCTTCCCTACCCAACCTGAACTTGGTTTTTTCAGGAATAAACCGGGGCAACTTCTCGATCACACCCGACAGGCAACCGAAGTTGATGCAGCACACATCCTTAACTCCCCTCTGCATCATCCTGCACATACAGTAGTTCTGAATTATAGGTTCAGCCGCCAAGTTCATCATGATAAGCTTGGCTTCTTCAATAGGAATTACCTGCCCAAAATGCCCGTCCGCTCTAACCGGATTCCGATTCTTGCTCTCAGAATGAATCATGCTTTCAGCCTTCCAACGCACTACGCGTCCGATAATTGGCATTTTAAGCTTGTAGCCCATCCCTATAGAAGAGAGACCCATGATCTTACGGATGTAGACTGTCTCAAAGTTTCTCCACTGCTCCTCAAGATAAGCTTCAAGATTCTGACTATCCGCAAGTTCATTGGAGTAGTTCTTAGCGTTAAGATACCACTTTCCACCTGCACCGTGTTTCATGCACCACTTACACATTGGAAAATCACTTAAGCCGCAAAGTCAATAGCTTAAGTTACACTCGTCTAGGTATTTAAAAATTAGGTAACGCCAAGACAGAGCGAAAACGAACGGAGGAAAAAGAACGAGAACAAAACTTAAGCCCAACTTGAATTCTGAACCACTAAGTCACCAGCCCGGAGCCGACCGAGAATGGAACGAATCATACTACTTCGTTTTCTACTCAAAAGAACAAGAATTCGGCGGCATTACAAGACTGGGTTTCAAACCGAACAAACAAGAGGGTATGACCTTTTTTCTTCTCTTCCTGCCCGACGGAACAGTTGCCATGCACCAGACCACAGAAAAAATAGGAAACTCCAGCTACCCCAAAGTACCAAGCGTTAACGGCATGCTACACCAAAGGAACGACAACGGCACATGGAACTACAATTTCAGCGGCAACATGATGCTCCTTAAAAACCCACAAGACCTCCTTAAGATACGAGAAAAACCATCCTTGATATCTGGAATTCAGAAGGCCACAATGGACCTCACTTTCACACCCATAAACAAAGTCTACGAATACAGCAGCCACATGACAACGGAGAGTCGCGAACTCGGAAAAAAAGCTGGCGACGCTCACTGGGAACAGATCGCCAAAGTGAAAGGTAAAGTTGTCCTGGGCAACCGATCATTCAACGTAATTAACGTTCTTGGACAGAGGGACCACACTCACGGCGTACGCGACTGGACTGGAATCGGAAGCTGGCTCTACTACGTTATCTGGTTTTCCGAACGACTGGCCGTAAACCCTGCAGCCCTAATTTCTGACGAAGGAAAAGTATCCACAGGAGGGTTCATTTTCAAAAACGGAAGGAACATTCCAATTACGAAAATTCGTGTCCTGGACCAGCAGTTCAGCGACGACATCTTCCCCGTCAACTCAAAACTGGAGCTTGTCGATGAAGACGGCCACACTCATGTACTGAAAGGAAAAGCAGGACCAGCAGTTCCGATCCCCTTCAGCGACGAAAAAGGACGAACTTCCATTCTTACACAGTCTTTCGGAACTTTCGAAATGGACGGTCTGTCTGGTGGTTACGGAACATTTGAAACATTACGGGCAAACCGCGCATCCTAGACCGTGTATTTGCGCGATTTTCACTTAGGCTTAAATACGAAGCGCCTCAAACGTAATACCCTACCCGTGTTGCCAAGCAAAGAGGAGAAACAACAATGGACAGCTCTAACAGCTCTGAGAAAGAAGTTATATGGACAAGAGGCTATTCAGACGACTACTGGAATGACCCTGTTTCCCCCCTGTTTTTCGAGCTGCTCGGGGACCAACTAACCCAAATTGTTAACACTGAACTCAATGGAATTATGGGATATTCCCGCCTGGGCTCGGGAGAAACTGATAAGCTCCTGAGGCTGTATCATGGTCACGCATACTTCAACCTTGAAGTTCTCAAACGGAAGGTTGAGTACGAGATCCCTCCATTCGTTCGCAACGACGACATCCTAAACTACTTCATGGAAGGCAGTGGACCATACGGCAAAAAAACCATGAAAAATCAGCCTTTCAAACTGAACAAGAGAGTTTTGGCGGAAATCCGAGTGATGCTCTATGACGGTCAAGGCTCGATAACAAAAACAAACTCGGCATATGAAAAATGGACCAAAGAGAAATTTGACCCATTCTGGCAAAATTTCGATTCACGAATAGCAAAAATCAACTTGGAAGGCGACCAATCGGACCTCTTAGAACTGGCTGGAGAGCTGGATCGGTTAATGATCGGGCACTTCCGTCTCGTACGGTACGGGATCCCGGTCCACAACATCGGGATGAATCTGATAGCGCAATACCTTCTGGGACGCTTCATAGGCCAAGAAGCAACTGAGATCTACCCGCTTTTAATATCTGGTCTCGAGCACAAAACAAGCGAAATGAACGAGCGTCTCGTCAAGCTCGCCGGTATGATACGAACTTCAACCCCTACAAAATCGCTAATCCTAGAAACACCTTCAAATCGCCTTTTCACAGTTCTAATGGCAGATAATACTCCGCAGTCAGAAGAATTTAAGCAAGAATTGAAGTCGTTCTTACGCGATTTCGGAGTCAGAGGCTTCACCAGAGAACCATATTACCCGCGCTGGCACGAAGCTCCCGAATACGTTTTCGACATCTTGAAATCATTAATCCAGGATCAAATTCCAGTAAAAAAAGAACAGAAAATTGCACGAAAGCTACAAACAAGCAGGATTGAACACAGAATAAAGAAGCGGCCGCTAGGCTGGTTCAAATGGCAACTACTCTCAGTAATTCTTGGGTTCGCAAGAAAATACATAGTATTTCGCGAGAACCAGCGATACAACCTGGACCGATGGATCACCATGAACCGCAGAATCTACATGGATATCGGAAGGAACCTGCAAAAACACGGATTCTTGGAGGACCCTTCAGACATATTCTTTCTCCGAAAAAACGAAATACGAACCCTGATCTCCAGAAAAGGAATCGATGAAGACCAAACCAGAATCCGCCAGGCAGTTTCAAGCAGGAAAGCCGAGTTTCTTAAGTATGAACACGTGACTCCAGCCAAGTTCCTACAGGGATCTACGGAATTCAATGATCCAGAGAGAAACACCGGCTTCATCCTGCATGGGCTTCCCGCCAGCCAAGGCAGACTAACCGGAACCGTCCGAGTCCTAAACCGCGTTGAAGAAATTGGAGACGTGCATGCTGGCGAAATACTCGTCGTTCCTCGAACTGACCCCGGATGGACTCCTGTGTTCAGCAAAATAGGAGGCTTGATCACCGAAACCGGCGGAATCTTATCGCATGGCGCCGTAGTATCCAGAGAATACGGAATTCCCGCCGTTACAAACATCCAAAACGCTTGCCAACTGCTCCACAACGGCCAAACCGTAACGATTGACGGTTCAAAAGGTATCATCTCCATATAGCAACATCCGCAAATTCTGCAACGACCGATGATTTTTTCTTTCCAATCAAATACAGCACGTTGCGCGCGCTCTACAATGTTGACTGTAAATATGGATATTTAGTCTGTTTTTGTTCTCAAGCATTTGCTAAATATACAAAAAGTCCTTCACCTTGGCTATAAGCTAGCGCATTAGGTAATCAACTAATTATTTTCTTTATAGCCGCTGCTACTTCTATTGCAGGTTTGTTTGAATTTACGATAATCCATTTGCCCAAAAAAGCTAGCGAAAGCGCTTTGGTTCTAACCTCACTCAACGCGTCAAAGTCCTCAAACATTTCCCTCTCGCCACGAGACTTTGCAATCCGAGAAAGTGCCTCCTCTGGATTAACGTCTAAAAAAATCATTATTTCCGACTGGGGTACAACAAAGGCAAAAAAATGGTAAGCGATTTTATGTAGAGGCGCAGGCAAATAAGCCGTACCCATCAGGTACCTCACGAAAATTATATAATCGACCTTTCGCCACGAATAAAGCAGAATTGAACGTATTACATCAATCATGTAGAATAACGCAGCGGCGAAATGTGCACTCTTGCCGCTTGAATACAGAAACTGGCGCGCTTTAACTCCGAAGAAATTGTCCTTTTCAGGGTGAACACGCAAACACACGGTTTTTCCTCCTTTTTCCAGAAACTTCAAGATAAACTGTGCTTGGGTGCTTTTCCCAGAACCGTCTAATCCATCAATTATGATTAAAGTCAAATTAAGCCCATCCCTTCAGAAGAAGAAGCAGCAAAGCGCCGAGGAAAGGAACAGTTATGTTATCAAAGCCTCGCGGTGTAAGTGCTTCAGCAACCGTAGCCACAGCAGCCACCGCCAAAGCAATTAAAACTGAACTGAAAAGGGGAAGAGAATAAAAAGCGGAAAAAAATAATAGACTAACCTCAAAACTTACAAAACTAAACGCAAACATTGCAACTGAACCCTCAAGGCTTTTTTTGGCAAGAATCCGGAAATGCCGCTTCCCAAACTTTTCACCAACCAAAGAAGCCGCAGCATCACCATAAGCCATAGGCAAAATCCCCGCAGCAATAACGTAAGGCTTCGCCGAAAAAAACCAAGCCAAAACGGTGTAAGAGATAGCGTAAAACACCAAACCCAACTGATGACCACCTTTAGTCACCTCAGTCAACTCCGACATTTTCCTGCTAAGACTCTTTACCGGAGAGTAAGGCGAAACCAGAAAAGTTACAAAAACAAACGGCACTGCAACGAAGAAAGGAAAGTTCAGCGGAAATGTGTTGTATGAGAAAAACGGAATAAGAAAAGGCAAATTCCCGATCATTATGTGCAGGAACTTGCGAGAAGAATTCCGAGATAAACCACGCCCGATTTTTCCCGTGACCAAAATCACAATTAGAATATACCCGTAGCAGGAGCCAAGCAGTGCCAAATTTGCCCAAGCTTCAGTGTCAAGCATGGATGCTCACCTAAACATGCCGAAAATGAACGCGAGCAAACCCACGATGAAAAGAATTAGAACAAGTTTCTTGATTCGGCGAGCGTTCTCACGTGAAGGATTCTTGACCAATAACACTGAACACTCGACCAAACCAAAATCAGTAACTAACACAAAAGGAACAAACCAAAAAGAAACCAAACCCAAAACCACCGGAAGCGGAGAAAGACAAATTGCAAAACCGTAAAACGACGCTGCCGCCGCCGCAGCCTTCAACTCGCCGAAACGCACGGCAAGAGTCTTAACATTCTTGGCGCTATCCCCTTTAACGTCCACGATGCCCTTCGTGATTTCTCTACCCGTGTTCGAAAGGAACGCCATAGAAGCAAAAAGCAGGACGTTAAGCCGAACCGCATTAACTGCCACCAAATTTCCATACAGAAAAGGCGTAGCCACACATGCACTAACTAAGAAGTTGCCTGGCAGTCCACTTCGCTTTCCCACAGTCGTATAAGTTAGCATAAGCGCCCAGGCAACCACAGCGACCACAAGACAAACAATACTTGTGAGGAAAGCGAAAACAAAACCCACCACAGAAAGGACACCAGCGAAAATCAACGCACCTTTAACAGTTACTACGCCGCTGGGAATCGGACGCGTAGGCTCATTTATCGCGTCAATGTGGCGATCGTAGTAGTCATTCACAGCCATGGCAGCCGCTGTTAAAGTGAAACCAGTCAACGCCCCAAACAAAATGTTTAGCCCAAAAAAGTTTGAGAAACTCGGATTCCCCAAAACCGCACCCACTAGAACAGCGAAACTCATCATCACACAATTTATCGGCCTCATCAACTTAACAAAACCGCTAACTTCGTGTGCACCCCTCAACCTCTCCCCTCCGATGCTCTAAAATGCGACGCTTACATTTATAAATTCAACCTTAACGCCGCGTTCAAGTCTTTCCTAATTACGTCACAGCCGTTATTGATAGTAGCATTTTTCTCGGTGAGAGCGCGCTTAATTCCGGTCCGTTTCAGCTACAATTGATTTGCCATCTTCAGATATGATTTAGTGCAAAATTGCTTACTGAACCTCCTGAATCAAATCTATCACTTCAATCCATAACCCGAGGGTTCAAACGCGGGCTCAAACCTATCCCCACCCGCCACAGATGTCCCCGCACATTTCGAGTGGGTGTTACTTGTGTTTTCTGAAAACCTTGTTGCTTCCGAAATCGCAGACAAACTCAAAACCGACTTCTAAAAGTTGACAGGGTTTCCTCTTCTGGCTGTTCCGCACTGGCAACGAGTCATCCTGGTACTCATCGTTTTCTCTGCTTATTGTCATCCCTGCTTTTGAACATAGTAACTTTAATAATCAAAGCTGTACTAAAAAAAATAATTGGAGAGTAGACCCCCTTCGTCTCTATCTCTGTGTATCTCTAGGGCATAAGTTAAAAAACAAAAAAAGGAACCAAAGAGGTTAAGAGCTTGGTTTCTTAGGTTTCTTAAAAGAAACTTTTTATGGGTGAATCATCGTCAACGGCTGCAGATTTTATCTCTTGAATTTTCGTTTTTGTTAAAGCTTTAATATTGTTGAAGTCTGACATTTCACCGTAGCTTACCAGCGTTATGGCTGTCCCGTCTTCTCCTTTGCGGGCGGTTCTTCCTATGCGATGGAAATATATCAGCGAATCCATGGGCACATCATAGTTGATAATATGCGTTATGCCCTCGATGTCTAAGCCTCTTGCCGCAACATCCGTTGCCACGAGTAAGCTGAGTCTGTCTGAGCGAAAGTCGTTGATTGCGCGGTCTCTTTGAGCTTGGGTAAAACCAGCGTGCAATGCCTGCACTCGGAACCCTTTCCTGTATAGTTGCTCTGAGAGTCTGCTTGTTTCCCTGCGTGTTCTACAGAAAATTATAGCTTTATCCACCCGTTCGTTGCGGATTATATCGCAGAGAGCATCAAATTTGCCATGCTGATTAACGATTGTGTAGAACTGCTTCATCTGAGTTAATGCAATCTCGTCTTTGCTGACAAGGATTTTCTGCGGGTTCTTCATGTACTTGTTGCAGACTTTCATTACTGACGGGTCAATTGTCGCTGAAAAAAGGCTTGTTTGCCTATCATGCGGTGTTTTTGAGAGAATAAATTCGATGTCTTCTATAAAGCCCATGTCAAGCATTCTGTCGGCTTCATCAAGAACCACAATTTTAACAGACCCAAGGTTTAACACTCGCCTTTCCATAAGGTCGATCAATCTGCCAGGCGTGCCGACAACAATGTGGACACCGCTTGCTAAAGCATGTATTTGCTTGTTGATTGATTCTCCACCATAAACAGCTAAAACTTTCAGCCTATCATATTTCGCAAAACAAGCCATGTGTTCGGCTACTTGCACAGCTAACTCGCGTGTTGGCACTAAAATCAAGCCTTGAACACCGCGAATTTCACGGTTTAACCGTTGAACCATGGGAATGCCAAAAGCAGCTGTTTTTCCTGTTCCAGTTTGTGCCTGCCCGATAACATCTTTGCCTTCGAGCAAGGGTATTATTGCTTGGGCTTGAATTGGAAAAAGACTCTCAAACCCGAGTTCTTCTATACTTCTAAGGACTTCACTAGTTAAAGGTAAGTCCTTAAACGATTGAATTTGCATATATTATTTTTTCTCCTGCCACAGAACTTTTTCATGGTTTCTCTAAAAGCTTCAGGAGCTTTGGGGTGATACATGAGTTAATGTGACAACCCAACAGTCGGGTTTGGCATATAAAAACGTTTAGCATGATTTCAGGCAATTGGATACATATAAAAAATAGGTTTTCGTAAAAAACAGTACTCAACTCTTCTAAAATGACAATTTTTAATTGTGATTGTCAGGGCTCAGTCACATAATCATAAAAGTAATTGAATTATAATCTGTTTCAAGACACAAAGTGCTTGAACGTTTAAAATTTGGGAGATTAAAAAAATGAGTAAAGCAAAAGCCAGAAAAAAACCGCCATCATACTTTTACGAAGGTCCTCCTTTAAGTAAACAAGAAAAGGAAGAGGAAACAGACGACCCCTATGATACCGACGAAAGAGAAGCAAATGCTGGATGACGATGAAATCACCGCTGCTGAAGAAGGCTTCATGAAGGGACAAGAACAGGAACCGCCAAGCAAAAAAGAAACACGCAAAACCGCCATCAGCCACGATGACTCAATTTCGGTTGAATTAGCCAAAGAAGACAGCGAAGAAAATTAACCAACCAGCTAAACCATGCTTCACAGTCTTTAGCGATTTTCAAGAACCTTACGGTTTATCCTCTTTAGTGGCAAACTTATAACTATTGAGCGTTACAAAATTATGTTTTGATACAATTTTGATCCTATCATTAGAATAACGGCTGTTTTAGGTTTATCCTACCATTAACCATAAAAGGCAGAAAGCCTCATGATTGCATGAGGCTTTAAAAAAAATAATGACGTTTAGAGATCCAGTTTGCGGCATGGTTCTTAACGAGGATACTGCTAAATTCAAAATTACTTATGAGGGCGAAACCTACCATTTCTGCAGTCTCGTTTGCAAGAAACGATTCAAGAGGCATGCCACAAAATTCGTCAAATAATATTTTGCTTTAACCAAAAAAAAGAAAGGGATTGGTTGTTTTTTTAGTTTACTTGAAGATTTTCCAGACAAGAGCAGCTATTACTCCACCAATTATCGGAGCGACCCAAAAGACCCAAAGCTGACTCAACGCTGTACCACCAACAATAAGTGCTGGTCCTAAGCTTCTTGCAGGGTTTACTGAAGTGCCATCTATGGGTATTGCCACAATGTGAATAAGCGTTAATGTTAAGCCAATAGCTATTCCAGCGAATCCTTTAGGTGCTCTTTCATGGGTTGAACCGTGAACGACGAGCAAGAATAAGAATGTTAAAACTACTTCCGCAATGAACACAGAAGCCAAAGAATAAGTGGAATACTGGTTTGCGCCTAAACCGTTAACGGCTAAACTATACGATGAATTTCCTATGACTATCGCATAAAGTATGCCTGCACCAATTATTGCGCCCACGCACTGAAAAACAACGTAGAACACCGTATCTTTTGCGCTTAGTTTTCCAGCAACAAACATCGATATTGAAATTGCTGGATTTATATGACAACCGGAAATGCTGCCTATCGTGTAAACCATAACTAACACAGCAAGACCGAAGGCAAAAGCTACCCCTAGGTTTCCAACGCCAACAACCGTTCCCGATTTTCCAATGTAATAACTCGCAATAACTGCACTGCCGCAGCCCATCAGCACTAGCACCATAGTTCCAATCAGTTCAGCGATGTATTTTTTTGTAGGATTAATTTGAGGTGTTGCCCCTGGCGGGTTTGGTATTTCTGTCAATTTTTTTTCTACTTCGCCCATTTTTTTCCCCTTTTTTCTGATTTAGCTCTCTGTTTTCTAAGTTAGCGCTTATAACGGTTTCCATGAAGAAAGGCCTAAAGTTTCTCGCTTGCTGAAATATCCATCATCATTAAACCCGAAACCATCTTGGGGTAAAAATCTGTGCTTTTTTCAGGCAAAAGTTCATGTTGCTGCGCTATCTCCGCAACGGTTCGGGCGCTAATCGGGTTAACCAGAAATGCGATGCTGGCTTCTCCACAGTTAACTTTATCCACCGCTGCCTTTGTCCATCGCGTGTAGATGATGTTTTCATCCATGTTTAATTCGCCTGTTTTGAGGATATGCTTGAAAACGATGTCTCGAAGTATGACTACATCGAAAATTTTTGTTTCTTTAGAAACTTTAGCCTTCACAAAATCATAAACGTCTTTGTCATGCTTCAAGGATAAACCGTAAGCTTTCAAACCGTTATAAACGCAGAAAGCATGCTCATTAACATGGCTTTTCAAAAAATCCTCTAGGGCTTCTACGGTCGCCTCAATTTCTGAAATGTCAAAGAAGCGTTTGAACTCTTGCAAAACTTCATTAGTTAACTTAAATTCCTTAAGGAGCCTGTGAGTGGGCAAAACAACAAGCCCTTCTTCTTGAACTGGCACCATGTAGCTCATGTGGAAATTAAACGCTGAATTCGCTGTCCAATTTCCTTTGCTGCGCATTTCGTCTCGGTAAGCTAATGCGCTCTCGTACCTGTGGTGTCCATCAGTTATCACCATGGTTTTGCCGTTTAGGTCTGCTTGCAGCTGCTTTATTTTTTGTGGGTCAGTAACTCTCCAAACGGTATGCTTAACTTGCAATGAGTCAGTAACTTGGATTATCGGTTTAGTTTTCGCCACTTCCTGCAGGAAGGTGATTGTTTTTCGTTCTGGGTCAGAATAAATTAGAAACACTGGTTCAAGGTCTTTTTGGACGGTGCGCAGCATATTTAATCGGTCAGCTTTTGGAGCTTTGTACGTTCTTTCGTGGGGGAACACCATGTTTTCGCTGTACTCGTAAAGGCGCAGGGCAGCGATTAACCCTGTGCGCTCGTATTTTTTGCTGTCTAAGGTGAATTCTTGGCGTGAAACGAAAACTGCAGGTTCGTTTTCCCTAGCTAATATGTCTTCTTTTAGCCACTGCTCAATCCGCTGCTGTGCCATTTGGTACTTGTTTTCTTCCATTGGCAGAATCAGTCGGCAATAATTGTAGGGTGATTTCTGGTAGTATTCTTTTTGCTGTTCCGAGTCTATTTTATCGTATGGTTGAGTTATGAGGTTCTCTGGGGTACCTGCTTTTTGCGTGTACCGTATGGCTTTAAAGGGTCTAATGTCAACCAAACGTTTCAGCCCGCGGTGTTTTTTCCAGCGCTTCTATAACTGCTTTAGCTATTTGTACACTTGCCTTTAACTGCGCTTCATATGTTTGAGCACCGACGTGTGGTGTGGCAATCACGTTGTTTAATGTTAAGAGTTTGCTGTTTTTTGGCGGTTCTTCCTCAAAAACGTCCAATGCTGCGCCTTTAACCTTTCCTGATACTAATGCTTCGTAGAGTGCATCTTGATCTACGACTCCGCCGCGGGAACAGTCAATTAGCATTACGCCGTCTTTCATCATGTTAAACTCTTTTGTGGAAATCATGTGTTTGGTATGGAGCGTTAATGGTGTGTGGATTGTGATGAAGTCTGCTTGGGGCAGCATTTCAGCTAGGGGCACAAATCGGTCGTAGACGCATTCTTCAACGGGGAGCACTTTCATGCCCAGGGATATGGCTAAGCGTTCAACTGTTTTTCCAATGTAGCCGCAGCCGATTACGCCCAGCGTTTTGCCGTTGACTTCTGTGCCAATTAATTTTTCTTTTTCCCATTTACCCTCACGCAAGCTTATGGTTCCTTGTACGATTCCTCTTGCGAGCGCCAGCAAGTGACCTATTGTTAATTCTGCAACGCTCATGTATGAAACATGCGGAGTGTTCACCAAGGCGATGCCGAGGTTTTTGGCTTTTTCAAAGTCAATGTTGTCTAAGCCTTCGCCTGCGCGTCCGATTACTTTGAGCTTTTTCGCATTATCTAAAAGTTCTCCTTTAACTTTGGTTGCTGACCTTACGATTAATACGTCATAGTCAGCTATTATTTTGGGAAGTTCAGTTTTCGGCGTGTCCCATGCTCGGGTTACTTGATAGCCTTTTTCTTCGAGAAGTTTTATGCCTTCTTCGAATATTTTGTCGCTTATGAGGATTTTGAATGTCATGTTAATTCCCAAATAGAATCAATTATGCTTATGACTTCTTTGATTCCTGGCAGGTTCCATTCGCCCAGGTGTCCGATGCGGAAGGTCTTCTCAGATAGTTTGCCGTAACCGTTAGATATCATGTAGCCTTTCTCGCTGAGCTTCTGGTTGAGTTCCTTAACGCTTTTGCCAAGAGTGTTTTTTATGCAGCTAACAGTTATCGATTCATAGCCTGGTTCAGAGAACATCTCAAAATGTTTTTTTGCCCACTGTTGTGTATATTGAGCCATTTCCATATGGCGCTGGTAAACTCTGTCGTATGTTTCTTCTAGTAAAAGGTCCATGCGCTTATTCAAAGCATAAATTAAGGGTATGCATGGGGTGAAGGGTGTTTGGTGTTTTTTCTCAAACTCGAAGATTTCAACAATATCCGTGTATGTGCCTCTGTTTGGCACTTGCCGTGCTCTTTCGATTGCGCGGTCGTTGACTAATGCAACCGTTAATCCTGGTGGTAGAGCGAAGCATTTTTGGGTTGAAGCAAAAATGATGTCGCAGCCGATTTCTTCGGGTAAGGTTTTGTCCCCTGCCATCGAGGAAACCGCGTCAATTGCGTAGATTACGTTTGGGTATTTTTTGCGTACGAGTTTGCCTATTTCGCTTATTGGGTTTCTTACCCCTGTAGAGGATTCATTGTGGCAAACCGTTAAGGTGTCATATTCACCGCTGTCAAGTTTTTCAGCTATCATTTCTGGTTTGACAGCTTTGCCCCATTCAACCTCTAGAAAATCAGTGTTTTTGCCGCATGCACGTAGGGTTTCAGCATATCGTTTGGAGAAAGCGCCGTTTACGCATGCGAGTGCTTTTTGTTTAACTATGCTTCTGCCGATTATGTCAAACCAAAGTGTGCCTGATGAAGTTGTAACTGTAGGCTTGACATCTGCAGGTAACTCGAAGTATTTGCTTAGTTTAGCGGTTATTCCGCCGTATAGGTCTGAGAATTCTTTCTCTCTGTGACCAATAAGGGGGTGAGTTTGCTCGTTGAGTATTTCTTGGCTGACTTCTGTCGGGCCAGGAATCAAGAGTTTCTTGTGCATGCCTGAATCCTTCCAGCAAGAAGGTTTAACATTTAAAATATAAGGGTTATGTGCGGTAAACAGTGTCTTTTTGCCTTCAATGGCTCTCAAACTCTAGCGTGTTCACTAGTCAAACCAGCAATTAACGGTGCAAAACTTGTTTGTCAATTTGGAATATATCGAGATTGATAAGCTTATTCATAAATACTTGCACTAAATCAGTATTTTGGAGAGAAAGGAGAAGGCGGCCCCATGCTAAAAACAGAGGTAATCCCATGTTTTCTTCTTATCTTCATGGGCTCCATAGACTGCTTAACCACCGTTATAGGTGTTCTATACTCTGGAGCTACCGAGTTAAACCCCTTCATGGCGGGCATAGTTAACACAAACATTGGAGCCTTTTTAGTCGTCAAAATTGTAGCTACTATATTCATAGCTTTTACATACCTTTTAGCAAACAGAACTTTAACGAAAACCCAGAACAAAAGCAGCAAATCCTTCAAATATTCTTACCAATTCTTAAAAATTGCTTATGTCGGCATCATGGTATTTATGGTTATGGTAGTTGCAAATAACCTTTTAATCCTCTTGGCGTAAGCAGAAAGATAGGGCAAAAATTTGATCTTTTACTTCCCAGTTAACCCGATGATTTACAATATAGATTAGTAAAACATAAATTAAATATTAACGCGTATTATAGTTAGAATTTAGAGTTAAAAAATTAAGAAATGCTTAACTGTTGCAACCTTTAATACTATGTGGTTGAGAGAGGAAAATGAAATTTAGCCTATTCCGTAAACCCAAACAACAAGCAGAACCCGAAAATGCAGCCGTGCCTCCAGAAGAACCCAAAGAAGAATCAGCCGCTGTCTCCGAAGAACCGAAGCAAGAAGCAACCGCGCCTCAGCAACCTGCGCCAGCACAAGAAACCGTGGTGCCCTCACAAGAGCTAAAACAAGAAGCCGCTGAAACCATAAATAAAACTTACCTCAAAGCTATGCCTCTCAAAGAATTAACCGATATTGATAACGTAAAAAATGAAGTTAAAAACGGAAACATTATCATTTTACGGGTTACGCCTCTTGCAAACAAAAGCATTGACGACGTAAAGAACGCTGTAAACCAGCTCTACGAATTCGCCGAATCCGTAGGCGGCGACATTGCACGCTTGGGAGAAGAGCGAGTGGTTATTTGTCCAAAAAATATCCGGATTTGGCGCGAAAAAACGCCGGTTTCTAATGAGTCTTTGCCTACAGCAGCCTAAAAGTTTCTAATATTGCTGGAACAACGGTGTTAATGCCTATTTTGTTATCTAAGTAGTTAGCGAAGCTTATGGTCTTCTGTTTTTCTCCATGGCAAACAAATATTCGCTCAGGCTTAGGCGTAAGATGGGTCAAATAATTAACTAGTTGCCGCCTATCCGAGTGACCTGAAAATCCTTCAATTGATTCTACCTGCATTTTAACCTGTAGCGCTACCATTTTGCCTTCGTTGTCCATCATGGTTACTTCCCCTACGCCTTTTTGGACTCTTCTGCCCATGGTGCCTTCAATTTGGTAACTGACAAAAATTATCGTGTCCCTCTCGTCGCCTGCCCAGTTCTTGAAGTACTCTATTACTGGTCCGCCTTCAAGCATGCCTGAAGTCGCCAAAACAATGCATGGTTCTCCTTCAATGATGCTTTGTCTAACGCTTGGATGCTCCACGATTGTGAAGTAGTCGCTTTGGAATGGGTTGATTCCTTCATGTAGGATGCTGTGGCGGACTTCTCTGCCTAAGTATTCTGGGTAGGCTGTGTGGATGGCTGTTGCTTCGCTGATCATGCCTTCAATGAAAACTGGTGATTCTTTCATGAGACCGCGTTTCATGTAGCCGTCGATTATGAGCATGATTTCTTGGGCTCTGCCGACTGCTGGTACTGGGATTAGGACTTTGCCTTTGCGTTCTAAAGTTTGATTTATGATGCGTGTCATAGCTTCTTCAGCTTCAACCCTGGAAGGCATAATATCATCTGCCCCACCGTAAGTGCTCTCAGTAATCACAGTCTCAATGCGCGGAAACTCCGTGGCCGCAGCTTCCAACAGCATCGTTCGGGCAAACTTGTAGTCGCTTGTGTAAACAATGTTATGTAAGCCTTCGCCAATGTGCAAGTGAACCATAGCACCGCCCAAAATGTGACCTGAATTATGAAGTGTCAAACGGATATCGGGCGCAATGTCGGTGACAACACCATACCTAAGTGGAATCGTGTGCAAAACGCATTCGCGAACATCTTTTTGGTCATAATGCGGTGTAACACCCTGCTTGCCGGCTACGTCCAAATAATCCAACTGAAGCATAGTCATCAAATTCGAAGTTGGTCCAGTACAGTAAATTGGTCCATCATAACCATACTTGTATAGGAACGGCGCTAAACCGCAATGGTCAAGGTGAGCATGGCTAATAACCACAGCATCCAAAGAATCTATCTGGAATTCTGGGCAATCAAACCTTGGAAACGCTTCAAAAGGCCGATTTGAACCGGGATTAATGCCGCAGTCTAACAGTACACTGCTTTCTCGAGTTTTAATTAGGAAGGCTGAACGTCCAACTTCTTGTGCTCCACCGAGAACCGTCATGCGTACGTCGCCTACATCGTAACTTTTTGGTCTAAAAATTCTCTCGCCCACAGTTCGGAGGATTCTTTCCCTCTCTTTGCTTTCAGAATGCATGTAATGGCGCATGTGAGTAACAATCTTGGACTTAATCGGTGGGCTTCGCAGAACATGTGGGCGCCACTTTGTTTTCTTTATAATTTCTTGCAAAACCGTCCCGTTTCTTCCAATCACCAAGCCAGGCTTTTTTGTTTCAATTATTATTTCGCCAAGGCTTGGGTCAAAGTTTATATCGGTAATTTCAGCTTCAGGATCGATAAGTTCTCGAGCGATTTTTTCTGCCTCAATCTCCGGCATTCTAACTGACGGGTCAGGGCGTATAACTATTCTTTTGCGGATTACTCCTACGATTTCAGCCACTATGCTGCTTTGATCAACCAAAATCTCAGGTTTCTTAGTGTAAACCGCAAGCATGGGCCCTTCATATTCGATTCTGGTTACTTCTGCCTCTCTTGGAACTTTCTCCAAAATGTATTGGCTAATTTCTATTTTTTCTCTATCTTTTTCTTGGGTTCGCGCCACAGATTTTAGCTTCCTGCTTTAAGAAGTACGCTTTTTTCGTCTTCTGATAATTCACGGTAACCATTTTTGTCGATTACAGTAATATTGTAACTGTCGCCGCTTGCAACATCCCGCTTCATAGCTGCATTCACAGCCCTAACAATTATGGGTAACAACTCAGCAATGCTCATGCCTTCACGGTAATTATCCTCAAGTATACCATAAGCTATTGGTGACCCAGAACCCGTTGAAACTGACTTTTCCTCAGTTAAGCTTCCATACGGGTCCAAATTGTAAACGTGCGGTCCAGTGTCATCTACGCCGCCTACCAGAACCTGCGTCGCTAAAGGCAAGTAACGTGCAGAAAACAGCAAGTTAGCAACAAGCCTTGCTGCCGCACTAACCGGCATTGGCCTGTTCATGTTTATCTTGTATAGCTGCGCGTTAGCCGTAAGTATATCCACGACTCTTTGAGCGTCCGCCACAGTTCCAGCAATAGTCATGCCTAAATGATCATCGATTTTGTAAACCTTTTTCCCGAATTTATGGGCAACATAGAAACCCATGGTTACCCTTGTGTCTGAAGCTAATATTACGCCATCTTTGCAGACGACGCCTATTGTAGTTGTTCCTTTAAGGACTAATTGACTAGCTATATTATTTTGTGACATAGTTTTGTGCTCCCCTAAAACCCCGTTTCGCGGATTGACATCAACACTAGGAAGTAGCATCATGTAATCTTTCCGTGGGATTTATTAATATTGCGCTTCAAGGTTCTGTTAAGTTGGCGTTAGATGGAGTTTTCTGTTAAGTTTCGTGGGATATTTCTCTTGGTTTTTTCTCCATGTTAAATGTCGTGGGATAAATGCTTTTTTGCAGAATGAATTATCGCTGTAAGAAAACAAGAAAACTGAAATCTTAAATCTTGGCAAGATTGTAAGCATAAACAGGTTGTTGCAAAATGTCTGAAGAACCAAAAGGCTTCTGTAATGATTCACAGGAACTTATAGAGCGCCAAAACTCAGTATGCACCAAACGTGGCGTTATAATATACAAGGGCAGAGGCGACCAATGGTACATAGATTTTCCCGATGATACAGAACGGATAGGTGGTGTCACAACAATAAAATTGATGACTTTGATTTATTATTTGAAGGAATTTAACGGAAATATTGATAGAAGCAGAAAAGAACTTGGTTGGGAGTAACTGATTGTAAGTTTACTACGACCATTACAAAGTACATTCTAAGAGTTACTACGTGCATTACTGAGACCATCATAAGGCTTAAGCCAAGTTCCTAAGAATTAGCGGTTATGATGATTAAGAGGTGAATTAGGTATATGAATCCTGAAGAAAAAATACTCCAACAAATTCTTGAAGAAATAACAGCTTTAAATGACCAAGTTAAAGAACTTTCAAAAACTGTAAAAGAAATAAGAAATTCATTATAAACAACTTTCTTATCTATTTCTTTCCTTGTTTTTGGTTGCGTTTTCTATTAGGGTTTTCCACTTATCCTGTCCTTCGATAATGATTCCGCATGCCTCTGCTGGAGTCTTTCCGTCTAAAGCCTCATGGGGTCGAACATAGTTATGGTAAAGCTGATAGCCCTTAAGAGTAGCCGTCACATCGGTTTTTAGCGCGCGCGAACTTATATTCCACAATCACGTCTTTTACCATAAAGAAGGTAATATAAATGGGCGAAATAACTACCTTATCAAAAGCTACAACTGGAAAAGAATCCCTCAGAACAATCGTGCCAATGAGCATCCTAAAACAATTCAAACTTTTCGTTGGAGACAAATTAGAATGGGAGTTGGAAGCGAGAAATAATGAGCTAATCATTGTAGTTCGACCAGTAAGAAGTTCTGACTCAAAATCGCTTTCTGATTTGAAAAGTTCCTAAAAGCTCTTAAGTAAAACAGGTACAGATTGAGGATTGAAAAGCAATGAGCGAAGAGTTAACTCAAAAAAGACTGACTGAACATGGGTTAATAATCGGTAACTATGAGTTTTATAACATAGGCGCTACTACAGTCAACCAGCTCAAGAAATGCCAAATTATCCCAAACGAGGATTACAAGGAATATGGAATAAGAAAACCAGATGCGCTAATTGTTGACAGACGAAATATGAAACAAATTAAGGTTGTCTGCGTCATAGAAGGCAAACCTAATGAAAAATTCGATTCTGCACAAAAGAGAATAGATACGATACAACAATGTAATGACCTATGCCAAGTGCTTAATGCAGAGTTAGGTATTGCAACAGATTACACCTCTTTTTCATGGTTTAATCCTAATCAAAATAATTCCAAAACAGAGTATTTAGACAGAACAACTAGTGCCAAAAGGAGCTACACCATAATAACGGATGAAAAAGGGAAAGATTTCATAAAAGATTTCACTATCGACCAAAAGCAAGATGAAATAGAAATAACAAAGTTAAGCGTAAAAACCAGAAAAAGCATGCAAAACTTAGAGTTAGTAAGAAAAAGCCTTTCTTCAACTAACTCCCAGCTTATCGAGGAAAGCGTAAAAGACCCCACTGTTTTAGCAACAAAAATCTGGCAAGATGTTTGGTTTGCCACCGGAGCAACACCACCAAGTTGTCTATATACCTTTGTTGAATTATTTATTTTCAAGTATTTGAGCGATTTGAATATTTTAACAAAAGATAAGGCAGGAAACAAAGTAAACTTCAAAGACATCTATTCTCTTAATCCGAATGAAGCGTTCATAAATTACACGCAAAATGTCCGACCTTTTCTTAAGATAATGTTTCCAAAAAATGAAAAAGATAATACGACCATAATAAATGGAACAGTTTTAAATCCTGATGTTGCTCAACATAGCTTAGTCTTCTACAGAATTTTGAAGCGTTTTGATGAATTTGGAGAGTTACGAAATATCGACCCCAGTTTCAAGTCAAAAGTTTTTGAAGAGTTTATGAAAGAAACTATTAGCAGAAAGAATTGGGGACAATTTTTCACTCCTAGAAACATCATTGATGCAATGGTTGAAATGTCGGACATTGACAAATTAGATGAGGGGTCAAAAGTTTGTGACCCCGCATGCGGAGTGGGCGGTTTCATACTGGAGCCGATTAGGGTAAAGGAAAACGGTGTAAACTTCTATTATCAAATTGTAGGAAATGAAGTAAAGTCCAGATTGAATTTCTTTGGCTTTGACAAAGGTTTTGAGAAAGAAGAACAGTTGGTAATAATCTTAGCAAAAGCGAATATGTTGATTTTTCTGTCTGAACTGCTAAAAAATAATCCCACTATTGCCGAAAAATTTTCTGACTTATTTAATTCAACCTTTGAACTGTTATGTAAAACTACTCTGGGTACCTTATCGATAACCGAGTATGACAAATATGATTTGATACTTTCCAATCCACCATACGTTACAAGTGGAAGTAGCGGATATAAAGAAGCAATTAATGAAGAAACTGTCTTCAAAAAGTATTACAAAACGCAAGGTTTTGGGGTTGAAAGCCTTTTCATAGAATGGATTATAAACAGTTTGAAACCCTCAAAAAGTGCATTTGTTATTATTCCTGATGGTATATTGAATAGACTTAACGGCATTAAACTTAGGGCTTTCATAAGAGATGAATGTATAATAAACTGCATAGTTTCATTGCCGATAAACGCTTTCTATAGGAACCCGAAAAAGACATACATAATATCGATAACTAAAAAACCTGAAAAAAACGTAGATGATAGAAAGGCACATTTACAAACTGAACCAGTATTCACCTATTTAGTAAGTAATGTGGGAGAAACATTGGATGTGAAAAGGTTCCCCATCGAAGAAAATGATTTGAAAGAGATGGTTTCTCTCTACAACCAATTCAAAGGAGCAAAAGCAAGTTTCCACTCTGAAAGCAAACGATGTAAAATTCAACCGATTGATAAATTTGATGCTGTCAATCCAACAAGTCATTGGTCAGTGGATAGATGGTGGTCAAAAGAAGAAAAAGTAAGTTTAGGAATAGAAGAACAAGAAACCGTTCTGTCCATTGACGAATTTAAGGGGAAAATGAGTGATTTAGAAGAAAAAATACGAGAACTAAACGTACAGTTGCAAGACTTACAGAAACAAGCAACCTCTCAAGGAAAAATAGACAAAATAGACAAAAACTTAGCTGACGAACAATATTTTGAATTATCTATAGGAGAAAGGATACTTAAAAAGGAAGTTTTTCAATCAAAGGGAAACATTCCAGTATATAGCGCTAATGTTAATGAACCGTTTGGTTATCTTGATGAAACAAACGTAAGCATTGTTGATTTTGAACATAGTTACGTACTCTGGGGTATAGACGGTAACTTTGAACTTACAGTAAAACACATGGGGGAAAAATTTGCGATAACTGACCATTGTGGTGCAGTGAAAGTTTTGGATTCTGGAATAATTCCTGAATACTTAGCTTATCAATTGGAAATTAAGAAATACGAAATGGGTTTTGACAGAAGTTTACGGGCATCTTTAGCAAATATGGAAACGGTAACTGTGAGTATTCCTATTTTGCCAAATGGCTCTTTCGATGTTGAAAGACAGCGAGAGGTAGTTAAGAAGTATGCGTTTCTTAAGGAAATGCGTGAAGACATTCAATCACAAATTGAAGATTTGACAAAAGCAACAATAGACTTAGGAGAAAACTCTGCCTCATAATAAGCAAAGCTTATCTTTTATAAACGCAACTTCAAAGAAGGGATAAGTTATGGTTAAATGCCCAAAGTGTGGTTCAGAAAACGCAAAGCCTACAAAAGAGTGGAAGTATGCGCTTTTTCAAGTTAAAAAATTTGATTGCCAAAAATGTAAAGCTAAATTCAGAGATTACTCAAAACAAGGGAAACATAATTTTACTCTAATATACGTTGATGGCGTAGGGTATCGAAAACCAAAGGCTTGAACAGTACGTTATCACCCGACTGTTAACATGGACATTTCAAAGGCTCGTTGTGTCACCCGAAAATTAACGGTCTTTTCCATCGCCTATGAAGTTACCAGAACCCGCTTCAAGGTTCTGTTAACTTCTCGTGGGATGGTTTTTTGGTGTTAATAGTCGTGGGATGTTTAACACTGTTAAGTTATTTGTGGTAGGTTCTCAACATGAAAACTGTGTTTTTGATATGTTACGTTTTTGGAAATATGGCTTATATGCTTTTTTTACGGTTTGCCTCGTTTAAGGAGAGAAGGAGTACGGGAGAAGAGAAGGCTTCAATACTTACTACTTTTGAGGGGAAGAGGGAAGGGTATAAATCAAAATAGACAGAGAGCTAAACTAAAATGACCCAAAAAACTACAGATGAAATTCGAACACTTCTCAGCAATGCTAAGCTAAATTTTGAGTCAGTAGAGAATAAGGCATTGAACGATTATCTTCCAAAAATATTTCATAGTTGCCCATTTACAGAGGAACTATGCACAACAAAGCAATGCGTAGAATGTGCAGTTTTCACAAACAAAAATAAACAAACTTGAAGGTTTGCGCCTTAGGGAAATCGGGATTGTGATTTGCCCTTTGCGGGTTACTAAAACTTCTTTCATACTTTTTAGTTAGTGAAACTTATCTAAAAAGCTAGCAGGACAAATTTGTTGATTGTCAAAAATTAGGAAGGCGGGGTAGGGTATCAATTTAGCAACTGAATTTCTCTAGCAAAATTGAAAGCAGAGGAGAGAGGGTCTACTATTTACAACTGATTGCGCTAGCATAAAAGCTAACAAGCCGTCCTAATATTTGGCGCTGCAGTGACGCATAACTATGAATATGCGTGACTAGTAACAATGAACGTGTGTGACAAGTAAAAAGAGCCAAAACCAAGCCCCGTTCACTAAAATAAACCCAAACCAAACGCTGTTTTACACTAAAAAATTTTGAAGTACAGCAGACCCTAAAGATAAGCTCTCTAACCACAAACAAGTCTCAATTAAGACACAATACAACAATTATGTTCTAAATTTGCCGCCAACCTTATATGCCATAAACCTGCCTAAACTGTACTTCCCGATGCAACTCGGCAACTAACCCATGCCGCGTGAAGACGTGAACTTGAGCCTAAACAGCTCAAAAATGCCACAGGACGCAAAAACCGCTGTTCAACAAACCTTATTATGTATCAACGTAATCCTTATATTAGCGAAATCCGCTTCTAATGCAGTTCAGCAATATGGGTTATACCATCAAAATAGATGCAACTCCCCACCTCATCGATGAGGAGTGAAGGGTGAACTGACTTCGCCAAGACACGCGCGAAGATCAAAATGACACCATGCACAGGACAAACAATCAACGACGCCACACAACATATCGAAATGTGTTTCACCAAACGCCAAACAAACACCACCAATGGCCCGAAACATGCCACGCCGTCTGGAGGATGGCTCGGCTTGAGAGCCGAAGAAGGGCGCGGCAAGCCGCGATACCGCCCCGGGTAGGCGCATGCAGCCTTAGATCCGGGGGTACCTGAATGGGACTTCCTAGAATATGCTCCCTTCATGGGAGCGGGAACCCCCCGAACGGAAGCATCTTAGTAGGGGGAGGAAAAGAAACCAAACACGGGATTCCCTTAGTAGCAGCGAGCGAAATGGGAAAAGTCCAAACCGAATCCCACATGGAAACATACGGGAGATGTAGGGTTAAGGGCCTGGCTTCCTCTTCACTGGTTAAGCTGAAGTGGCCTGAAATGACCCGCCACAGAGGGTGACAGCCCCGTAAACGTAAGCCAGAAAGAGCTGAGCTAGAGTCCCAGACTACCGCACCATGGTTTTGGTGCGGAAAGTTGGGAGGCACCAACTTCCAAGACTAAATACGCCTCAAGACCGATAGCGCACTAGTACGGTGACGGAAAACTGAAAAGTACCCCGGAATGGGGGTGAAAAGTGCCTGAAACCAGACGGTTATAGACGTGTGCGGCCCGGAAGAGTAGATCCTCTCCATAGGAACCCGCTGTGAAGCGGCAGTACGAGGAGAGGGGATCAGGGTTGCACGTTCCGTCTAGAAACACGGGCCGGGGAGTTTATAGTTAAGGCAAGCCTAAGGGTTAAAAACCCGTAAGCACAGGGAAACCAACAAGCACGCAACTCCGCAAGGAGCCAGGTGCAGGGTCTGAAAGGGCCCGGAGTCATAACTATACAAACTAGAAACCAGACGATCTAGCCTTGGGCAGGGCGAAGCTAGGCGAAAGCCTAGTGGAGGCTCGAAAGGGTTCTGACGTGCAATTCGTTCCCCAGACCTGGGGCTAGGGGCTAAAGACCAATCTAGTCTGGTGATAGCTAGTTCCTTCCGAAGTGGGCCTGAGCCCAGTCCCGAGCGAGGTAGCTGGTGGGGTAGAGCACTGATTGGAAAACAAGGACCCGAAAGGATCCACTTTCCTTTCAAACTACGAATCCACCCGCGCCGTAGACCTTGGGAAACGGGTTACAGGGGGTAAGCTCCTGGACCGAGAGGGGGACAACCCAGACTGAGGTTAAGGTCCCCAAGTGCTGGCTAAATGTCAAACCAAAGGGCGTCGTCAGCCTCAGACAGCGGGGAGGTAGGCTTAGAAGCAGCCATCCTTCAAAGAAAGCGTAACAGCTCACCCGCCGAGGCTGACGGCCCCGAAAATTGACGGGGCTAAGCCAGCCACCGATACCTCAGAACGCAGTTTAGCACTGCGCTGGTAGGAAGGCGTCCTAGCTGGACAGAAGCTGGGCTGTGAGGTCCAGTGGACCGGTTAGGATTGCGAATCCCGGTGGTAGTAACAGCAAAGAGAAGTGAGAATCTTCTCCGCCGAAGGGGCCAGGGTTCCCCGGCAACGATCGTCAGCCGGGGGTAAGTCGATCCTAAGGCATAACTTAACCGATTATGCCGAAAAAGGGAATCCGGTTAAAATTCCGGAACCATAGAGGTACATGCGGCGACGCAAGCTTAGTGTTGACGTTTCGGGGTAAGCTGAGCAAGGTCTTCGCCTTGTTTAACCGTATAAACCTGGGGAGTGCCGTAATGGCGAGAACTAGGCGAAATCGGGAATAGCATCCCGTTTTAGGGAGGTTTAGCTGATCTCTGGAGCCACTGAAAAACGCACTAAGAAGGATCCTCTGTGACCGTACCTAGAACCGACACAGGTGTCCCTAGGCGAGGAACCTAAGGCGTGTCGGGTATACACTAATGCGAGGGAACTCGGCAAATTAGCCCCGTACCTTTGGTATAAGGGGTGCCTGTTCTTTCAGCCTTGTGCTGTAAAGAGCAGGTCGCAGTGACAAAGGGGTCTCGACTGTTTAATAAAAACACAGGAAGCCGCAAGAGCGAAAGCTTGTGAACGGCTTCTGAATCCTGGCCAGTACAGGTACCTGAAACCTGGGTCCAACTGGGCCAAGGGCCTGCAAACGCCGGGAGTAACTCTGACTCTCTCAAGGTAGCCAAATGCCTTGTCGGGTAAGTTCCGACGTGCATGAATGGATCAACGAGGGCCCCACTGTCCCCGCGTAGTACCCGGTGAAACCACATAACGTGGACGAACAGTCCACGATCTCCCAGCGGGAAAAGAAGTCCCTGTGGAGTTTTACTGCAGCCTGCCGCTGGAATACGGTTGTGGATGCAGAGCGTAGTCGGGAGCCGTCGATCTCAGGTTCTCCGGGACCTGGGGGAGGCGCCAATGGAACACCGACTTTCTGCAACCGTGTTTCTCACCAGCCCCTTGTGGGCTGGAACAACGGTAGGTGGGCAGTTCGGCTGGGGCGGCACGCCCTTGAAAAGATATCAAGGGCGCCCTAAGGTTGGCTCAGGGGGGACAGAAACCCTCCGTAGAGTGCAAGGGCAAAAGCCAGCCTGACTGAATCCCAAACAGTAAGGGATGCAGAGGCGAAAGCCGGGCTTAGCGATCATCCATGTCTCCCTTGGTGGGTGCTGGATGTGTCAGAAAAATTACCCTAGGGATAACAGGCTCGTCGCGGGCGAGAGTCCCCATCGACCCCGCGGCTTGGTACCTCGATGTCGGCTCTTCCTATCCTGGCCCTGCATAAGGGGCCAAGGGTGAGGCTGCTCGCCTATTAAAAGGGAACGTGAGCTGGGTTTAGACCGTCGTGAGACAGGTCGGACTTTATCTGCTGGGAGTGTTGGCTGCCTGAGGGGAAAGGGTCCCTAGTACGAGAGGAACGGGACGCTGTAGCCTCTAGTTAACCAGTTGTCTGATAAGGCAGTTGCTGGGCAGCCACGCTGTTGTGGATAAGAGCTGAAAGCATCTAAGCTCGAAGCCTCTCCCGAAAAGAGGCAGCCATTCCCGTTTAACCGGGACGAAGGCTCCCATAAAAGATGGGTTTGATGGAGCCGGGGTGTACGCTAGAAGACTTCGGTCGACTAGCTCAGCCTGCGGCCACCAATCGCCTGAGATGTCGAGTCCATTGATGGTGTTTGAGCGATATTTGCGTGAACCGTTTCGGTGTGAAGTGCGCGTAGTCTTGTTTGTCCTGTGCATGGCGTACTGTCATAGTTTTGTAATTTTCATCTTTTGCGTTGTTGTTGGGTAACAGTCGCTTGTGATATTGAAGACCCGTGTGCTAAATTGAGAAATTAGCCCCAGACTTGGCTACTAAACCTCTATTGAAAAAGGGCAAAAAAGATTATTACGCAACTTAACGCAAAGTCAGGCTAATCGACGTTAGAGTTTCAGCTTTGGTTTCTGGAGAAAAGCAGAGGAAGCTGCTTTAAGGTTCTGAGACTTTTTGCGGCATTAAACTTTTTTCAAACGTTTCTTCGCTTGCAACTTCGCTGAGGGTTTTTCTTGAATGCGCAAGATGCAAAAGCTTGCTTGACAAATCAAGTTTCTCTCGTGAGTAGCCGACCGCTAAAAGCAAGAGAACCTCAAAGTTACTGGGAACCTTCACTGTTTCCTTTACCTCTTTCTCTTCAAAGCTTCCGACGCAGCAGGTGCTTAAGCCTTCGCTGGTTGCGGTTAAAATCATGTTCTCCACTGCTAAGGCAACGTCGATAGCGTACCAGTCTGGCGAGGCTTTCTTATCGCCGCAAGCAACAATCACAAGCGGTGCTTCAGATAGGAATTTTGCGTAGTTGCCCTTTGAGAGGATTTTTCTTTTCTCTTTATCAGTTACTGCAATAAAATGCCATGGTTCAGTATTTCCCGCTGAAGGCGCAAGTCTGGCAGCCTCCAAAATTTTCTCAAGCTTTTCTCTTGGCACAGGCGTGTCCTGGTAAGCGCGGATTGACCTTCTTTCCTGTATAGCCTCAAAAACATCCATAACGTTCCTTCCTAAGATAGAAATGGTTTTCACGGTATATTAGCTTATAGAGCCGAAACATCCGCCAATCTGCCCTTAACTTTTTACTGGGCATTTTTAATCGTAAATAGTAGACCCTCTCTCCTCTGCTTTCAATTTTGCTTGAGAAATTCACTTGCTAAATTGATACCCTACCCCGCCTTCCTAATTTTTGATAATCAAGGACTTGTCTTGCTAGTTTTTTAGGTAAGTTTCAGTAGATCTTCATTTTAAGTAAGAAACTTTATTTCTCTGATTAAATATTTATCTGATGATGATAGATTTGTCGGAAAAAGTAAAAGTTGGCATGCGCGGACAGGTAGTTATTCCAAAAAGACTTCGTAAGAAATTCAATATTGAAAATGGAATCATAATAGAGATCAACGAAACAGAAGAGGGCTTGCTTTTAAAACCTTTTAATCCAGTAGCTGAGCTGAAGGGGCTTGGGAAAGGCGTCTTCGGAGACCCAGTCAAATACCAGAAAAAAATGCGCGAAGAATGGGATTGCCCGCAATGAAAATAGCCTTAGATACAAATGTCCTTATTTACTTTCTAGAGGGTATAGAACCCCAAGCCAGTAAAGTAGAAAAAATCTTAAACTTGTTCATGAAAGCACAAGATGAAGGAATTATCTCTACAATAGCGGTTGCTGAGGTCCTAACTGGATTCTACATGGCAAGAGAGGAAAAAAAAGTCGCTGAGGCAAAAAAACTGTTAAACGATTTGACTCTTAACAGTTTTAAGATAGTTCCAGTTACATTTGAAATTGCTGATTTAGCCGCTAATCTGCGTGCTAAGAGGGGCGGAAGACTGCCTGATGCTTTAATTGTGGCCACAGCACTCAACCAAGCAGCTAACATTGTTTATTCTCAGGATAAGGACCTTCAACGTTTCAATAAGGACATCAAAATTTGTGAATTATCATGAATAATATGACCATTCACGTAGAAATTTCTGGAAAAAACAGTAAAAAAATTGAGGCTGGAAAAATTCACTTGCTAAATTGATACCCTCTCCCGCCTTCCTAATTTTGGATAATTTATTTATCAACAACTTTGTCCTGCTATGAAACCGAATGGTTTATTTTTTACTACAGGGTCTGTAGTACTACAGAGTGTGTAGTAAATGCTGTTTGACTTAGCCCCAAAAGACTCGCCAGAAGCCCTTTTTGGAAGAGAAAAAGAAATCGACGAACTCGTCCGCTTCATCGAAGCAGGAAGGTGGGTAACTGTGCTTGGGCCACGAATGGTAGGAAAAACCAGCCTCATAAAAGCAACCCGTGCCTGCCTCAACCGCCAAACCGTTTACGTCAACTTATGGGGTGCAACTGGCGTTCAGGGGCTCCTCAACGCGTTAGTGCAAAGTGTCAACTCCTCTATGACTCTGTCTCAAAAAATCAAGGAAGCAGCCTCAAGAATAGAAGGATTAACGGTTGGCCCCAGCGGTTTATCAGTAACCATCCCTCGAAGGCCATTAACCACGCTTTGGAATCTGCTTGATGTTTTGGGCAGGCAAGACGAGAACTTGGTCATTGAGCTAGATGAAGTGCAGGAGTTGTCCTATGTCTCTGGTCAGTTACTAAAGGTTCTTGCAAACATATTCAATACGCATTCCCATGTCGTTTTTGTGTTTACTGGGTCAATGTTTGGCCTTATTCGAACGCTGCTCAATCCAGAATCTTCTAGGAGCCCCATGTTTGGTCGTCCGCCTGCGGAGCTTTATCTGCAGAGATTTGACAAAACTCAGGTTGCAGAGTTCCTCAAACAAGGCTTCAAAGAATATAACATGAAACCGCCTAGCAACTTGATAAGTCAAGAGGTTGAGTCGAAACTGGGCGGCACACCTGGCTGGCTTACTTTATATGGGAACAACATTGCGGTTGGCAAACTCTCTCCTCAAGAAGCATTGCACAAAACAGTGGAGCAGGGTCTTAGGGTTGTGAGGGAGGAGCTTGAGCATTTTCTTGAAAGTAGAGACAGAAAACTTTACGTTACGGCTCTATCCGCAATGACTAATCCTGCCAGATGGAGTGATATTAAAGCCAGCGTCGAGGCGAGAAGGGGAACTCCCGTTTCTGACTCTACAATCCAAGTAGTATTGAAAAGCTTGGAGGACGGACTGCTCATAGACCACAAAGACAAAGTTTACCAAATAGCCGATACAATGCTGAGAACATTATTGCTGAGCGGTTCAGCGACTTAAACTAAACCCTTATGCAAGCGATTTGTGCGTGCACAAGCCTACCCCTAGTCTACTAGATGCTTCTAATATGCCCCAAATATGATTCAACATAGATGTGCATAGAATTGAGCTTTTACAGCTTTCCACAGTACCTGCAGGTTTACGCCGAAGTATTCATGGATGAGTTTATCGCGAGTGCCCGCCATCATTTTCCAAGGGATTTGAGGATACTTATCTTTGGTTTCCAGAGGGATACGCTTTGTTGCTTCACCGATAATCTCAAAGTTTCTAACTATTGCATCAACCGTTTTACTATCTTCCGAAAACTGCTCAAAACTGAGTCCTTCAACATAGTTTTCTATCTTTTCTATGGCATCAGCGATATCGTCGAGATATAGACGAGAGTCCCTTTTCAAACGTAAATTGCCTCGTTTAATATACTATCTTTTATCCTAGGCTTAAGAGCATCTCGCATAACCAAATCAACCTTAACACCAAGCTGCTGGCTCAGAAAATCTTCAAGCTCAACAAACCTGAAAAGGCTTATCGGTTCATAAAAATCAACCAAAATATCAAGATCACTCGTATCCTTCTGCTCTCCTCTAACATACGATCCAAAAAGACCAATACTTTTCACTTTGAACTTTTCTTCAATTTCGGGCTTCAACAATTCTAATCTGTTTTTAAGCGAATCAAAATTCAAAGGAGTCATGAGCAGAAATATGCAGTTGGTCATATTTAGTTTTTTTGAGTAGTTCGGTTGTGAATCAATTGGTTTTTGTTGAACAGGGCTTGTTTTGACTCTTCTTAACCGTCACGCATGTAAATTGCTACTAGTTACGCATATTATAGCAATACGCCAACGAAGCACCAAATATTAGGATCAGCTTATTAGCTTTTATGCTAGCGCAATCAGTTGTAAATAGTAGCCTCTCTCCTCTCTGTGAAAGTGTTGTTTTGGGTTGCTTTTTTGGTTCAGGGTTTAAATTGGTTGCAGGTTGAGGCTAGAAAAGGTTTGAAAAGGTGCAAAAAGGCTAAAAAAGGTAAAAAAAGGTTATCGCCAACATAACCTAACCAGACTCCCGTTTGTGTGCGCTACAGCCTACCCCCTAGTCTACTAGATGCTTCTAATAGGCTCCAAATATGATTCAACATAGCGTTGCATGGAATTAAGGCGCGCACTTTTGCATGCAGAACAGTGCTTTTTCATGTACAAGAAGAAGCTTTACATAAACAAAACAATACAAAACCGAACAGATTGGCAATTTTTTCTTCCATATGGTAAGAATTCTTTCCAATTCTACCCCTCAAAACTTTATAGCTGTTAAGCTCAAATGGCCTGGCCACATGCAACAAAAGAGGTGAAAACCATCAAAGAACTTACCCCACTTAAACAAGCTTTAAGGGAACTGGCAGCACTTGGCGAAGAAGAACACGAAGGACCACTCATAGACCTCGCGGTGCTATTATCAAAAATTGTCCGAACATCCGAACACAAAGGCATCCACTACACACTAGAAAAATACGCACCAGAATTAATCAAAATCTAACAAGCTTAAAAGTTACTATCACTTTATCAAGCACTTATTTTCAAATCACCAGACAAGGAATTGCACAAAGGTAGATTTTGATTAACTTTCTTACCAAATAATTCTAAACTATTAACAACTGCTTCTTAGTTAAAACGTCAAATAGCAGAATTATACGATTAAATTTATAGCCAAGAAAACAGCATAGCACAACTGGTCGTTATGGTTACAAAGACGCTCAAGAAGAAAGAAGTTGAATTAGGGTTCGTTCACATACCCGTCAAAAACAGAGCGGAACTTTTGGGAGAGTTGGTGGCGCCCTTTGAAACCAAACTTAATGATTCGCCTGCTAAATTTGACAAATATGGACGCTTATGGTCATATTATCTTAAGCGAAGATTTCCCACCGGTACCCAAATTACGATTAGTAAGAATGATGGTGGTCTCGAAATTTCAGCAATAGAAAAACAAGAAGGAAATACGGCTTTACAGATGACAGCACCTATAGAAACGGTTTCTACAAACATATTATTGCCTGAAAACGTCATATCTCATCAAGTGCTTGAAAAACGTTCGACTGAGCCTATTGCTGAAGGTGCCAACACTCTTCCGTCACAGGAAATTACAAACATAGACCGAGTTAAACCATACTTCCATGCTAATTCTGTATTAATTTTTAATGAAAATGTAACTACTACAGAAGCTGTAGAAAAGAACAGTATTGATCTTATTGTTACATCCCCACCCTACAACGTCGATATAAAGTACAACAGCCATGATGACAAAATCTCTTACGAAGATTACTTAGAGTTTAGTAGAAAATGGATGTCGCGTTGTTTCGAATGGCTGAAAGAAGATGGTCGTTTCTGTTTAAACATTCCCCTAGACAAAAATAAGAACGGTCAACAAAGTGTAGGAGCGGATTTGACAACTATAGCTAAGAAAATAGGCTTCAAATATCACTCAACAATAGTTTGGAATGAAGGCAACATCTCTAGAAGAACCGCTTGGGGTTCATGGATGCGTGCTTCAGCCCCGTTTGTGATTGCACCGGTTGAATTAATTGTGATTCTCTATAAAGAGACGTGGAAAAAGACTAGTGGCAGTAAGGTTTCAGATATTAGTAGAGATGATTTCATGAATTGGACTAATGGTCTTTGGACTTTCCAAGGAGAAAGTAAAAAACGAACCGGGCATCCTGCGCCTTTCCCGATTGAACTTCCTCATCGGTGCATTAAACTGTTCAGTTTTGTTAATGATTTGGTTTTAGACCCATTTTTAGGTAGCGGAACTACGTTGGTTGCTTCAGTTTTAGACAATCGAAGAGGTATAGGTATCGACGTAGATTTGGAATATTGCGAGTTAGCTAAGAAACGCTTAATTAAAGAAGCACATATACTCGATACTGTTCTTGCTACAGTAGGCGAATCTCATGAAGCTGAGAGACAGCGAGGAGCCAAAAAAGAAACTATTAACAGCACTCAAGGAACAGAGAGAACTAAGACGCAAAGAGGAAAGCGTGAAGTCTCAGCTAGACTTGATAATGGAATACTTCAAGAAAAATCCCGGTAGAGACATAAAACACCCTGAGATTGTTGACTGGGTTGTAGCAGAATGGAATAAGCGAACAGGTAAAGTTTTCAGAGACCCAGATAGAGGAATTAGAAGGTTATCGCAAGATGGTTTGCTTATCAAGGTTGCAAAGGGAGTTTATCGGTATGAACCTGATTTTGTTGTTAAAAGAGACTTAGAAGATTTTACTCCAGCGCAAAAAGAAGCTATTATGAAAAGAGATAATTACCGATGTGTTGTTTGTGGTCGGAGTGTTGCTAACGGTGTAGAATTACAGGTTGACCACATAAAGCCAAAAGACCAAGGTGGTAAAGCAACAATAGAAAATGGGGAAACCTTGTGTGCTCAGCACAATTTTCTTAAGAAAAACTACAAACAAACAGAATCAGGTAAACGGTTTTTCATACGTCTATATGAAATGGCAAAAGCCAACAAGGATAAACCACTTCAAGATTTCTGCACCCAAATCCTTGATGTTTACGAAAAAAATAATGTTAACAGTCACATAGTTTGGGAAAGATAAAAGAACAAAAAAGAAGTAAACACGGTTGAAAAAGAGTGGCTTATTCCAAAAGAAACTTGGCGATAGCCAATAGCTAAAAAAACAGTTCAACGTACGTAATCCTTTCAACATTGCTTATTTTTATATACCAATTCATACAACAAGCTTGCGATTGATATGGGTGCTTTCATCTGCCAAGTATCAAAGATGGATTGGTTAGTAAGTCGTAGAATCGGTGTTTACGGGAACCGAGAAGGAACCGACACAGATGGAATAGTACAATACTTTAACAAAAGTAAGCATGGAACGCAAACAATTCAATCAATAATTGAAGATTTAATCGGAATGAAAAAAGGAGACATAGTATTTTTTCATGTCCTTGAAGAGCAAGCAGAAAGTACATTACACGGCGTTTATAGAGTGAGAGAAGAGCCTTTTTACAACGATAAACTGGGAATATGGAAATCGAGTGCTAGCCTGGTGTATCCATATAGGTTCTGTTTTGAGCCTCATCCTGATTATACGGAGCTTTGTAAACATGATGTAAGCATCCCCGTTAGTGAATTCTACCGTTCTGTTGAGCAAAGAAAAGTCATCTCAGTTTTAACATTGGAACGTGAAGTAAGAGGAGCTGCGCATGCAGTTAAGAAAATTACAGAAAATGATGGCGTTGAAATTACCAGATTATTGTATAGGAAGCAAGATATGCTACCATCAAATGAACTGATAGAGTTTCATCCCGTGCAAATGGCCATGTCTCCCCTAAGAAACTATATTGAGAAAATTGGCTCAATCGAATTTTCGATCAAGGCATTATTGGCTTATGAACTTGGAAGAAAAAACCCTGGCATAGTAAAATTCTTTCCAGCTTGTAGAAGTCTTAAATTTGATGTTTTAATCGAGGCATTCATCGGTCAAACCATGCGAAGACCTATCGATCTTATGTGTATTTCAGCCAACAAAGATGTGATTGTTACAACCATCGAAGCAAAAACAGACCAATCGGATATTTATGACCTAGTTCAAACCCTTGAATATCAGGACATTTTCAAGCTTAGAAACACTGACAAAGGAGCACTAAATTTTAATTTTTCGATCTGCCTTTTGGCAAAAAGATTCTCTCCAAAATTAATTGAATACGTAACGATTAGAAACCTTATTCTACTGTGGGAAGAAATTATTCTTCTTAGGTATGATCCTTCATTAGATGGCAAAAGTGCCAATTTCTTTCTATAACAAACAGTTTCTGAAATGCCTCCAGAGTTTCCAAATTACAAAGTTATTAGTTCAAATGAAATTGATAAAATAAAAAATAACGCTAATTCCTATAGACTTTTTAGAAATGCGCCTGATAATATTAAACTAAAACTAATTTCCAACCAAAACAACTTAATGGTAATACGCAAGATCTCTGAATACAATAGCCTTCAATTAGGCGATATCTTGATTTATCAAATTCATGGAAAATGCTCAATTAAGCAGTTCAGCAACTTTATGAAATTGGTAAAGGAGCATGCAGATAGCTGTTATAACGGCGATCTTATGAGTGTAGAGCCGTTAATAATTGCTGAATCGTATGAAAATATCATAAGCTTCTTTGTTGATAATTACAACAAGTTTGAAACAATTGCCCAACGAGTTCCCATAATTATGTATACTCTAGCGCCAAAATAACCAACAGAAACCCGCTAAATCACAGTTATTCTTTCAGTCTGGTGTAGTAGTAACTTTTATTTGTGTAAAGTTTTATGTGTTGGTGTAATCTGGGCGTCTTTGGGATGCCTCGATATCTCCCCAGTAGAGCAACTGCCTTGAGGGGGTTAAATAGACAATTTAGTTTAAACAAGTTTTATCAGAATAATCAAGCCAGCAATATGACAGATAGAGGTTGAAAGGGGAGGTCAGGGTGAAGGTTCTTTCTTGTAGGAGTCATTTGGATTGTAATCGGGAATATTGGTGGTATAATCTTATTAGCCCTGAAAATTGGCTGGAAAGAGAGCCTTTTTTAACTTTAATTTTAAATGGCAAGGATGCTAATGAGAGGGTTGGCTCAATTGTCATACCGCTGAACGGTGAGTGGCGTGAGCGTATTCTTAAGGCGCCATCTGGTTCTTTAAAGGGAATGAAAGCCATAAAGGCGCATGTCTACAAGGTAAGGCAAAGCGGTGAATATTGGATTTATTTTGGGAAAGTAAGCGACGGAGTTTACCCTGTTAAGCTCCAAGAAGAGTGACATAAGCACGGGAATTTATTTTTTATGTTCGGCTATATATTTCTCAATCCAAACCCAATCAGGATTTCCATGATTGAAAAAAGTTGAGAAGTTATCCTTTAACCATTCATAATAATCATCTTCAGTAAACTGGCAAAATGCTTCAACAAGTTCCTTCTTCCTAATAGATTTAGGAATCGGCGAATCGGTTTCCTTTAGCCCTTCCATAACAAATTCTTCCACTACTTTTCTATCTAACAAGAGCGTTTCCTCCTAAAGCCTCTTATAACTTGCATCTTCTATGTGCTCCGGTCCCCGGATGAATGCGTTCTTAATAAACTTCGTCAGCGCGTTGTCCTGAATTATCGAGCTAACAAAGCCTATAAGAGAAAAGTAAAAGCATTTGGTAGTAACTTTTATTTGGGTAGGTTTTTATGTGTTGGTGTAATCTGGGCGTCTTTGAGGGTGCCTCGATAGCTCAGCCCAGTAGAGCGGCTGCCTTGTAAGCAGCAGGCCGCGGGAGCAAGGCCCGCCCGAGGCTCCTCTAAATTTTATTCTTCGGGTGGTTCTGGTTCGTCTTTGCTTGCAGAGGGGTTTTTGCCTGTGAGTTTGTATTTGCGGGCTTGTGTTTCTATGATTTCGTGTTCGAAGAGTTTGCGCAATGATTTGAAGACTTTTTTGGAGGGTTCGCCTGTTTTGTCGGTTAGTTCTTGGAGGGTTAATTCTTTTCCTTCAGTCTTTAAGGTTTGATAGACTTTTTCGTCGGTTTTGTTAAGTTTCACTTTGACCACTGCCTTACGCTGTTTCTCTGTCTTATGGCACACATGGCTTTTTCAATTTTGCGGTTTAACACCGAAAATAAACATCAAACGTTAGGAAACATGATTTTTTAAAAACCAAAACTTTCAGCAATTAAATCCTGATCTCTCAACTCTGAAAGCAATCTTGAGTTGATTCTAACAAACGAAGTTTCTGTTACTTCTTCGGTGGACTCTCCCATTCCGTGTGGTTGTTACCTTTCGGTTGATAAGAAAACCTTCTATAGCAACTTGGCTTGTGAAGGTTATTAGACATTAAACCAATCATTAAATTAACAACCAAAGCAAAAATCCGAAGACTATGCCAACACCAAGCATTCCGAGCCACATCTTGGCAGAACTATAATCAGACATCTTCTATCACCCCGTACTAACGTCGGATGCGTCCATATACCCACAATTTCAACTCAAAATTTAAAGTGTATTTCGGGCGCACGAATATGTCGAAAATTGAAACAGCATAACCCTGTTACAGGCGGGAGGCTAAATTACCTTTTTTCCAGGCAGTTTAAAATAATAAGTCAGCCTATCTTTTTCTCTCTGCTTGCGTTTTGAACGCAGTGTACGAAAAGAAACACCTAAGCTGAACAGACGAAGAAGTAACAGTGCCCAAATGAGTGATAGTTAGGAGGTGTCTCCGCCTTTTCTCCAGCTATCTGGGTTTTTATATTCTGCTTTGGGGCCTTCCTGCCAGATTGTGTCGTAGACCTTTTGGAATTCTTGGCTGGAGAGTCTTTTGTGCTCTTGGATTTTAGCCATCGCTCGAAGCGTTTCATCATCAGGTTTATTCCCCTTTTTAGAACGCTTTAGCGTTTTAAGTAATCTATTTTTGGACATTTTTTCGCCCCAGAAAAGTTTGAGCTTTTTGCATGTTTGCTTTTTTAAGCATGCATTTTGGCATTGGAATATCAGCGCCGTAAGATTTTTCGAGTGCCCTTCTGCATTTTTCAGCCATTTTCCTATCGTGATTTTTGGAGAATTTTTGGTTTATCATTTCCTTTCCTCGCAGCCTTTGAATACACTGGGGAAACTGAAAATAAAAGTAATGTTTCAATCCTAAGCATATGTTAAAAAAAGAAATATTGTTGGAATTGCTGCTTTCTCTCCCGAGAATATATCGGCACTGGACGGTTGCACTATAGTTAAGTTCTTTGTCTGTTAAGTTTTAGCTATTGTGATGGTTTGTGGTTCTGTATTTCGACTTCATAAGAGCTATTATCGGAGTTAACTGTTGCATAATGTGACTGGTCATACAACGGTCCAAACTTGACCTTTACGTTGCCGTTCTTAATGCCGTAATATATCGGGTGTACTGAATCTATTCCGAATATTTCTATATTTTAACGTTAGATCTCTTTTTTCTGGATGAGCCCTCTTTTTGCTCCCTAAATGACCATGCAAATAGTATACCCGTTTGGTCAATTCTACAGAATATTGCGCTATCCTGCCGGATAAGCCATTTGGGCATGTTGAAAATCAATCTTACTCTTTGGAAGCATCATCCGCTTTAGCGTTAAACGCATGCTTCTTCTCAGGCGAAACTTTCAATCCATGATATTCATAAAGAATTCTTAGCGCGTCTCGGATGGCTTCGTTGCGGCTGTTATAGACGCCTTTTTCGATTAACATGTTTAACAAGTCAAGATACCTCTTCGTAAGACGAATCGTGATGCGCTCTCTCTTGTTGCCATTAGACACCTTTATGTCACCATTTAGACGCTTTCTAAGTGATGTAATGCACGAAACTTGTCCATATAAGTTCTTGGCAGATAAACATTCGCCTTCTGTCTGCCAAAAATAGCCTGAAAAGTCAGGAACTTCCTGCTAGTCAAAAGCCGAAACAAAATCAACAAAAATAAGCCTAAATTGTTCGGCTAACCAACAGCACGCTGCCCCAACAGCACACGAAACCCGCTTTCTCTTGCAAGAACCGTACAGTTCCCAAAGGTTTCGTTAAAAAGACAAGGCAGCGTTTTAGCGCCGATTTTAGACCGAATAACCATCTGGAACGTGGCTTTATCCGCCATGGCTTTTGCGGCTTCTTTCACTATGGCTTTCACCGTTTCCATACCTGCACTAACAGGCGGATTCGAAAGCACACAATTAAACACTAAACCTTTCACGGGCTCATACAAGTAACCATAGCGCACCTCAGCATTAGGCACCTTGTTTAATTCAACATTCCTTTTTGCTAAGCGCACCGCTCTCATGTTCACATCAGTCATAATCACGCTAAGCTTTGAATTAAGAGCGGCTGCAACTATTCCGACAGCACCATAACCGCAGCCAATGTCAAGAACGCAGCCATCTTTCGGCAGAACCATCGATTCGATTAAAAGCCTAGTGCCTGGATCAACTCGTCTCTTCGAAAAAACGCTTGAAGCAGTCAAAAACTCGAAGCCCTTCCCGCACAGGACGGTTCGAACTAAACCGAACCTCTCCTTTGACTTGGGTTCAGCGACAAAATAATGGTCTGTGCTATGGGTGTCCTGATTCATGTTCGCTCCCGCTTTTCCAAACCTTCGGATAAGTGCCCCTCAGCATCAACACTCTCTCTAGAGCAGCAACAGCACCATGCCTCAAAGTCAACAATTCCTCAGCTGAAACAAGCGCTCTCGCCAACGCAACTGCCTCACCCTTCAACGTGAAAATACCCAAAATCGAACCTTTCTCAATGCCGTTTGCAACCTGCAATACGCCTGGAGCAGTCAAGTTTGCACCATGGCACAGCGCATCAACAGCCGAGTCACGAACCACAATTTTCGGAAGCAAAGATAACGCCTCTTCCATAGGTACAATAAATTTGTGAAGGATCGCCTCGTCTTTTTTCTGCTCCCACTCACCAAACCAGTATGCAACATCATGCAACGTAACTTTCGAAGCGCTGTTTTCGGTGAAGGGTCCCGAGCGTGTCCTGCGCAGCTCCTGCATGTGGGCGCCGACACCTATGATTTCGCCGATGTCAAAGCAGAGTTTGCGTATGTACGTTCCAGCCTCGCAGCCAACTTTGAAGAGAACATTACGCCCATCAGTTTCCAAATAGTCAATGTAGTAAATGCGCCTAGTTCTAAGCTGCCGCTTAACAGAAGAACGCAAAGGTGGACGCTGATAAATTTCATCCTCAAACTCCAAAAGAACCGGCTTAATCTGTTCTTCCTTAGCGTCACCATGAAGCTTCATCACGCAAACGTATTCTTTGCCGCTGTAGAGAAACGCCTGAACCACCTTCGTAGCGTCCTCTAAGGTGATGGGTAAAACGCCGGTCACTTTGGGGTCTAAAGTACCTCCATGTCCGATATTGGCTAGGTGCATGATTTTTTTTACCCACGCAGCAACTTCGTGGCTTGTTGGACCAGCTGGCTTGTCGAGGTTTATTGTGCCGTACTGAATGTACTCTTTGGCTGGTCTTTCAGAGGGTACATGCCCATACTTTGGGTTGGTTGTGTCCTCTGCTTTCGTCAACAGTTCACGTTTGATTTCCCATGGAGGGATTGTTCTAGGCATATGGCTGTTTTTCTCCTAACTGGTTGTAAGAAAAATAGATAAGAGATAATTAAAGCTTAAACTGCAGTTTTAACCGCTTGGGTCATTTCTTGCAGTTTGCCTGCGGCGTCTAAAACTTGAGCCACTTCCTCGTCTGAGGCGCCGCGTTTAACCTCAATCTTATCTTGAAGAGGCATAATATGGTTTACGTTGGCTCGTCTCCGCTTGACTCCCGTAACCTTTTTTGGTCCTGTTACTAAAACGAAGCTTTTATCCATTACATCTATTACGACGCATTTTCTGCCGTTCTCTCGACCGACTTGTTTTACGCATATTCTGCCAATTTCTATAGCGGGCATCCTTATTCAGTCTCCGTAAAAACAAAATACAACAACCGGCAGATATAAGCATAACATAATTTTAGGCAAAAACGCCAAGAATAGCCAAATGACGCTTCTTAAATAGACACCCAAAGACTTGTTTTAAAAAATAAATAAAGTGCCAGCTGTGTCTAAACCCCACAATAATCACCGAACTGATCGTAAGCACTTGCAAAAAGCATCTCCTTGATATTATCTCAGACAACGCCTGGCAGCCGCTTAAGAACTGTACAGTGCTACCGTGGAGCGTGTTCCTCAACTGGCAAATAATATCCTCTCATCAATAGAATATAATATAATATTATGTTGGCGCCTTGACGCTATAAGTAAAGAAAATATACTTACAAGCTGTATGCAAAAAACTTAAACTGTACTATGTTGTCAGTTACGTTGCTGGTGCCGGGGTATCCGAGCCAGGTCTAAATAGGCGGCCAGATTAAGATTGCCTAAGATATGGAGGAGGACTTAAGATCCTCTGGCGCAGGCCTTCGTGGGTTCAAGTCCCACCCCCGGCACCACTAAAAATAGTCTATAAAATTCAACTCTAACCTTTTCGGGTAAAAAAAGAGCCTTGTTACGTTTCTTGGCAAAACTCTTTGGGAGTCATTACTTTGCCTTTGAGGTTAGGTAGCCTCTCAAAATGTTCTTTGTTTTCGGTCAGCAGTACATCGCAACACTGCAAAAGAAAAGAGGCGGCGATTGCTACATCTTGGTATTCTATCGGTTGCCCCTTCGAGATTAGATATGCATTTAGTTCAGCAACAAGCTTAGCAGCCTCACCGTTTAATGAAACCCAGCGGAATTGACCAAGCACCTTTTCTGCTTTCTTTAAGGCAGTTTTGTAATCTTTTCTTAAATATGATCCTGTCAATATTTCCGAAACGCTTACCGTGCTGATAAATGCACTATTGGTGCTGGTTAATCGTTTGCACAGTTCTATTACGTCTTCTTTTCCTCTATCCACGTCGACAATTATTGAGGTATCAACGAATACAGTTTTGAGTTCGCTTGTAGGTTTCTTCTTTTTCTCAGGCAATTCAAGGAACCAGCCCAAGGCGTTTGAATCTGTTTCTTGAATCGGCGCGTAAAGTTGTTAGCAGCTTTTCGAAGTCCACGGGTAAAAAGTCAGTGCAATCTTTCCACGCTTCTTCGTTTGCTTTTTCAATCACTATCTTGTTGCCTTCCACTACTCTCATCTTCAGTCTATCTCCTTCCGTTATACCCACTTCTTCACGTATTTCTTTGGGTATTGTGACTTGTGAATGCCTTGTAACCGTGACTGAAGCCATCTGTCTCACTCTTAATATTTATTAGCAATTCCCACTAATAAGGAATTACTACAATTATGTAGGAAACTTGCAATAAGGAGTAATGCTGCAAAGCCGCACTCCCAACTTTTGGGTGAAGGGGGCGAATAGAGAATAGCCGTGGAGCTAGCGCTCCCCACCAATTTCGGCGCAGTAGATATAGGTAGAAACTTAAATGTTGCTAATTTTGATTCTGTTACTTCTTAGTCAGGTTCCATCTCCATGTTACTTTTCGTCTGTTAGGGGAACTGAATAGTTGAGTGCGGTACCTCTTTTTGCAACAGGGCTTATATCGCTATTAGCTCTAATCTTGGTTAGACGTAGAATAAAAAGAGACGTTCCAATGGATAAAGAAGAGAGAGCACTATTATGGGTAATGGCGATTGCTGGAGGCGTTAGTGCTATCTTTGCAGTTCTCCTATGGTTAGGCATAAACCCATCGCTTTTCATGCATTACAAAACAGTTATTGAAATCATTTTGATTATGGGTTTCTTAATCTTTTTAGTTGCAATCATCTCCTATTTACTCTATCGAAAATGGAAATGGATTATTCTTCACTTCAAAAAGCCCATTGTGACCAGAATAAACAATCGCTATAGGGAGAACTTGAAAAAAGAAATAAGACCAGAACTTGAAACTGAAGTAAAGACAAAGAAAATTGTACTTACCGACCAAGAAAAAGACGAAGTATTAACGATACTAACAAACATAGTTTGTTCCGACATCATGGATGGTCAAAAACTGCCACCCTATGAAGCACACAAAGTTTCAAACCCAACAAATTCCATGAAGATAGATGGGATTATCTTCACAGTCTCACAGGACGATGCGGAAATCTTAGTAAAGAAAATGACCGAGCTACTCAACAATCCGAAATATAGAAAAAGACTATACCACTATTTCGGTCTATCCAATTGAGCATTTTGCAAAGTTTTCCAATTGTTGTCGCCCTCAACCGTTATCCCGCAAGCCTCAGAAGAGGTTTTGCCGTCTAAGGCTTCATGCGGACGGACAAAGTTGTGGTAAAGCTGGTAGCGTTGCAGAATAACGGCTGAATCCTCTTTCTTTAAACCCTCTTTGTCTCTATATAGTCTTAGCAAGAGCAAAACGCTTTTCACATAAAGGTTACAAGTTGAGCATTCTTAGATTTTCCCAGTAAGGTGAGCTAGGAGCTATTTTCAAAATTGTTCTATTGAAACCATAAAGTGGTCAGGGTATGGAGTCCCTTCGTAATCATGCTTTGTTTTCCATTCAACATTTCTTAGATGGTCGAAAAATCCACTCCCTCTTTTTCCAGTGAGTTTTCTATCATAATGATATTCTTGTTCAGTTAAAACAGCCAGACCGAGAAAGTAAAAAATACCATTCACGATAACTACATCATCGTCAGCTATCATTTCATTGCAAAAAAGATTGAACTGACTAGGCCAAGGTATTGAAACCGCCTGCTTTTCTGTGTCAGTAAGGTTATTCCAGTCTGTTTTAACTTCGTCTGGCCAATCCAGGCCTATAAGGTTCCTTCCTGTGGGGTTCTTTCCTAAGGCAAAATTCCAAAGTCTTTCTCTCTCTTCGAGATTTACCCTGCGATTTTTGTCCCCATAGCTTAAGTGCATAAGATAGAAATCGTCTTTCTTTTTCGAGTCCAGCCACTCGCCAAGATTCATGGTACCCACTCGATTGAACTGTATAGCGCTTGGAATTTAAAAATATTCGCACCGAGTTATCCCACGTTGTTAACAGCCGCAAAGAAACCCGTCAGCTTATCCCACGGGAGTTAACATGAAACCCCAAATCTCCACAACAAGTTACCAGACCCTAATTTTGGTTTCTTTCTGTATTACCCCAAACTTCAACTGAAAAACTAGTTAATCCCCAATGCCACCCCCTCTTTTCAGCAACATGCTCTCCAAACTCAGTTTCCAAGCGCTTGTTCATTTTTAGAATTCTTCGGCTTATTTGGTGCCGGGTGACATTGAAACGCTCAAGCTTAACTGCATATCCTTGGGTAATAAGCCGGAACTGCCTGCCTCAAAAAGCAACTGCAGAATTTCCTTGTCAACCTCGTCTTGGCAGGCAACTCGCCGATTAATGACTGCTCAAAATTGAAAGAACCCTTCATACCAGCAAAGATAGTTCGAAGCATAAGTTTGACTTCTTCAACTTCTGTCAAGGTCTTCTTGAGCAGTTGTTGATTATAATTTAAACGACCAATCTTATCGCTTCGCCGTGCTTCTTTGACGCTTTCATCAGTATGGAGGAGGACTTAAGATCCTCTGGCGCAGGCATTCGTGGGTTCAAGTCCCACCCCCGGCACCACTACGTTGAAAATATCGATTTGTGGGCGGTAATTTCAAACTTCTGGGAAAAATCGTCTCATGAATGCAATTATTGCTTGATTTTCTCTGGGGTTGAGTGCTACCTGCAATCCATAACTTGTTGGTTTGGGGATAATCCACCCTTGACGGATAAGGTCTTTTGCGATTGTGTCTATTCTTTTTGTCCCATGTTTTCCGAGATCCGCTTCTTTAAAGCCCTTTTGCAGATTCTCGAAGGCTGTGTGACTTGCTCCCCAATTGCCTCTCTTATGAAGCTTGAAAAGTATCGTCGCTTTTATTTCGTCGTCCGAAAGCATAAGTTCACTTTTGATACTTTCAAAGGTTACTCTTATATACTTTGGGATTATTTATGATTCAGCAGGTCTTTTGATATGGGAACGGCATACAAAGCGGATGAAACACTTCTGCTCAAATACTTGGGAGATAGCCCAATACTGAGAATCATTGATTTCTTCTTAGACAACCCGCTTTCTGATTACTCCAAAAACGAGGTTGCAAAGAATCTTGCTATGAGCAGAGCAACATTTTTCAAGTATTGGAAAGAACTTGAAATGTCGGGAGCTCTGATAGTAACCCGTAAAATTGGGAGAGCTACGATGTACAAGCTTGACAGAGCTAACGATATTGTAAAACAATTGATTAGGCTTGATATGACTATTTCAAGAAAGGCAATGGAAAAACAAGTTGAAGAAAACGAGAAGTCGATTGCTATTAAAACAGGCTCTCACTAGATATTTGTTTGGTTCTGTATCAAGCCTCCCTTTGCAACCCCGGCACCACTATTGTTAAAATCGAGGGAAAGCTGAGGGTTTTTTAGATCCAGCTTTTTTTTGTTTCCTGTATTGCGTCAAAGTGGGGGTCGTCTGACAGAATGGTTGCTTGGTTGGCTATGGCTGTTGCAGCAATTATGCAGTCGCCCATAGGTGTATTTCGGTATTTGCTTCTGAGCAGGCCTGCTTGTTTGGCTATTGGTGAAGTTAGGCTTTGGATCTTCAGTCCGCTTTGGGTTAAATTCGCATAGCAGATTTCTGCTTCTTCTTTTCCGATTTTTTCGCAAATCGTTTGAATAGTTTCGCTGATAACGATTGTCGGCAGTATGCCTTCTTTGCGCTGGATAAGGTCTTTTAACTTTTTTGTAGCTTTTTGCTTGGTTTCAGTTTTGTCTGAATAGAAATATTCCATGATGAATCGGCTGTCAAGCACCATTTTCAAGCTTTAATATTCCTCTCTAAGCATGTCTATGTGTTTCTTCATTTCTTCCGGCTTTGCGTATTTTGAGTAGATGCCTGCGCATTCTTCTAGTTTTCTGATTGGTGTAAAAATAACTTGACCGTGCTCGGTTGCTTCGACTAAAAGTTTGTCTCCTTCCTTTATCACCAGTTTTTGCCTAACTTCTACTGGTATAGTTGTTTGACCTTTTCGGGTAACCTTTACAATGCTGGTCATGTGTAATCTCAATACGTAAAGGTCAGTACTACCCTAAAAGTTTTATCCTAATTCAATTGCGAAAATACTACTTAACTTAAAGTCAGTGATGCCATAAAATGGAATTTGATTGCCTAAGATATGGAGGAGGACTTAAGATCCTCTGGCGCAGGCCTTCGTGGGTTCAAGTCCCACCCCCGGCACCAATATAAGTGAAAATACGGGGGGGGGGGTTGTCCTGGCGATGTTCTCGACCAATTTTGAATTTGCTCAGCATAAACATGCTACCTCTAAATGTTTTTTCAGAAGGCCAGAGCCTGGATGCGTCGCCATAGTGACTATTGGGTGCGGTCGAATAGGTGCGTGCCTTCATCAAGGTAGCGAGGAGAATAACTAGATAGAAGGGGAGATACGGAAACAGGAAAGAATAAATAAAGACTTCACATAGGTGCGCACTTAAAAATTATCTTTACTATTTATATCTTCTCGATTACATTAAAAAAAAGAGTTGGGTCATCATGTCCGAGGAGCCGCGATCGCCATTCATTCGATTGCTTCGCCAAGCACGTGGGTTTCTCCCCTTGTTCGTCGGAGATATCGTCTCCACTTCGGGGGCTGCGATATTCTCGTCCGCGATCAGCTACCTGGTTTACCTATCAACACATTCGGCCCTGGCTGTCGCCTATGTTGGGATAGCCTCGTTCGCTCCTACGATCATTATCGGGCTCTTCGCCGGTGCCTTGGTTGATAGGTCCAACAAGCGACGCATGATGGTCGCCTGCGACCTCGCCCGTTCAGCTGCAGTGGTGATAATACCCGTCTACATGTTCTTTGCAGGGTTCAACCTCGCTATAATTCTGTCGGTCGTCTTGGCCATCTCGCTATTCTCCACGCTCTTCAGGCCTGCTGCGAGGGCCATCATGCCGCTACTCGTCCAGAGCGACCTAATCCCAAGTGCGAACGGCATCATGACGGCCGCCGAGTCGCTCGCGAACTCGGTTTCCCTGGGAATAGGAGGAGTGCTGATCGAGCTTATCGGAGCGTCCCTGAGCCTGTTCTACAACACCGCAACCTACTTGATTTCGGCCACGATGATCTTCCTCATCTTAGTTCCCTCAGCAGCGACTGCCAAGACGCAGGACGGTGCCCAAGCCCAGAGCGAAAAGGTCTCCCTTCCCAGGAAAACCTCGTTGCTAGATGACGTACGCGAAGGTGTGAGGTACATGCGCGAGAAAAAGGTCATCCTCGAGATGACGGCTACCGCCTCTGCCATCAATTTCTTCGCCATGATAGGGGTAAACTTCCTCGTCGTCTATGAGGCGAAATTCCTACTTACCACCTCGGGCCTCATCTACGGCATCCTGCTCGCCTCTTTCTCCTTTGGAAGTGCAGTCGGTGCGTTGGTCATGGGGAGAGTTAACGCCTTCAAGCATGCAGGCAAAGTCCTGATAGCCTGTAACGCGGTCTTCGGGCTCTCGACGCTCGGGATGATCCTCCTTCGCAATGTGGTATTCGACATCTCCATGCTCTTCGTGACCGGTCTCGCCCTCGGATTAAGCATAGTGTTGTATTTCTCCATAATCCAGATCATCGTACCGGGACACGTCCTCGGTAGAGTGATAAGCGCTGACGAGGTGGGGAGCTTCGCTTCCATCCCGCTCGCCCAGATTGCAGGAGGGCTCATCATCCAGTTCTATGGCATCATTCCAGACTTCGAGGTCGCCGGAATAGGGCTCCTGCTGACGGCGTTGGCCTCAGTCTTCCTGAAGGATCTGCGGACCTTCGAAGTGACACAAAAATAACGGTCAAATACTTTGTCACCAAGGATGAATCATTATCAAAAAAAATTAAAATTTAATCTTTTCTCTCTTGCGTTCTCATTCACTACCGCTCTGACTTATGCACGTACGCTCTCCCATGCGCACGCGTGTCTAATGTCGCGCGCTAGCTTGACTGCTTAACTACGTAAAATAAACAGTTTGGATGAACATTACATGCGAAGGTATCTTCGGCAACCCAGACGCCGTACGGAAAAATATCCAGTAATCGTCAGGGTCCTCAAGCTCATGAAAATTAGCATCAAAATTAAACGCTAAGCCCGCAAGGAAAATCCTCATCATAACTGAGGCAGCCTCAATTTCCTTCTGATTCAACTAGAAAACCTGTTGGCTGCTATAGCGGAAAAAGAAAAAGGGAAAGTTGCGGAGAAGCAAAACGAAAGTGGCGATACATCACCAACGGATGGGAGTTCAAGTCCCACCCCCGGCACCACTATAGTAAAACAGACGGGGGGTTTCTAATCAGCCTTTTGAGGACTTGCTTCAACTTCAAGAGATGTCAAAACAGGAGTAATTAGGGTTTTAGCGCGCCGCACTAAGCATCAAAGCAACTTACGAAAAATCTCTTCCAGCAGCAAGATAAAACTTGCCTCTAGCGTGTTTTGCATCAGCATGCAGACTCCGCCTTGTCTTCCTTATGAATAGATACCCGCACTTTTGACGTAGTTTTCATATCAATAGTGCGTCTCCTTATCCTCTTGACCAAAGACCACCGATAATCACGCTTCTCAGACAACATCTCACCAGTCTCCAGCTTCAACGCTTATTCATACGCAAATCGGCTGGCTCACATCATATCATCCTATTGAGAATTAGGTGAGGTTTGTGTGGCGAGAGGTTGTTTTTTGGCTTGTTTTCTGCGTGACCTTGTTTTAGAATTTTTCAAGTTATTCCGATGGTTCAAACGTAAATCATCATTTTTTGCTCTTGCGTGTGGCCAGAAGAATGCGCTTGCAAAAAGCACTATGAACGAAATAAAGACCAGCATAAACAAGGTGTCATATGCCTGTCCAATAGTGGTTTTCCAAAGGAAACATTGGAAGTAATCCTTAGAGTAAGCGCCAGGGCCAGGCCAACTCCATCCCGCACCACCAGGACTAGCTTGCCACCACACTGGCCCACTTACGATGAGGTCAAGTTGCCAGAGACTGAAGAAAAGCAAACCCATAGCAGCCATTACGCCTGCAAGGTTAATGATGGAGCTTGTTTTTACCATGTTCCTCCAGGAATTTCTCAGGCGATTAGGTAATTTTTCTTTTTGCTCTGTGCGACCAGTCCACTTGCCACTCAAGTAGCCCATTGTTGAAAATCGAGCGGTCTCAAATATCCCGTAAACAAAAACGCCTGTGCCTGCTAGTAGCATTCCAAAGCCTGAATAATTCATCAACGAGTTTTTTGCGTAGGAACTAGCAAGTATTGAACCAGTAATGATTAGCATTGAGCCGATGCCGATTGCCCATATGCTTCCCAATATAATTCTCGGTTCGCTATCACGGCGGTTTCCATTTAGGCTCCAGTTGCTTTTTAGGATTGTTACAACCGTTCCTGCCATGCCTAGGCTTAAGATGGCTACTCCAATTAGTAGCATTCCAAAGCCCATATAGTTCATTATTGTTTCTTTTGCGTAACTGCCAGCTACTATAGAACCGATAACAGTAAGAACTATTCCGATGCCGACCGATAATATGCTATAAGTTAGAAACCTTGGTCTATCTACCCTGATGCCGACTTGTTTTCTGTTCTTATTTAAGTTGGTCTGCAGCATCCCCAACGCTGTTCCGAATATGCCTAAAACAAAAACGCATATTCCCGTCAGCAGCATCCCGAAACCTGCGCAGTTTATTACTGTATTCTTTGCATATGTACCGCCTAGTATGGAGCCTATAATACTCAGAACCACACCGACGCCGATTGCCCATATGCTTAGACACAGCGTCTTTGGCTTCTCAACTCTGATGCTTGCTGGCTTTGCCCGGCTTAAACGAGCTTCCACGGTTGCTGTAGCCGTTGCACAAATACCAAAAACAAAAACGGCAATTCCAGCGAGTAGCATGCCGAAGCCTGTATAATTTGTTAATGTTGCTTTCGCGTAAGAACTAGATATTACGGAGCCAATAATGGCGAGAACTAAACCAATGACAATTACCTTTGTCTTGCTAGAGAGGGCTTCCTGGCCTTTCTCCTTAGTTCTTGCAGGTGCACCCATTTTCCTCACCGTAGCTCTTTTAATTGCCCACCAAGCAGATACTATTAGCTACTGCGTATCTATCCTATAACATTTAAGGCAATATTCTATATTGAAACAGAACGCTTAAGGATTGATAGCAACCCCTAGCTGCTAATTAAATAAAATAAGCATTTAAACCAATTTAGCCATAAACTGCTAAAGGAAACGCTTGGTCACCTTTCTTGTTGTTTTGTTGCGTCAGTGAGGACCAAGCTTCTTTTGGGATTGAATGCGGCAGCTAATTCTTTGTAGTTAACGATGATTAGAGACAGCAAGGTGAAGAAGGGTATGAGAGAGTAATAGTAAAGTGGCGTATTAACGGCAGAGGAAAAAACCATGCTTATGAAGCCAGAGGCCATGCCTGGGTAAAGAAGCATCAGATTTGACAAGACCAACGCGCTGATTGCGCTTGCTGTTGCAGCTTTGAGGTTTTTGCGGTTGTACATTATGAAGAGCGGTATCGCCAATAATCCGAATCTTGGGTCAAAAAAACCAAAGGCAAAGGCAATTCCAGACAGGTATGGTTTTCCTCGGCTGCCTAAATAGAAGCTGAGTAGAAGCAGAAGGGTGATGAAGACTTTGGCTTGTCCCTCGCCCCACTGCCAATAGTAGCTTAGGGAAAGGCCCCCTTGCGGGGAGGGGAAAGGCAGCAGCAACGCGATAACCATAACTACGAAGGTTACTGCAAGAGGCTTGTTATCTAAGATCTTGTAGAGCAGATACGCCATTAGGGGAAGAAGCATAAACTGGACTATGTCGAAGGCTAAGAGTGCCTGTTGATAATTCAACGAGAGAAAAGGCGAGACAATAAGCAGGAAAGAAGGCAGGTACTTGTAGGCTTCAGGATGTGGAAGTATGACTGGTTCCCCATCATGTAAAGCTCCGAAAGTGTAAATGTGCGCTGGATTATTCCATAGCCTCCAAGCGCCCATATAATAGGCTGAGAAGTCTTTTGCCAGTATAGTGCCTGAAGTGTTAATGCCTGCGTTGACGGCGTAAGTCTCTGGATAAGCCACTATGAAAGTGTATAAATTCAAGGCGATAAGTACTGCAATTCCCACGATGAAAACAATCTTGGTTAAGCGCGGTTGGCTAATCATTTTTATCCAACGTTTGGCTGGCAGTTTCGCATCTAATACTCATTGGAACTTTTATACTTTGGTTGATATAGCATTTTTGGCTTTGAAAATCTTCCTGAAGTTACAGTAGCTCAATAATCACGCTTTACTAAAAATTCTGATGTATTACAAATGTAATACGCATGAAAATGCTTTTATTCAGTTCCTTCCTTGAAGGCGTTTAAGCCCAGAACATAAGGACCGAATAATAAATGAATATGCAAAAACAAAGCAGCGCTAAACATGCCTCAATAATCGCCACGGCAGCAGCCCTCTACACCATATTCTTCTTCCTGTCATACTCGATAACATTGCCAAGATTCACGCTCCTCTATCTCCCGATTATCCTGCTAGGTGTTTTTCCAATATGGTTCGGATGGAGCGGACTGGCAGGAGCGATGATTGGAGCGTTTATAGGTGGCGCTTTTGTGGAGGGCCTAGGTTTTCTCGGAGTGTTCGAATCAGTTGTAGCACTCATAATATACCTCATAAATTGGACCCTTATGCCTAAAAAAGCCGCTGAGGATGGAAAGAGAAAGAGCCTGATTACTCTTTTAGGTGTTTACGCTTTAAGCCTCTTTGTGGGGACAAGTTACATTCTTTGGCAATACACAATTTTGCCTCAACTGTTTACTGCTACCGAAGCAGAAGTCATTCTGGTGCCAACGTTTGCTCTTAACTTGCCAATCGTGTTGATTACCTGCCCAGCTTTAATTAGGGCGATATCTCCGAAACTGAGAACTTGGGGTATGTACTGTGGCAACTTTGCGGATTGGAGACGCCTCAGAGCCAAATCCTAAGTATGGCATCTTTTTTATTCCTCTCTTTTACCGGCATTCGTCGGTTGACTTGAACTCTGCTGTAATAGTATCAAAAAGTTTGGGCATGAGTAATGGGCAATGCTTTTAAGTTATCGGTTACCTAAAGGCAGTTCTGAGTGCTCAGACATGAAAATAAGAATAATAAAATTATCCCCAGAATTCCTCATCGAGTTGTTGCAGGGGAAAGCATCCTCTTCGGCTTCCAATTTGCCCAGCGATACTGAACTATTAGACTTAAAACTTGATTTGTTTTCCAAGCAAGTGCTCGCGATAGTTAGAAGCGAAAGTTTTGAGGACATTGCCGAATCCTATCCAATCCCAGAATTCAACCTAACAAACACTGGAGAACCTAAAACTGCACCAAAGCCGATTGGGACCGTTAAAATCGAATCCAAACCTGAACCTAAGCCTACAAATGTAAAGTTAATTCAACCAAGCAAAACCTCAACCAAAATGGAAAATGAATTCAGCCCAGAGCAGCGCAAACTGCTCAGTTTTACAGTTAAGGGAGATTGCGTTGTGGTAAAACCAGTTCAATTTTTAAAGGCTGAATGGGAAGATATCAATGAGGTTGTGCGAAGTTTAGGCGGTAAATGGGTGAAAGGCGACATCATTAGCTACTGGGAAATCCCAGCGCAATAAGGGTTGATGATCTGCTTTGAGTAAGAAACGAAAATCCTTTAAACAAGATTCACCTATTCAGAATAAGAATGGTGTTAAGATGGAAAAAACCAATATACCTCTGACTCGAGACGCACTAGTCTCTATGCAAGTCATAGATGCAAAAGGACGATTGGTTGGAAAAGTTAAAGATATCGCTTTCGCCGTTGGAAAGACGGGCATTGCCTTGTCAGTGGAGAATGAGGCTGGGGAAATCCAACACATCCCCTGGGAAGATGTTCAAGCAGCATCAGACTTCATACTTCTAAAGGCAGTTCCACAAAGCACTAGTCAACAGAAGCAGCAGCAACCCGTTCAAACTAGGTCTCTGAGTGAGGAAGAAAAGGTTTTTGGGCCTTATGAGCAGCAGCAACCCGTTCAAACTGATGTTCAGGAACAGTCAACTCAACCACTTTGCCCAACATGCAATCAACCTCTCACATGGATTCCGCAATACAAAAGATGGTACTGCTACAACGACAAGAAATACGTTTCAGTTGGGAAGAAAAGGTTTTTGGGTCTTATGAACGGCAGCAGCAACGTTCAAACTGATGTTCAGAAACAGTCAACTCAACCACTTTGCCCAACATGCAATCAACCTCTCACATGGATTCCGCAATACAAAAGATGGTACTGCTACAACGACAAGAAATACGTCTAAACAGTATAAACCATCTTCAAACATTTTTAATTTTTAATTTTTAGCCGTTTCATTTAGCATGGGCTTTTCCAATATTGTGATTGTTCCGTTTTTTCCAAGACGGAGTTGCTTTTTAGCCTTAAACATAGCCACGTGCGCATTCTTTACTTCTATACAGTTACCTACTGAAACGGCGTTTACCTGTTGGTCCCAGAGGCAAAGCATAATTTTTCCCGTTTCATCTCCTATCCATGCGTTAGAAACAAGAGCGTTGTCCCTAAATTGAGTGTGAACCTTGGATGGCTCAGAAGTTTCCAACACTTTGGCAATTACATTTACCTTTTTCATGCCTACTCGTAGATTCTCTATCTTCATATGTGTAGGGGCCGGGTTTTGCTTTGCGATCTCTTTTCGGACTCTGCTTGTATCCATCCAATTATCGAATGAAACATCCTTTTGTGAGAGAGTTTCTTCGGGAACCCTGAATTGCGCAATTACTTTACTATTTTTAGTTATTAGGAAGATGGCTTCGTTGTTAACACTTCCACGGTATTCAACCGTTAAGTCTCCACATGCTGATTTCCCGTGTTCTTTTGCTTGAATTAAAGCCTGAAATAGTTCGGTAGGATAAACTTCATGTTGTGCTGAAATGAAAGCAAGCTGATCTTCCAATGTTGGCTTTTTTGATTTCATACTAATTTTTTCCTCTTTATAGCGAATTATCTTGAAGAAAGCAAATGTTAGTTTTCAAAATTTACTTTTTCTTGATTAATTCTGACAGTTTATTACTGATATCGTGTTAACTATATAGGTTTAGCTATGAAAAATCGGAATTTTCAGGGTAATTTGTATGATTTGCCTTGACGCGTTATGGGTTTGTTCTTTGTCCATAAAGGAAAAAGACTAGTACTTTATAATGTATCTATGTAAACAAGTTGCTTTGAGACTTAACGGTCTTTGGTGAAAATTGTGACGGAGGATCTAAGAGAATTAACTAAAGTCAAGTTAAGCAATTTGGATAAAATCTTTTACCCAGAAGTTAATGTTAGCAAAGGACAAGTCATCGAGTACTACATTAAAATGGCGCCGAAAATGCTACCGATTATGACTGATAGACCGTTAGTTCTAACCAGATACCCTGATGGCGTTAATGGCAAAAACTTCAGTTTTTTTGAAAAAGACGCTCCACAAGGTACGCCAGAATGGATTAAAATAAAAACAATTTACTCCCCAACGTCCCAACGAGACGTCCACTATATCGTTTGCAACAACTTGGATACGCTTATTTGGCTTGCAAACTTGGCAGCATTAGAAATCCACATGCCCTTCTCCAAGATTAACGCTCTGGATAAGCCTGATTTACTATTTTTTGATATTGACCCTGAACCACCAGCAACGTTGAGCGATGCCGCAGAGGTTGCGCTTTTGCTTAAAGACAAACTGCTCGATTTAGGACTTACACCTTTCATTAAGACTTCGGGCAAAAAAGGTCTTCATGTCGTAATTCCAATAGTTCCAGAGCATAGTTTTGAAGAAACAAGGGCTTTTGTGCATAAAATCGGAATCGACTTAGCCAAGGAAAGTGACATTATTGTTTCCGAATTCAAGGATACAAAGAAGCCGGGAAAGGTTTTCGCCGATTACCTCCAGAATTCGCCAATGCGGACAATGGTGGTTCCTTACAGCTTAAGGCCGACGCCTCAAGCTTCTGTTTCGACACCTTTAGAGTGGGCTGAAATAAAGAAAGGCATAAACCCCTCTGACTTCAATATTTTTAGTGTGGTTGAACGGAAACTTGATTCGTGGAAAAATATTTTTGAAAAAAGAGTTAAACTGGAGATTTAATTATGACGCAGGAAGATTTAGAAAAAAAGCAAAGTGAAAAAGTTAGTGCGGCTGTCCCGAGAAGGTCAATTTGGTCGGGAAGCATCACAATCGGTTTAGTAAATGTCCCTGTTAAATTGTATTCCATGATTTATGACAAGGGAATAAATTTCCATTTCTTGCATAAAGTTGACGGTCAACCTTTGAAATACGTTAAAATGTGCACTAAGGACGACAAGATTGTACCTTGGAACGAGGTCATGCGAGGCTATGAGGTAGCTAAAAACGAGTATATAGCATTTGATAAGAAAGAGTTAGATGCTGCAAAACCTGAATCTGACAGCCGAATTAGAATTAGCAAGTTTGTAGATTACTTCTCGGTTGACCCAATTTACTTTGATAAGACTTACGCTTTGATGCCTACAAAAAACAAGGAAGCTTACACTTTACTTTTAAGGGCGCTTGAAAGAAAAAACAAAGCTGGCGCTGCACGAATAACCCTGCGAACGAAAGAGTATCCTGCGTTGTTGCATACGTACAAGGGCGCGCTGGTTTTAACAACATTACGTTATGTTTACGATATTGTGGACCCGCAGGATTTTGAAGAGGTCAAAAAGTTAAAGGAGCCCGATAAAGCTGAGTTAGATATGGCTATAAAAATAGTGAGTGACCTTTCAGGCGACTTTGATATTGGTGAATTTGAAGACGCTTACATGAGAAGGGTTGAAGAACTTGTAGCGCAAAAGCTGAAAGGCGAAAAAATCCAAATCGAGAAGCCGCCAGAAGTGGAAGCTAAAGGTCTCATGGTTGCGCTGCGAGAAACTCTCAAGCAGCTGGAACAGAAATGAGCCGCCACATTTACAAGCCTATGCTTGCAAAGGATGCCCCCAACCCTTTCTCGGATAAAGACTGGATTTTTGAGGTTAAATGGGATGGCTTCAGGGCCATAGCCTATATCGATGAAGAGCTTAGCATAAAAAGTCGCAATGAAAATGAATTAAAACACAACTTTCCGGAACTTGCAGAGTTAACACAGTTAGCTGATGGCTTAGTTGTTGACGGCGAAATCGTTGTGATGAGAGAAGGCAAGCCTGACTTCCAAAGCCTACTGGAGCGTGGTCAAGCTGTTTCAGCAGGCGAGATTCAAAGGCAAGCCAAACGGGCGCCAGTAGTATACATTGTTTTTGATGTTTTAGAGAAGGATGACAAACCGCTCATTAAGCTTCCGTTAATGGAGCGCAAAAAGATTTTGAAGGACTCATTGAGGGAAGGCCCGCATGTGCTCCTGTCCGATTTTATTGAGGAAAAAGGAGAAGCCTACTACCAACTAGCCTTAGAGAAGGGCTTAGAAGGAGTGGTGGCGAAAAAGAAAGATAGCCCCTATGAAGAAGGATTGCGAACTGGGAGTTGGTTGAAAATTAAAAAACTGAAAACTTGTGACTGCGTAATTTTCGGTTACACAAGAGGAGAGCAATCTAGGGAAAAAACGTTTGGCGCCTTAATTTTAGGACTTTACGATAAGGATGGCAAACCAGTTTACGTTGGCAAAGTCGGGACAGGTTTTACTGAAGAAACTCTTGGAGTTTTAAGTGTCACATTTGAAAAATTAAAAACGGAGCTTGCCCCTTTCAAGCCTGAATCTGGTGATAGGGTAACTTGGCTTGAGCCCACGCTGGTTTGTGAAGTTGCGTATCAAGTTGTAACACGGGATATGAGGTTAAGAATGCCACGTTTTAAAAGTTTAAGAGAGGACAAGTCACCAGCCGAATGCACCCTTGACCAACTAATCGAAAACAAAAAAATGGACACAGCCGAGGGCGACAGGCTCTCAGAATATGCGTCAAAACGCAATTTCAGACAGACTCCTGAGCCTAAGGGCGGAGAGAAAAAAGAAGAGAAGCTAATTTTTGTGATCCAAGAGCACCACGCAAGAAGATTGCACTATGACCTGAGGCTAGAAAGTGGTGGTGTTTTGAAGAGCTGGGCTGTTCCGAAAGGGATGCCTGAGTTTGCTGGTGAGCGGCGTTTGGCGGTGGAAACGGAGGATCATCCCTTTGAATACGCGAATTTTGAGGGCACGATTCCTGTGGGGCAGTATGGGGCTGGGACGGTTAAAATCTGGGATAAAGGTAGTTACGAAACTAAGGTTTGGGAGAATGATAAAATTGAGTTTACGCTTAAGGGTCAAAGGCTTAAAGGACGATACATTCTTGTGCGGTTAAAGAAGGCTAAAGACGATAAGTCTTGGTTGCTGCTAAAGGGTAAAGAGTAGCATGCAAAACCTTCATTTAGGCACTATAGGCTGGAGCTACAGCTTCTGGAAGGGCAATTTTTACCCGAATAAAACTGCGTCCAAAGATTTTTTGGCTTATTACGCAACCAAATTCAGTACTGTTGAGGTTGATAGTACATTCTATCGGATTCCAAACCGGCAAGCCATAGCCAACTGGAAAGAGCAAACACCTGATGGCTTCAGTTTTTCGCTGAAGTTTCCAGGAGTTATAACGCATATTAAAATGCTCAAGGATTGCCAGAGTGAAACTGGCCTTTTTCTTGAAAGAACAAAAATACTGAAAGAAAAGCTTGGACCTTTGCTGTTGCAGTTTCCCCCTAGTTTTGGAATTGAGCGCTTATCCAGTTTGGCTGGCTTCTTGCATAAGCTTCCTAAGACTCAGCGTTACGCGGTTGAGGTGCGGGATGAAGGGTTTCTTAATGACGCGTTTTATTCGCTTTTAAGAGATAGCAATGTTGCTTTGGCATGGGTTGATAATCCCTTTATGCCCAACATCAGCGAAGTAACTTCTGATTTTTTGTATGTTAGGTGGGAGGGAGACCGGAAAAAAGTTAAAGGAACTTTAGGTAAAATAGAAGTTGATGTCCAAGAGAGCTTGCGGTTGTGGGCAGACAAAATAAAGCCTTATTTAAGCAAAGAAATGAACGTTTTCGGCTATTTCGGTAAATATTATTCAGGCTATCCTCCTTCAGACATAAATTTACTTTTAAATCTCTTATTGTAGAGTTTTTTTTATTTGGAGTTTCGCTTTTGGATGTAATGGCGCAGTTGGAGGAGCCCCGTCGAGGTTTCATTTTGTGTCTGATGTTGGGAAGGGGCTAAGTGTTGTTTGATTTACGTGGAAGAGGAAGCTTGCAATGGTAAAAATGGTTTTGCACAATAATAGGTGGTTTAGGCTTTATTGTGCAGTTCAGACCTAAAATTTTCATGGTGATTTAAATAGGAAGGCTCATGCGCGGAAGAGTTGCTGGTGGAAAGGCGAAAAGAACAAAAGTTTGTTCCTTGATAAACCTCTTTATTGGTTGAGATGTATGTTTTTTAAACAAATTCAACAGCACGGCGATAACTTTTCGTACATTATAGCGGACGAAGATACTAAAGAAGCGGCGGTTGTGGATTCAAGCTTTAACTCCAGCGAAATAATCAAGGTTTTAAAAGCTGAAAAATTCAATTTAAAGTACATCATAAATACTCATGGACACTCCGACCATACTGCTGGAAACACAGAGTTAGCCTCTATTTTTGGGGCGAAATTGGTTGCTTATAAATTGTCAAAATTGACTTGCGATGTTGCAGTTGAAGATGGCGATGTGTTAACTGTTGGCGGGGTTTCGATAAAGGTGATTTATACGCCGGGGCACACTGTGGACAGTATTTGCTTGCTAGTGGATAATAAGAAGCTGTTGACTGGTGACACTTTATTTGTGGGTGAATGTGGAAGGACAGACTTGCCTGGCGGCAGCTCCAAAACAATGTATGACAGTTTGTTCAATAAGCTCCTAAAACTGAATGATTCTGTGGAAGTTTATCCGGGGCATGATTATGGGTTGAAGCCTTCGTCAACCATTGGCGAGGAAAAAAAGTCTAATTATACGTTGCAGCCGAGGAGCCTTGAAGATTTTATCGCGTTTATGAAGGAATTGTAAGCTTTCTTGTTTTTGTTTTTCTTGGGTATATGGCGATAACAATTAACACTGCTGTGTAGGCTAGGATGATGGCTAAGACTTCAGGGTGAATGAGGATTCCACCCATTAAAACTAGATTGCGGCTGGGATGATAGGGGGTTTTAGGGAGCGGTTTGGCTTTCCATTTTTTTAAATAATAATTGTTGTACTGTTTAAGTTACATAGGGTTGCTTGAGATACTTTTTTAGTTGGTTGTGTTCTAAACTATGAGTTTATAGCTTAGCGAGTAAGCATGGTTAAACAAACCTTAAAAGAGTTTAAGAACACATAATGAGCTGTAGTGCAGAATGCTTCGATTTCGCCTTAGGAAAAAGATACTGGTAAAATTAGAGGCTTTGGGTGTTTGGATGTGGCTTAGAGCTTTGCGAATAAATCTTTTAGCTCAATCACTCAAAAACATACTCTTAATATCGGGTAAAGCATTAATTGAGGCTGGATGCAAATGATACTTTTTGATATCATTTCTATCATTTTGCTTTCGGTCTTGCTTTTTTGGACAGTGTATAATGGCTCAATTATATACGTTGGTATAAGAAGTAGACGCAAGCACCCCCAAAGTAATTATGCGAATGAGGAGCCAAAGTTTTCAATTATTGTGCCGACCAAGGATGAAGAAGCTGTTATTGGTCGCTGTTTGAATGGTTTACTTGATTTGGATTATCCGAAGGACAAGTTGGAAATTATAATAGTGGATGGGAATTCGACTGACGACACTTGCAAGGTGTGCTCGGATTTTTCAGCGAAGTATCCTGGAACCTTTAAGATTGTTAATGAAAAGGAATCTAAAGGCAAGCCTGCGGCTCTCAACCTTGCATTGCCCTATGCAACAGGAGAAATTGTGGGAGTTTTTGATGCTGACAGTGTTCCGGAAAAGGATGTGCTTAGAAAAGTTGCGTCGTATCTTGGAGATAAGCAATTAATGGCTGTGCAGGGCAGAACTACCTCGCTGAATGAGAAAAAAAACATTTTGACAAGGGTCGTCGCGGCGGAAGAGAAAGCTTGGTTCCAGGCTTTGCTTAGCGGAAGAGAAAAGTTGAAGCTGTTTGTTCCTTTAAACGGTAGTTGCCAATTCATAAGGCGTAACGCGCTGGAAGAGTTAGACGGGTGGGATGAGACTTCTCTTACGGAAGATGTGGAGTTAGCTTTGCGGCTTGTTGAAAAAAAGCATCAGATAAAGTATGCTGAAGATGTTTGCTGCGGGCAGGAAACACCTAATGGTTTAAGAGACTTCGTCAAGCAGCGGGTTCGTTGGTATAGAGGATATATGGAGACGGCTTTAAAATATGGGCGTCTTCTTGATACTCTAAATAAGAAGACGGTGGATGCCGAAATTTCGCTTGCTGGACCATTTATGATGGTTGTGTCGTTGCTTAGCTACGTGAACTGGTTTTTCCTTGCGTTGTTTCTCTCCGAAAGCAACCCGATAATAAATTTCACAGGGCTAGTTATAGCTTTAACTGCGGTTTCCTTGCTTTCAGTCGGTGTTGGGTTAACTGCATCCGAGAAGCCCGTGAAGCTTCGAAATCTGCTGTGGGTTCCTGCAATTTACGTTTATTGGCTTATTCAGATGTGTATTGCGGGGTGGGCTTTTCTGAAATTAATATTTAGGCGGAAGAGGGTTTGGAATAAAACGGTTAAAAAGGGATTCATAACACTCAACATTGCTAAGTAGCCCTGGGTGGTTTGAAGTTCTAGGTTCTGCTGGAAAAGATGCTTGAAACCTAAAACCTCTTAAGATTGAATATCTATGTAACTTCAAACTGGGAAGGGGCAAGTTTAATATATTTAACCTTGAGAACGCCTTAAAGACGTTTCAGGAAACAATATGGATGATTACTAAGGAAAAGATAACTGCGATTTGCTTTACCGTGATATCGCTTGGCACCTCACAAGTATCCGGTTCCTCACGCCTGTAGACAGGGAGAATGGTGTGGTTGAGGGTCTGTTTTGTCTCTTCTTATCCACCCAACCGAGCTCGTTTAAGCGAATATGCCCAGAATTTGGTGAGCGCCCTAGCAGGCAGACCAGCGATAGATACCCTCTATCTTTTAGTTGACAAAAGCAACCGTTCAGGGAAAGTATTACCGGAAGACCCTAAGGTTAGGGTTTTGAGGGTTTGGAAAGCTGATAATTTGCTTTCAGTACTAAGCGTAATGTACTACATTTTGAAGCTGAGACCTGATGTTGTGCATTTTAATGTGAGTTTCCAGAGTTTTGGGAAGAATAAACTTACCAACGTTACTGGTTTGTCTCTGATTCTTCTTTGTCGTCTTCTCGGTTTTCGTGTTCTAGCTGGGGTGCATACGCTTGGGGAAAAGGCGGATTTAGAGAAGTTTCATCTAAAGGATAGTTTGCTTAACAGAGTTGGGATTCTTATAGCTACAAAGATTATCCTTTCCGCTCAGAGCGTAGTGGTGCTTGTTCGCTCCTACGGTGATTTTTTGAAGAAACGTTACGGTCACAAGGGGGTTCAGTACATACCTCATGGCGCCTCAGTGGACCCACATCTGAAAGTGAATACTAATGAAAAGGTCATCTTAATTTTCGGTCACATGGGACCACATAAGGGGCTTCCATTAATGTTTGAGGCTTTTGAAAAAATTGTGAAGGAAAAAGGCAACATCAAACTGTTGGTTGCTGGTTCAAATCACCCAAACTTTCCCAATTACCTTGAAAAATTTGTCAAAGCACATACTCCGAACGTTGAATTCTCAGGTTATGTCCCTCAGGAGAAACTTGGGTCTGTTTTTAGAATGACTGACGTGGTAGTTCTGCCTTACAATGCTGCGCCAGGAACAAGCGGTGTATTTCATCTAGCCTGTGGCTATGGGCGACCAATTGTAGCTTCTGATCTGCCCGAAATTAGAGAACTGGTTGATGATGGTGCTTCAGCAATTCTGGTGCCTCCTGGTGACGTAGACGCTTTAAAGGATGCGATTTTGACGGTTCTCTTTAACAAAGAGATATCTGCTAAGATGAGTGAGCAGAACTTGAATTTTGCTCAGAGAGAAAGCTGGAGTTCCGTAGCAAAAGCTTACGAGGACACTTACCTGGCGCTTTTACGTTGCTAATGATTTGTAAACAGAGCAGAAGTGGTTTATTCTGGCGTATTTTTGCTTTTCATCAAGTTTGTAAGTGTAGCGAAGGCTGTTTTGCAGTAGAATTATATTTGAATAAGGCAAATAGTATAGGAGAAGCTTAATTGGGAATGCTGCGTGTTGTTTGTAAAGTTTCGGATTCAGTTAGTTAAGTGGGAGGCGTGTTGCTGAAGGCCATAAAGTTTCATGTGTCGATGGTGTTTGCGGTGATTATGGTCGTCGTGGTTGCTTCGCAGGGCATTTGGCTTGCAGAAAACTCCTCAGTTAATCAAGTTAATCAAAATCCTCCAGTTGTCGATAATACAGCGTATTGGATGAGTTTGGCTACTAATGCCTGGCAATATTTTCAGGTTGGAAACAACGTAAACTCTGCAACTGGGCTACATGCTGCGGGGCAGGATTACCCCTACTTTACTGATTGGGATTTAGGTGTTTACATTCAAGCGATTATTGACGCTGAGAAACTGGGCATAATAAGTAACAATGGGACTTATGGTGCCGATTGGAGATTCAATAAAATATTAGCATTCCTTGAAACTCGTCCATTAACGAGTGATGGTCAGCCTTATGATAGGTATTGTACAGCAAATGGGCAGAATCAAGATGATTCAGCTCAGGTTGCTGCTGATGCTGGTAATTTGCTTGTGGCTCTTAATAACTTGAAGGATTATAGGCCTGATTTAGCAAGCAGCATTAATTATATCGTGTATAATCGCACCAATTATGGACCCGAGCGCGAAGCTGTCAGCGAGTCAACTGGCTCCGTTAATATCTATGACTATTATGTCGCGTGTGGGTTTGCGGATTTTTGGCCTAGCCAGTTTTCTTCAGAAGCAAACACTATCCTTAACAACATTGTTAATGCTCCTACAGTCGAAACTTATGGTGTTGCGTTGCCGAAAGCTGAAGTAACGTCTGAGCCTTTGCTTCTTTCCATTTTTAATTTTCAACAACCTGACGCAAGGTTGCTGAATTTGTCAAGGCAAGTTTACCTTGCTGAGGAAGCGAGGTATAATGCAACGGGAAAATACACAGCTTTTAGTGAGGGAAATATTGTAGGGGTGAATGGTGTAACTTACGTGTGGGAGTGGGTGGTGTTGCCTAATGGAAGTACATGGGTTATTGAGAAGGATGAAACGTCAGTTATTTCCGTGACGCCGGTTGTTTATTTGAAGGTAGCGGTTGGCTTGGATGCACTTTATAATACAAAATACACACAGAGCATGGTTGATGCAATTAAGCCTGTTTCCCTTACAAAAAGTGGGTACCGAGATGGTGTTAATGAAAATGGTCAGGTGGTTTCGACCGTGATTGATAAAACTAATGAGTTGATCTTGGCGGCTGCATTATACGCAATAAATAACAATGTCAGTGCTCCTTATCCCTCGCAGGTTTCTTCACAAAGCAAAAATTGGCTTCTCGTTGCATAACGTTTTCTCTGTTGCATTTTAGGAAAAATTTAACTTCTTCAAATCCGAGTTGTAAGTGACTTGTTTCCCAAAAAATATCTGTTTCCGTTGCTTGCGTTCGCCGTTCCGCTATTAGTTAGAGTTATTCCTGAGGTTTTGATGGGACCTTACGTTGTTGGCTTTGACACAATAGCGTATTATGTTTCGACCACAACGTTGTGGCTGCATGGCGATGTGAGCCTATTGAGTTTTATTGCTTCGGCGCCTTTGTTTTATACTTTGACTGCTGGGTTGACTTTAGCTAGTGGTTCAGTCGTTTTGGTGCTTAAGGTGCTTCCATCTGTGCTTTTGGGCTTTTTGGGGTTAGCCATATATGGTTATGCTAGGCGCGGCTTGGGCTGGTCGCCAAAAAAGAGTATAGTGCCTGCTCTAGTTGGAACTTTGTATTTTGTGGCTCTGCGAGTTTCGTGGGATGCGTTTCGAGAAGAGTTGGCGTTAATCTTTTTCTTTGTGGTTCTCATGTTGCTTGTCGTCAGAGCTGAGGCGTCGGGTAAGTTTTCTTGGAAGCGCTACGTAGCGTTTTCTTTGGCTCTAGCCGCGGTCGTATTGTCGAATCAAGTGATTGCTGCTCTCATGCTTGGTGTATTGCTTTTCACTGTTATTTATAAGCTGGTTCGCGAAAGCCGCGTTGATGCCGTTCGTTTAATCGTGTTTTCTTTGCCGGCGGTGCTGCTTTTTTTCCTTATCTTTTATTTGAGTCCTGCAGTGCCTGAGTACCGTTTGATTTTTGGTTTCCCCACAACAAGTGACGGCTGGTTGGCTTTGTTTGGTTACCCTTCTTACTCCGCTATGTTGGCGAGTGAAGCAGGGTTTATTCTGTACTGTTTTCTGCCTTTACTTCCGTTAGCACTATTAAGTGTGAAGCGTTTTGGTAACTTTCAGATGCGCAGTTTGGTCATTTTGATTTTGATTGCGGCTTTGGTTCCTATGGTTAGCCCTAGCGATCTGCGTATTGTAATGTTGCTTGTTTATCCCTTAGCTTTTTATGCGACTGAAGGGTTAAGCTGGCTTAAGTCTGTTCACTGGAAGCGTTTTAGGATAACTTTGCTGCGCGTTGGCTTAGTTTATCTTATGCTTGCAACTGTGGTTCTGAGTTTCGGTTTCATGGTGATGTCTCCAGAAAGTCCTTTTCCGTATTTTCAGGCAGGGGTGAACCCTTACATTTACACGATTCCGACCTCGATGCTTCAGAACACCGTGTCCATAACTGACTGCCAAGGGACAGTAAATGCCCTTCAATGGCTTAAAGATAATATGACTGGTAACTCGATTTTGCTTACACACAGGGCGTTTTATGGTTGGGCGCTCACAACATTTAACCCTGATCAGGTGTTTCTGTATGAATTCGGCAATCCTTTAAACGCGGCAACGACTGCTGCCCAAGAAGGGTATAGTCAAATATACCTTATATGGTGGGTAAATGGAAAAGGATGGGATGGGCAACCAACCGTGGCATCGGCATTTCATGAAATATATCAGAGTGGCGAAATTGCCATTTACCGCTATGCTCCAAATTAACTAATGCAGAGTTGAAAAACTGATAATTTCAAAAATTCGCGAGTTAATTTCAAAGCATAAATTAGCAAGCATAATCATCGTTGGCGTAGTCATAAGAGTTCTTCTGATGCCGATTTCCGCTCACCCTTACGATGTGTATACTTGGTATAGCATTTCAATGAGTATTTTGAAAAATGGGCCGTTCACTTTGCAGGCTTTTCCACCGTTGTGGTATCATTATATGATGATTCCAATCGCTTATAGTTATAGTTGGCTTGCAGGCATTTTCTCCACAAGGGCTATTCCTATGGCTTCTCTTCCGTCGGCATTGAACTTCTATCCTTCTTTTAACGTTCTATATGTCCCAGGGATGCTTTTTGATTTTGTAGTTAAAATCCCCTTCTTGATTTCAGACATTGCGATAGCTTTTCTTCTTTACAAAATAGTTGAGGAATTAACACATAGCAAGGGGCTTGCTGAAAAAGCCGCGTTTCTCTGGTTCCTTAACCCATTTGTAATTTGGATTTCAGCTGGTTGGGGCATGTGGGACACTTTGCCTGCGCTTTTTTCTTTGGTTGCCTTCTTCTTTTTGTTGAGGAAGAGATATGCACTTTCCGCGGTCTTTCTCAGTTTAGGTGTGGCTTCAAAATTGTACCCTGCTTTGTTTTTGGTGCCTATTGCGGTTTATCTTTTTAAGTTGAGTCCTGTTGGAGATAGGTGGAAGAATTGCTTGAAGTTTTTTTCTGCCTTTACAGCCGCTACAGTTTTGCTTTTTCTTCCCTATTTCGGCACGATAGAAAGCTTTTTCACTAGCTACTTTGTGTCAAATCCTGCAGCGTCCGGTACTGTGGCTAATCAAGTTACTAATCCTGTGGCTTTTGGTCTTTCTTACTGGTCGCTTTATCAGCTAAATCGGCTACTCAACTTGCCTGTAACTGCTGGGTTCGTTTCTTTTGTTTCGATGGCGTCGATTGTGCTTGTGGCTGTTGCTTTGGTGCTCGTTTACTGGAGAACTGTCAAAATCACTTTTCAGAGACCCGCCTATGATTTGGCTTTTGTAATGCTTTTGCCTGTGCTTGCATTGTTTCTTTCATATAGAATTATTTGTGAGCAGTTTTTTGTTTGGGCAATACCCTTCCTAGTCATATTATGCGTGGGAGGACGCGTTAAAGAGGCTTTTTACTGGGCGGCTTCGATAGTAGCGTTACTTTACGCTGTACTGAATTGTCCGCTTCCTTTCTTCTTTTTGCCTTTAGCTCCACGGTACACCAATATTTTGCTGGATATGGTGCATGCTATTTGGGCTGTTGAACCCCTAAGAATTGTGGCTCTCGCCATATTAGGTTGCGTTTTTTCCATTTTGCTAGTTGTTATGCTATTCCAATTAGCGAAAACTCGGGATTCTAAAAAAATCGCGGCAGAAAACGTGACAAAACAGAACTAACAATAAGATGCGATGACGTTAATATTTGCTTAGAAAAAGATTTAGAGTGATTGAAACTTTGGATAATAATCTATTAAATTTTAGGCGCTAAATTTCATTTAACATGCATAATTCATAAATACCCTGCAAGGGAAGGTACTAAAATAACTATTATCTAAGAAAGGAAACAAACGATGTCTAAAGCTGCGCTAAATGGCGATGTTTTCTGCTTCCTTGATAAAAAGCAACTGGTTAATCTGAAAACTAAAGCTATGCGTTCTGGCGCATGGTTCAAGGCATTGCAAAGAATAGACAGAGTACTCTTTGATTTAACAATAAGAGTTGTGGATAATATCCGAAGTGCAAAGTTAGCAAAAAGCATACATGTGCTTACAAGGAAGCTGGAAGATGCTATAAAAAGCAGCAGTTTTTCAAGCCGTTTGAGGGCGATTGGTTTACCTCTGACTCAAAAAATCAGTTTCATGGCTCAGAAGTTGGGAAATATTTCTGCTGGTGACTGGGTATTTGATTCTTCGTTCGCAATCTTCTTGGCTGTGATGCACGTTAATAGTGTTAAAATATTCAAACAGTAATTCAAAATTGGTGAGTCATAACTCTTTGTTAGGTGGAACTTTGAGAATTTTTTTTGTGTGTATCCCAAGATTATGGCAAACGTTAAATTCTGGGCTTCGCTCTTAAGCATAGCAGTGCCTCAGTAACATGATTCAAATTGGCTTCAACAAGATTATGATTAAAGTTAAAGGTTACGTTAAGGAGAATTGGGGCTCTCCCTTTATCTTGGGGTTCATGCTGCTTTTGATTGCTGCCGCTGTTTCCCTGTCTACAGGCTTGTCTTCCCTAGCTGACACTGTAGCCGTTTACGCGTATTATGCCTTGGTCGCTGGGGTTTTTCTCCAACTTGCCAGCTTTCTGAAATATCGCGGAAAAAGCAATGAGGTGGCGGTTTAATGCAGCAAGTAGAATTATCTTTCGTTATTCCAGCATATAATGAGGAAGACTTCATTGAGGACATGCTTGAGTCAATAGACGCGGTTATTGCGGGTAAGCATTTGCCGTATGAAATTTTGGTTGTTGACGACGGTAGCCGTGATAGGACATTTGCGAACGCTGTGAGATACGCAAAAAGAAACGGTCACGTTAAAGTTTTAAGTTACCCTGAGAATGTGGGAAAAGGCCATGCGGTAAAAACTGGTTTCATGCAGTCCAACGGAGATGTTGTTGTTTTTGCGGATAGCGATATGGAAATCGATTTGAGCGTTATCTCAAAATACATAGAAGCTTTGAAACGTGGCGATATTGTCATAGCTTCTAAAAAGCATCCTGATTCCCGAGTGAAAGTATCTTTATCTCGTAAGATTTTGAGTAGTGGTTTCAACAGTTTAGTTAGGCTTCTAACTGGGGTGCCTCTTAAAGATACTCAGTCTGGGCTTAAAGCGATGAGGAAGAGTGCGTTCGTTGATATTTTCCCTCGATTGGCTGTGAAGCGTTATGCCTTTGATGTTGAATTGCTAGCTGTGGCCAATCTTTTTGGCTTAAAAGTTGTGGAGATGCCTGTAAATATAAAGTTAGATGCTTCGTTTAAGCCAAAGGAAATGTGGCACATGTTTCTTGATTTGCTTGGAATAACATATAGGCTTAGAGTGATTCATTGGTATCAGCGCCCGCTTCCCAGTAAAAATGGTTTTCAAAACATGGCTTCATTTGTTCTTCGTGAACATTAATGTCTTCGAAACCGCTTGTTTCAATTATTATTCCTTGTAAAGACGTGGACGATTATACGAGAGAGTGTATTGAATACTGTAGACGCTTGGATTATCCAAATTTTGAGATAATATTGTTACCTGACTATTCTACCGAACCGATTGATGGGGTCAAAGTTGTAGCTACTGGACCTGTAGCTCCTGGAGTCAAACGGAACATGGGCGTCAAAAGATCAAATGGCGAGTTCTGTGCTTTCATCGACAATGACGCTTATCCTCGAAGCGACTGGTTAACCAGCGCTTTGAAGCTTCTTGCAGATCCACATGTTGGTGGCGTCGGAGGGCCCGGATTGACACCTGAAACAGATGGTTTACTGCAAAAGGCTGGAGGCTATGTTCTTTCGTCATTTATGGTGGGCAATTTATCGAGTAGATACAAAACTAAAAGCTGTTTTGCATCGGATGATATACATTCATGCAATTTCATAGCTCAAAAAGCGATAATAGAAGAGGCTGGCGGGTGGAATGAGCAATACTGGCCAGGCGAAGACACACTCATGTGCTTGGCAATAAAAAAGATAGGCAAAGAACTAATCGAATCGTGTGATGTAGTTGTTTATCATCATCGTCGTTCACTCTTTAGACCGCATCTGAAACAGGTTTCAAGATTTGGGGAACATCGAGGATTCTTCGCCAAAAAGTTCCCAGAAAATTCGGTAAAGCTGACTTACTTCTTTCCTTCTCTACTCGTATCTTCTCTTGTTGCTGGAATAGTGCTTTCTCTAATATTTCCCTTCTTTGCCTACGTCATGTTATTTGGCGTAGCGGTGTATCTTGTTTCAAGTTTAGTTGCAGCGGCTCTTCAAGTGAATAGCGTGAAGTTAATACTGTCAGTTTGGTCGGGCATTATCGTAACTCATTTAGTCTACGGTTTATTCTTTCTATCGGGATTAGTGAAGCGTGACCTGAAAAGATGAAAATCAGTATCTCTTACCCCCCAATACATTCAGAAAAAGGGGTCCCACTTCTATCGCAAAACAGACAATTCCAGTATTTTCAATCGCCCACGTACATTTACCCTGTCGTTCCCGCGTATGCTGCAACTTTGTTAGCGAATTCGGGTTATGATGTGGTTTGGGATGACGGGATTGCAGAGGAAAAAACTTATAGCCAATGGTTAAGCGGTTTGGAGCGGAGCAATCCTGATGTTATCATGATGGAGACTAAAACTCCAGTGGTAAAGAAGCATTGGTCCATGATTGGCGACGTGAAAAAAGTTCTTTCTAACTCGAAGGTTGTTTTGGTTGGCGATCATGTTACTGCGTTACCTCAGGAATCGATGGAGCAGAGCAAGGTTGATTTTGTTCTGACAGGCGGCGACTATGACTTTCTGTTACTAAACTTGGTTAATTTTCTTAATGGCAAGGCAAAAGAGCTTGAGTCTGGGGTTTGGTACCGTGAAAGCGGAAGCATAAAGAATACTGGTCAGTTTAAGCTGAATCATAGTTTGGATGATTTGCCACATATTAATCGTGACTTGACGAAATGGCAGCTTTACAACGAACGAAACGGCAACTTCAAGGATACTCCAGGCGCCTACACAATGGCAGGTCGCGACTGCTGGTGGCGAAAAGACGGAGGCTGCACCTTCTGCTCCTGGCCTACTTTGTACCCAACTTTCCGAGCGATGAAGCCTGAACATTTAGCAGATGAGATAGGTTTGTTGATTGAGAAGTATGGCGTTAAGTCAGTGTTTGATGACACTGGTTGTTTTCCAGCGGGTGAATGGCTTAGACGCTTCGCCAACCTGATGATAGAACGCGGATATAACAAAAAGGTTCAGTTTAGTTGTAACATGCGGTTTGGAGCATTAACGCGAGATGATTATCAGTTAATTAAGAAGGCAGGTTTCAGGATGCTTCTTTTCGGTGTGGAATCCGGAAGCCAAGCTACACTTGACAGGCTTAACAAGGGAACAAAAATCGACGATATCATGAACGAGTGCAGAATACCCCGAGAAGAAGGGTTAGAACCGCACATAACGATTATGGTGGGTTATCCATGGGAGACACGCCAAGAAGCCTTAAGCACGCTGAACGTGGCTAAGATGTTGATGCAGAAAGGTTGGGCTGTTACCCTGCAGTCTACCGTTGTTATTCCTTATCCAGGAAGTAAACTGTACGCTGAAGCCTTGAAGAATGGCTGGTTCCGAGTTGACCCGAAGGACTACGAACTTTTTGACATGAAAGAACCTGTCATGAGAACACCTGACATGACGCCTGAAGAAGTAATGAAACTCTGCGACGAAATATACAAAGTATTCCTGACACCACAGTACATGCTCAAACAACTTGTTAGAATACGAACGTTTAGAGATGTTAAATATTCAGTTAAGGGCGCAGCAAAAGTCTTAGGGCACGTGAAAGATTTTGGAAAAAACAAATAATTCTCTGAGAAATCAAGTCAATCTTTCGGAGGATAAACCGTTAGTTTCCGTTTTAATTCCAACATATAACTCAGGTAGCACAATAGAGAAATGCGTTGAATCAGTTAAAGCGCAAACTTATCAGAATATTGAGATAATCGTCATTGACAACTATAGTTCAGACGGAACAAAAAGAATAGCTGAAAGTCTCGGAGTTAAAACTTTAACGAAAGGACCCGAAAGATCAGCTCAAATGAATTACGGTGTATCCTGTGCGATTGGGAAATACATTCTTCGCGTCGACTCAGACATGATTTTGGACAAAGACCTTATCGAAAAATGTCTCAGGCTATGCCATAAGGGGGCTGAGGCTATTGTGGTTCCAGTTTTGCCACATCCGAATGGGCCCAATAATTTTTGGGTATCCTGCAGGATGTTGGAACAGAAAATGTTGTTGGATGATATGGTTAATGTTGCCCCACGATTCATTGATCGAAGTGTTTTCTTGGCGGTAGGTGGCTATGATGAAACAATCGTTGCTTGGGAAGATTATGACCTCCATAATAGGCTGCTTGAATCAGGCTGTAAAGTATTTTCACTGCAAGATTCTGCTCTATGGCATCTTGGGGAAGCTTCTTCTCTCGGCGAAGTCGTAGTTAGAATGGTTAGGTACGGGAAGACGGGGTCGCTAGGTTTGTTCACTAAGAAACATGGTTTAAGTGGATTGAAGCAAATATCGATAATTAGGCCTTCTTTTTTTAAGCATCGTAATTACTTTATTACGGATCCAGCACATTTTGTAGGAATATTTGTTATGAAGATTGTGCAGAGTGTTTCTGTTGCACTTGGTGCTTTCATACGGCAACTATAATATCGCTGTCAACGATGTCCATGCAAAGAACTCTATTCAGAGAACGGTATTAGCGTAAAATTTATTATATGACAAGGCGAAAAGACAGATGACATTGATAGAGGAATAGAAAATAAAAGTAATTGCCTTTCTAAACTCCTATACCCAAGGCGTGAGTGGTGGCGATCTTCGATTTATAGAGATCATGAAAAGACTGAACGAAAAGGGAGTTGTGGACTTAACTGTAGTGACTTCTTGGCATGGAGAAGATTTATGTCGAGGGCGAGACTTAAACGCGGTTTTCAAATTAACCACTCAGGAACGCGAAGCAAGGAACGTTGTTTTACTGTATATGAAAAGAATAGTTTCTGCCTTGTCTCTAAGTTTTGAGGTGAAAGCAAACACTGTTTTATATTCAACTTCTGATTTTCTTCCCGATGTTTTGCCTGCTTTCGTTTGGAAGTTGAGAAAAAGAAAAATGAAATGGATTACCTGTATCTTTTTGGTTGTTCCAAATCTATTTAGAGATTACACCCAAAGTTTTGACAAAAATAATCGACTTTCGGTGCCAACACCTCGGCGGTTGCTTTATTTTTTAAGTCAACAGTTCACTATATCTTGGGGAAAACGTTGGGCTAATCAAATGTTGGTTCTGAACAAGATGGACAAAGAATATCTAGTATACAACAAAGGCGTTGATGAGTCTAAAGTGAGCGTGGTTAATGGCGGCGTAGATTATGATCACATAAACAGTTTAAAAACTGATGTCAAGCTATACGATGGAGTTTTTCTTGGACGTTTTCATCCGCAAAAAGGCATTTTTGATTTAATAAGAATATGGAAATTGATCTGTGAAAAGAAGCCAAACGCCAAATTATGCATAATAGGCAGTGGTTCAGCATCGATAACAGAAAAAGTCACGGCGGCAATAACAGAAAGCAGTCTTTCCGATAATGTAGTCCTAGTTGGCTCTAAAACTAGCGATGATAAGTTTCTATTGCTAAAATCGAGCGGCATTTTCTTATGCCCAAGTCACTATGAAAGTTTTGCAATTGTCATAGCTGAAGCGATGGCTTGTGGACTGCCTGTAGTCGCCTATGATCTGCCCATATACAAAGACTTATACGGGGAAAATATTTCGAAGGTTCCTTTAGGCGATCTGAAGCAATTCGCAGATGCCATCATGAATTTTCTCACTAATGACGAGTTGAGACGAATTTTTGGCCTTGCAGGTCAGAAATTCATAGAAAGATATGATTGGGACAAAGTTGCAAAACAAGAAATACTGCTGATAGAAGGCTTACAAAAATGAATACGTTGTACGATAAATGTTTGCAAAACAGGAATTTCAATCAAGTAACTGCCAATTTGAACAATCAACAAGTGTGTGCTCTCCCCTCCCTCAATTCTCTGATAAGACCTAATATCTTACAAATTGCAATTACCGCCCATAAAGAAATGAAGGCTAATCTCTTATGCATATCCTATTCATAGTTAGATTTGACCCGTTTAAGTGTTCTTCTGGTACTGAGATCTTCGTTGGCAAGCGTGCGCTAAAAAAAACGGTGGTTTAAATGGCCAGTTCACAGGTAAAAAAGGTAAGTGTAATTATTTTGACCTATAATGGCAAGAGACTTCTGGAGCAATTCTTGTCATCAGTTAAGAAATTAGATTACAGTAACTATGAAGTGATTATTCTAGATAATGGCTCTACTGATGGAAGTGTTGATTTCGTGAAAAACCATTTTCCTGAATTTACCATTTTCAAAAATGAGACGAATGTGGGATTTTCTAAAGGGTGTAACATCGGGGCACAGCACGCATCTGGCGATTATCTCCTCTTCGTGGCCAACGACATGGAGGTTGACTCCAACTTAATCAAGGAGATGGTGAAAATGGTGGAGTCTGATCCTGCTATTGGCGTCTGCGCGTCTAAAACCTTGAAACTTGGTGTTAACAATAGGAGAACTAAAATCATTGATAATGTAGGTGGCGAACTAGATATACTAGGCTTTAGCATACCGAGAGGCGTAAATGAGGTAGATAAAACGCAATGGGATTTTGAGACAACTGTTTTTTTTGCCTATGGTTGCCCATCTCTGATAAAGCATGAAGTTTTTGACAAGGTTGGCGGTTTCGATCCTGAATACTTTGCACTTTATGAGGACATAGACCTTTGTTGGCGGGTTAAATTGACCGGGTATAAAATAGCAGTTAATCCATCTGCTATCAGTTATCATAAAGGTTCGGTAACCGTCAAATCTATTTTTGATCGAGGGGGTATAAGATTCTTGGCTGAAAAGAATATTCTGAGGACTCTGCTGAAGAATTATTCAACCTCAACACTGATCAGAATACTTCCTCAATATATTGCAATTTTGTCGAGTGAAATGGTTTTTTACTTGGCCATAAGAAGAGTTGATATGGCTTTAGCGCTAGTAAAGTCGGTCATATGGAACATTACGCACATTAAAAGCGCTTTATATCTACGCGTTAGGATTCAGAAAATACGAGTTGTGAGTGATGATGTCATTCAAAAAGAGATGATTAAGAAAAGTCTAAAGATTACTATTCTTAGGCAATGGCTTATGGGTAGGTTTATAATATGATGAAAAAAATGGACAGTAACAATTAGGGAAGGATTGGTGAATCTTGTCTGTTACCTCCTTTTCATTTCTTTCTGAGTGCAGTTCTTTCAAGTCTTCGGTTGATGATGGTTCATGTCAACTTTCGGTTGATGGCTCTTCGATGGTTTTAAATTGGAACGTACTGATACTTAGACTGACCAGAAAAATGCCTATAACTCAGCGGATACTACAAGTATACCCTGTCAGTTTTTTGAGTCAACATTTTTCTGTTGATTACTACGAGCATGCGGGCACCGTGGGGCTAACTTGCCAAAAGCGTTAATAGCAATACGGATACAATAAATAAAACTATTCACTAATATTGGAAAGAAACCCTTTGAATCCAATTAAGACTCTGGCAAATGCTGAGATCAATTTTCTCAATTATGAAATAGTCTTCCGGAAAAACATAGTCGCACAATTTCACCAATTCTACTATGACTCGTTGGTTTGGGAAAAAACCAGTTGGCTAGGGGTTCCCATCAAAAAGTGCCCGTTAGACCTTATGATTTATCAAGAAATTATTTTTGAATCCAAACCTGATACGATAATTGAATGCGGGACTGCAAGTGGGGGAAGTGCTCTGTTTCTGGCTTCGATTTGCGATTTGCTCGGCAATGGAAAGATCATCACTATCGACATAGACGACGTGAAAGGTAGACCCAAACACAAAAGAATTAACTACGTAATCGGTTCTTCAACATCAAAAGAAACTGTGGGATGCATTGAAAAATTCATAGACGATAAAGACAAAGTAATGGTTATCCTAGATTCTGATCATCGCAAAAACCACGTCATAAAAGAGCTAAGAATTTACAGCAGATATGTAAGTAAAGGCTACTATCTTATCGTGGAAGACTCAAACATAAACGGTCATCCCGTTCTAAAAGTTTTCGGTCCAGGTCCTATGGAAGCCATTGATGAATTTTTAGTTGAAAACGCAAACTTTGTGGTGGATACAAGTAGAGAGAAATTCTATCTGACCTTTAATCCGAAGGGCTACCTGAAAAGAATAAAATGAGCGCGCGCGAATGGACCAAAGCAGCCAAGTCTAGCAAGATCGTTTGTAACTATACAACAGAACAGTTTGGGAATAAATTGGGGGACAAATAAAACATGAACTCCGACAAGATGGTTTCTTATAACGAGGAGATATACCGCTTAGTGGAGGATGGTTGGAGAGTTTTAGATGTTGGATGTGGTACAGGTCACCTTGGCGAACGATTAAAGTCTGATAAACATTGCTTCGTTATAGGTGTCGAAATAGACAAAGACAAAGCTAATCAAGCGCGAGAGAAGCTTGATGGCGTAATTAATTCAGATATAGAACTTATTGACGACCTTGCACGTTATGGGCACTTTGACGCGATAATTTTTGCAGATTCTTTGGAACATCTACGATATCCTATGACCACATTGCAGCGGTTGAGCAATTACCTCAATGCTGATGGTTATTTTCTCATTTCTTTGCCAAATATAGCGAATTGGATGATTAGGCTAAAGCTTCTGTTTGGAAAGTTCGATTACCAAGAATCAGGTATACTAGATAAAACTCATCTTCACTTCTTCACATTAGCCACTGCAAAGAAATTCGTTCAAGAAGCGGGTTTTGAAATAGTTTACATTGGCAGTTATAATAGGCTTATGAAGAAGTTCGGGAGGATTTGGAAAGGTCTATTTGCCCATCAATTGATAGTCAAAGCACGGAAGATTTCACAAAACGCCGCATTGAGCTAAATATGCAACACGACTTTACTAATCCATATCTTGAGTATATGCTAGAGAGGAATATTGTATAATTCATGTATACTTTAATGTACTACAAACTAGTTCATCCATGGAAGAAGAACTGTTTTCGACAGAATCGGTTGAATCTAAACAATGGTTAATATAACAACAATATTCCCACTTGAAACAATCCGGCGAAGATGCGGTGCCATATCATTTACTCTAAAGTCTTTGCCAATAAGGCTTCATGCAAAGTTAGATTCGAATTGGGGACACGAAAGCCCAAAGAAAGCATCAATCATTGTTGATGGAATTCGTGGGTTTTTCCTAGCTGCAATTACCTATGTGGTTCTTTCAGTCTTCTTTCTCTTTGGAGTAGTTACTAGTCGTGGGAACGTAGCAGAAGCCGACTGGAGTATACCTCTGACAGCCAGCGCGGCGCTAAACATTTTTCACTCCCTTCTGTTTGTTTGGTCATATAACGGCTTCGGGTACGTAACTATTGGGAATTATGGTTTTCCCTTCTTCCCAATTCTAAATGCCGCTTTGGCTCCATTTGGTTTTGTCGGTGGGACTGAAATAAAGTTGTTATCGATTTCACTTGTTGCCCTAGCGGGAATAACTATGTACCTCCTCGCTAGATCATTTGGTCTGGGTTTCCTCTCTTCTTTTTTATCTGGACTATTTTTCATGACTACAGCTGTCGTATTCAATTGGCTCATGCAGGGTTATATATTTTATTTAATTGCTTATGATCTTCTACCGCTTATGATTTTAACCACCAAGAAGTTCTTAGAAACAAATGATTTACGGTATGCGTTAATCAACGGTATTATACTATCAATTGCCATGGCACAACCAGCATCTATTCTAATTTATCCTTTGTTGGGCTTTCTGTTTGTGTTATTTGAGTCCAGAGGTTGTCTAAAAATCATTCGAAGAGGACTAGTCCTTACTGCAATCTCTTTATCTATTTGGCTCTTAACCGCGCTAAGCTTTCTTACATCACGTACAGTCGCATTATCCTTTTATCAAGGTAACTATTTTAGTGTAATGGTGAGCCAATTCTATCATTTTTCGTCTCTAATAGATCCCATCAGGTTATGGGGAAGTACATTTAATTACCAGTTTGAAACCTACTTTCCCAAAGAGCTAATATTGCTTTCTTTCTTACCGCTTCTGTTGGGTGCAATAGGTCTATTATTAAGACCACGTGATAGGCGCGTTCTTTTTTGCTCACTTGCTTACCTTTTTGTGTTTGTTTCATATCTGTCATACATTAATTTACATTATCTCGTCTCCAACTTACCATACGGATCTATATTCGAGCTGCCAAGCATTTTCCTAGTTCCAGCAAGTCTTGGTTTAGCCTTACTAATAGGATACGCGAACCAAGGCATTTCTCGCGTATTTACCAAATTTGGTAAAGTTGCGTCCCGGCATCTAGTCCGCAATGCGTGTTTTATCATAATTTTGATTCTAGTAATTTCAGCGAGCATTCCATGGTGGACAGGGCAGACTTCGGGCACGCCAATTTTTGGCCCGGCGCTGAAGCTGAACCTTTACCAGATTCCTTCTGGCTACACGGAATGGAGCAATGTGGTCGCGGGGGATAACGAACACTTTGTGCTTTGTCTACCTGGTGGAGAAAGCGCGCCAATCGGGAATACCGGCTATTTCTCACAGTCCTATGGACCCTATGGACAGGTTAATGACGTCATATATTCTGAGGTCAATAATCTACCTTGCGTTTCGGCGTCGAACAGCAGCTGGCTTCTGAATGAGCTTCTTGACGGCAACTCGCAAGTGGGAGAAATTTGGGGTTCCTTCAGTATAAAGTACATTGTAGTTTACACCAATGTGGGAGCTCCGTACAATGTGACTGACATATTGAGCCGCCTCTCTTCGCAGTCGGGTATAGTGCAAGTTGCGAGCTTTCCTGACGTAGTTGTTTATCAGGACGAATACGCAAAGCCAGTTGTTTATGCGGACAGCTCAAATGCTACCGTGGAAATCACATATCATGACCCAACCATGTACAAAGTTCAAGCTAATTCTACTTCGCCATATTTCCTTGTACTTAATCAATTCTACGCTACAGGTTGGACAGCCTCAGTTAACGGAACCAAATTAGCAACTCACATCGAAGACAGTAACGGCTTTAATAGTTGGTACATAAATTATACGGGAAACATGACGATTGACATATACTATGAGCCGCAGACAACTTACATCGCCGCCCTGACGGTTTCAATTGTAGTGGTACTTTCTGTTTCTCTCTATCTAATTCTTGCAACCGTAAGAAAAGTAAGGCGGAATCAGACAGTGAAAAATAATCAAGCATGTTTACATAAAATTAATACGGACCAAGTTTTAGTTTATTCTCGTCATTGAGATATAATAGGGTCTAAGGAAGATATGATATGGCTGATGCAAGATATCCATTAGTTTCAATAGTGATTTTAAATTACAATGGTAAGCAGTTTCTCGATAGATGTCTAACTTCGATTTTTAACCAAAGTTTTTCTAATTTTGAAATCGTGTTTGTTGATAACACATCAATTGATGGAAGTGTCGACTATGTTAAAACACGATTCGGTCATGATACTCGCCTTAAAATTGTTGAAAACAAAGGAAACCCTGGACCTATAGAAGGAAATAACGTTGGTATTCGGCTTGTAAATCGGCGGACACCATATATTGTTCTCCTAAATAATGATACTGAACTAACCGTGAACTGGTTATATTGTATGATCAATGCGATGGAGAGTGACCCAAAAATTGGCGCTGCTGGTTCTAAACAATTGCTGATGGATGACCGCAAACGGCTTCAAGGAGTTGGTTCGTTCATCGATCCATGTGGGTTTAACTACCAACTTGGAGAATATGAAATTGATACTGGTCAATACAACGGTGGCACATCGGAGATTTTCGCCGCTGGAACAACTGCATTATTTATTAGAACAGATCTCCTTAGGCAAATAGGGCTGCTTGATTCAAACTACGATTTCGGCTTTGACGATGTTGATCTATGCTGGCGGGTATGGCTGAGCGGGTACAAGGTAGTCTGTGTCTCGAGATGTACTATGTACCACAAAGTTTCGGGTACCCCTCGAAAGTTGGTACATGTTCTTTTTCACCGAGAAAAGAATAGGATAATGACGGCAATTAAAAATTATAGCATCCCTTATCAATTCCGATTTTTACCTCTTATTTTGTCGTTTGATTTATCGCAGTTACTATGGTTTGCATTTACCAATAATTTCTCTATATTTTGGGCAATAGGGCGGGCTTTAATGTGGAACATGAAGCATTTCAGGTATATGTGGGCTCAACATCTAAAGATTAAGTACTACATAAGAAAAGTCTCAGATAAGGAAATCATAAGTCATATGGTGAAGATTAACCCTATAGAACTTTGGCGGCGAATCGGGTCCCAACACCTTAACAAGTAGGGATACAACTTTGCTTCTGGCAGGCGCGCAGGCTGATTAAATAATTGTGACTTATATTAGGAGAGCCTGACCGCTTGAAGATAAAGCAGAAAACATTTGACTAAATCTGTTCATCTCGTTTTTTCAATGATAAAGAAAAAACTTTCGACGGAAAAGGCTCGTTTTATTTTATTGCTCATCAGATCCGCAAGTGCGTTAGTATCAACGTTAATGGGCATGTAGTCTGTTATCTTCCGGAGGTAATTGTTTATACGTTTTGTTGATACAGGAGAGCCTGGGAGCGTATGCCTGAAGTGTTTAAGGCTTTCAGGTTTAATCCTCAACTAGGCGCAAGGGGTCGTCTTCTGCAACTTTTGTCGAAAGTTGAAAATGGTCAATTTTGAGTGGAAATTTTTGCCATAAAGTTAAAGAGATTAGCCGTTAAAGAAATTATTTAAACGATAGCCGTGAAGGAGTTTTGGGAAGTATGTAAAGGTCACTTGAAGATGCAAAACGGCAGAGAAAGTTAAAGAAGTAACCAAATGCAAATCGGCTATAGAGTTTCACCCGTTGTCAAAGCAGGACCCGAAAAGACGCTGCCCCGACACGAACAAGCTAGTGAAGCCTCTTAGGTTCGCCGTCCTTAAGCGTAGGCTAAAAGGGTTCGTCAAAAAGTCCATAACAAGCTTAAACAAGTAAAAACGAACTTATGACCATTTTTAGCCATGTTGGGAACAAGGGAAGGGTAACGTTCCCAAAAGAAGTCCATGAACTCTTTTTTAGTAGGAATTAATCCGCACGTAGTATTTATTATCTTTTCCATTTCATGTTTCTCGATTAGTTTTTTAAGAGTTTGGACATAAAAACTATCGATTTTACCTCCTGAATGATGAATAGCTGAGGATGGCAGAACGTAGGTTTTCAAGCCTTTCTTGGATACAGTCAATGAAAAATCAACGCCATAAAGGTGCCAGTTATCGCATACTTTCTCATCAAACTTGTTGGTCTCAAAAACTTTGGCTGGGACTATCAACATTAGTTCATCAACCGTTTGAACTGGAACGGGTTCAGATATTATTCTACCTGGACCTGGTTGACCACCTATCTCTTGAAGCAAGTTTCCTCGACCATATAAAGAAAACCATAAACGGTAATTCCCGATTTTGTTAAGCAAAAAATAGCGTGAAAACAATTCAAATTCATTTAAGAAACGTGGTTTCACCATACCAGCTAATCCTGCAACACCAACATCTGATAGGGTTGAGAGATAATCTTCAATTTCTTTTAACCAGCCTCTGAAAAGAAAAAACACGTCCTGATGCACGAATATAAGATAATCACCGTTGGCTTTGGAGCCAGCGTAATTATAAGCTTGGGCAGCATTTTTGTAGACGCCCGATGTGTTGTCAATCAACAAACTCTGATATTTAGCATTTTGACGGTTGAGTGCTCGAAGTAGGTATTCTTTAGCACATTGCTCATTATTTATTACCGAAATTATCGATATCACTCATAAAGTACCTTACGAATTTTTATGACTCAACAGTGGAACAATAGTGCGTCCTAAATCCTCAATTGGGGAAAGGACGAATTTAAGGTTTCTTTTCTTCTGTCGGGATAAGACCCAGATGCCTCTTCTGGCAACTCGATTTCCTTGTTGACTGGCAATGAACCGATTACTGGTACTCCTGTAATTGTTTTTATTGCTTCTTGACATCATATTGCGTGAGTTTTGTCGGCAATATTGTTCAGGATTATTGCCTGTATATTTAGTCTTTTTATTAAACTGTAGGCCAAACCTTTTTCAGAACGCATTGATATATAATGGTCCAAAGATATAATTGCCTGCAAAGTATAATTATGGACGGTTGATTGGAACTGTGAATATTCTATTCTCCGGAGTTGTACTTAAACCAAATTGGAAAGGAGGCGAACCAGTTATTGCAAAAGAGCTGATTGAATTCTTGTCTCAGCGACATACTTGCAGCGTTTCTAAATTTTTGCCTTCAGCATTTGACCGACTTCGCTCTATATCTAGATTTGTCACAAAGGACCACTTTCTACTTAGCGATATTCTAAACCGCTCAAGCCTATCTGGAATTAATGTTGTGCTAAGTTTTTATGACTTTGATTCTTCAATGGTACAACTATGTACTAAGAAGAAGGTCCCAATTGTTGCTACCCAACACATTTATTGGGGGTTATGTCCTAAAATTGATTTTTGGAATAATGATTTTGTTTGTTCATGTGCTACTGTTGATTTTTCTAAACGTGATTGTAAAAGTTGCCTTTCGAAGCAGGGAGACATAGGTGCTCATTTGGTCCCAAACCCTTTTTCATCACAAGCAATAAATTCACTAAGATTACGGCGTCTAGATTTTCTGTCTCGATGTGATGCAATTGTTGTTCCAAGCAATTATATGGCGAGGTTATACGAAAAAGAACTGAAAAAAAGAACTGAGATTAGAGTAATCCATAATGGTATTGATATAGATTTCTACAAACCTACAAAAAGTCTTGTAGCATCTAAGAAAAAACGAATTTTATATGCTGGAGGAAGAACTTATGGTAAGGGATATAGCCATTTTCTTAAATTAGCATCGCAGATAACAAAGTTAAGGAATGACGTTGAGTTTATAGCATTCGGTTATGGCAAGGGCTCCTCACATAGTTGTGTAAGGGACAATATAGGGTATCTGAGTAAATCTGATGTTACGCAGGCTTATAGTGATTCTTATCTTTTAGTTTTTCCTGCTTTGTGGGATGAACCCTTTGGTCTGGTTCCACTTGAAAGCATGGCTTGTGGTTGCCCGGTAGTAGCTTATGCATCTGGTGGAGTTTCTGAAACGGTTGTCAATGGACTTACTGGTCACTTGGTGCCAACAGGAGATTATAGTCAGCTCTTAAAAACAACATTAGATTTGATCGATAATGAATCAGAAAATAAAGGAATGAGAACATATTCAAGGGAATATGTTGTCAACAACTTTTCATTGAAGCAAATGTTGGATAATTATGAAAAAGTGCTTTTTGAATTTGCCAAGCCTTAGAAATGCTAACTTCAGTTGTATATACCCTTGACTTTTCCAGATTACACCTTATTTTCTCTCGCTAAATCAATCTCAACGCTTGATGTGTATGGCGTGTAGCCATATTTTTTACATGGAAAGCTTACCTCATCGATGTTTCACCCCACTTAACAGTTGGCTTCATGCCACTCCAGCGACCTACCCTCTGGCATCCCGTACAGAGGTTTACCAGTCTCTCCCGAAAACGCGCGCCAGCTTGTTGCAAAATTATGAAAGTTGACATGTTGCTGTTTAAGTTTGTTTGAGCTTGAATATTTAGGGTGAAGGATGGAGAAACCCGAATTCTCATGCGCCATTCTGTCTAAACTGAACTT